>JAEEGG010020182.1_pt1 | contig 13350 bp, 8 predicted proteins | sample 9134161 | NCBI WGS metagenome assembly JAEEGG01 (sample SAMN16246543, study PRJNA631951) | gut metagenome | biome: gut microbiome; feature: rumen; material: CR-attached | host: Bos | place: Iran: Karaj | collected 2018-10 | reverse complement strand
CCATCCTGCTGAGTTTCGCACTGACCACAACCAAGAGGGTGACGTATGGCATGATACCGACAAGGCCAGCCGTGCCACTTCCGGCTGCTTGTATTCAAAATCAGTCAATCAAACTAACATAGCCAATTTGAATGAATTTCAATATGCCACTACTACTCCTGCCTTGCAATGCCCAAACCTGAAGGACATTTATTTCAAAGGTAGTTCTGTGCCAGATTATTCTACAATATATGGTCTTCCTCCAACTTGGGATAAAATCTGCACGGCTCCTGCGAGCAACATTACTGCGCATGTGGCCGCTTGGACGCAGGAGCAGTGTGACCAGAAGCATCTGAGCGCCAATATATGGAAAGAGCTTAAAGCCGTGGTGCCCTATATCACTACACATACCGCAACGTTAAGTAGCAACGGCGGCGGAGAGATTCAGTTATGGAGGAATTCATTCACTGATGGTCTATTGGAATACACTCTTAGTAGCAATGGTGGGCAGGAAACCATGACGCTCTACGATGACTTCCGCAAATACGAGCTTCATATCTACTATTCTGGACAAAAACCAAAACTGATACGCAACGGAACGGAAGTCAACACTATCGTATCGGACTTCGGCTACTGCTACTATAAAGAGTCTGATCCGATGGGTGTCGATAGCTATCAGGTCGTCTATGAAGGCCCTCGTAGCCTTCGACTTGTCAATTTCGGCAATGGTAGTGTTAGGCTCACTGGTAAAGTGAACGGGGCGCAAAAGAGTCACACTATAAATGGAGCTATAGAAGCATCTTATAGCTTTGACAAAACACAGCCTGTCAGTGTGGAGATAACTCCGGAGAATGATTATAAGGTGCGGAAGATAGTACATTGGGGTTCTATACCAGTGCCATTTGATGAGAATGAAACTACTGGAGTTGCATCTACGGTTTACCATTTCGCCAATGATGGTACAGAAGAGTCGTTGAAAATTTACTATCAGAAGAAAACCATTCCCGACGGTACGCAGTTTAATGTACATATGTCGGTGGAAGGAGCACAAGGCTCGTGCCGTGTTAATATAGGCGATGGAGATAACGATTGGAGAGACTATGGTAATACCATTCCTTATGATGAAATGGAACCAGGAGATATGTTCGATGTGATTGGCGTCTATCACTCAGATGAAGACCAGTATGTAGAGTTCTGGACCGTCTATGATTTCGGAGAGTATCAAGAAGAAGGAATCGTTAACTCAGTCAAGGTATATGCCAATGGTGAGCTTGCTCAAGCGGAAGAAACCAATGCCAATGATGGAGACCACTATTATATACCACTTGACGGTGGCGACACGGACATACGTGTTGTCTTCGAGAGCAATGGCCGCCAACTGTCGGGAAACAATGGCAGCGGTGGCACTCTGGCTATCTACAAGGAAGGCAGCAACGACGCTTTGTCGACCTACCCATCTGGAAGGTTTGTTTTGCTCACTCTGCCAAAGACAGGAACTTACTATGCTGTTGTCACGCCTGACATGGGGAAGACCGTGACGGCAGTCCTCAGGGATGGTAAACTGTTGCTTTCGCCCAACAGCTTCCTGCAAAGCGATGGCACCTATCGCATCCCCTTGGAGAAATTTGGCGAAGGAGAAAACTCCTATCAGCTGTCCATAGCTTATGGCGACGAGTCCTACTATACATTTGACCTTGCCGTAGTGGGCGACGGCTCGCTGACATGCATTCCTTTCAAAGAGGAAGACGGAAATATTCAGGCTATCCGTGAGGTGACGGCATCCGAGACGGAGGGACGCAATCAGATGGTGAAGGCCTATCGCAACGAGATGGGTGAAACCGGTTATGTTGAGTTCCACTTGAGTGTTCCCCAGGAGGGCGAAACCGTGAAGGTGTATTTGGATGGCGTGGACGTAACAGACAAATTTGCCTTAAAGGATAATCTGAACAATCAGTATCTGCTTGGATTTATTTCGTCGACACCTGCCGAGGGACAACTGTGTGAACTCAGTTCAGCATCGGTGCTGGCCATCTACGAGAAAGATGCCAATAAGGTGACCTGGAAGGCTGCTATGGCTGGAGATGCGGGCAGTTATTGCAGCGTTTCGATTATGGTTGACGGAGGAACTGCCGAAATTTATCTCAATTCCTCATCAACCCATCCAGGAACAGACACGTTTGACCTTTCAGAGACAGGGACAAGTCTCCAATTGTATGTCTATGCTGAACCAGACAAGAATGTTCAATTGCTCTTTAACGGCGATGACTACACAGACTTACTTGAGGAGGAAGGGGAAGAAGATGGTCTTATGGTATATAAGATTGAAGGCGACAACTATGCCCAATTCTTTGTCGATGGCGACTGGGTTGTTAATTTCACGAAGAAGCCCGCAGATGATATGCTGACGGCCTCGCTTGTGCCGTCTAATGGCTGGGTATTGTATTTTGGCGATGGTAATACTATTTCGGATTATGGTGATAATTCGAGAATTGTGAAATTCAGAAAGGGTAGCGACGTCGTGATTTCACCTTATAACCTTATTCCTGGTATGTATGATGTTCACCTCTATGTGAACGGAGTAGACCGTTTTAGTGAGCTTGAAGACAACGAGAATGATGAAAAAGAGCTGCGCCTGCAGAATGTCACCGAGGACCTCGTGATAGAAGTGAAGTATGAATTGAAGTCTGTCGATATCTCTACGTTCTCCTCCAAGGGCGGTACAACGACAATCTCTTATACTAATACTGATGGTGGCGTGAGTAACCATACTTTAGAAGTTGACCAATTGGGTATGTGCTATTCGATGAAGCCCCATTCTGATGTCACCTTCACTTTCCACCCACAGGATGGCTATGAGTTGGGACTGGTGCTTTATGAATACGAACGAATTATTGGAGACGACTGCGATGTGCAGCAGCAGAATGATGGTTCGTATAAGTTCGTGCTGCCTGCCGAACAGTTTGTGAAAGCCTATCCTTCTATCACTGTCATCTACAAGAAGATTGGCACTGAAATGAACTACGACGTGAATGGTGACGGCGATGTGACCATCACCGACGCCGTGCTCATCGTGGACGAGATTTTGAATCAAGAACCCTAAATTCACTCGAGCGGGAGGGGGGAAAGTCCCTCTCCCGAGCTACGCTTGCCTACCCGCCTGCCTGTCCGTCTCGTGCGCGCGCAATATAATAAAGTGTAATAATAACCAAATAGAACTATACCAATATGAAGAAGCTAAACAAACTACTCGTTCTGTTGCTTCTGGTGATGTCGTGCAGCGTCATTGCCCAAGAGCAGCTTTACAAACTGACAAACTGACAAACTGACTATGTAGCTGAATTCTACTTTTCTACTTTTCTACTTTTCCACTTACCCCATGTCCTTAGGGTTAATTATTATAATATAATAATTAAAATATATAAATATAATAATATTTCATCAATTCAATAGGTCGATAGGTAGTTAAAAGTAGAAAGTAGAAAAGTAGATATTTTTGCGTAACTGCCTGATAATTCCCTGCATTTCGTAAAAAAAGCCCCTCCCCTGCGGTGCGTTTTTCATAGATTGGAGCGCTGCAAATTTCAAAAAAACGATACCAAATGATGAGTAAGCGTTTGCAAAGAGGGATAAAGAAACGATAACCTGCTCAACATCAGGCGCAGCACGTCGAAATGGCAGGGTCTGTCCGCAAACGAAATGTCACAAGGTCACACAACGTTTTTCTTTGCATCATCCGAAAAAAATGGAGGAAAAAGTTGCACATTCCAATTTTTATTTGTAAATTTGCAAAGGAATTGAAAGTTAGCAGCATACACAACATGAAAACCAAACAAACAAAAAAGCATCTGGTGCGCGTAGCCATAACGCTGCTCGTAGCATTACTCTGCCACGTTACGGGGGCCTGGGCGCAGGAAACGTTTATTTTTGCCGGTTTCTCCGTTTCCTATAATTGGGGAACGGGTGAATGTAGATCGCTCATCGATGGTAAGTACACTAGTGGTAATCACTCCAAATGGTGTGTAGAATCCAATCAAAGGCTTAGGCCTACGTCGGGCTCTGCCCAAGAATGCTATTGGTTGGAATTCAACTCTGCTTCACCCATTAACGTGGAAAGCTACATCCTAACCACGGCTAACGACAACACTGAATATCCAGGGCGCAACCCAAAGTCATGGCGTCTCGAAGGCAAGCTCAACGCGAGCGACAATTGGAATGTCCTCTCTTGGGTCGAAAACGACGCGACGATGCAGGATGTGAACTTTACCGACTATGAATTCCCGATTACCAATCGCGGCAGTTATCAGTATTTCCGCTTCTTGGTATTCGAAACGCAAGGCAGCAACTACTTGCAGCTCGAAGAGTTGCGCCTCAGGGGAAGTGCCAACCCCACCTATATGGCCTGTGCCACCGTAAGCGGCCTACAGCGCAGATACCAGTACACTGGCTCATCCATCCCCCTCGACTATCTCGTGTGCGACTATAATGGCAACCAGCTCACCCAGGGCACCGACTTCTATGTAGAAATCATTAGAGACAACAATTACAAGAGCGAGGTCAAGGAAAAGGGCACCTATACCCTCGCCTTCAGAGGCAGAGGCAGCTACAGCGGTGTGCTGAACGCCACCTTCGAAGTGGGCGATGGCTCGCAGACGGAATTTCAGATTGGCGGAGGCACTGACCAAAGCGCGTACTTGCCTATCGATGCCTATTATAACTATTGCCTCACACAGCAGCTGTACACAGGCGACGAGATACATGCGACAGGCACCATCAACAGCATTGCCTTCAAGAACGTGGGGACGGAAAAGACACGCAGCATCGACATCTACCTCGTACTCACCGACAAGTCATCTTTCAGCGGTAGCAACGACTGGATCTCCGTCAGTGAATCCGACAAGGTGTTTAGCGGCGAAGTGAATTTCATCAGTGGCGACTGGACTACCATCACGCTCGACACACCCTTCGCCTACGACGACAGCTACAACCTCGCCGTCATTGTCGATGACAATACAGGCAGCTATACGAGTAGCACGAATTTCCTTGCTTATAGAACCAGCAAGAACCAGGCGCTGTATGCACGAAACGACGGCACCGACTACGACCCGGAAAATCCGCCAAGAAATGGCATTAACGCTCCCAGTAAGAACCAGCTGCTGCTCGGCATGGAGATTGGCGACGTGGGAATCTGCCCCCTACCGACGCCCCCGACGATGGGCTCCATCACCATCCACTCGGCCATGGTGACGTGGGCTGGCAGGGGTGACACATGGAACCTGCAGTACAAGGCTGCCGCAGCAACCGACTGGACAACGGTGACCGGTCTGATCGCCCGAAGCTACCCCCTGAGCGGTCTCTTTCCAGGCATCGACTACCAGGTGCGCGTGCAGACCGTCTGCGGTGCCGACAACACCAGCCCCTGGGTCACCACCAGCTTCACCACTCCCACCATCTTCCAAGGCGCCGGCACTATCAGCAATCCGTGGCTCATCACAACCAAGGACGACTGGGACAACCTCGCTGCCGAGGTGGCTGCTGGTCATACCTACGAAGGAGAATACCTGGAGATGAATGCCCACATCGGCACCGCCGCCGAGCCTGTCACCCGTATGGTGGGTGGCCAAGGCAAGCCTTTCTCTGGCCATTTCAGCGGCGGCGGCTTCACGCTCACCGTCAACATCGTGGGCACCCAATCCGAGGTGGGCGCAGCACCCTTCAGCAACATCGACGGTGCAACCATCGAGGGCCTCACCGTCATGGGCCATGTCAAGGGCAACGCCTTCCACGCTGGAGGCTTGGTGGGTTGCTGCGACAGCAACGCTGCCAACGTCATCGAGAACTGCACCATAGAGACCAATGTCGAGGCCAAAGACTATGGCGGCGGCATCGTGGGCCATGGCGGACATGGCAACCTCACCCTGCAGAAGTGCGTCTACAGCGGCACCATCACCAACAACACCAACACGACCTTTAGTGGTGGCCTGCTCGGCTGGTGCGACCAGCTGACGTTCACCATCAAGAACTGCCTGTTTAAGGGCGCCTTCGTCGGTTCGGCCAGGTATCACCCCATCGCGTTGAGCAACAACGGCAGCAAAACAAACCCCACTGTGAGCAAGGCACTCTACCTGAACACCATCACCGCCACGGCAACTGGCACCAACAAGGTCATTGCCGGAGCCGAGGGCACGCCAGTGAGCACCACAGCCACCGGTGAGTATACCGTCCCCATAAAGGCTGCCGATGGCATCATCTATTATATGGAAGCTACGGGCGGTGTCGCCACAGACGTGGAGGTTGGCGACGGGGGTACTGCCTCGGATACTTACCTTCCGACCTACAGCTACTACAAATACTCCCTGACACAGCAAATCTACACACCCGACGAAATAGGAATGGCCGGAACCATCAGTGCCATTGCCTTCAAGAACACAGTAGTGGAGCGTACCCGCAACATCTCCATCTACATGGTGGAAACCGACAAGGAGACCTTTGCTAATAAAACCGACTGGGAGGCCATCAGCGCGGAAGACTTGGTATTTAGCGGCCAGGTGACCTTCACCGTTGGTGAGTGGACGAAGATTGACCTTGACGCCCCATTTGCCTACGACGCCAATTCCAACCTGCTGGTGTGCGTAGCCGACAATTCTGGCACTTACGATGATGGTTCGCAGCACTTGTCCTGCTTAGTGTTCAATGCCTCAAGTCAGGCCATCCGTTCATATCGGGATGGGGCGGCCTACAACGTTGCCAATCCCGGTGTGGATGGTACAATCATGAATGTGAAAAACCAGTTGCAGCTCAGCATCACCCCAATCGGCGGCTCGTTCTGCGCAAAGCCGAAGCTGGCCGTGGGCGACATCACCGGTACTGGGGCCACACTGACCGTCAGCGGCGGCAGTGAGACATACAACGTGCAGTATCGGCTGGCCTCGGCCACCAACTGGACGGAGGTGGCTGCGAACAGCACCGATGGCACCTGCACCCTGACCGACCTACAACCCCTGACAGCCTACGTAGTCCGTGCGCAGAGCGTGTGCAGCACCGACGCCAGCAGCGAATGGCGAGAGGCAAGCTTCACCACCACCGCCATAGCCCAGGAGGTGGGTAACAGCTGGAGCGACGACTTCGAAGGCTCTGCCTGCAGCTGGGAGCTCTTCAACGGCAGCCTTGAAAACGCCTGGACATGGGGCACCGCTGTCAGCAACGGCGGCACACACGCCCTCTACCTCTCGAACGACGGCGGCTCCACCCACGCCTATTCCATCAACAGCAAAACAAAGGTGTTCGCCGCCAAGCTGTTCCACTTCGACGAAGGCAAATACCAGTTCTCCTATGACTGGCTGGCTAACGGCGAATCCAATTACGACTTCCTGAGAGTGGCTTTGGTACCCGCCTCGCAGACGCTGACTGCCGGAACGGACTACACCAGCATTGACAAGACAAACCTCCCCACTGGCTGGATAGCCTTAGACGGTGGTGGCCAGCTGAACCAGGCCTCCACATGGCAGAGCAAGAGCGTGACCGTCAGTGTGCGCGGCACCTACTATCTGGTATTCGCCTGGCGTAATGATGGCATCGATGGCAACCAGCCACCCGCAGCCATCGACAATGTGAGCATCCTCAAGCAGATTGCCGGTGATGTCGACAACGACGGGGATGTAACCATCAGCGACGCCATCGCCGTGGTGAACTACATCCTGGGCAATGTTCCTGACAACTTCAACGTGGAGAATGCCGACGTCGACGGCAGCACAAGCATCACCATCACCGATGCCGTGGCCATCGTGGACATCGTGCTCCATCCTGATGGGAACTGAATCCCGTGGCTTGCCGCTCGGCTTCGCCGCTTTCATCAAGCGAAGGAAAGAACCAACGTGACGCAAGAAATTCGTCATTCTTCATTCAAAAAGACCCTTCATTCAACAAACAAGCCATCGTGTTGATGATGTTCCTTTTGGCCGTTTCGGGCTTCATGGCTTCTTCGATGGGAAGGCCGGGAGGGTTGATGCACTCCACGCGGCAGAAGCCTGCATTGAGCAGGAGCTGGCGGTGGCTGATGCGACCTGCTATCAAAGTCACGGGGACGTGGCGAGCCTTCGCCCACTGAAGGATGCCAAAGGGGAGCTTGCCCATCAATGTCTGACGGTCGGCTGACCCCTCGCCGGTGACGACATGGTAGGCATCTTTCAGCATCTCGTCGAAGCCAGCGGTCTCAAGCAGGAGGTCGATGCCTGGGCGGCACTCGGCATTCATATACTGCATGAAGGCGTAGCCCAGCCCTCCTGCGGCACCTGCTCCAGGGCTGTTTTGGCGGTCGTAGCCAAAGTGGCGCGCTGACCTCTCGGCAAACAATCGGGCGCGGGCATCCAGCCGACGAATCATTTCTGTCATCTCCCCGTCGTCGGGCTGTCGGCCTATCTGCACCATCTCCGACTCCACGCCGTGCTTCAGCAGTTGCGCCTCTATCTCCTTCAGACAACAGAATTTGCTACCGCAGTTCTATCCTCCACTCACCACTCACTCCTAACTCCTAACTCCTCACTCCTCACTCCTAACTCTTCACTCACCCGCCCGACTTTGTCATCGGCAACTGGGTTAGCCGTCTTTTCATCTGCACAGGTCGGAAAAAAACACGTCTCCCTTGCATTTTTTTGTAATATGATGCTGAAATGTCAGCAGAAAAGTGTATCTTTGCAGCAAAGTGTACGTTAATGTCGAAAGCGGACGCGCTGTCAGCGCCTTGGCGGCATGATTTAGGCTTATCTAATCACATAAAGTTATAACAATGACCCGAAGACTATTCTCTGTTGTGGCTACACTCTTTGTGGCCATCGTCCTATCGGCACAGAGCCAGGTGAAGTATGTGTTCTACTTCATTGGCGATGGTATGGGCGTCAATCAAATCAATGTTACCGAGACCTATCTTGCTGCCTTGAAGGGCAAGATTGGCTTTGAACCCATCCTCATGTCGAGCCTTCCGGTGGTGGGTATGGTGAACACCTACTCGGCCACCAACGGCGTGACCGACTCGGCGGCTGGCGGCACTGCCTTGGCCAGTGGCAAAAAGACGAAGAACGGTGCCATCGGCGTGCTCGAAGACCTGGCGACGCCGTGCAACAGCATTGCCGTGTGGGCACAGAAGGCAGGTGCTGCCGTGGGCGTGGCCACCAATGTGGCCATCACCCATGCCACGCCAGCCTCGTTCTATGGCCATCAGCGCGACCGCAACATGTACTGGGAGCTGGGCCAGGACCTCTGCAAGAGCGGTTTCGACTTCTTTGCCGGTTGCGACTTCCACAAGCCCAACACCAAGGAGGGGCAGCCTTCGCTGCGCGAACAGGCCAAGGCGGCGGGCTACACCATCTTGACTGGTGGCTACAAGGAATATCAGAAGAAAGGGCGCAAGGCCGACAAGCTCATCATGCTGCAGAGCGACTACCAGAACGAGAAGCTGAACAGCGACCACATCCCCTATGCCTTAGACCAGGACAAGAACGACCTGACGCTGGAGCAAATCACCCGTGCCGGCATCAACTATCTGATGTCGAAGCAGAAGAACGGGTTCTTCTTCCAGATTGAGGGCGGCATGATCGACTATGCCTGCCACCGCAACGACATCGGCAATGCCATCAGCGAGGTGCTCGACTTCGACAAGGCCATACGCGTGGCCTACGAGTTCTACGAGCAGCATCCCGACGAGACCATCATCGTCATCTCGGCCGACCACGAGACGGGAGGACTTGTCATGGGCAGAGGCCCCTACGAGCTGCACACCGACCTGCTGAAGTATCAGACCCACAGCATCGACGAGACGAAGTGGATGCTGCGCGAGCTGTATAAGAAAGCCCCCGCGAAGTTCACTCCAGAGGTGATTGACAAGCAGGTGAAGACCATCCTGGGGCTGGGCGGTGCCATCGAGATTGACAAGAAGCAGCGCGAGCGCATCGACAACCGCATCGGCGACATCGAGAAGGCCATCAAGGAGGGCGACAAGGTGAACGACCGCATCAACGACCTCTGCGAGACGTGCAAGAAAATCCTGAGCGAAGTGGCACTCATCAGCTGGGCCAGCGGCGGCCACAGCAACGGCTATGTGCCCGTCTATGCCGTGGGGCCCGGCACCGACGTATTCCAAGGACGCATCGACAACATCGAGATTGCGCCCGCCATGGCTCGCATCGCGGGCTACCAGATTGAAGACTAAACGTCTTAATGATACTCTTTTTATCCTCTAACCATCGCTCACGTTCATGGTCATGCCCTCCCTGGCGAGAGGAGGCTTAAGGCGAAGAGTCCGGCCCTGTTGTGTGTGATACAAAAAAAACAAAACAATGCAAAAACAAATGATTGTGGCACTGGTCCTATGCGGCACGGTGTCGTATGCCAGTGCACAGACCGATTCGCTGGCATTGCAAGAAGTGGTGGTGACGGGGTCGCGTCATGCCACCGCAGTGAGCCGTTTGCCCATGAACGTGACCGTGGTCACGCGTGAGCAACTGACTGAAAACCATCAGCAGAGCATCCTGCCCACACTGTCGCAGGAGGTGCCGGGCCTGTTCATCAACAGTCGTGGCGTTATGGGCTATGGCGTCAGTGGCGGTGGCAGCGGCTCGCTCAACCTGCGTGGCCTCTCTGGCGGCTCGCGCGTGCTGGTGCTCATCGATGGCCATCCACAGTATGCCAACATCTTCGACCATCCCATCGGCGACGCCTATCAGACCATGATGGCCGACCGCGTGGAGGTGGTCAGCGGCCCTGCCTCGGTGCTCTATGGCTCGAATGCCATGGGCGGCGTGGTGAACATCGTGACGCGACGGATGCACCACGATGGCGTGCACACCCAGCTCAACGTGGGGGCTGGCAGCTACGGCTCGATGCAGGCCGAAGCCTCGAACCAGGTGCGGCAGGGACGCTTCAGCAGTACTGTGGCGGCGCAATACAGCCGGACAGACAACCATCGGCCCAACATGGGCTTCGAGCAGTATGGCGGCTTTCTGAACCTGGGCTATGACCTCAGCGAGAACTGGACCACCCGCCTGTCGGCCGACGTCACCCATTTCAACGCTTCACATCCCGGCACGGTGGCCAGTCCGCTCGAGGAGGCCGACCAGTATATCACCCGTGGCGTGGTGAATGCCTCGGTGAGCAATCATCTCGATGGGCTCGACGGCACGCTGATGGTCTACTCCAACTTCGGGCGCCACAAAATCAACGACGGCTATGGCCCCAGTGCCAACAACAACCAGCCCCGTGCCAACCTCTTCCGCTCGAAGGATGCCCTGACGGGTGTGTCGTTCTTCGAGACCATCCAGCCCTTCGAGGGCAACCACACCACCGTGGGTGCCGACTATCAGCACATCTACGGCTATGCCTACAACACCAGCCGTGCCGACGGCTCGCTCATCCCCACCAACTACAGGGCGGGCACGGGCAAGAGCTATCGCAACGAGTGGGCGGCCTACGTCGACTTCCGCCAGGATCTCACGGAGTGGCTCACCGTCGATGCTGGTCTGCGCTACGACTGGCAGAACGTGTCGGGCGGCGAGTGGGTGCCGCAGCTGGGCGTGGTGGCCCGCCCCGTCGGCGATGGTGTGCTGAAGCTCACGGCCAGCAAGGGATTCCGCAACCCGTCGATGATGGAGCTCTACTTCTATGGCACCAACGGCAACGTGCAGCTGAAGGCTGAGCGCATGTGGCACTACGAGCTGTCGTGGCAGCAGACGCTGGGGCGCTTCTCCTACAAGGCCAACGTCTTCTACCTGAAGGCCGACAACCTGGTGGGCACGGGCGTGAAGCCCGATGGCAACGTGGGGCGCATCAACACGGGTGCCTTCGAGAATGCGGGCTATGAGCTGCAGGCGCACTATCGCGTCAACCGCCATTTCTCCGTCCACGCCAACCGCAGCTATATCCATCAGCAAGAGGGCCACGAGCAGACGGGAACACCCGAATATGTCGACTACTTGGGCATCCGCTGGCATCAGGGCCGTTTCGACATCAATGCCGGTACCCAGCACGTCAGCAATCTCTACACTGGCAGCGCCACCGAGCCTTATCAGACCTTTACGCTGGTCAACGCCGCCGTCACCTATAGCCCTGCAGACCATCTGAAGCTGTGGGTGCGTGGCGAGAACCTCATGCGCCACGACTATGAACTGTTGGCGGGCTATCCCATGCCCCTTGCCACGTTCATGGCTGGCGTGAATGTCGATTTTTAACAAGCATGCTATGAAAAAAGTGATTAACACCGCAAAGGCCCCGGCAGCAATAGGGCCTTACAGTCAGGCCATACAAGTGGGGAATCTCGTCTACACCTCTGGCCAGATTCCCATCGACCCGGCAACGGGCGCATTTGCCGAGGGCGGCATCAGGGAGCAAACCCGTCAGTCGTTGACAAATGTGAAGGCCATCCTGGAAGAGGTGGGCCTGACGATGGGCAGTGTGGTGAAGACAACCGTGTTCATGGCCGACATGGGCGACTTTGCGGAGATGAACGCCGTCTACGCAGAGTTCTTCCAAGAGCCTTACCCCGCCCGTTCGGCAGTGGCGGTGAAGACCTTGCCCAAGGGGGCGTTGGTGGAAATCGAAGTGATAGCCGAGGTGTGAGGCGAAGGTTCGCCTGTGTCTTCCATCTCTCCCTGACACTTGGGGCAGGTGTGCTTGTCCCATATCCGGATATTGGCGCTGCCGCACCGCAAGCAATTATTCAATTACACATTTACACATTTACACATTAGCCTATATCCTATAGGCGTTAATTATTATAGTATATAATAATTAAAACATTTTTCAAGACATCGCCGAGGGGAAATGAGAAAATGGAGGTGGTAAATGTGTAAATGTGTAAATGTGTAAATGTGTAATTTGCGTTTCCAGCAGATATACTGGGGTTTCCAGCGATTTTGCCCCCAAATAGTGGATTTAAGATTGATTGCACACCGCCCGCAGGAGTGTGCAAGGATTTGGCGGTTAGCCCTTTTTTCATTATCTTTGCAGCCGCTATGAAGCAGTTGCTATTGCTGGTGCCGCTCATGATGGCACCCGCCCTGGCGGCTTGCGAAGAGCCAGAGCCCGACGAGCCTCAGCCACGCGAGGCCACCGTCAGCCACACCTCCAGCTCCAATGGCGGGGGATGGGGCGACGATGTGTTGATCACGCTCGACATCGAGGAGTAGACATCTCTCTCTCTCCGCAAGCCCACCATGCCCAGGGGCGCACGCTCGCGCTGGCAAGGGCCATCAGATATTGTTCGCGCGCGCGTGCGAGGCGAGGTGCGAAAATGGCCGTTTTAACATTTTTTTTTTTTTTTTTGTTGTTAAGTTTTTTGGGCCTAATTTTGCGGCGTGGGTGGCCATTCCCCGATTATATTAACCC
>JAEEGG010020177.1_pt1 | contig 13355 bp, 11 predicted proteins | sample 9134161 | NCBI WGS metagenome assembly JAEEGG01 (sample SAMN16246543, study PRJNA631951) | gut metagenome | biome: gut microbiome; feature: rumen; material: CR-attached | host: Bos | place: Iran: Karaj | collected 2018-10 | reverse complement strand
CTGGTTCTCCGCCAAAGATTTGAACGGCATAAGCTGATTCATTGCAGGCACGACGCATTAAAATTTCAGTTTTGAGGTTTTTGCGCACAAGGGCCTCGGCGCTAACCATTTCGGTATAGGTAAAGCACGCTCCGTTTTCTATGCATACAGAACGGAACGCGGCATCACTATAGCCTGCAACTGGTGCTAAAAAGAGATTTCCTTTGAGATTGATGTTTCCGAGTTTTATCGGATGATAAAGATTTTTCATAATCAATGTGGTAAAGCTAAAAATTGCTTTCGCAATTTTTTTAACGCTTTGCTATTGAACACCGGCCGCCAGCGGCCTTACACATAACTTGAAAGCAATATCTTTATACTTTATAATAATATGATATGGACGGCAGAAAGATTATTGCAGAAAACAGAAAGGCCAGATTTGACTATTTTATTGAAGATACTTACGAGTGCGGAATTGTACTTGAGGGAACCGAGGTCAAATCTGTAAAGAATGGAAATATCTCATTTCCTGACGCTTTTGCTGAAATCAACAATGGCGAGGTATGGGTTAAGAACTTTCACATTTCTGAATATTCTTTCTCTTCTATTTTTAATCACGATCCTGACAGACCTAAAAAGCTTCTTCTGCATGCAGATGAAATTAAAAGGCTTACCAGGCGCGTAGAAGAAAAAGGCTGTACGCTTATTCCGCTTGATTTTTACCTTAAAGATGGCCGGGTAAAGGTTACTCTTGGAGTTTGTAAAGGTAAAAAAATGTACGACAAGCGTGCTGCAATTAAGGACAGAGATGTCCAGCGCGATATTCAGCGTGAATTCGCAGGAAAACTGAGAGGTTAATTTGAGGGATACAAGGATTTTACTGAAAAAATCAGTTGTTATATCCATCATTCTCTTTATTTCAACTATGTCTCTTGCGGCTCAAAGCTATAGCATTGACTATTACGGTATTGTTTCTACTGAAATTGATGCCAATATGTCAAAAATGACAAGCGACCTTTATTACACTCAGCTTTCCGAAATCAATAACTTTTCTGTTTCAGATAAACGCACTACTCCAAATCTTACAGAACGTCCTGATTCCTCTGTTTTTGCAGACGGAAAGCTTTCGTTCTTTACCTTTATTACAAAGGATCAGTCCTCTGATAAATGGATTACAACCTATTTCGTTGTAGATAAAACTAAAAACGAAGAGCATTCCAAGAAAAAAGTCTACGATTCCTTCTATAAAATACTTATGGAACCTAAGGATGTTCTTAAAGATACGATTAAACAGCTTATCGAAAACGACACCTCTTCTACAGCAATTACTGCTTCCATTCAAAAGCCTTCTGCTTCTGGAAGCTCAATTACTTCTACAGAAGAGCTTTCCGGAACCTGGGGCGGCGAAGATAATATCAACAAAATTGTCATAATGAGAGGCGGCCGAGGCTTTGTAATCTTTAATAACGGTGCTTCAATGAATATAACTGTTGAGCTTTCCGGTTCAGACGGCAATAAAAAAGTCATAATCACCCAGAAAGCCAATTCAAACGCTTCTTTTTACCCGGAATTAAACCGAACTGCAGCACTTTCTGCCGCAGTTTCTGCAAAACCAATCAAATGGACACTTGCGTTAACAGATACAAATACTCTAAAGGGAATAAAAGACACTCTTTTACCAGACGGAGACAGCTATAAAGAAGGCAGTGTTAACGTAATCTGGACTAGATTAAATTAAGAAAGACTTAATCAACCTTAAAAAATCAGTTTAAATCTGAGGAATATCGTAAACAGGAATACCAGTTACTATAGGCTTTTTGTTTTTTCCTATAACAATGATTCCACGGCTTACATCATATAAGAAGAAAATAATAATAAAGAGCAAGGCAAAGGCAAAACCTACGATCTTACATACTTTTTCAGGGATAAATTCCGGTTCTTCATGTCTTAAAACAGTTCCGGTATCATACAAAGTGGTCTGAGCAGGTCTAAGGCCTGTAATTTTTACCAGTTTTTCCCCTTCACTTACATAATCAAGCTTATGGGCATAAGATGCGATTACTGCACGGTCATTCTGGAGGGCTGCAAGCTCAAGAGCAAGCTCACTATTGATATTCTGGATATCAGAAGTCTGGCGGCTTATAATTCTTTTCTGCTCTTCCATCTTGTTATAACAATAAAGACTATTCTGTCCAAATGTCATAGAGAGAAGAACATAAACGAAGGTTCCTAAAAATATTGCAGCAAGATACTTTGCACGATTCATAGATAATTTAAATATCGGTAATAATTTCTGTTTTCTGAAATGAAAAGATGTGATATAATTAAAAAAAGAATATAGTAAATACTTCTATTTTTTTTGAGACTATTTGCCGATAAATAAAATGTATAAGTATATTACTATCCGAATGAGAGGAGCTATATGAGTAAATCTGATGACAATACAAATGAACTTGAAAGTTATGGTGTCTGGGTAAAGAATTCAACAGGGAACAGCGACAATACCGAGACCCCTGCAGACCCATCGGATGAACTGAATCTTGATGCCGGCGGCTTGGATTTACCAGATTTTGACGACTCCGACTTTTCTGACATGTTCAAAGATGAACCTCAGGGCGCAGATGCCGCTTCTGATGACTTTGGCAACGAAGATGATACAACGCTCAGTACAGATGAGCTTGCAAATATTACAGACGGCTTCGAAGTAGAACAGGTAGAAGCTCCTGAAGAAAATGATGACCTTGATTTGGGCGATTTCGACATTTCAGACTCTTCTGACTCAGAAAGTGAAGAAGCTTCTGAAGAAGTAAGCTTTGATGAAATTGAAGAAACCGATTCCCCTGCTCTTGATGATTCAGACGCTCCTACTGAAGAATCAAGCTTAGATGATTTTAATTTTGATATTGATGATGCTTCTTCAGATTCTACTGAGGAAGTTTCAGTTGAAGACTTTGGTCTTGATTCGACAGAAAGCGATACAATTGAAAGTGATTCTGCTGAAGAAACAGCAGTTGAAAGCAGCGGAGATGAAGAAATCTCTCTTGACGACTTTATGGATGGAGGCTTCTCAGATGAATCAGTAGCAGCTGGAAATAACGGCTATGAACCAGGTGCAGAACCTTCTGCCGCAGCAGCCTCTTCAGAAACAGAAGAGCTTTCTCTCGACGACTTTATGGATGGAGACTCATTTGATTCTGCACCAGAAGCCGCTAAAGAAACAGAAGTTATTGAAGACGAAGCCCCTCTTGATATGGATATCAGTTTTGATGATTCTGCAGATACTGTTGAAACAGAAGATAACGTATCCCTTGATATTTCTTCTGATGATGATGACATCGACCTTGATTCAGATGAAAGCGAAGAAATTGAAACTGAAGAAGTTTCTATGGATGACTTTGGTTCAAGTTTTACTGCAGAAGAAAGCTCTGACGCTCCAGTTCATGACGCCTCATCAGATAACCTCAATGCAGAAGAAGTTGATCTTTCTGACTTTGGTATTGATGCTGATGCAGAAGAAACTCCAATCGTACAGGACGTAGAAGAAGCTAAGAATAAAGAAAAGATTGTTGATTACGACCTTTCTGTTGGTGATGAAAACACTGCAAGTGCTCCTGTAGTTAATGAAATTAAATCTGAAGCTGCAGAAGAAGCAGACGAAGTTCTTCCAGTTGAAGAAGCAGCACCTGCTCCTGCCGCAGAAAACACAACTTCTGTTGATAATTCACTTTTACAGCAGATTGTTTCTGAACTTTCTAATCTTAAAGATGAAATGAATAAGCTTAAGTCTAATCTTGAAGAGATTAAGACTCAGGATAATTCAGTTAGCCCGGCTGCTGCCGCAGTAGCCGCTGGTGCCGCAGGTCTTGCAGCCGGAGCAGCCATTGCTTCAGCTACAAGTGAAGCAGATGAGATTCCAGAAGCTAAAGATGAAGGCGGCTTCTTCAGTGATGATGATGAAGATGAAACAATCGCCCTTTCCTTCGATGAGCTTGATAACATTATGAACACAGCTGAGTTCAGCGATACAGTTGAAGCAGGAACTTCAGACGAAGAAGAAGCTGCTGCTGAAAGTTCAGAAGAACCTGTTGTAGAAGAAAATACAGACGAACCAGTTATCGAAGAAACTGCTGTTGAAGAGCCAGTTGTTGAAGAAACTACTATAGAAGACGAACCTGTTGTAGAGGAAACTCCTGTAGAAGCTCCAGTTGAAGAAGAAATCAATCTTGATTCTGATGACACTGTAATTGAAGAATCTATCATTGATTCAGAAGTTGCTTCAGAAGAAGATACAGAAGTTTCTGTAGACAGCGAAATTGAAAATGCAATTTCTGACGAAACAGATACATCTCTCGATGACATCAATTTTGAAGATGACCAGACAGAAGACTTTGATTTCTCTGCAGATGAAAAGCTTGAAGAACCAAAGATCGACGAGTTTATTCCTGACGGAAATGATGAACTTTATGAAAACGAAGAGCTTCCAGACGAAATCTCTATTCCAAAGGAAGATGATCTTCTTGTTGAATCAACCTCTTCAGACTTCATGGATTCTGTAAAAGAAACAACCGATGAAGAAGAAACAACAACTGAGTTCGTTGCTGACGAAACAGATGAAGTTGATTCAATCGACCTTCCATCTGAACTTCCAGACAGCATTCAGGAACCAGCTGAAGATGAAATTGTAGACGAAGAAATTGCAGAAGATGAAATTATAGAAGAAACTGTTGTTGCAGATGACGATATTCCTACAGTAGACAAGGTTCTTGGAGATGGCTCACCTATCGAAGACTCAATCGATGATACTGTTGAAGATTCAGTAGAAGATTCCTTTGAAGAAACTTCAGTTGAAGAGCCTGTCGTAGAAGAAACAGTTACTGAAGAGCCTTCAACATCAGGTGCTTCATTTGCCGAAGTAGACAACCTCGACAACACACTTTCTGAAAGCAACCTCGCTTACCTTGATAAATCAGCAAGTGAAGACTCTTCTGATAATCTTGCAAATGCAGATCTTAAACAGGATATTAAGTCAGTTCTCCTTTATATGGATCAGCTGCTTGAAAATCTTCCAGAAGAAAAGATTGTTGAATTTGCAAAATCAGACGAATTCGTTACATATAAAAAACTGTTCTCAGAATTAGGACTTTCTTAATATGGGACTACTTTCAAGAGCCAATACCCTGGATGAATTAAAGAATAATCCAGGGCTGGCTTTTTCAGATTTCATTAATAAGCATTCATTAAAAATCTGCGCTCTCCTCGAAAAAAAAGCTTCAAATTATGTTGTTACTAACTCTATAGGCTTTGATGCAGAATCTATTATTTCAGCGACCTCTACAGTTGATTTCTGGGATGGCATCTGTAAAGAGGCTGGTAAAGTTTATCATTTTACAGACGCAGATAAAACTCAGCTTCTTCAGCTGTTTTCTTTTAATCAGAAAGACAATTTTACAGAGCTTTCAGTTTACAAAAACACATCTTCACAGATTCTGATTTATGCTGGCTTAATATCAGATAAGGCCGCAAAAGATTTTGATAACATCAGTAATAATGAGCATAAAAACGACATCCAGAAATTAAATCCATTAATCAAAAAGAGCTCTGTTGTTTTATTGTTCAAGATTAATTGTTCAGAAGCAATCAAAGACTTTTACACAGCACATAAAGATACTATTACTGATTTTGATTTCTTCCAGAAAACTTTAATGCATGAATTATATAATCGCTTTACCTGTAAATATAATATTCCAGACACAAGCCTTTTACTCTCTCCTGATACAATCAAAACAATTTTTGTAACAGGAAAAGAATATTCTGTAGAATTAATAACTCACCATATAATCCTTAACCTTAAAGAAGTTTTCAATGATTCTGCAGACTATATCCAGGTATGCTTTGCGGGCACTGCAAATTCCTGCGATAAAGTTCAATCCTTTTTACAGGCGGAATAATTTTGAAGATAACAATTCAAAAGGCTAAAAACGGAGAAGAAACTGCACTTGCTGACAATCATTTTCTCCATTCAAATTATGCGCCTTTAAAGGAAGCTGAACGTTTTGTAGAAAATCTTCAGCTCCCCTACCAGCCTTCTTTAATTATCATTACAGAACCAGCCCTTTCTTATGTTTCTATTTTTTTAAGAAAAAGATTTCCTGATGTAAGGCTTGGAGTAATCCGCTATTCAAATGATTTTGAAAGCTATAACAAAGCTTTTGATTTAGTTTTTAATTACTTTGAGCATCCTGATTTTGAAGACTATCTTGAAAAGGCCTTAAACGAAGAAGAACTATTAAAATGCCTTTTTATTCCATGGACTCCTTCTTCACAGGCCTTTGGCGAAACTGATAAGCTTGTATGGAAAAGCATTAAGGCCGCTCTTGAGCGTGCAAAAACCTTATTAATTACAAGACAGTATTTTGAAAAGAAATGGTTTATTAACAGCTGCAACTTTGTACAATACACCAAAAATCTTATCAACTATGATTTTCCTGTAAACAAAGACCTTCTTATTATTTCTTCAGGTCCAAGTCTGAATACCTTTATTGATACAATAAAAAATAATCAGAGTAAGTTTTTTATAATCTGCTTATCCTCGGCAATTTCTGTCTGCTTAAAAAACAATATAATTCCAGATTTATGCATGAGCACCGACGGTGGTTACTGGGCAAGTGAACATTTAAAAGCTTTATATAAACATGATATACCTTTGGCTCTTCCAGCAGAAGCCTATATAAAAAAATCTTTGTTTTCAAAATTAAAACTTTTACCTCTGGATTATGGAGACGGATTTTCTCACGAATTATTACTTGCTTCTAAAATAAAAAAGGTACCCGCCCTTCGTAATGGAACTGTAAGCGGTACTGCCCTTCATTTCGCTTTATCCAATTTTACAAAAAACATTTATTTATTTGGAATGGACATGGCAGCGCAAGAGGGCTTTCAACACTCACAGCCAAATCAGCTGGAAATAAATGCCAGCCTTTTTGACAACCGTATAAAAAACAAACTGACCCGAATTTATAAATCTGGACTAACTAACGGTAGTCTGGATATTTACAGACAGTGGTTTGTAAATAATCCCCTTCAAACAAAGGGAAGAAAAGTTTGCAGATGTATTGAAAAAAAAGATGCAAAAAACTCTCTTGGCTGGATTACAGATATTGGATTAAAGGATTTTGAAAGCCAGATTTCGGATATTTCAGAAAGTTCAAAAACTCCTTTTACTACAGAAGCTTGTTCTTTTGAGTTTAACTCTTCTATAAAAGAATTATTAAATAAAGACCAATGGAAAAAACAATTATTTCCACTTGATTATGTACAACTCTCTCATTCAACAGAAAAAGAACCGATAAATAAAAAGATTGAAAATGAATGGAAAGCCTTAAAAGATAAGGCAGAGACAATACTTAATGCAAATATATAAAGAAATAATTACTGCAAAAAATGGAAGTCAGATTCCCCAATTTCTCAGCGGCCGCACAATGGAGTCTCGTTATAATCCCGAGAGAGATTCTGAAAATTTATTAAACACAATTACAGAGAAAGCATATTTCTTTTTAGTTTTAGGAATTGGAAGCGGCAGTTTTATTAAGCTATTGGCTCAGAAATTTCCACAGGCAAAAATAGCAGCAGTTGAACTTTATAAAGAAGATATAAATTTTCTCAAAGAACTGCTTTTGATTAAAGAGTTAGCTGAAAATCCTCAGATTGATTTTTGCTGTCTGCAGGAGCTCGAAGAATATCTTTTGCAAAATTATTTACCAGCCAAATTCGGAGAACTCAAAATAATTGAGCAGAAGGCCTGGGTTAATGAGAACTCAGAACATATCGCTAAAATCAATTCAATCTTAAATACAAGTATTGGAATTATTTCCGCTGATTATTCTGTACAGGCACATTTTGGTAAAATCTGGACTTCAAACATAATTAATAATTCGAGGCTCGCAGAAAAATATCATTCGAGTGAGCTTTATAAAAAGATTCAGTCAAACAACAATAAAATAGCAGTGATAGTTGGGGCAGGTCCTTCACTTGATAAAACCCTCAATTCAATAATTGAAAAGAGAAATGATTATTATATTATTGCAACCGATACTGCGGGCCAGTCTCTTACAAAGCGTAACCTTATCCCGGATGTAATTGTTTCAATTGATGCCCAGTCGGTTTCTTATAATCATTTTGTAAATACAAACAATAAAACCGATACAATTTATGCCTTCGATTTATGTGCCAATAGTTCTGCGGTAAAACATATCTGCACTACTTACAATAAGGCCTTATTTTTCAGCTCAGGTCACCCCCTTGCGGCAGCCATCAACGCCAGCTGTTCTTCTCCCCTGCCACTTTTCTTTTCGGGAGCGGGCACCGTAACCATTACCGCACTGGATCTTGCCCTGCAGGCGGGTTTTAAGGAAATTAAGATTCTTGGGGCAGATTTTTCCTATTCTGATGGTAAGGCTTACACTAAAGGAACTTACCTTGATACTTTGTATAATTATAACTCCTCTAAACTTAAGGAAAGCGAAGAGACTTTTTCCAAGCTGATGTTCAGAACAGAATTGTTAAAGCTTGAAGAAAAGAAAACAACAACCTCTATATTACAAGCCTACAAAGCTTCCCTGGAAAAATACCTTACACAAAAGAATATATCCTTTAAAAAAATTGATGATATTTATGAATTACACTGTCCGGCTGAAGGTAAGACTTACGGACTAGCAGAAAAATCTGGCAAATTGTCACTGGTCCCTTTCTTTGCCAAAATCAAAAGCTCAGATATTTACGAAGCAGAAACAATTTTACTTCCTTATGTGGCCTGGCTACGAAACAATAAGGACTATAAAAACTTTGAATATAAGGATTTACTAAAACTTGCTTTAGACTCTATTGTAAGTTATAATATATGATATGAAAAATCGATTTACAGTTATTTACACAATATTTGCTGCAGCCGTATTTATTTTTGCAGTATCCTTCTTCGGCTTCAATCTTTTCAAAGAATATAAAACAAACCTTGAAAAATCAGATAAAAAGTTTACAGAACTTGTTAATGATATACGTACTTTAAGCTTTAATCAGGAAGAAAACACAGCTGCCTACGCAAAAGGAATAAAAGCTGCCGTAGGAGATGCCGCTAACTATTCATTTATCCAGGTTCGCCGCAATAACGAAACAGTTGTTCTTTATCCTACAGGAAAAAGCAAGGAAGAAACAGTTTCAAAACTTACAAAATCCTTTAATTCAAGTCTTACAGTAAACAAACAGAACGTTTCTGTTGAATGTAATATTTATTTGATCCGTCCAGATTCTATTTTCTATTTTGCAAGAATTTCATTCTTAATGATTTTGATTATTACAATAATTACAGTCATTATGATTATATATCTAAACATTTCTGAAACAAGCTCTGATGTAATCAGTTTAGAAGAAGAGACTGATGAAGCAAAAATCAGCGAAGAAGTTTATGACGAAAACGAAACTGCATCAGATGAAATAATTCCAGACGAAAATGAAGAGATTGTTTCTGAAGATGATGCCGCAGATAATATTGCAGCAGAAACCGAAGCTACATCAGAATCTGTAACTGAAGAGACAACTTCTGCAACAGACACTTCAGCAGAAACAGAAGCTGCAGTTGAAGAAGAAAAACATGTTGAAGTTACTCAGGAAGAAATGAAGGCAATTCTTTCAGAACCATTAACTGATGAACAAGCTGCAACCGCAGAAAATAAAGAACCAGCAAAGCTTCCTATAGATGAAGTAAAACCAGATTCAAATGAACCTTCCGGCTTATACAATCCGGAGACTGGAATCAGCTGGGAATCTTATCTTTCAACAAGACTTAATAACGAAATAGACAGAGCAACCGCTTCTGAAATAGATTTATCACTATTTATTATTCAGCTTTCTGAAGTTCAGAAGAACAGTGAAGTTTTCAAGAATGTATGCAACTACCTTACAATTCAGTTCCAGTTTAAGGACCTGCTTTTTGAATATAAAGAAGACTGTATTGTTGCAATTAAAATCAGCATGAACGTTGATGAAGCCTTAAAACTTGCTGAAAAGCTTTATACTGATATCTGTAATATTATTAATGGTAAGAATTGCCGAATTGGTATTTCTTCACGCTCAATCCGTATGGTTGGCGGAGACCGTCTTATTCTTGAGGCAGAACAGGCTATTGAACATTCAGATACTTCATCACCTGTAATTGCTTTCCGTGTAGATTCAGAAAAGTACCGCCAGCTTATGGAAGCTAATCAGTAGTAGAAGTGGCAGACTCAGAAGCTGCTTCTTCTGAAGCTGCAGCCTCTTCTTCCCCTTCTTCACTTTCCTCTTCTACAATATTCATAAGTTCTTTATATTTGTCTTCGAAGGTCTGCAGATTTTTATTTTCAGGATATTCTGTTTTCAAAGTATCGTAGGCAGTAGTAAACTTTACTGCGTTTTTCTTTTCAAACTTTTTATTATCTGCAATGAGGACCGCAAGGTAGTTTTCAAGGTATTCCTGATTATGAGGCTGAGCCTGGAGCAGTTCTTCATATACCGCAATAGAATGCTTAAAGTTTCCCTGCATAGAATAAATATAGGCAAGGCTTGCTTTTAAAGAAGCATTTTCCGGATCGCGCTCCAGAATCTTTTTATACATTGGAAGAGCATTATCCCAGTCACTGGTAAAGACATAACACTTGGCAAGCTTGTAGTAAGCGGCCCAGTACTGTTCCTTTTTCTTCATTGCAAGCTCGTAGTACTCTGCCGCTTTTTTATAATCTTCCAGCTTATAGTAGGAATCACCAAGGGTAAAATATTCTGCATAGATGTTTCTGGTTTTTACAGCCCCCTGCCCCGGAACCGGAACAGAAAGTTCTGTGCTTGCGCAAGAGAATAATAAGGCTGTAAAAAAGATTACCGCAGTAAAGCCTGCGGTAACTTTTCTTTTAACCAAGAACGATTTTTTCAATTTCATAAAGCTGAGACTTATACAAGCCCGAAATGTTATGACCATAATCAGCAATAAGCTGAATCATGTTTCTTGGTGCATCCTTTGTATCGCAGCCGTTGAGACGGTCACCGGCATCACCAAGACCAGGCATAATGTAAGCCTTTTCGTTCATAACAGGGTCCATCCAGAGTGTATAGCAGGTACAATTTTCAAGAGCACGAGTTACACGGATAGAACCTTTAAGTGTAGAAATTGTATTAAAGAATGCAATAGACTTTGGTTTTACGCCCTGGCTCTGAAGATACTTAACAACAGTGACAAGAGAACCACCAGTTGCGTTCATAGGATCAGCGAAAATCAAATCCTTACCGTCGAGCTGTTCGAGGTTGAAGAAGGATTTATTAAGATCCATGATGTATTCCATATCAGCTTCGTTCTTTGTATCGTTACGGCTGATTTTGAAAAGTGCAAATGGAGTTTTGTATCCGTGGCTTGAGTATTCCTGGATTTCCTTAGACATAATCATACTTGGAAGAAGAGCACCGCGGAGCATTACACACATTACAGTGTTTTCAATTTTGTGATCGATGTCTGGGATCTTGTGAACTGCGTAGTTCTGAACAGGGAATGTTACAGGAGTCTTTACAACGATGTGTCCCTTCTTATCTGAGTGCTGATCTGTATAAGCCATGCGGAAAAGCATTTCATAAGCGCGCTGGCTGTAATACATAAATTCCTGATGATCAGTTTTTTCATCACGGAGCTTTGAAATTACGCGGGAGCATTCAGCGTGAGCACCTTCTTCTGTAACAAAAGAATAAACTTTTATGGCAGGATGCTTTGAACAAATTTTCTGCATTTCATGACCAAGCTTGTCGTATCCTTCGATGATTTTTGCTTCATCAACCGGGTCAAACGATTTCATCGTTTCCTTGAACATTACTTCAAGGTTTTTCAAATCGGCCATATCTTCAGATGTAAGATATCCGTCAAGGTCCTCTGCTTTAAGAATAATTTTGTTTTCCATTACCGCTACTCCTTGTAAGAAATCATCAGGTCAAACCCGATGATGATATTTTTATTATAATGACAAAAGATCGTATAACTGCTGCTTTTTAATTTTTATTCCTGTAATTTTAACTTCATTTGCTTCAAGAGCATTATCATCGCCGTCTGCAAGCGTAAATACAAAACCAAGCATTACCTTGCCTGCTTTGGCAACTGTTGCACTCTTAAATTCAAAAATGAAATCAAGAATATACTGATTATCATTTTTTGGATCTGGGATAAAAGAACCGCGAACTGTGTTCAACTGAAGCGTAAGCTTTTGACCTGTAAGCATAAGCAAGAATGTTTCAGGTTTGTTTGTAATAAAACGAATCTCTGAATCTGACTCTGTAATGTGGTCGTAAGTCATTGAATCAAGTGCAGAATAATTTACGCCTATAGAATCATCAGCCGGAATGCTGTGAATTTCATCATATTTTGCAAGCATTCCTTCTACATTTTCGCCAATAAGTGCAAGCTTATCAGAAGGGAATGCCATTGTTATATCATTCTGTGAATAAACGCCGTATTTTGCAGAAGATGTTGGACCAGTATAATCTTTTACAGACCAGCCGTTCTTTTTAGTAAGAAGCTTTGGAATGTATTTAACTGGAATGCGAGAATCAATTGCAAGCTGAAGCTTTGAGTTTTTGTTGTCGGCATTAAGACCTGCATAAGCTCTGTCAATTCTTCCTGCCAGCTCATTTACATCTGCATCTGAAATGCCTTCAACATTGCTTTTAATCAGATATTTTACAAGCTCAGGATCTACTGCTGTTGGAATTGAAATAAAGAAATTCTTATTCTTATCCAAAAGCTCCGGTGCCTTTACTATTGTTCCGGAAGGAACTGTCTTACAGGCTGTGACTAATAGCAGGAATAATGCTGCAAAAACAAAACTAAGCTTTTTCAATTTTGATACTCCATTTTTTGTCGTCTGCTTCTATTTCTGTTCCAGAAACACCGGCATTCCATTTAATATTCTGTGCAAGAGTTTCTGAAGCAATAAAGTCTGTAAACATATCAAATGCATCTTTAAGAGTTTCATCGCCGCCTACATCAAGACTGATTCTGTCTGTAACGTTCAAACCGCTTTCCTTACGGAGATTCTGAATACCGCGGATGAGGTCACGAACATAACCTTCTTTCTTAAGTTCATCAGTAACTTTTGAATCAAGACCTACTGTTAAAGTTCCTTCGTTCAAAACCTTAAGGTCATCTTTTTCAAAGCGTTCAACGATTACCTTATCTTGATCAAGTTCTACAGATTTTCCTTCAACTTCAATTGTAAGCTTTGTGCCTTCAAGAATTGACTGAATCTGTTCAGAGGTAAGTTCTGCAATTACACTTGCAGCCTGCTTCATTATAGGACCAAGCTCTTTTCCAAGTACCT
>JAEEGG010020175.1_pt1 | contig 13355 bp, 10 predicted proteins | sample 9134161 | NCBI WGS metagenome assembly JAEEGG01 (sample SAMN16246543, study PRJNA631951) | gut metagenome | biome: gut microbiome; feature: rumen; material: CR-attached | host: Bos | place: Iran: Karaj | collected 2018-10 | reverse complement strand
CTATATATCGTACCAATTTTTATATGCCAGAAGGAGGTATCAGAATTTTTGCAAGTGTTGATGGCGAAATAGAGGGCGCTACAGAATTGGCTTTTGCTAGTGTTCAATATAGTGCAGCAAGCGGAATAATCCCCGCTGAAACTAGTACAGGTTGGTACACCTACGAGGTGAATATTCCTATATCAACAGGTCCATGCTACATTATAATACGAGGAGAAAATCCGACTCCCTATGAAATTAAGTTGAATAATTTTATGGTAATAGATGCAGGTCTTTGCCATGATCCTACCGATTTGAATGTTTCTAATGTGACCGATCGTTCTGCTGTAGTATCATGGACTCCTGGTTCTGACGAAACTTCTTGGCAGATTTGTATAAACGATGATGAGGACAATCTTATAGATGTAAATACAAATCAGTATGTATTGAGCGGTTTGGACGAGGCTACTTCTTATTCGGTAAAGGTGCGTGCAGTTTGCGGCGGAGAAAATGGCATAAGTAAGTGGTCTGAGGCAGTTTCTTTTGAAACTTATGAGGATTTGTGTAAAATACGTTTCGAACTTACCGACTCCTATGGCGATAGTTGGAATGGTGCTGCAATTAATGTAACAAATGTTGCAACGGGTGAGGTTTTGGGAACGGTTACTAACCAGAACCTAAATGGTACTTCTGGCTCAGGTGAGAACGAGGTTAATATTGTTTATTTTCCAGTTCAAAGCGGCATGGAATTAGCATTTAGCTGGGTTTCTGGCAGTTATGATAACGAATGTTCTTATGTCGTATATGGGACAAACGAAGAGGAGATATTTTCGGGTTCAGGGACAATGTCGTCTGCCGTAACATATATTGTAAGCTGTTCGTATTGTAGAGTCCCTGCAGATTTGCAGGCAAACGATGTGTCGGAAAACACTGCGACTATTAGTTGGACTGGTAATAACGAAAGTTATGAAATAAGATACAGAAGAGAAACATCAGAGCCCCAGCAGGTTATATTCTCTGAGGGATTCGAAAATGGAATTCCTGATGGATGGACAAATATTGATGCTGACGGTGACGGATACACTTGGGGGGAGACTTTCAGTGGTTATGGTGGAAGTGATTGTATTACTTCTAGAAGTTACGATTTTTCGGCTGGAGCTCTTAGTCCAGACAACTGGATAATAACTCCTGCTGTCGTATTGCCGCAGGATGCAGGAAACATTAATCTTAAATTTTATGCACATGCTCAGGATTCTGAGTTCGCCGAAGATCACTATGGAGTTTATATTTCGACAACTACGGTTGATACGGCTGCATTCACATTGCTGTGGGAGGAAAATATGACTGCCGAGGGCGGTTCTCACAGAGGAGTTCCTGGCGCATGGGGCGAAAAGAATACCGATCTTACCGCATACGCAGGGCGGACCGTATATATCGCAATCCGCCATTTCAATTGCTATGATATGTTCTTCTTGGATATTGACGAATTCAGTATAAATGTAGAATATAATAGTGTATGGACTGTGCTAACGGCAACGGATACTCTTGTTGACTTGTCTGAATTGATACCAGGAGCTACCTACGAATATCAGGTTAACGGAATTTGTGGCAATATCAACGACAACTGGTCAGAAATAAACACATTTACTACTGTCGCAGAATGCCCGCAACCGTCAAATCTCAATGCTGCAACTACAGTTAACTCTGCTAGTATAACATGGACAGGAGCCAACGACAGCTATGTCTTGCGTTACAGAGATTCCAGAACACAGACTTTGTTGTCGGAAAGTTTCGAAAACGGCATTTCGGACGAATGGACTATTGTCGATGCCGACGGCGACGGATTCACATGGGGACTGTCGTCGGAGTTGATGTCGGGTTATGTGGCACATAGCGGTAGCGATATGCTCTCTTCGCAAAGTTTCGATTTTACGGCAGGTACGCTTACTCCCGACAACTGGCTTATTACTCCTGCTGTCACATTGCCCGAAAACGCCGAAAGCATTAATTTCAGATTCTATGTGAACGTTCAGGACGTGGCATATCCTAGCGAACATTATGGCGTTTACATTTCAACCACCACAACCGACATCGATGCTTTCACATTGCTGTGGGAAGAGGATTTGAATGCCGCAGGCGGCACTCACAGAACCCAAGGTGCGTGGGGCGAAAAGAACACCGACCTTACCGCATACGCCGGACAGACGGTTTATGTTGCAATACGCCATTTCAACAGTTCAAACATGTTCTATTTCAATTTGGATGATATTGCGGTTGTGGCTACAATAGAAACTCTCGATTGGACAGAGGTTACTTCTGCCACTTCACCGTTCGAATTGACAAACTTGCCTTCAAACACTACATATTACTATCAGATTAATGGCGTTTGTGGCGGCAACGACGACAATTGGACTGCCGTAAACACATTCACTACTTTGCCGTTTGGCTACACTATCACAGCAACAGCTGGCAATGGCGGAACCATCACCCCGTCGGGAAATGTGACCGTTTACGAAACTACAAGCCAGTCGTTTACAATTACAGCCAACGCCGACTATCGTCTAGCAAGTGTCATGGTCGACGGTGCTGAAGCAATTGACCAGCTTGTCGATGGTGTTTACACTTTCACAAACGTAAATGCAAACCACACTATTGCAGCAACCTTCGAAGCAATACCTACCTATACTATTACTATTAGAAAAGAGGAATATGGCTCGGTAACTTACAATGGTACAGAACTACAAGACAATGAAACTGTTACGGTGCAGGAAGGTGCAACTCCATCATTCGAAATCGTCGGTTATACTACAACAAATGGAGACAGGTATATTATAGGAACACTTACTATTGATGACGAAGAAGTTGATGTAAGCGGAGAATTCCCCGAAAACCAATCTTTCACATATACATTCGAGCCTGTAAATGCAAACCACACTCTTGCTGTAACATTCGTCTTTATAAGTTCGGTTAATATGTCCGAAGCTGGGTATATGGTAGTTTATCCGAATCCCAATAATGGTACTTTCTGCATCGACTTCAGCAACTTCGAAGGAGAGGCAACCTACCAGCTCATCGACGCTCGCGGTGCAGTTGTCGAAACTCGTGAAATCAACGTGATGGATGGTGAAACCATGAACTTCAACCACAATCTACATGCTGGCACTTACTTCATAAGAATCATCAGCGGCGACAAGGTTTACGTTGAGCAGATTGTTGTTGAATAATTTATGCAACACAAAATAGACAAGGTCGCTTTCGTGCGACCTTTTTTTTTGCGCCGCAGCCACTCACAGTAAATACATACCATAGCGCTATTCAACAAAAAAATCTCATCGCAACGATTTTTGCAATATCTTTGCACGATTTTTCATTTTAACGATGACACAAAGGAAACGAAATATGACAACAGCCGGAATATTTACAATATTACTATTGCTAGTATCCAACATATTTATGACATTCGCGTGGTACGGCAACCTGAAATTGCAGCAGATGGACATTTCCACCTCGTGGCCGCTGATACTGATAATATTATGTTCGTGGGGGCTTGCTTTCTTCGAATACTGCGCAATGATTCCCGCCAACCGCCTAGGTTCGCAGATTAACGGTGGTCCATTCTCGCTTATGCAGCTAAAAATCATACAGGAAGCCATCTCGTTAACGGTTTTCACTGCTATTGTCGCACTGGTTTTCAAGGGAGAACCTATAAAATGGAATCACCTTGTGGCATTCGGCTTTATAATATTAGCGGTATTCTTCGCCTTCCTTAACACTGGCGACAAAAACAAACCGGCAAAGGATAGCACCGAAATAACCACGACGACCGAAAATCCACATTCGTCCGACAGCGAAATCAAACTTTGAACAGGCAAAAAGCCATTCACAGCCCGAAAAATATCGGTGCTGATTATTAGCCACATACAAAAAAGTTATGAACAAGTTGGAAAATCTGTCTGCCAAAACAGCGGCTATTTCACCAATAAATATTACTTTTGACATTTGAATTTATAACGAAACAAAATGGGTAAGATAATAGCATTAGCCAATCAGAAAGGTGGAGTTGGGAAGACCACCACAGCCATAAACCTCGCAGCAAGCCTCGTAGCTCTTGAGTACAAGGTGCTGCTCGTCGATGCCGACCCGCAGGCAAACACCACATCGGGATTTGGTTTTGATGTAAAGAACATTCGCACAGGTCTTTATGACTGCCTTGTAAAGGATGAAGATCCTGAAAAAGTAATACTTACATCCGAAGAACTCGATGGTCTGTCGGTACTTCCGACCAACATCGACCTTGTTGGTGCTGAAATCGAAATGCTCGATATGCCAAACCGAGAATACATATTAAAGAATGTTCTTGACAAAATTCGCGACAAGTACGATTTCATCCTCATCGACTGCTCGCCATCGCTCGGAATAATTGTAATCAACGCACTTACTGCATCCGACTCAGTACTTATTCCTGTACAATGCGAGTACTTCGCCCTCGAAGGACTTGGCAAACTGCTAAATACAATCCGCATAGTCCAGAGCAATACAAACCCCGATCTCGACATCGAAGGCTTTGTTATGACAATGTACGACAAGCGCGTGAAGATTTCAGAACAAGTGCTAGACGAGGTAAGGCATCATTTCGACGATATGGTTTTCAATACGATAATACACAGAAATGTAAAACTCAGCGAAGCTCCAAGCTACGGACAGTCGATTGTGGAATACGATGTTAGCTCTACTGGTGCAATAAACTACATGAACCTCGCAAAGGAACTTCTGCAACGTAACAATATGACTAAGTAATATGACAGACAAGAAAGATACAAAGAAAAATAAGAAAAGCGGTCTCGGACGTGGACTTGGTTCTCTAATTGACACCGATGCATCAGCCATAAGGAACAAGGCTACACAACAGAACGAAATCGCAATAGACTCAATCGAGGTAAACCCATTCCAGCCTCGTAAGGACTTTGATGAAACTGCTTTGCAGGAATTAGCCGATTCGATAAAGGAACTCGGTGTAATTCAAGCAATTTCTGTAAAGGATATGGGCAATGGCAAGTACCAGCTCATTTCGGGTGAACGTCGTCTGCGTGCATCCAAGATGGCCGGACTGAAAAAGATTCCGGCATACATCCGTACCGATGTCACCGACCAGTCGATGTTGGAAATGGCTCTAGTTGAAAACATTCAGCGTGAGGACCTCAACGCAATAGAGGTGGCACAAACATACCAGCAACTCATCGACGAATGCAAGATGACACAGGAACAACTAAGCACTCGCGTCGGAAAATCGCGTTCGGCAATTGCCAACTTCCTGCGTCTGCTCAACCTTCCGCCAAAAATCCAGACCGGCATCCGCGACGAGAAAATATCGATGGGACACGCACGTGCACTGCTCGGCGCAAAGGACGAGGAGACAATGCTTATGATTTACGACCAAATACTGAAATACGACTTTTCGGTACGCAAGGTCGAGGAAATCATAAAGGAATACTCCGGCGGAAAAGCAGAGAAAAAGGAGAAGAAGAAAGTGCTTGCAACCAGCGAAGACTATGCATTGCTTCAGAAAGGCCTTTCGAACTGCTTTGCAACCGATGTAGAACTTAAACGCAATGCAAAGGGCAAAGGCAAGATAGTAATCCCATTCAAGAACGACAGCGAATTCGAACGCATAATTTCAATCCTTGACAAACTAAACTCTTAGCAATAGGAAATTGAAAATTGCGAAAAAAATATTATTCACTATCGGTTTGATTATCTTTGCATTAAGCACAAATGCACAAATTGACACAATAAGCAGGGAGCAAGCCAAAGAGAAGGAAAAATTCCATTCTCCAAAGACAGCTACGCTCCTGGCATTAATCCCCAGCGCAGGTCAGGCATACAACCGCAAATATTGGAAGATGCCAATAGTATACGCCACAATGGGCACCTGCATTTACTTCGCTATTAGCAACCAGCAGCAGTTCAGTCGGTTCAAAAAGGCCTACATGCAACGCGACAATGGCGAACACGACGAATTCTACGGCATGCTTTCGAAGGAAGCCCTAATGAACAACATGGACCGCAACCGAAAAATACGCGATTATACAATCGCTGGCGCTGTTCTGTTCTATGCTCTGCAAATTGTCGATGCTAACGTCGACGCTCATCTGTTTTATTTCGATGTTGGCGACGACCTGTCGGCCTACTTCTACCCACAAACTTTTAACTCCATCTACACAAAAACGCCTATATTTGGTGTAGGTTGCACCTTAAACTTCTAAACCATGAAAAAAATATTTATCATATTCCTCATATTATTGACAACCGGAATGCTTCGGGCACAGAACGCCGACACAACAGGAGGCAACAGCAGGAAAAAGACTTTCGACATGGTTGACAGCCTCGAAGTATTCCTAAAGCAATGGTACTACTACACTGGACGCGACACCGTCTGTTACCTCGAGGACAACGACAGATATTATTTCGACACCGACCTACCCGACTCTATTTTTAAGGAACGAGTAGAAAAAATAGCCACTCCTATAAACGTAGTTTACAACGCAAATGTCCAGAAATATATCGACAAGTATGTAAAACGCGGACACAGACTGGCGCCCAAACTGCTTGGACTTTCGCACCAGTATTTCCCGATGTTCGAGGAAAAACTCGATGCTTACGGCATTCCATTGGAACTAAAATACTTGGCTGTAATCGAATCAGCCCTCAACCCGAAAGCGAAATCACCTGCAGGTGCTGTTGGTCTGTGGCAGTTCATGTACAAGACTGGCCTCAATATGGGACTTGAAATAACTTCGTACATCGACGAAAGAATGGACCCCGAGAAATCAACCGATGCAGCCTGCCGTTACCTTAAATTATTATACACCACATACAACGACTGGACTTTGGCTCTAGCGGCCTACAATGCCGGTCCTGGCAGAATCAACGGTGCAATGAAACGTTCAGGCAAATCGACATATTGGGAAATTTACCCTTATCTGCCAGAAGAAACACGCAACTACGTGCCTGGCTTCATCGCTATGATGTATATGTTCGAATACCACAAGTTGCACAATTTCAAACCAGAAAAGATTGATTTCTACGAAGATGTCGATACTGTAATGATAAAACAGCAGATGCATTTCGCACAGCTCGACTCAGTTCTCGGAATACCTGTCGAAGAAACTCGCGAACTCAATCCGCAGTACAAGCTCGACATCGTACCAGCAACAGCACAATACTATCCACTAAAGATGCAACGCAAATACATCAGCAAGTTCATGGAACTCGAAGACTCGATTTATCATTTCCAGGATTCGTTGATGTTCAACAAGCAGAAAATCACCCAGGCAATCGCCGACAGCAAATATGGCGTTCCTTCGGGACAACCAGCAGGGACAAACGCGACAATATACACGGTAAAGTCGGGCGACGTGCTCGGAAGCATTGCAAAACGATATGGCACAACGGTTGCCAACATCAAAAGCTGGAACGGCTTGTACAGCGATAGATTGCAGATCGGTCAGAAACTGAAAATATATACCAAGGGAGCACCGAAGACTACAACCCCGACAACAGCAAGTTCGGGAAGCACCACGCCGCAGAAACTCGACCCTGCATACGAATATTATACTGTGCAGCAAGGCGATACCCCGGCAAAAATAGCAGCCAAGTACAATGGAGTTTCGGCAAGCGACATTATCAGTCTTAATGGTGTCGACCCATCAAAATTAAGAGTTGGACAAAAACTAAAGATAAGGAAAAAGTAAAATGAAAAACATTGCAGTATTGGCAGGAGGCTACACTTCGGAACGACAGATAAGCCTCAATTCGGGAAGCCAGATTCTTGAAAACATCGACAGGAATCTTTACAACGCCTACCTCGTAGATGTAAGGAAAGATGGTTTCTTCTGCATTTTCAACGGAAAGGAATATAGCGTTGACCTTAATAAGTTTGCCGTAGAAATCGAAGGCAAACCGACAAAATTCGACTATGCCTACCTTGCACTCCACGGTTCTCCAGGCGAGGACGGAAAGGTTCAGGCTTTGCTCGATATACTTGGAATACCATATTCTGCCTGCGATGTTTTCTCGTCGATGATAACTTTCAACAAGATTGCCGCAAAGAAAATGCTTGCCGACGAAGGCATTGCAATGGCTAAGATGGCAATAATCCGTGGCGAAAATCCTTTCGATGTTGACGAAATCATCGAAAAGGTCGGTCTGCCTTGCTTCGTAAAACCTGCAACGGCTGGTTCAAGTTTCGGTGTTACAAAGGTTTACGAAAAGGACAAGTTCATCGATGCAATAAACTTGGCTCGTACCGAGGACACGACCATAATTGTTGAGGAATTTATAAAAGGTGTAGAAGTTTCGTGTGGTGTTCTCAAGACTGCCGACTACGAGCAGGTTTTCCCCGTAACGGAAATCTCGACCAAGAACGACTATTTCGATACCGAAGCAAAATATACTCCCGGAGTCACCAACGAAATAACCCCTGCCCGCATCAGCGACGACGAAACACGAAAGGTGCAGGAAGCTGTTTCGCGCATATACGACATTATCGGTTGCAGCGGAATCGTGCGTATCGACTTCATTATCAAGGAAGGAACTCCATATTTCATTGAGGTTAACTCCATCCCTGGCATGAGCGCAGAAAGCATTGTGCCTAAGCAAATTCGCACTATGGGCAAGAACATGACAGAAATACTTAATAAGGTAATAGCAGAAAAGTTGAAATAATTATGGTAAAGGAAATTTTCGACCACGTATCGGTAAGGGAATATGCCGACAAGGAAATTCCCGAAAGCGTTCTGAACAAGGTTCTCGAAGCCGCATCAAGGGCATCGAACACTGGCAACATGCAGATTTACAGCATCATTGTCAATACCGACAAGGAAATGATAGCTAAGTTGGCACCAACGCATTTCTGCCAGCCTGCAATAACCAACGCCAAGGCCGTGCTTACGTTCTGTGCCGATGTCAACCGCTTCAAAATCTGGTGCAAAAATCGGAATGCCAAGGCTGGTTTCGACAATTTCCTGAGCTTTATGACTGCAGCCACCGATGCGATAATTGCAGCACAGAATGCTTGTCTCGAAGCCGAAAGCAACGGATTGGGTATCTGCTATTTGGGTACTGTAATCTACAATGCCGACAAGATTATTGAGATTCTAAAACTTCCGAAGGGCGTTGTTCCTGTTGCTACAGTAACAATGGGTTATCCGAAACAACAACTACCGCTTACCGAACGCCTTCCGCTTGAGGCGATAGTTCACCGTGAGACATATCACAACTTTAGCGCAAGCGACATCGACAGGATTTATGCAGAGACCGAAAGCCTTGAATCGAACAAAAAATTCGTTGCCGAGAACAATAAACAGACGCTTGCACAAGTTTTTGCAGAAGTCAGATACACAAAGGACGGCAACGAACATGCTTCTAAATGCTTGCTTGATGTACTGAAAAAACAAGGATTCTTGCCAGATGAATAAAAGGCTGCTTCTTACCATATTATTTGCAATATGCACATTGTTGCTTGTCGCACAGACCGACAATTCAAAACCTCGTGCAACCAAGGAAAAGTCGAAGTACAACAAGATGTTCAGCGAAGTACAGTATGGTGACAAAATATACAAGCAGGGAAGCAACTGGCTGACTTTCGGCATGGGCGTAAGCTACAAGATAAACTACGAACCCACTTACGAAAAAGGGCTTAACAGAACAATGGCTCTTGCATACCATTTCCGATACAAGGCTGTATATTTTAATGTAGGCTGGCATTTCTCAGGCGAAAATTTCTTTTTTGAAAGTTGGTACAATCCCGATCTGAGGGGAATCCGTGCAATGCATCAGCTTAACGATTTCCACGCAGGTGCTGGACTGCGTTTCGAGGACAGATGGTATCATTTCGGATTTTTCATTGGCCCTGCGTGGGCGATTGCTTGGGTACCAAATCCCGATTATCCAACAGGTTCAATAATAAAGAACACTATCGGCGGACACGTGGAAGTGCAAACGACCTTCAAGTTCCTATATGATGTGGGAATTGGCATTTCATTGTTCGGCAGTTTCAACAAATACTATCAAGTAATTGGCGTACAAGGACATTTTTACTTCTCTGGCGCTTACAAGATGAAATACTAAGGAATTACAAAACAAAAACATTGAAAAGTCGCTCAACAGCACAACACAACCAGAAACATAGAAACTTAAAAACAAGAAACTAAAAAAATATAACGTTATGACTTACATCAAGGATTATATCAAGGAAAACAGGGAAAGGTTCTTCGAGGAACTTTTCGGACTAATTAGGATTCCGTCAATAAGTTCGGAAGCCTCGCACAAGTCGGATATGATAAAGTGCGCCGAGCACTGGAAATACTTGCTCAAGCAGGCTGGTGCCGACAAGGCAGAAGTAATGCCGACAAAAGGCAACCCAATCGTTTACGGTGAGAAGATTATCGACCCGTCGAAGCCAACTGTTATTGTTTACGGTCACTATGATGTGATGCCTGTTGACCCGATTGAACTTTGGAAGACCGAACCTTTCGAACCTGTAATCAAGGAAGGTAAGATTTGGGCGCGCGGTGCCGACGACGATAAGGGACAAAGCTTTATGCACGCAAAAGCATTCGAACTCATGGTTAAGACCAAGACTTTGCCATGCAACGTAAAGTTCATGCTCGAAGGCGAAGAAGAAATTGGCTCTCCGAGCCTCACCGAATGGTGTGCAGAACAAAAAGATTTGCTCAAGGGCGATGTTATTCTTGTTTCCGATACAGGAATGATAGCATCGGACATTCCGAGCGTTACCACAGGACTGCGCGGACTCGCATACTGGGAAGTTGAAGTTACCGGACCAGATCACGACCTTCACAGTGGAATTTTCGGCGGTGCAGTAGCTAATCCTATCAATGTGCTTTGCAAGATGATTGCCGAGCTTCACGATGAAAACGGCAAGATAACCATCCCAGGATTCTACGATGATGTTCTCGAAGTATCGGCAGAGGAAAGAGAATTGCTTGCCGGCAAGCCTTTCAACGAAGAAGAATACAAGAAAGCTATTGACGTTAAGGCTCTCAAGGGGGAAAAAGGCTTCACAACTTGCGAACGCACTGGCATCCGTCCATGCTTGGATGTATGTGGAATTTGGGGTGGCTACACCGGCGAAGGCTCAAAGACCGTGCTTCCATCGAAGGCATTTGCAAAGATTTCGACACGTCTAGTCCCGAATCAGGACCACAAAAAGATCGCACAACTTTTCAAGGAATACTTCGAGAAGGTTGCTCCAGAATATGTAAAGGTAGAAGTACGTCCTTTGCACGGCGGACAAGGCTACGTTTGCCCGATTGACCTCCCTGCATACAAGGCAGCAGAAAAGGCATACATCGAAGTATTCGGCAAACGCCCGATTCCAGTTCGTAGCGGTGGAAGTATTCCTATCATTTCGCGTTTCGAAGAAGTACTCGGCATAAAGTCGATACTTATGGGATTTGGCCTCGAATCGGATGCAATACACTCTCCAAACGAGAACTATCCAGTTGAAAATTTCCTCAAGGGAATCGAGACTATTCCGCTGTTTTACAAGTATTTCGCAGAAATGAAATAATAAAAAAGCAAACAAAGTTAAAGGCTGCCATAAAGGGCGGCCTTTTTCATGAACAAATCTTAAATATTTCCTAATCAATGTTAAATATTTTTTAAACTGCCTCATAGCAAAGAAAAACAAGTTTTTTGGCACAATTTTTATAATTTTACAAACTGAACAAATTAAAAATTTACGGTTATGAAACGGTTTATCATATTAGGATGTCTGGTACTAGGGATTAGTATCGCATCGGTGGCACAAACGGTAACTGCAGCAAGCGAAGAAATTGCTGACGATTTTGATCTCAAAGCTGCGGCTTCACTGTTCGGAGACTCAAAAGACATTGAAGACTTCGAGAATAAATTAAACGATGAATCGATAGGAATTTCTAACCTCGACCTCAACGGCGATGGTGAAATTGACTATCTAAGATGCGTTGAAACGGTAGAAAATGGTGATCACTACATCGTGATACAAGCAGTTCTTGCAACCGACATCTACCAAGACATAGCAACGATATATGTGAAAAAAGATGTTGAAACCAAAAACATCACGGTTCAAGTGATTGGCAACGAATACATCTACGGACGCAACTATATAGTAGAGCCTGTTTACATCTACCGTCCTGTAATATACAACTGGTTCTGGGATCCATACTGGCACTACTGGCACTCGCCATACTACTGGGGCTACTACCCACACTACTGGCACTGCTGGCACCACAGACCATACCATGTATATCACCATCACATTGTAACTTACCATCACCACCATCACTGCAGCTATCATCATCCGCACAACCCACACTCTGGCTACAATGGCCACAGGGAGGTACACAATGGATATGGCAACTCGCATCCTAACGGAAGCTTCAACGAAAGACACCCTGAACACAATAATATAAGCGACCATCACAGGACTATCAGAAACGATAACCCAGGATTCAATGGAAGCAGCGAACACAAAGCACCTGCAAACAACGCATCGAGAGTTGCAAACGACAATGCAAGCAGAACGCCTGCAAACAATAACGGAGCATCGAGAGTTGCAAACGACAACGCCAGCAGAACGCCTGCAAACAACAACAATGCCTCAAGGGTTAGCAACGATGCAAGCAGAAAGCCTGCAAACAATAGCAACTCAAGGGTTAGCAACGACGCAAACAAAACTCCTTCATACAATAACAGCTCAAGGGTAAACTCTTCCAGCTCTTCAAAGCCAAGCAGCAGTTTCAACTCATCAAACTCACGCCCAAGCTCATCAAGCAGCAGTTCTAGGGTTAACTCCTCAAGCTCATCGAAACCAAGCAACAACTACAACTCATCAAGCTCACGCCCAAGCTCATCGAGCAGCAGCTCAAGGGTTAACTCCTCAAGCTCGTCGAAGCCAAGCAGCAGCTACAATTCATCAAGTTCATCACGCCCAAGCTCATCGAGCAGCAGTTCAAGAGTAAACTCTTCAAGCAGCTCAAAGCCTAGCTACAACTCCTCAAGTTCGTCGCGCACGAATTCGTCGAGCAGCAGTTCAAGGGTAAGTTCTTCGAGCAGTTCGCGTCCAAGTTCGTCGAGCAGCTACCACAGCAGTTCGTCAAGCTCACGCCCTAGCTCTTCAAGCAGTAGCTATCACAGCAGTTCACGCTCAAGCTCTCCAAGCTCACACTCAAGTTCATCTTCGAGCAGGTCGAGTGGCAGCAGCCATAGCTCATCAAGCCATTCATCTTCCCGCAGATAAACACTATGATATAGCATTTCATGACAACAAAATGGTGCAGACTAAGGTTCTGCATCATTTTTTTATTAATTTT
>JAEEGG010020174.1_pt1 | contig 13355 bp, 8 predicted proteins | sample 9134161 | NCBI WGS metagenome assembly JAEEGG01 (sample SAMN16246543, study PRJNA631951) | gut metagenome | biome: gut microbiome; feature: rumen; material: CR-attached | host: Bos | place: Iran: Karaj | collected 2018-10 | reverse complement strand
AAGGACTTCGACGACGAGCTGCTGCAGCACCGCGACATCGACATCCGCCTGCGGCCGCTGTACAGGTTCAGCCTCGCCCAGGAGCGCGAGAACCGCAGCGTGGCCCTTTCCCGCCAGTATGAGAACGTCCTGATCGACCGTTTCATCGACGCCGCGCCGACGCCCATCACCCTTGGCAACACGGAGAGCACCGGCACGGACAAGTACCTCTTCACGGCCAATGCCGAGGAATACTTCGTCAAGGGCCTCCAGGAGCTGCAGCGAAAACAGTTCAACTCCGCCCTGAGCTGGTTCGACCGGGCGGTCGGGGCCGCGGAGGACGACGGGGAGCGGGACCGCTATGCCCGCTACTACAAGGCGTTCTACCTGATGAACCGCGGCGTGCTGAAGGCCGAGATGATCGACTTCATCGCCTCGCTCGAAGGCAACGTGCAGACGCTGTCGATGGACACCGACGGGGCTGCGCGCGCCCGGGTGAGCGACCGCGTGGCGCGCACCTACGACTATTCGGAGGCCATCGCCGACATCCAGGAGGCGCTCTCCATCCTGCCCGACATCCCGTACCTGTACTTCGACCTGGGCAACCTCCAGTGCCTGTCGTCCCGCTTCGTCGAGGCCCTCGACAACTACGACATGGCCATCAAGCTCTATCCCAATATGGGGGATGCCTACTACAACCGCGGACTTGTACTGATCTACCTGAAAGACAAGGAGAAAGGCTGTATCGACCTGTCCCGCGCCGGCGAACTTGGCGTGGCGGATTCCTACAGCGTGATCTCCAAATACTGCTCGGATGAAAACAATTAAGTTCAAGTCCTTCTCGTCCGGCAGCTGCGGCAACTGCTATTTCCTGGGCATATTCAACGAAATCGACGCCTGCGAAGCGGGCGTGCTGGTGGACGCCGGCTTCAGCCCGCGCCGGCTCAAGAAGGAGCTGGAGCGCGAGGGGCTCTGTTTCGACGACTTCGCCGGACTGCTGGTCACCCACGACCACAACGACCACATCCGTTCGCTGGGCTCCTACTGCAAGCACCTGCGCAAGCCCGTCTGGACGCCGCCCGCGCTGGCCGGCGCCCTCTCGCACCATTTCATCACGGGCGAGTACTACGGCCCCTGCCGCCGGGCGCTCTCGCCTGGCTGGAACGAGATCGTGCCCGGACGCATCCGGGCGCAGTATTTCGAGGTGCCGCACGACGCCTCCTTTACCTATGGCTACGCCCTTCTGCTGGACGAGCATAAATTCGTGATAATGACCGACATAGGTCGGATGGTGCCACAGGCGCTGGCCTTCGCCCGCCAGGCCGACACCGTGGTCGTCGAGTCCAACTACGACCTGTATATGCTCCGCCACGGACCCTACCCCAAGGAGCTGCAGGACCGCATCTGCGGCGGCCGCGGCCACCTCTCCAACGAAGAATGCGCACAGGCCCTGCGCGACTTCGCGCACCCCGGCCTGCGCAACGTCTTCCTCTGCCACCTCTCCGAGCACAACAACACTCCGGAACTGGCCTACCAGGCCTCTTCCGACACGCTCTCGGCGCTCTACGGCCCCGGCGCGGACTTCGCCGCGGAGCGCATCCCGCGCCTCTGCCCCCTCCCGCGGATGACCCCTTCGCCGATGTTCGTTCTGTAGGCCGCGCGGGCAGGATTATTCTGGATTATTGTTATATTTGTAAGATTTAACGCGAACAATCAATTATCAACGATATGGTCAAAGTCAATGTGGGAGGCTGCAGCTCCTTTGTCAACGATGCAGATTATCAGAAGTATGTCCAGAAAGCGCTGGCCGCGTATGACGTGCTGGCGGCCGAATCCGGTCCCGGCAACGATTTCCTCGGGTGGAAGACCCTGCCGGTGGATATCCCCGAGTCGCTGATTTCCGACTGCGAGGACATCCGTGACGCCTGGTCCGACAAGGGCGTCGACCTGGTGGTCGTGATCGGCATCGGCGGCAGCTACCTGGGCGCCCGCTGCGCCATCGAGGCGCTCTCGCACGGCTTCGTGCGCAAGGAGGGCGTGCCGCAGATCGTGTACGCCGGCAACAACCTCTCCGAGGATTATCTCGCCGAGCTGATGGACCTGGCCGCGCAGCGCAACACCGCCTGCGTGGTGATCTCCAAGTCCGGCACCACGACGGAGCCCGCCGTCGCCTTCCGCATCGTCAAGGAATACATCGAGAAGACCTACGGCAAGGCCGAAGCCGCCTGGCGCATCGTCGCCATCACCGACGCGAAGAAGGGCGCGCTCAAGACTCTCGCCACCCAGGAGGGCTACAAGACCTTCGTCGTGCCCGACAATGTTGGCGGCCGCTACAGCGTCCTCACCCCGGTGGGCATCCTGCCCATCATCCTGGCCGGTTTCGATATGCGCGCGATGCTGCGCGGCGCCGCCGCCCAGCGCGAGGCGCTCCTCGTCAAGTCCGAGGACAACCCGGCCGTGCAGTACGCCGCGATGCGCAACCTGCTCTACACGGAGAAGGGCAAGAAGGTGGAGGTCCTCGTGACCTTCAACCCCAAGCTCCAGTATCTGGGCGAATGGTGGAAGCAGCTCTACGGCGAGTCCGAGGGCAAGGAGGGCAAGGGCATCTTCCCGGCCTCCGTCGTCTGCACCACCGACCTCCATTCGATGGGCCAGTACATCCAGGAGGGCGACCGCATCCTCTTCGAGACCACCGTGACCGTGGAGAAGGCCTGCCGCGAGGTGCTCGTCGGCACCGACGAGCAGAATCTCGACCAGCTCAACTATCTCGCCGGCCGCCACGTCGAGCACTGCAACAAGATGGCGCAGCTGGGCACCAAGCTGGCCCACATCGACGGCGGCGTGCCGCAGCTGGAGATCACGGTCGGGCAGCTCGACGAAGCCTCGCTCGGCGCGCTGTTCTATTTCTTCGAATTCGCCTGCGGCGTGAGCGCCTACCTGCTGGGAATCAATCCTTTCAACCAGCCGGGCGTGGAGGCGTACAAGAAGAATATGTTCGCGCTCCTGCGCAAGCCGGGCTACGAAGCCCAGACCGAGGAGATCCTCAAGCGCATCGCATAGTTTACCTCCATTGATATTCCGAGGGGGCCTTGAGTCCGGGTATGCCATAATACGCGGACACGAGGTCCCCTTTCAGGTACACTTTCCGCCCGAGCAGGGAGGGGTTGTCCTGCAGGTTGAGCGCGTCGCGGAGCTCCCCGGCGCGCAGCTCCACGCTCAGGCAGCGCTCCTTGTCGGTGGTGGAGGCCCTGGCCCCCAGGACGAGGTTGGTGTTCTTGGTGAAAGGGGGCGTGAAGGCGATCCTGCCCGTGCCCGTGGCCACGCCGACGATGTAGCCGCACACCCATACTCCTTTTTCGCCCGCGCGGGTGCGGGCCGTGGCGACATCGTACGCCTGCCCGATGTCGCCGGCCCCTGCGCCGCCGGGCGTGAACTGCTCCGACAGCCAGGTGCGGGCGGTGTCGAGCTGCAGGGAGATGCCGCCCGAGCGTGAGCCAACGGAGGCGCACAGGCGCACCGACAGGATCTGCCGCGGCTCCAGGCTGCGGGCGAAGAGGGTCTGGCGGTAGCCGTCCTCGTCCAGCTCCACCGCGACGGTGCCGGGGCGGAAGAAGGCGATGCGCCGCTCGTCGTAGGGATGCTCCAGTCTGCCGTCCGTGCTGCCCAGGTACAGGGTCCCTGCGGGAAACGCCTTCCGGAAATTGTCGTCCACCGTCAGGCGCAACCCGCAGTTGAGCTGGCTGCAGGACAGGGAGACGGACACGTCGGCGTCGGCGGCGACGCTGACCACCTGCGTGTCGCCCCACTGCGGCGCGTCATACGCGGGGGCGGTGAAGTCGGCCGAGACGGCGCTGACGGTGTAGGCCCCCGCCGGCACGGGGAGTGCGTCCGGGGCCCGTTCGTAGGGACCGTCGTAATAGACCTTGCCTGCGGCGTCGGTGACCGTGATCCGGAAGGATCCCACGTCGGGCAGAGGCTCCCCGGCCCGGGTCGGGGCGGGGAAGGGATCCTGGAGGGTGATGAGCAGCGTGCCGGTCCGGCTCTGCCGGAAATAGTCCTGGCAGGAGCCCGCCAGGAGCAGGGCGGCGAGGGCCGCCGGAAGGAGGAAGGGTGTCGTCGTTTTCATAGCGCGTTTCAATTACGCCGCAATATGCGACAAATCCCGACACCCGACCGTCAAAAACTTAAAAACCTCGTTTTATTAAACGTTTAAAAGCCAAAAGGAAAACATCGGAACGAAGTGACTCAGGGGGTCTGGGGGGAACGCCCCCCAGTCATAGTGAAACGGGGATGCAACGACCCGTGAATTTCGCGTCAGCAAAATTCACGGGTCGGTTGCTTCCCAGCGACCGACCCGTTACTTAACCTAAACTTAAACTATGAAAAACTTCGATGCTAAAGTAGGGAGTTTTTGGATTATATGCAACACTTACATACTTTTTTTTTATTTTTGCGACTCAAACTTTATCATTGGTTAGAAGATGAAAGTACACTTTTCCCATTTCCTTGCAGCAGTTTCCCTACTGCTCGCAACCGTCGCCTGCGGCCGTTATGAAACCGTGAAGGGCGACCCCCTCAAAACCCAAATTTACACCCTTGACAATGGTATGAAGATCTTCATGACTGTCAACAAGGAGCAGCCGCGTATCCAGACGTATATGGCTGTGAAAGTCGGCAGCAAGAACGACCCTTCCGAGACCACCGGTCTCGCCCATTATTTCGAACACCTGATGTTCAAAGGCACGGAGCATTTCGGCACCGTGGACTATGCGGCCGAGAAGCCTATGCTCGACGAGATCGAGCAGCTGTTCGAGGTCTATCGCCAGACCACGGACGAGGCGCAGCGCCAGGCCATCTACCACCGCATCGATTCGGTGAGCTACGAGGCCTCCAAGCTCGCGATCCCCAACGAGTATGACAAGCTGATGGCCATCATCGGCGCCGACGGCACCAACGCCTGGACTTCCAGCGACGAGACCGTCTATACCGAGGACATCCCCTCCAACCAGATCGACAACTGGGCCCGCATCCAGGCCGACCGCTTCCGCCACGGCGTGATCCGCGGTTTCCACACGGAGCTCGAGACCATCTACGAGGAGAAGAATATGTCCCTGACCCAGGACAGCCGCAAGCTCTGGGAAGCCGTCGACCAGGCCCTGTTCCCGCACCACCCGTACGGAAACCAGACCACCCTCGGCAGCCAGGAGCACCTGAAGAACCCCTCCATCACGAACGTGAAGAGGTATCACGACCAGTACTACGTCCCCAACAACATCGCCGTGTGCGTGTCGGGCGACTTCGACCCGAAGGAGATGGTGGCCGCGATCGAGAAGTATTTCGGCGACTGGGAGCCCAACCCGGACATCCCGAAGCTGCAGTTCGAGCCGGAGGCTCCCATCACGGAGCCCATCGTGCGCGAGGTGTACGGCCTGGAGGCCGAGAACCTCGCCGTGGCGTGGCGTCTGCCCGCCCCGTCCGACCTGAAGACCGCGGCCGTGGCCGAGATCGCCGGTTCCATCCTCTACAACCAGCAGGCCGGCCTGATGGACCTCGACGTCAACCAGCAGCAGAAGGCCCTCTTCGTCTATGGCGGCTATGAGGCGATGGCGGACTACGCCTATTTCCTCGGTATGGGCAGCCCCAAGGAAGGCCAGACCCTGGAAGAAGTGCGCGACCTGATCCTCGAAGAGGTGGCGAAGCTGCGCAGCGGCGACTTCGACGAGGCGCTCCTCTCCGCCAGCGTCAACAACACGAAGCTGAATCAGATGCGCCGGCTGGAGGACAACAGCTACCGCGCACGCTACTATGTGGAGGCCTTCATCAACGGCATTCCCTGGAAGGATGCGTGCAAGAGCATCGAGCGTATGGCGGCCGTGACCAAGGAGGATGTCGTCGCGTTTGCGAACGAATATCTCGGAGAGAATGCCTACGCCGTGGTGTACAAGCGCCAGGGTGAGGACAAGACCGTCCAGAAGGTCTCCGCGCCGAAGATCACCCCGATCGTGACCAACCGCGACCAGACCAGCGCCTTCCTGACGGAGATCCAGAACAGCGTCGTGAAGCCCGTCGAGCCGGTGTTCGTGGACTTCTCCAAGGATATGTCCAAGTTCTCCCTGACCGAGGGCGCCGACGTGCTCTACAAGAAGAACGAGATGAACGACGTGTTCGACGTGCAGGTGGTCTACAACCGCGGCACGCAGCAGGATCCCGCGCTGGATCTCGCGATGGACTATCTGAGCTACCTGGGCACGCCGGATATGAGCGCCGAGCAGATGGCCGCCAAGATGTACGACCTGGCCTGCAGCTACAGCGCCGGTGCCGGCTCCAACCAGAGCTCGTTCCGCGTCGTCGGCCTGTCCGAGAATATGGGCGAGGCGATGCGTCTGGTCGAGAACCTGGTGCAGAACGCCGTTCCCGACGAGGCCATCCTGGCGAACCTGAAGGCGGACGTGCTGAAGGACCGCGCCGATGCGAAGAAGTCGCAGGGCAGCTGCTTCGACGCCCTGGAGTACTATTTCATCTATGGTCCTGAATTCATCAAGTCCACGACCCTGAGCAACGAGGCGCTGATGGCGCTGACCTCCGAGGAGCTCCTCGGCAAGGTGCGCGAGGTCTTCGACCTGGGCCACGAGATCCTCTACTACGGACCTATGTCCGAGAACGAGGTCAAGGCGACCCTGAAGGACGCCCACTACGTGGCGGAAGGCGCCAAGCCGGTGCCCGAGGAGTATCCCGCCCAGATGCCCACGCCGTCCGACTGCGTGGTAATGGCGCAGTACGACGCCGCGCAGATCTACTATATACAGTATTCCAACCGCGGAGAGACCTTCGATGCGTCGAAGGCCGGCGATATCGCCCTGTACAACGAGTACTTCGGCGGCGGTATGAACACCATCGTCTTCCAGGAGATGCGTGAGGCGCGCGGCCTTGCCTACAGCGCCCAGGCCTACCTGAGTGCGCCGAGTTTCAAGGATGACAACTATTCATTCATGGCCTTCATCGCGACGCAGAACGACAAGATGCGCACGGCGATCGAGGCTTTCGACGAGATCATCAACGACATGCCGGAGTCCGAAGCCGCCTTCGCCGTGGCGAAAGAGGCCCTGCTCGGCCGCCTGCGCACCCAGCGCCTGACGGGAATGGACGTGCTCCGCAGCTACGTCTCCTGCCGCAGGCTGGGTCTTTCCGAGCCGACCCACCGTGCCGTCTTCGAGAAGGCGCAGAACGCGACCCTCGCCGACGTGGTGGCCACGCAGCAGGAATGGATCAAGGGTCGCCACTACACCTATGCGATCCTTGGCGACATCAAGGACCTGGACACCAAGTTCCTCGCCACGCTCGGCCCCGTGAAGGTCGTGAGCCTCGAGGAGATCTTCGGTTATTAAAGTATGACTGCGAAAGCCTGTATCCGCTCGATGCGGCTTCGCACCTTGCCGCTCTCGCTCGCCGGGATCACCCTCGGGGTGCTCCTGGCGGGAGGAGGGCATCGCTTGAACGGGCTGTTCGTCGTTCTGCTGCTGCTGACCACGGTCTCCCTGCAGATCCTGAGCAACCTTTCGAATGAATTGGGGGATACCCTGCACGGCACGGATCGCGCCGACCGGCAGGGTATCCACTATTCTATCCAGGACGGGGAGATGACCGTCCCGGAGATGAAACGGCTGATCGCCTGCGTGGCCGTGCTGTGCTGCCTTCTCGGTTTCGGGATGGTGTGGACGGCCTTCGGAGAACTGCTCGCGCCGCTGCCGCTCGCGTTCCTCGCCCTGGGCGCCGCCGCCGTCTGGGCGGCGATGCATTACACGCTGGGCAGGAATCCCTATGGCTACCGGGGCCTCGGGGACATTTTCGTCTTTATCTTTTTCGGTCTTGCGACCGTGTGCGGGGGCTGGTTCCTGAGTTCCCTGGAATGGGACTGGCGCATCCTGCTGCCGGCGGCGGCCATCGGCTGTTTCAGCGTGGCCGTGCTCAATGTCAACAACATACGGGATATGAAGAGCGATGCCGAGACGCGCACGACCGTGGCCATCAAGCTGGGCGTACACCGCGCCCGCATCTACCAGACGGTGCTGATCGCGGCGGGCTGGGCGCTGATGACGGCCTTTTCCCTGACGGGGTCGCCGTCCGTGTGGCGCTTCCTGTACGTGCTGACGCTGCCCGGCTTCATCAAGCACCTGCGGGGCGTGTGGACGCTGCAGGACCGGGCGCTGGACCCGATGCTGCCGCTGCTGGTCCTCAGCACGTTCGCCTTCGCCCTTCTGGGCGGCTTAGGTTTCCTTTTCTCCTGAATACATCCGGCAGAGGCCGAAGGTGAAGGCGCGATGGCGTACCTGCGCGAAGCCGCAGCGCTCCATCGTGGCCGTCCATTCCCGGCGTCCGGGGAAGCGCTGCACCGAGGCGGGCAGGTACTTGTAGGCGGCCTTGTCGCCGGAAATGCGCCCGCCGATCCAGGGCACGATGTGCATAAAATAGAGATTGTAGCACCAGCGGAGCAGCTTTCCCTCGGGGACCGACAGCTCCAGGATGACGAGGCGTCCGCCGGGGCGCAGCACGCGCAGGATTTCGCGGAGCGCGGCCTCGCGGTGCTCGAAATTGCGGATGCCGAAGGCGATGGTGACCACGTCGAAGACGCCGTCGGCGAAACGCATCGCCTCGCTGTCCCCCTGCTCGCAGGAAATCCTGTCCTGCAGGCCCGCACGGGCCACTTTCTCGCGCATCACGGCGAGCATTCCCTCGGAGAGGTCCAGCCCGGTGATGCGGCTGTCGGGGTGCATCTTTTTCGCGATGGCGAGGCTGAAATCGCCCGTGCCGCAGGCCAGGTCGAGGATCTGCTGCGGCGCGCCGGGGGTCACGATCTCCCGGAGCGCGCGGCGGCGCCAGCTCCGGTCCGTCCCGAGCGACATCAGGTGGTTGAGCCTGTCGTAGTCGGGGGCGATCCCGTCGAACATCTGCTGTATCTGGTCTTTTTGCGGCATATTGTCATAAAAAAATCCGGCGCATCCGGCCGGACTCTCGGAGCAGGATAAGGGAGTCGAACCCTCCTCCTTGGCTTGGGAAGCCAATGCACTACCGATGTGCTAATCCTGCTGGAACGGCGATTGAATCATATTCGAAAATCTTTGGGACAGGAATGTAACTCAATCACCATGCAAATATAGCAAATTATTCGTAATTTTGGCTACTTGAAATAAACTGAACCATGTATTCTCTGGGAATCGACGTCGGATCGTCATCCGTCAAAGTAGCCTTGCTCGACATTGCGAGCGGAAAGTGTGTCTGTTCTTCCACCAATCCCAAGTCGGAAGCCCCGATCAAAGCCGTCCAGAAAGGCTGGGCGGAGCAGGACCCCAAGTCCTGGTGGAAATATATGTCCGATGGCATCCGTGAGATGGCCGCGGCGGGATTCGACCTCGGCCAGGTCGCCTCGGTCGGCATCTCGTACCAGATGCACGGCCTGGTGGCCCTGGACAAGAGCGGCGAGCCGGTGCGCGACGCCATCATCTGGTGCGATTCCCGCGCCGTGTCCATCGGCGCCGAGGCCCTGCAGGCCATCGGCTACGAGCACTGTATGTCGCATCTGCTCAACTCCCCGGGCAACTTCACGGCTTCGAAGCTGGCCTGGGTCAAGCGCAACGAGCCGGACGTGTACGCCAGGATCTGGCGTTTCATGCTGCCGGGCGACTATATCGCCTTCCGCCTGACCGGCGAAGCCACGACCACGGCCACCGGTATGTCCGAGGGCATTCTTTGGGACTTCCAGGATATGCGCCGCGCCCACTTCGTCGCGGACTACTACGGCATCGAGTCCGACAAGTTCTGCCCGGTGGTGCAGGCCATCGGCGAGCAGGGCAAGGTGACGCCCGCCATCGCCGCGGAGCTGGGGCTCCCGGCCGGCATCCCCGTGTCGTACCGCGCCGGCGACCAGCCGAACAACGCCTTCTCCCTGAAGGTGCTCGAGCCGGGCGAGATCGCCGCGACGGGCGGCACCAGCGGCGTGGTCTACGGCGTGACCGACGTGCCCAAGGCCGACCCGCAGTCGCGTGTCAACACCTTCCTGCACGTCACTTCCAAGACGGTCGACCACCCGCGCCTGGGCGTGCTGCTGTGCATCAACGGCACCGGCATAATGAACTCCTGGATCCGCCGCAATGCGACGCACGACCTGTCCTATCCGGAAATGAACGACCTGGCGATGACGGCGCCCGTGGGCTCCGACGGCCTGATGATCCTGCCTTTCGGCAACGGCGCCGAGCGTGTCCTTGCGAACCGCAGCACCGGCGCCCGTATGGTCGGCATCGACCTGGTCCGGCACGGCCAGGCGCACATCGTGCGCGCCGTGCAGGAGGGCATCGCGTTCTCCTTCCGCTACGGCATCGACATTATGAAGGATATGGGCCTGAAGCCCGACGTGATCCGCGCCGGCAAGGCCAATATGTTCCTCAGCCCGCTGTTCCGCTCGACGCTCGCCACGCTGTGCGACGCGCGCATCGAGCTCTTCGACACCGACGGCTCGCTGGGCGCCGCCCGCGGCGCCGCGCTCGGAGCCGGCATCTACAAGACCACGGACGAGGCTTTCGCCACCCTCGAGCGGCTCGACGTCATCGAGCCCGAGGCCGAGTGGAAGCAGCCGCTGGAGACGGCCTACGGCCGCTGGAAGCAGGAATTGACGAATTCACTCAAATACTAATATTTCACACATTTTTAACACACATTATGGCAAACAAAGAGTACTTTCCCGGTATAGGGAAAATCAAATTCGAAGGCCCGGAGTCCAAGAACCCGCTCGCTTTCCATTACTACAATGCCGAGCAGGTCGTCTGCGGCAAGAAGATGAAGGATTGGTTCAAGTTCGCGATGGCCTGGTGGCACACCCTGGGCCAGGCTTCCGGAGACCCCTTCGGCGGACAGACCCGCAGCTATGAGTGGGACAAGGGCGAGTGCCCTTACTGCCGCGCCAAGGCCAAGGCGGACGCCGGCTTCGAGATTATGCAGAAGCTGGGCATCGGTTACTACTGCTTCCACGATATCGACCTGGTCGAGGATTGCGAGGACATCGCCGAGTACGAGGCCCGGATGAAGGACATCACGGACTATCTGCTGGAGAAGCAGAAGGAGACCGGCATCAAGAACCTGTGGGGCACCGCCAACGTGTTCGGCAACAAGCGCTATATGAACGGCGCCGCCACGAACCCCGAGTTCGACATCGTCGCCCGCGCCGCCCTCCAGATCAAGAACGCCATCGACGCCACCATCAAGCTGGGCGGCACCGGTTACGTGTTCTGGGGTGGCCGCGAAGGCTACTACACCCTGCTGAACACCCAGATGCAGCGCGAGAAGGACCACCTCGCCAAGATGCTCGCCGCGGCCCGCGACTACGCCCGCGCCAAGGGCTTCAAGGGCACCTTCCTCATCGAGCCGAAGCCGATGGAGCCGACCAAGCACCAGTATGACGTGGACACGGAGACCGTGATCGGCTTCCTGCGCGCCAACGGCCTGGACAAGGACTTCAAGGTCAACATCGAGGTCAACCACGCCACCCTGGCCGGCCACACCTTCGAGCACGAGCTCACCGTGGCGGTCGACAACGGTTTCCTGGGCAGCATCGACGCCAACCGCGGCGATGCCCAGAACGGCTGGGACACCGACCAGTTCCCGGTGGATCCGTACGACCTGACCATCGCGATGATGGAGATCATCCGCAACGGTGGCTTCAAGGACGGCGGCACCAACTTCGACGCCAAGCTCCGCCGCTCCTCCACGGATCCCGAGGACATCTTCATCGCCCACATCAGCGCGATGGACGCGATGGCCCACGCTCTGCTGAACGCCGCCGCCGTGCTCGAGGAGAGCCCGCTGCCCAAGATGGTCAAGGATCGCTACGCTTCCTTCGACAAGGGCCTCGGCAAGAAGTTCGAGGATGGCAAGGCCACGCTCGAGGATCTCTATGAGTATGCCAAGAAGAAGGGTGAAGTCGTGGCTGCCTCCGGCAAGCAGGAGCTCTACGAGACCATCCTGAACCTTTACGCGAAGTAATGGTGGCGACACAAGAAAAAGGATCCGGCGCGTATCTGTTCTCGATCGTGCTCGTCGCCGTTCTCGGCGGCCTGCTGTTCGGATACGACACGGCCGTGATCTCCGGTGCCGAGAGAGGTCTGCAGGCGTTCTTCGAGAGCGCCTCAGACTTCACTTACACCGATTTCCTGCACGGTTTCACCTCCTCCAGCGCCCTGATCGGCTGCATCATCGGCAGCGCGATCTCCGGCTTGATGGCCGGCCGCTTCGGTCGTAAGAAGAGCCTGTTCGTCGCAGGTATCTGCTTCTTCCTCAGCGCCGCCGGTTCCTACAATCCGGAGTTCCTGTTCTTCCCGAAGGGCGTCGCTTCCCAGGGCCTCTGGGTGGCGTTCAACCTCTACCGCGTGCTCGGCGGCATCGGCGTCGGCATGGCCTCGGCCATCTGCCCGATGTACATCGCCGAGGTGGCTCCGGCCAACAAGCGCGGCAAGCTGGTGTCGTGGAACCAGTTCGCGATCATCTTCGGCCAGCTGGTCGTGTATTTCGTGAACTTCCTGATCATCCAGTCGCACAAGAACGATCCTGCCATCGTCGAGTGGACGAACCAGATCGGCTGGCGCCTGATGTTCGGCTCCGAGTGCGTGCCGGCAGGTCTTTTCACCCTGCTGATCCTGCTCGTGCCCGAGACGCCGCGCTATCTCGTGATGTCCGGCCAGGAGGCGAAGGCGCTCAACGTGCTGACGCGCATCAACGGCCTGTCCGTGGCGCAGCAGACCCTCGCCGACATCAAGAACACGGTCGTGGAGAAGAAGGAGAAGCTTATGGCCTATGGCTTCATCGTCATCTTCATCGGCTGTATGCTCAGCGTGTTCCAGCAGTTCGTCGGCATCAACGCCGTGCTGTATTTCGCGCCGCGTATCTTCGAATCGATGGGTATGGGCAATGCGATGACGCAGACGGTGGTGATGGGTATCGTGAACATCAGCTTCACCCTGGTCGCCATCTTCACGGTGGAGAAGCTCGGCCGCAAGCCGCTGCTCATCACGGGCTCCCTGGGTATGGCCGTCGGCGCCCTGGGCGTGGCCCTCGCCGACGCCGTTCCGGGCGTGCCCGGCATCGTGGGCGTGCTCAGCATTATGATCTACTCCGCGTCCTTTATGTTCAGCTGGGGTCCGATCTGCTGGGTGCTCATCTCCGAGATCTTCCCGAACACGATCCGCGGCGCCGCCGTGGCCATCGCCGTCGCCTTCCAGTGGATTTCGAACTTCATCGTGAGCTCCACCTTCGTGCCGCTCTACACCTGGAGTCCGGCTTTCACCTACGGTCTGTACTGCGTGATGTGCCTGCTGGCCACCGTGTTCGTCTGG
>JAEEGG010020171.1_pt1 | contig 13357 bp, 10 predicted proteins | sample 9134161 | NCBI WGS metagenome assembly JAEEGG01 (sample SAMN16246543, study PRJNA631951) | gut metagenome | biome: gut microbiome; feature: rumen; material: CR-attached | host: Bos | place: Iran: Karaj | collected 2018-10 | reverse complement strand
CAGCATGTTCGGCGAATACGCCGACGAGGTGCTGGCGCTCTATCCCATCTCGACGGATCAGGAGGCCAAAGATACCTGGACCGACCTCTACAGCGTCTTTTATTTCACCTACGGCCATTTCTGCTGGTCCCGCGAGGCACTGGAAAACGCCTTCCCGGCCTATGAATACTTCTTCACGAAGGACAACGGACGTCTCGGCACCTGGCACAGCGGGGAAGAGGTCTACTGCTACAACAACATCCCGGCGGACTCTGATCTGTACGACGCGCGTGACCGCGAGCTGGCCGGACAGTTTTCCGATTACTTCGTCAACTTCATCCGCACCGGCGATCCCAACGGCGGCGATCTGCCCGTCTGGCAGCCGAGCCGGACCGGCGCCGAGCTCATGGAGCTCGGCAGCGTGACCGCCATGCGCGACGACCCTTTCCTCCCGCTGTACGCGATCCTCGACCGCATGCAGGGGGCAGAGCTGCCCGGCGAGGGGAGCGCAGGATAATCCTTTTTTATCCCTCCGACCGGAAATACCGCAGCCGTGAACCTGCATAAAACAGGCTGAAAAAACGGACCCGCCGGCTTATGCCGGCGGGTCTTTCAGTGCCTTGCGCACTTCGGTCAGCGTGAGCTTTTCTTTTTCCGCGATGGCCTTCAGGTCTTCGTACTCCGCCTTTTCCCTGACGACGCCGAAGCCTTCCGCGTGTTTGATGCGTACCGGTCCCCACGGTGTGTCGGCCGTACGGAAGCTGCGCGTCAGCGTGACCCGGCTGCATGGGAATTCGCGCACTCCGAGCGTGCCGGTGTGCCGAAACAGACAGCGCAGCAGTGCTTCCCGCTGTTCCGCCCGCCCGAGGCAGCTCAGCATGACGGCCGGGCGGCTTTTTTTCATGCCGATCGGGGTGTACCAAACGTCCAGCGCTCCCGCCTGGAACAGCGCCTCCATGGCATAGCCCAGGTCCTCCGGCGTGCTGTCGTCCAGGTTGCAGGACAGCTCCAGCAGACGTTCTCCCTCGTCCTCCGCATCGCCCAGCAGGGCGCGCAGGATGTTGGCCTGCGGAAACTCCTTCGTTCCCGTGCCGTATCCGATCTTTTCGACGCTCATGGCGGGCATGGTCCCGAAGCGATCGACAAAGTGCTTCAGCAGCGCGGCTCCCGTGGGCGTGCACAGCTCCCCGCGGATCTCGCCCGCATAGATCGGGATGCCCTTCAGCAGCTCCATGGTGGCCGGCGCCGGCACCGAGAGCTCCCCGTGCGCCGTGCGGACGGTTCCGCTGCCGACATGGACAGGCGAGGCGGCAACCCGGTCCGGCTTCAGCAGATGCATCAGATAGCAGACCGACACCACATCGGCCATCGCGTCCAACGTGCCGAGCTCGTGAAAGTGGATGTTCTCCATCGTGCTGCCGTGGACCTTGCCCTCGGCTTCGGCGATCAGGCGAAACACCGCCAGGGCATCCGCAACCGCTTTCTCCGGGAGCCGGAGACTGCCTATGAACGCCTCCACCTCTGCGAGGGAGGTATGATGGTGGTGATGGTGATGGTCTTTCTCCTCCTGGCCTTCAACGTCCCCGTCGATGCTGACTGTACAGTGCAGGCCATGCAGGCTGCCCTTCCGGTCCGGGCTGAGGGACAGCACGGCTTTCCCTGCAAAGGCCCGGTTCAGTTCCTCCAGCGCGGCCTCCCGGTCATCCGTCAGACCCATCAGCGCCGCTGTCAGCATATCGCCCGCGGCCCCCATGCCGCAGTCCAGATAAAGCGTTTTCATTTCCTCTGCACCTCGTTCATGCTGCCGGTCCGATAACCGGTCAGGTCCAGTGTCACATAGCGGAAGCCGTATTCCTCCAGCGCGTCGGTAATCCTTTTGCGCATTTTCGGCTTTGCGGCCTTTTCCAGTTCCTCCGGCAGCAGTTCGATGCGGGCAAGGCTGCCGTGCAGCCGAACCCGAAACTGGCGGAATCCGCAGTCCCGCAGAAACTGCTCCGAGCGCTCGACCGTCTGCAGCTTTTCATCGCTGATCTCCTCCCCGACCGGAAAGCGCGAGGCGAGACAGGCAAAGCTGGGCTTGTCCCAGGTGGGAAGGCACATCTCGCGGGAGAGCTCCCGGATTTCCGCCTTGCTGAGGCCGGCCTCCAGAAGCGGGCTCCGGATGCCCAGCTCCTTCAGGGCCTGCATTCCCGGCCGATAGTCCAGCAGGTCGTCCGCGTTCGAACCCTCAACGACTACCGAAAAGCCTTCCGCCTCCGCCCTTTCCCGCATCCGCGAGAACAGCTCCGTCTTGCAGCGGTAGCAGCGGTCAGGCGGGTTTTTTCGTGCCTCCTCCAGCGAAAAGGCCTCTGCCGGCAGCACGATCTGCCGGATCCTGTTTTCCCGGCAGAAGGTCTCCGCCTCTTTAAGCTCGCGCCGGGGGACGAAGGAGGGCGCTGCCGTGAGCGCGATGGCCCGATCCCCCAGGGCTTCTGCCGCTGCCTTCAGCAGGAAGGACGAGTCGACCCCGCCGGAAAAGGCGACGGCGGCGCTGCCGTATCCGCGCAGCAGTGTTTTCAGGGATTCGTATTTTTTATGCAGTGCGTCCATATCCGCATCCTCAGCCCGGATGGTTGATCATGCTGGCCATGTAGCCCGCGCCGAAGCCGTTGTCGATGTTGACGACCGAGACGCCGCTGGCACAGGAGTTCAGCATGCTGAGCAGCGCTGCGACCCCGCCGAAGGAGGCGCCGTAGCCGATGCTGGTCGGCACCGCGATGACCGGGCAGTCCGCCAGTCCTCCGATGACCGAGGGCAGCGCGCCCTCCATCCCGGCGACGGCGACGATGCACCTTGCGCTCATGATGACATCCAGGTGATTCAGCAGGCGGTGAAGCCCCGAGACGCCCACATCATACAGGCGTACCACCTCGTTGCCGAGCACCTCGGCGGTGACGGCCGCCTCTTCCGCCACGGGGATGTCGCTGGTGCCGCCGGTGGCCACGACGACCTTTCCGGCGCCCGTGGGGCGGGGGAGCTCGCCGATGACGGCGGTGCGGGCCGCTTCGTTGTACTCCAGCCGGGTGCCTTCGGGAAGGCCCTGCCGGACATAGGCCGCGGCGTCACTGGAGACCCGCGTCACGAGAACCGTCTTCTGCCCGTTTTTCAGCATGGTTTCCGCAATGCCGAGAATCTGTTCCTGCGTCTTCCCTGCGCCGTAGATCACCTCGGGCACGCCCTGGCGGATGCCGCGGTGCATATCGACCTTGGCATAATCGCCGACCTCGCGGATCGGCTCGATCTTCAGCTTCAGCGCGGCATCCTCCGGGCTGACGCTGCCGTCGGCCACCTGCCGGAGCAGTCTGTTCAGTTCTGTTTTATCCACAGGGCAACACCTCGTTTCAATCTGCCGAGAAGTATACCACAGCAAAGCCCTGTTGCACAAGTATGGATATGCGCCATGCTCCTAGTTCCTGCCGACAGATTTTGCAGTTGTCTTTCCTGGCAATGTCCTGTATAATACACGGCTGAGAGAGCACGGAGAATCCTCCGAATGCTTCAAAATCCTCTGGAATGACATTGCAGTAAGGATCATCGGATAAGGTATGAAAAAACACGAAAAGTATAATACAGTAAAACAGTTTGCCTGCCTGCTGCTGGCCTGCCTGCTGCTTCTCCCCGCGGCGGCCTTCGCCGAGGGCGGCGGGGAAGTCGCCGGTCAGCTTCCTCTCGCTGCCGAACCCGACAGCGGCATCATCGACAGCGATGCGCTGAACAGCTGGATGGACGGCTTCCTGAAAGAGCATGACATCACGGGTAACTGGCAGGATTTCTCCGTTGGCTTCTGCTATACGGGCACGGGCGACTGCTGGTATTACGATGCGGATGTCTGGATGTACTCTGCCAGCCTCTACAAGGTCCCGGTCTCGATGCTGATGGCCGAGAAGGAGGCCGCGGGCGAGCTGACGCCCGAGAGCATTGTGATGGGCTGCACGCTGGAGTATCTCGAGTCCACGGCGCTGGTCTATTCCAACAACGACAGCGGCCACGCCATGGTGAGCTTCCTGGGCGGCACCTACAACGGCAAGTGCAGCGACATGACCGAGAAGTTCACCGATCTGCCTGCGGAATATTTCTCTCAGGACTTTCTGGATGTCAGCTATTATACCGCCCGCTACATGACGCAGGTCATGAAAACCCTGTATACGGGCGGCGATGCGGCCTATCCGCATGTGATCCCGTATCTGGAACAGGCCCAGCCCAATGAGTATTTCAATCTGAACCCGACCCTGAAGAGCTACGGCGTCGCGCAGAAGTACGGCGCTTTTGAAGAGACCTATGCCGGCAAGAACAACAACCACTGCGCGGCGATCATCTACACGCCGACTCCGATCATCGTTGTTGTGATGACCCGCAACATCGGCGAGTACCAGGCACGCATTGCCGAGGTGGGCGCCTATCTGGCCGACTACGCCCTCAATCTGGACGAGAAGGCGAAGGAGACCGCCGCCGCGCCCGACCCGGCACCGCCTGCCGCGGCGGAACCGGAGACAGCTCCCGCTGCAGCGGCAGAACCGGCTGCGCCGGAGCTGCCTGCCGATCAGACAGGCGGGGGAGAAGCTCCCGCCGCCGCTCCCGTGACCGCCTCTGAGGTGCCGCCTGCAGAGGCGGTTGTCGAAGAGGAGGGGGCACGCAGGGTACCGACCGCCGTGATCGTCGTCGGGATTGCCGTCCTGAGCGCCGTCGGCGGCGCTTTCACCGTTCTCAGCCGCAGAAACCATCGGCAGCCGGTCCGCCGGGAGGAGCAGCCGCACCGGAAGGAGGAGCAGCCGCACCGGGAAGAGGAGGCCGACCGCTACCGTCCCCGTCACTGAAACTGCAAAAGCCACAGGAACGGGCACAAAATTCAGCATAATTTTGTGAATATTCGATTATTGTATATTTTTATTCTCTTTGCTATACTGAAACCGTAATAAAAGTAGAGGCGCGTATTGTCAAGAGTACCGAGGCCGCAGCGAGGGGACCAGCAATCCCCGGCCGAAGGAAAGGGGCATACGCCGAAGGCGGATGAGGCGTAAATCCGGCCTGGGCATATGCAGAAGATGCATATGACTGTCGCATCTTTTGCGGAGAGCTCATTATTACGGACAGGGTTCTGTTTTCATCCCTGTATCTGTCAGATGATCTTTGAGGCAGCCGGTGCGACGCGCAACCGGCTGCTTTTGTTTTCAGAGAAAGCAATCAATCAGAAAAGGATGTGGCAAAATTATGGAATCTGTTTACGTTGGCGCATGGTCTCTGCTGCCGCCCGTTGTGGCGATCGTACTGGCCCTGATCACCAAGGAGGTCGTCTTCTCTCTGGTGGCCGGTGTTCTGTCCGGGACCATCATCTATGCCAGCGCCGCAGGGCTGAACCCGGTCGTGGCGCCGGTCAATGTCATGTTCGAGCTCATCCTCGGGCGTGCGGACTGGTACATCATGCTGTTCTGCTTCCTGCTCGGCTCGCTGGTCTATCTCATCAACGCCTCCGGCGGCGCCAAGGCCTACGGCCGCTGGGCCTCCAAGGTCATCCGCAGCAAGACCCAGTCGACCCTGCTGACCACCCTGCTGGGCTGCCTGATCTTCATCGACGACTACTTTAACGCCCTGACGGTGGGCTCGGTCATGAAGCCGGTCTCCGACCGCTACCGCGTCAGCCGTCCGAAGCTGGCCTACCTGATCGACTCGACCTCCGCCCCGATCTGCATTCTGGTCCCTATTTCGACTTGGGGCGCCGCGGTCGGCGGCTACATGGTCGACACGGGCGTGTTCAGCTCGGGCATCAGCGGCTTTATGGCCATGGTGCCGTATAATCTGTACGCCCTGCTCTGCCTGCTGATGGTGATTCTCATCTGCATCTTCTCCTGGGACTTCGGCCCGATGTACCGCTTTGAGCTCAAGGCGCGCAGGGGCGACCTCTCGGCGGCCGCAGATCAGGATTACGAGAGCATGGAAACCCCGTCCAACGCGACGCTCTGGGACATGGTTCTCCCGATTCTCGTGCTGGTTGTCGTGTCGATTCTCGCCATGATGTATATCGGCGGATTCTGGAGCGACGATCCCTCCGTCGCCGGCCTCTTCGGACCCTCCCTCGGCAACAGCGTTTCGGGCCAGGCCCTGACCTGGGGCTCCTTCGCGGCGATTCTCTTCTCGCTGCTGCTCTACGTCCCCCGTAAGATCATGAGCTTCCATGAGTTCTTCCAGGGCGTCGTCAAGGGCATGGAGCCGATGATCACCGCCGGCGTCATCCTGCTTCTGGCCTGGGCCATCGGCGGTGTCTGCCGCGAGCTGCTCGGTACGCCGGAATATGTCAGCAACCTGTTCCAGACCCTCGGCGTTCCCGGCGCGATTCTCCCGATGATTGTCTTTATCTTCGCGGCCTTCCTGAGCTTCTCCACCGGCACCTCCTGGGGTACCTTCGGCATTCTGCTCCCCATCGTTGCTCCGGTTGCGCAGGCCATCGCCCCGAACCTGACCGTTGCCGCCCTGGCCGCTACGCTGGCCGGCTCCATCTTCGGCGACCACTGCTCGCCCATCTCTGACACCACCATTCTTTCCAGCACCGGCGCCAGCTGCAACCACCTCGACCACGTCGGCAGCCAGATGCCCTATGCCCTGACGATTGCGGCCTGCAGCCTGGTGGGCTACATCCTCATCGGCATCACCGGCAACGGCATCATCGGTCTGGTTGTTTCGGCTGTCCTGCTGGTTGCGGCCATGATCGTGCTGCACCGCGCCGCCGTAAAGAAGTACGGCACCGGCGACGAAGCCGAGGCTGCTGCCTGATCTTTGTTCCCATGGCATTTCAGGAAACCTTACGCCTGCCGGACGGGGCGGACATGCCCCGTCTCGGCCAGGGGACCTGGCAGATGGCCGAGGACGACCGCCGTGCCGAGCGCGAGATCGCCGGCCTGCGGCACGGCTTCAAACTGGGCTTCCGTCTGATCGACTCGGCCGAGATGTATGCCGACGGCCGGTCCGAGCTGCTGGTCGGCCGGGCCCTGCAGGGATATCGCAGAGAGGACCAGTTCCTCGTCACCAAGGTGCTGCCCGAGAATGCCAACCGCCGGCGCATCTACTCGAGCCTGAACCGTTCCCTCGCCCATCTGGGGACCGACTGGGTCGATCTCTACCTGCTGCACTGGCGGGGCGATGCCGACCTCAGCGAGGCCGTCGCCTGCATGGAAGAGCTGAAGGAACAGGGGAAGATCCGCCGCTGGGGCGTTTCCAACTTTGACGTGCAGGACATGGAGGACCTCTGGCGCGTGCCGGACGGACACCGGTGCTGCGTCAACCAGGTCCTCTACAACCTCGGCAGCCGGGGCATCGAGTATGACCTGATTCCGTGGCAGCGGGAGAAAAGCATTCCCTTCATGGCCTACTGCCCGGTGGGCCGGGCCGGCGCCCTCGTGACCCAGGATCATGTGTCGAAGGAACGGATGGCCCGGGACGAAAACGTCCGCGCGGTCGCTGAGCGGCACAACTGCTCGATTGTCCAGGTGCTGCTGGCCTTCGTGCTCCGCCTGCAGGATATGGCCGCCATGCCGAAGGCCGTGGGCTTCGACCATATCGAGGAGAACTGGGCCGTTCGAGATATATGTCTGACCGAGGAAGATCTCGACCGCCTGTCCCGGTCCTTCCCCGCCCCCACCGAAAAGGTCCCGATGGAAAAGTACTGAGAAATACTGAGGAGATTACCATGACCGACAGAGTTCGCAGAATGAGAGAAAAGTACTTCGCCTCGCGGCCCTGCATCACCGCCGAACGGCTGGTCCTGCAGACCGAGGCCTACAAACGCTTTGCCGGCGACGCCGCCCCGGTGTTCCGGGCGGAGGTGGTCCGCTACATCCTGGAGCATATGACCACCCTCATCATGGAGGATGAGCTGATTGTCGGCACGCCCACCAACCGCTACCGCGGCGCGAATCTCCATCCCGAGTTCCAGTCGGCCGAGAAATTCTATCTGCACGATATCGACGAGTTTCCCGTCAGAAAGTGCGACCCCTACGACATTGCGCCGGAGGACCGCGAGCAGATCGTCCGCATCCTCAACGAGTACTGGATCGGCCGCTCCATGGAGGACGAGGCCGGCCGCGTCCTGCCCCCGGACATCGAAAAGGCCCGGCGCGAGGACATCATCTCGGTCGGCCTTCGCAACGGCGTTTCGGGCGAGACCACCTGCGACCATGAAAAGCTGCTGCGGGTCGGCCTGCGCGGCTATATGGACGAGTGCCGCGCCCGCATTGCCGCGACCCAAAGCATGAGCGCGGACGACCAGCGGAAAATCGACTTCTGGAACGCCTGCATCATCCAGTGCGAGGGCCTCATCGCCTATGCCCACCGCATGGCGGAGGAGGCCGAACGCCAGGCGGCGGCCTGCGAAAACCCCGCGCGCCGCGCCGAGCTTCTCCAGATCGCCGAAAACTGCCGTGTCGTCCCCGAAAACCCGCCGCAGACGTTCTGGCAGGCTCTGCAGCTTGTGTGGTTCGTGCATGTCTGCTTCCACATCGAGGTCTGCACCACGGCCTGCGGCTTCGGCCGCTTTGACCAGTACCTGTGGCCCTTCTATGAGAAGGACGTCATCATCGACCGGACTCTCGAAGCCGGCCGGGCGCTGGAGCTGCTCGAGTGCCTCTATCTGAAGGCCTGCGAGGTCTACGAGGTGCGCGACCACTGGTATGCCACCTCCTTCGCCGGCTACCCGATGTGGCAGATCCTCATCGTCGGCGGCCAGACCCCGGACGGCCGGGACGCCACCAACGACCTGAGCTATCTCTGCCTGGATGCCGCCTCCGAGATGCAGACGACCCAGCCTGTGCTGGCCGTCCGCGTCTGGAAGAACACCCCCGAGGCGCTGATCCGCAAGGGCTGCGAGATGGTGCAGGCGGGCATGGCCAACCCCGGCTTCTTCAACGACGAAGCCGCCATGAAAATGTCCCTGGGCAAGGGCTGCTCTATGGAAGAGGCGCGCGACTGGACCATCGTCGGCTGCATCCAGCCCGGCCCGGGCGGCGGCACGACGGACGGCTCGCCCGACGCGGGCTATGTCAACGCCCCCAAGGTGCTCGAGATCACCCTGCACAACGGCGTCGACCCCGCCACCGGCGACCTCGTGGGTCTGCAGACCGGCGACCCCCGGAGCTTCCGGAACATTGAGGAGCTCAAGGACGCGGTCAAGAAGCAGCTGCTCTATTTCTACGACAAGATCCGCATCGGCTACAACCGCATGCAGCCTTACCACGCCACGCGCTACCCCGTGATCTTTGCCTCCATGGTGACGAAGGGCTGCGTCGAGTCCGGCCGCTCCGTCCAGGAGGGCGGGGCGAAGTACACCACGGCCGGCATGTTCGTGACGGGCGCGGCGAATCTCTCCGACTCGCTGGTGGCCATCGAAAAGTGCGTGTACGAGGATCACGACCTCAGCATGGACGAGCTGATCCGCATTCTGGACCGCAACTTTGAGGGGGACGAGCGCGTCCGCCAGCTGCTCATCAACAAGCCGGCCAAGTTCGGCAACGATGACGAGCACGCCGATGCCGTCTACCGCGAGATGATCCAGTTCATCGCCTCGAATGTCCAGACCTGGAAGGATGCCCGCGGCGGCACTTATTCCTTCTCGAACCTCTCCCAGACCGTGAACGTCTCTCACGGGGCGGTCTGCGGCGCGACGCCCGACGGCCGCCTGGCCGGCGAGGCCTTCTGCGACAATGCCTCGCCCATGATGGGCCGCGATGTCAAGGGCCCCACCGCCACGGTCAAGTCGGTGGCCTCCACCGGCATGGAGAACTTCCACGACGGCGCCCTGTTCAACATCCGCTTCGACCCCCAGGGGGTCAGCGGCGAGAAAGGCCTGCAGGCCATTGAGGGCGTCATCCGCACCTTCTTCCAGTGCGGCGGCGAGCATATCCAGATCAACGTCGTCGACGACGAGACCCTGCGAAAGGCGCAGGAGCATCCCGAGAACTACCGCGGCCTGATGGTCCGGGTGGCAGGCTACATGGCCTACTTCACCGAGCTGGACCGCGATGCCCAGAACTCGATCATCTACCGCACGGCCCACTTCCGCGAGGCGGTCTGACGCGCCATGGGCGACACAGGACGCACCGCCCTCATCGGCGGCATCCAGAAGTTCTCCACGGACGACGGCCCCGGCATCCGCACCACGGTGTTCCTCAAGGGCTGCCCCCTGCACTGCCGCTGGTGTCATAACCCCGAGCTGATCTCTCCCGAGCGGCAGATCATCCGCATGCCCAACAGCTGCATCCACTGCGGCTACTGCATCGCCCACTGCCCCCGCGAGGCCATGTTCGTAAACGAAGACGGCGAGGCGGACATCGACCGCGGCCGCTGCGACCTCTGCCTGCGCTGTGTCGAGGGCTGTTATGCCGAGGGGCTGCGGACCGTCGGGGAAGAAATGACGCCCGAGGCGGTCATGCAGGAGGTCCGGAAGGACATTTCCTTTTACGAGAACACCGGCGGCGGCATGACCATAAGCGGCGGCGAGCTCCTGCTGCATGCGGACTTCGCCCTCGCCCTCACCGGGCTCGCCCTGCAAAGCGGCATCCGCGTCTGCCTGGATACCTCCGGCTGCGGTGACGGGTCTGCCCTCCTGCAGCTCGCGCAGATGGAGAACGTGACCGAGATCCTCTATGACATGAAGTGCCTCGACCGCGAGCGCCACCGCGCCCTCACCGGCCTTGACAATGATCGGATTCTGGAGAACCTGATCATGCTGGACGAGCGCGAGACGACCCGTCCGAAGCTCCACATGCGCATGCCCCTGATCGCCGGTCTGAACGACGATGACGACCTGATGGCCCGCACGGCGGACTTTTACCGCCTGCATCGCATCCCGCGCGTGACGCTTCTGCCCTATCACAGTCTGGGCGTTTCCAAAGCCCTGCATATCGGCGGCCGGCAGGAGCGCTTCGAGGCCCCGCCCCCCGAGCGGGTGGAGGCGATCCGAGAGCTTTTCGAGGAAAGCGGTCTTCAGGCCGAAATCTCGGGCATAGGAAGAGAATGAAATCAGAAGAGAATAAAAACCTTCTCCTCACGGAGAAGGCTTTTTTATGCCCAGCAGGGGCCGCAGATCGAGCTGCGCAAGGATGATGGCCATGAACATCAGCGCGCATCCGGCCAGCTCCCGGGGTGTCAGGCGTTCGCCGAGGATCAGCCATCCCGTCAGCGCGCTGAAGACGCTCTCTAAGCTCATCACCAGACTTGCCAGCGTGGGGTTTACGTCCTCCTGCCCGAAGATCTGCAGCGTATAGGCGATGCCGCTGGAGAAGATCCCGGCGTACAGGATGGCCGGCAGGGCGAGGCGGATGGCCTCGGCCGTGGGCTCCTCCAGCAGGAACATCAGCACCGTGCTGAGGATCGCCACGACGAGAAACTGCATCCTCGACAGGCGCACCGCATCCACCCGCGAGCTGTAGTGAAAGAGAACCAGGATCTCCACCGCGAACAGAAAGGCGCAGGCCAGCTCCCAGGCATCGCCGACCTCGAGGCGCAGGCTCTCGGCGGTCATGCACAGCAGATACATCCCCACCAGCGCCAGCAGCACGCAGAACCAGATCTGCCTGGTCGGGCGCCGGTTGAGAAAGATGCTCAGCAGCGGCACGATGACCACATACAGCGCCGTGATGAAGCCCGCCTTGGAGGCCGTGGTATAGGCGATGCCGATCTGCTGGGCGGCGCTGGCCGCGCAGAGCAGGACGCCGCTGATGCAGCCGGCCGTGATCAGGTATTTCCGCTGGGACGCATTCCTCGGCCGGCGGTTGTCGATCCCGCGCCGGTCAAAGAAGCGGTCCATCACGTGCACCACCGGCGTCAGAAACGCCACGGCGACCCAGCTGCGCCCGGCAAGATAGGTGAAGGCGCCGACATGCTCCGCCCCGATGCTTTGCGCGACGAAGGTGGTGCCCCAGAGAAAAGAGCACAGAAACAGCAGAAAAATGTGGAATTTGTTGTTTTTCATGGACAGCAGCGCCCTTGCAGAAAAAATAGAGAAGAACCTCTGCCGACTGCAGGGGTTCTCCTTTGGGATGGTGGAGAGTGGCGGACTCGAACCGTCGACCTTCCGCGTGTGAGGCGGACGCTCTAACCAGCTGAGCTAACCCTCCAAGGCCCAATTACTATACCATAACTTCCAAACGAATTCAAGGATTATTGTTGTCACCCTTCCGCCGGGAAGCCATTCAAAGCAGCGGGCCTCTCCGTCTGCACACCCGGAACGCGGGGGAGCGCTTTACCAGCGGTTTTCGACGTACTCGCAGAAGGCGTACAGGTCGTGCACCGTCAGCACCCGTCCGTCCTCCAGCGTGACCGTTCCGTTCCACAGGCCGTGCACCTGGTGGCTGTGCATCCGCATCACCTTGACATGCAGATCGCTGTGATGGTCATAAAACGGCGTCATGCGCATCTGAAAACGTCCGTCGTCGGACAGAAACTGCCAGGGCTCCATGTACCGGTCCGGCTTCGGGAAGGTCTCCACGTCCACCGCTCCGATCTTGTGGGCCTTTCCGTCCACAAAGACACAGGTCTCGGTGGCCTCGGCCTCGTCCCCGATGCCCCAGGTGATCTCGAAGCCGAAGAGGTGCTCCTTCCCCTCCGCGTCCGTGGCCCTGCCCGAGCCGTTGCCCCAGTACCAGACCAGCGAATAGGGGGTGCAGACCCGGCCCCAGTCGAGAACGGCAAAGCAGGTTTCCTTTGAGAACGATGCCGACACGCCCGGAGCGGTAAAGCTTCCCGAGCAGGGCATGCAGTTCTGCTTGGTGGTCATGAAATACCGGTCGGGGGCCCCCCGGAAGGGCAGCACCGTCGTGATGTTCTCCAGCCCGGGCATGATCTCCATGCTGAAGGCGCAGCGCACATCGCCGTTTTCAAAGCGGATGCTGCGGGTCTCCCGCCCGGTGTGCACCTCGAAAAGCGCCTTGCCGACGCGAAAGACGACATCGTTCGGCACGTCGCCCTTCGCCGGCAGCACATAGCGGTCCATCCCGCCGACAAAGGGCGCCATGCTCGACACCAGGGTTTTCCCAGCCTGCAGGTCCACCAGCACCGCCGAGGCATACCCGCCCAGCGAGATGTTGGCAAAGCTGATCTGGGCCATCATCTTCCCGTCCGAAATCTGATAGAAATCCCATTCCTTGCGGCGCAGGGGATGGCGCACCCGGTCCCGGTCATAGCGAAACACGTTCCGCCGTGCCCAGCCCCGGGTCAGCAGCTTCCCGTCATTCGCCAGCAGCTCCGTTTCCTCCGTCACCTCGGTCTGGCGGCTTTTTTCTTTCCAGTCCTGCCATCCGATATACGTTTTTTCCATGTTCAGACCCTCTCTCCGTTATGATCTTCTTCCTGCATC
>JAEEGG010020169.1_pt1 | contig 13358 bp, 5 predicted proteins | sample 9134161 | NCBI WGS metagenome assembly JAEEGG01 (sample SAMN16246543, study PRJNA631951) | gut metagenome | biome: gut microbiome; feature: rumen; material: CR-attached | host: Bos | place: Iran: Karaj | collected 2018-10 | reverse complement strand
CCAATACTTTAAACTAGACAATGTAGACATAAACAGTTTAAAAGAATTAATTATTAAAGATGAAGGTGATGAACTAGAATGGGAAGGTATAAACAAGATAATCGAGACTTTAAAAGGTAAATGGATTGATTTTAACATAAACAAAATCTGTAATGAAGAAACAGAAGATTATTCAGAAATTTGATGTGAAATAAGTAAAAATGCACAAGTATATACTGAAATTCTATCATGAGGTAACAAAAAAGAAATAGAAAATAAGCTCGAAGAAATACTAAAAACCGCAAATGCTATAAGCGATTCAATTAAATCAAGTATCTTTTCAACAAAAGTATTAAAATTAGAAAATCAAGTAGAATACGAAGGTAATCAAGCATACAAATTCACTATAAATACAGCACAATTAAAGAAAGATATTAAAAGCACTCTTCAAACATATGCTGAATATTATGCAGAAAAAAAAGCAAAAGAAATGGAAAAATTTAATGAGATATACGGAGATGATTATTCAATGAGTGAAGAAGATATAAAAGAAATGAAACAAGAAATATCAGATAGTATTGATGAAATGTTTGATGAAATATCAAAGAATACAAACGTAAAAAACTTTGACGCATATCTTGTTTACGATGAAACAACAAAAAGTTTTGACCTCGTATTCGAGAAACTAGACATAGTAGTCAAATCAGAAAACACAGTATGTGATTATAATAATGTTTATAGCTGAGAAGAATATGTATGACCAAAATGTGAAGAAGAAGTTAAATATCTCGCATATTCAATAGCATTTTCATCAAAAAAGCACTTAATTGTTTTTGTAGGTACAGAAAACAACAAAGTAAAATCTAAAGTAACAATAGGTTACAATCTAACATGAGAAACATTTAACATCAAAATTTCATATGCAGGAAATGATGACAATGACAAATTCACAGAAGATCTTGTAGTCGTAAACCTAAGTTACTGAAAGAATGAAACAGGAAATACAATAAATAATAACATAACATTCTTAGTAAAAATAAAAAAAGAATTATTTAATATTGAAAACGATATAAGTGTCGGATTTAATGCATCAGGTAAATCAATTTATTGAGAAAAACAAGTGTTACCAAATATTGATAATCCAATTCCTTTTTACAAAGTAGAAAAACTTGTAGAAAAGATCCAAAAAGAATACGAATCACCAAGTAATAGAGATGCAAAAAGAAAAGCTAATTTATCAACAATATGAAGCGCAATACTAAGCTACAGTTTCATGGAATGAAAATACCCTGAAACTAACACAACAAATATGGTAAGCGTAAAAAAAATAGAAGATAAAATCAAAGATCACCTTTGGAATGAGCTTCCATCAGATCCAAAAGAGAATAATTCATTCTACTTTGATTGAACAAATTTTGTATGAGAATACTGATATAAATTAATGACAAAAAACGATAATAAAGAAGCATGATTTCTTCTAATGGCTAAAGTAGAAACAGAATGAAGCGCCAACTTCGTTGCATGAATGAAAATAGCCGATGATCTAAATAACTTTAGAACATGTAAAGAAGTAATAAAATGAGATAAAAATAGCCTTCTTGTGAATGATGATTGAGTATGTACATATAAAAGTGTTGAAGATTTAAGATATGTTTATACATACTAAAACTATTTATTACCCTTTAATTTCTTCAACTTTTTGTAATATCTCTTTATTGCAAAATAAGATGATATAATAGAAATCACAGTTGAAATAACTGCAACTACAGATCAAATACAAATATTATAAACTAACCAAAAAAAGTAACAAAAAAATGCAGACTTCTTAACTAACAATTCATCTCAATTCCAAATCGAAATAATATAAATTGTAGCTGCTAATAAAGGCAATAAAGAATAAATGTTTTCATAAGTTAGAACTCAAGTTATTACATAAGCAATTATAAAAATAATCAAAAGAGCATAGGATTTCTTCCTATCTTTTTTGATAATAACCGAATCTCTTAATATTGCTAAAATCTTAGTTATATATCAACTCGTTGCTTGAAGAAAAACATAATGAAGCAAATTCAAAACATTAGAAATAACCATCGTAACCATAATATCTTTCTTTTTTTCTCTATGATAAGCCAACAGAGACAATAAAAAAGAAAGCAGAGCCAATATTTGTGAAATAATATAATATGTAGTCATCAATTATAAAAAAAACATAGAACAGTAAAAAGAATTATAAATTAAAAGAACAGAAAAGCCAGAAGAATTTCTTCTGGCTAATAAATCTCTTTCGCTTCATTGAAGAAGCATTTTGCGTTCTCTACGAAGTTTATCTAATTGTTTCTTCTTTGAAACTAAATCATCTCTAGTTTCAGAACAATCTTTGTGTAGTTCTAGTAATTTATCAACAATAACATAAGAATTCCATTCGTTGATAAATTCCTCTTCAGATGCAAATTCATCCTTAGGATAAACTTCAAATTTACAATCATCACATTGTAAAGAAACATAATAGTGTCCTGTCCAATGAACCTCATTAGAACCGCATACTGGACACTTCAACTGTGCTTTAGTATTAAACATAAAATTACCAAAATGTTTTTGTAACCTGATAATAAACAAAACACAAAAGTAATTCAAGAGAAAATAAAGACATTTAATTTGATTTTTATAATACAAAAATTACACTCAGGAAACTTCTATCTATTAAACAAAAACCATGCAACCACAGTACGTACAACTAGTAATAGGATTTATAATTTGATGCGTAATATCTTACCTTTTACTATTACTACACTTCAATAATAAATTAACAAACGAGAAAAAAAAATCTGTTAATCAGTCACGTAATACAATACTTTGAGAAGTAAGCGAAAAAGTTCTTCCACTACTCCCCGATTTTCCATATCAAACCAAAGATCTAGTATTCATATGAAAATGAGTTGATTACGTAGTATTTAACTGATTATCAAAATGAAAATTAAAAGAAATTATTTTCCTTGAAGTAAAAAGTTGATCATCAATTTTAAACAGAAATGAATTAATGATTAAAGATTACCTACAACACTGTCCAGTGAAATACGAGGTAATAAGAGTAAAATATTAAACTTGAAATACATAAAGAAAACAATATTTTGAATCAATGAAATCAGAATTTAAAGACTTAATATAACAGTACATTAATGAAACCACTAATTAAGAATTGTACAACTAATGTTCAAAAAATTCTAAGAGACGCTGAAAAATATTCATACGTTCACTGATATAAAGGAATAACTTGAGATGATGTTGTATTAGCAACCTTCTCAAATGCAGAAAGCCTCGAACATTCAGAAGCCTTTTTTGCTCTATTATGAATTAACAAAAGAAATAAATTATCAGCATATATAAATTTTCTGAATCAACAAATTGAAGATATCGATATCAAAGAACAATGAATCTGAACTTGAAAAATAGACTTTAATGAAAACTTCGAAAAGCAATTCAATAACTACAAAAAATGAAAATGAGAAAAATGGGATATTCTCTCAATACTCGATGTTTGAATGAAAGATATATCAGCCGAACTAAAACAATTATTTAAACTCGATAAAATAAATTGTAAATCAGTGATATCTACAATCCAAGAATTGTCAAACTCACCAATGCTCCATGAGGTTGGTTTTCTTGCTTTTTTAGAAATTATAGATACTCTTGTCTGTGAATTAAATTTAGATTATAGTGAAATAAAGAAAATGCACGTTTCAAACAAAAAAGATTGAATCAATAATTTACTAGACAACTTAGAAAGTGAAATCGTTGAAAAAGAAGATAACGATAACATTTCACTAGAAACAGATTCAAGTAAGCCAAAGAAAAAAGAAGAAAAGAAACTTACAATAGAATACTTTTGAACTGACTTAACAAAAGAAGCTCGTGATGGATATCTTGATCCTATAATTTGAAGAGAAAAAGAAATTGATCAAGTGATTTATACTCTATTAAGAAAAACAAAGAATAATCCACTTCTTATATGAGAAGCATGAGTATGAAAAACTGCAATTGTTGACGGATTAGTTCAAAGAATTAATGCAAAAGAAGTACCAGAAAAACTTCAAAATAAAAAAGTTTTCTTACTTGATATGTGAACTCTCGTAGCATGAACAAAATATAGAGGTGAATTCGAATCAAGAATGAAATCAATTCTTGAAGAAGCAATGGATCCTACAAATAATATCATACTCTTCATTGATGAACTTCATACAATCATTTGAGCATGAGGACAAGATCAAAACGATGCAGCTCAAATGCTAAAACCACTACTCTCTAGATGAAAAATCAAACTTATTGGTGCAACAACATTCGATGAATATCAAAAATACATTGAAAAAGATGCTGCATTAAAAAGAAGATTCCAAGAAGTAGTAGTAAATGAGCCATCAATAGAGATGACTAAAAATATTATCATGGGATTAAAAGCAACTTATGAAGATTTTCACTGAGTTGTTATTTCTGATGAAGCAATAGATAAAGCAATTACATTATCAAAAAGATATATTCTAAATAAACAATTACCAGATAAAGCATTAGATATTCTAGATGAAGCAAGTGCAAGAAAATCAACAATTCAACAAAAACTAGATAATGACGATTCTTATAAAAAACAAGAAGCTAGAATTGAAGCAATTCAAAAAGAAATCGAAAAAGCAATTGAGAACCAAGATTATTTCTCAGCAGCAGAATTAAAAGAAGAAGAACAAGCACTAAAAAAAGAATTACAAAAAATTAGATCAAATAAAAACATCCCTGCTCACCTAAGAAGTGTGATTGAACCAGAAGATATTTGAAATGTATTGGCTGATAAAACATGAATTCCAACAAATATCGTAAACGAAGATGAAATTACAAAACTAAAAAGATTAGATAACGAATTAAAGAAAGAAATTATCGGACAAAATGATGCAGTAGACACTATCGTAAAAACACTTATTAGAAGTAGACTTTCAGTAATTAAAAAAGATAAACCAATCTGATCATTCCTATTCCTAGGACCATCAGGAGTATGAAAAACATATCTTGCAAAATTAATAGCCAAAAATTATTTTGGAGATGAATCAGCAATGATAAGATTTGACATGTCAGAATACATGGAAAAATTTTCAGTATCAAAACTAATAGGTTCTCCAGCATGATATGTAGGATATGATGAATGAGGATGATTAACAGAAGCTGTAAAAAGAAAACCATACTCTGTAATATTACTAGATGAAATCGAAAAAGCAGCACCAGATGTGTTAAATATTCTTCTACAAATTCTCGATGAATGACAGCTAAAAGATTCAAAAGGAAGATGGATTGATTTCAAGAATACAATAATTGTAATGACTTCAAATATATGAACCGAAGAGTTTAGTAAAAAGAAAACAACAATCTGATTCGATACATGAACAAAAGAAGATATTGATACTAAACAATTTAGCGACATAAAATCTAGAGTACTTGAAGAACTAAAAAACCATATAACACCAGAATTATCTAATAGAATAGACCATAAAATTGTCTTTAAACCACTAACAAAAGAAAACCTTACTGAAATATTCAACAATCAAATAAGTAAGTTCCTTGAAGCTTGGAAAGAAAATAATCAAGTTAAATTACCTAAATTCACAAAAAACGAAGTATCAAAAATTATAGATAAAATATATGATCCTGCATTCTGAGCAAGACCAATAGAAAGATATATTAACGATGAAGTAGAACCAAAAATAATTAATTCATTACTTAAATAATTTATCAAAAAATAATAATTGTGAGAATATATCTTTACGCTTTTAATATGTATGCTTGATTTGATAAAGTATTCATATTAAACGATAATAATAACAAATATAAAGCGTGAGATCTCATTCAAAATTGAGAATGATACTATTTTTTAGTTCTCTGAAATAATATAAGTTTTGAAGAAGTATATAACACAATATACTCTTCAGATATGAACTTCACAAAAACTTATAGCTGATTACTTTCAGAAAGCACAATAAACCTAATTCACTGGATGGTATATGAACGATATTCAACATATAAAAATGTAATTAAGTTTTTTTTAGATACAGAAGTTGAAAATCTAATTACAAAAGAAATTAAAACAAATAAGAAACATAAGGCCTACTCTATTAACATATGAGAGAATAACATAAAATGAAATTGAGAATACCAAACCCTCATAGTATTCCCTGATATACGAAGTTTTAAGAATATCATAGGAAACAATTTAAATGAATGAACTTTTCTATACTCACTTGACACACAAAACACAAAAAATAAAAATCGATGGAAAATAAAAACATGAAATGAATCATTAATATATTCAACAAGCTCAGAAATATTTCAAGATTACAAAAATTTAAAAGAAATATATTTTGTTGAGCCCCAAAAACGATACTATGCAGCACAACAAGATCCTAGGTACAAAGTATGAACAGTCCTTGAAAAAATGGCTGAAAATAATAATGCAAAAATAACAATAATTAATTCAGAAAAAATTTTCAAAGAATAAAAATATAATAAAAAAAACATGAATTAGTTCTAAAATAAATAAATGTCAATTATTTTGTAAAATATATCAAAAATTACACATAAAACAGCAAAGAAAAGGCTATTTTTTCTTTATTTTTAGTTAAAATACTATATCATTTTACGGTATATTGAAAGAGCTGTATTTTTTTACTATTCATAAAAATAAATGAAAATAAAAAAGGTTTTATGATCAATCATTCTTGGTGTATATATAGCATCAGATGTATTATCTCATTTATGATACATAAACTGGAATGTTGCAGAAGCATGAACCTCATGAAGTTCAATGAGTCCTCTCGTTGCAGTTTTAATAGATAATGACACCTATAATTCAATTGGTTGAAATAGTAACTTTACATGGTATACAGACACTTATATACCAGAAAAATACCCTGATAGCCAAGCCGTAATATACTCCTTAGATACAAATGAATATACAGCACCAGAAATAGTAAAACTTCTTGAAAATACATATTTTGACGGAATTAAAAATACAGACTCTCGTCTAATATGAGTAATTGTAATGTGAAAAATACCATTACCCGTCGTAAAATACCAAAATTACATTTTCCCATCAATCTATCCATATACAGACTTTATTGAACAAAAATATATCTGGGATGAAGCAGAAGGATATTTTACGTTAAATAAGAGCGTTTGACAAGCAGAACTATGGCACTGACTTATAAGCTTTGATGACACATCAAAATACGATGACTTCTTCAAAAAATTAAAAAAATATCAAGCAAATCCAAAAAAGTTTATTGATAAAAAAATATGGTACGATGATTTTATTGCACTTAACAAGAATTTCCTAACAGAAATCTATTTACTATATAAGAATAAAATAATCTTTGCAGAAGATTTAATGTATCATCGTTATACAAACTTTTTAGTAAACATGATGCAATTAGATCAACAAAATACAAATGCAGAAGTTCTCTGAGATTTACAAGAGAAAATGGCTGCATTAAATGTAAATATTCCTGCAGTTCAAAGCGCAAAAGAAACACTACTTGAAAATAAAACTGAATTCACACCTACATTATTATTACAAAACAAATTACAATCATTTCTAAAAGATTATCATGAATCAATTAGTACTATATTATTAAAAACTGTTGATGATAATATTAAAGCAAGTGATAGATGGACTGTAAATGATAGCCATTACCAAAAAATTCAACTTAAAGATCAAATTCTATTATGAAATGATGAAGCAAAAGGAATCTTAAGAAGTATAAATGATAAACTCGAAGAATATGTTGATCAAAAAATAGCAAAAGAAAAATATGCTATGAAAGTAACAGTTCCTATATATTATCAAAGATGGAAAGATAAGAAAAAAAGATTCCTATTCATAAAACGTTACGTTCCTGAATATAAAGATACATTTGAATTCTATTACTTTTGAAAAAATGCGAGTACAATAACAAATGCTGAAGAATTTAGTATTTACAGAGGTACATTCAGAAATCTAGAAGATTTTGTCAATTATTCAACAATCATTAATGATGCAAATAATCCAGCAAAATCAGCATATGATAAAACTAATCTAACAAAAAAATGAATCTGATCTTCATACGACTTATTTTCAACACAAGTAGAATCAAATAGATGATACAATATTCTTAATATGGAATCAGAATACGGCACATATAACGATGAAAAAAGACATGCAGAATTAGAAGAAGAATGTAAAAAATATTGGTTTTGAATAAAACTCTTCTGATGTAGAGAAAGAGAACGAAGGCCTGTATGAACATGTTTCACATGATCTACAAAAACAGATGACATTGCGGATTGTGAAACATTTATAGACTTTGGTAACAGAGTTCGATGATGAGGAACTCCGTTAAATCTTGATATGGAGAAATACCAAGACCAAATATACAAGTTTTCTTGAAAATATGAGTACAAAGATGCTATTAAACCAATTTTTGATATTGCATGATCTGTAAAAAAAGATGATCCAGAATGGAAAGCAACAAGTTATGAAGGAGCTAAAGAATATATCTCTCCTATTCTTATGGCAGATAAATGAGGTAGTTTAATAAGAACTGATATACATGTAGGATCCAATACATCATACACTGACGCTCGATACTTTAAGCTACCACTATCTCTTATAAATAATAAGAACTTCAAAATAAATAGTAACAATCAATTTACAATAAAGAAAGAAAAAAGAGGAAAAACAGATGAAGAACTAACATACATATATAACATTATTCCATCAGAAATTAAGCATGATTCATCCACAGAATTGCAAATTAATGGATATTACTGACCAAGATATTGAACATGAACAGAAACATACTGATATTATAGAAGTATTATGAAAGCACTTGATGCTGCAAAAGACGAAGGTTATTCAAGTCAATTGAATACAAGTATGTTAAACGTAAAAATCACAATTAATAATTTAAGCACGAAAGTAAATTGAACTCCTAACTATACAATATGAGCTGATACATGAGAAATTTTGTCAGGTATAAATGCTTTAAATCCAGAACTACTAAAAACACTATTAAATATTGCTACTCAAACAAGTGGACAAATGGAAAACTGGGAAAAATTTAATGCAATTTTCGGAAACAACTACTGAGCAACTGTTGAAAGTTACATCGAATGATACAGTCAACACCAAATTGAATTAAACAAAAAAATTGATATACGAAGCAAACGATATAATGAAATCGTTGCTAAAATAACTGATGTTGCAAAAGAAATAGAATCAAAAAGAAGTATAGCAAAAACAATTTTTAATAATTACAACGCAATTTTTACTATTATTGAATGAGTTAATAAAACAGTAGATGATAAAATTGCAGAACTACAAAAAATAATTGATGAAAAAACTAAAGAAAATGAAGAACTTAGCTGAGCAAATGCTGAATTAAGTGCTGAGAATGCAGAATTAGCAGAACAAAACTCTTCACTAACTGAAACAAATTCAAATCTAACAAATGATAATATTAGACTAGCAAGCGAAAAAACAAGATTAGAATGAGAAAAGTGAATAATAAACTGAAAAATAGACACTGCAAAATCTGAAAGGGACACTCTCCAAGCACAATTCGATGAACAAAAAGATGAATATAACAGTTGAGTAAACAAAATTAATTCATTAAATAGCGAGAAATCAACGCTCAACACTCAAATAACAAATTGGTGAATATCAAATATATCTTTAACAGATAGCAACAAAAAACTAAAAAAAGAAAAAGAAGAACTAGAAGCGGAAAAAACACGTTTATCTAAGCTAAATTGAGCATGATTATATACAGACAAAATAACACAAATAGAAAAACAAATAACTGCAATCCAAGAAAAAATAGATAAAAACAAAGAAACAATAGATTCAAACAATGAAAAAATCAATGAAAATAAAGATAAGATTAAAACAATTGAAGAAGAAATAAAAAATATCGAAAATATAATAAAACCAATACAAGAAATAAAAGATAAATTAAAAGCAAAAGAAGATGAAATAAGTAATTATCAAAACGAACTTATTAGAATAGAAAACCAAATAAAAGGAATTGATACACAAGTTAGTTCAAACATATCAACGATGAATAACAACACAAACCAAATGTGAGCTAACGCAAGTCAAGCAGAAGCAAATGAAAGTACAATAAGTGATAATGAAGAAAAAATAGAAGAAAATAACAGAATCATAGAAGAAGCTGAAATGATAAAAGCAGCACGGGAAGATTTCAAATCACAACTTCCACAACTTGAAAATAAAATAGAATACTCTCTAAATATAGTAGAACCATGTACAGCAAATCATAGTGTGCTTTGAAGCATAATAGAAGCAAATGAATCTGAAATACGCCATTGAGAAGAAACTGATAGTTGCGATGATACTGATTGAGAAAACTGATGAGAACAATCAGCCGATGATATTATCACAACATTAGTTAAAGAACTAAATGCAGCAAAAGATTTATTCAAAGAACACTTCAATTCAGACCCAAAAAATCCAGAAGAGAAGATACCTTGAATGAATATTTTAACACAAGATAGACCAATTGATTCTCCAAGATATATTAGTTTTCAAGGAATATGAGAACATGTTATTAAAATAATTTATCCAGATATCTTCAAAGTTGAAGTTTATAAAACAGAATGAAAAAATCTAAAATTAAAGAAAACTTCACCAGTAAAGAGTAAAAACGAAATATACAAAGCACTCGTATCATACTTTAATAACAAAGTAGACGAATATAATAGTATCCTTGAAAAAGAATACAACAGTGCAAAAACAATGAATACATATTATACATACATATGAAAAGTTGATAAATTATGAACACCAACAAAAGATAAAAGCGTTCGTCCATACTGAAAATTTACTTACGATGAAATGATAAAAGTAATATGATGAGATGAAATGCTTTATACCCTAGCAGAACTCCTCTATTATCAAAGTGTATCAAATAATCTAAGGGAATACTTTGATAATATCTGAGAGGATATCGATGAAACAAGAAAAACATTTGATATTAACAAAAAAATATCATACGTTATGGAAGAATATCTAAAAGAAGATAATGACAAAATCTATAGATGAGAAGAAATTGAATGAAAAGACATAAAATGAGAAAGGAAAAGTTATGCATGATTAGTAATTCCATCATATAGCACATGATGATATGAAGTATGATATATTAATTCGAACTGAGCTGACAACGTCACAACTGATGAAGATGACATAGATATAACTCTTAAATGATGAACATCAGCAACTAGAAGCCTTACAGCAGACGATGTATCTAATATGGGATACAATGACAAGCCATCAGACGATGAAGCCTCTCAAGACATCAAGAAAGACTGTTGATATGATCCAAATGAAGCACTTTCTCTATACGATTGATCATGGTTTAAATGACTAGCATGTTGGTTAAAAGCTGTAGCAAAAAAACCAATAACTGTTAAACTATATTTTCAAACAAACCCTACTATATCAAGCATTACAGAACCGCTAGAACAATCATGGGACACATACAAACAGAGCTTCAAAACGACTATCGATTGATATGAAGATGTACCAAAAAGTAGCGAGAATATGAGTGAAAGAACTCATAAAATAGTAACATATACACAAGTATCACGAAATGATAATAAAGTTAGCATAACATGAAAAACAGGAAGTCTAAACTTCTTATCTTTCGAAGATTTATGAAATATTATTGTAAAAGTACAATCAACATGAGATAATTGTCTTATAATAAATTGAGTAAATACATGTCAATGACCAGTAAGCGTAAGTAAAAATCCATATAAAAAATGATTCACATTAGACTACAAACTAGGGAAAAATACAATATGAAATGTTCTTGCATCAGTCTCATTGTGTTCATCATCAGATAATTGTTGAGTAAGGAACATGTCTCTTTCAGTTGTACCTTGACCTGTTGCAAAATTCAAAATAGAAACAACAACAGATAATAAAGTATTAGCATGAGCATATACTCTTTTAAATATAACAGCACAAGACAAAGATTGAAACGAGATATTAAGGACTCTTGAAAAATATATAGTAAAAGTAAACAAATGAAGCTTATTCATGAACTGAGAAGCTAAAACGCAGCAAGAAATAAATGATTTCCAAAATTCTACTATGCTATATAGGGCAGAAAAATGATCTGCAGGAACAGTCAATGTTACAGTAGAAAATGAAGAATGAAAAGTAATGGGAGAGAATACAATAAATATTTTCCCAGGTGAATTAAAAGTAGAAAAAGATAATGCAGAAGTTTCTGAAATAGAATACAAAATAACAGATGAAAAATACTATAATGACAATTGAACAATAAATACAAAAAAAGCAATTCCAGTAAAAGTATCATTAAAATATGCATGACAGACAGTGAAAATCACTTCAAATGTTGCTTTCAAAAGCGAAAAATCATTAACAAAAATAATGATTGCCGAAGAAAGCAAAGATAATCAAAACAATAAAAAAATTAAACTAAGAGAAGCAAATTCTCTATTAATGGAAAACTGAGAATTAACAATCTACCTAGTCCCATGATACAAAGCATGAGAAGATGAAATAATAGTAACAGTTCCATGACTTGACGAGAAAAAAATAAAATTAAAAATCAAGCCATGAGAAATGAAAAACATTGGTATAACATTAGAGAAAGATACAATTTACCCTAAAGAAACTCTAAAAGGAGAAATAGAATTAACAGATGCATGGTGAAACAAAATAGAAGAGACAACAAAAGTATCAATATCAAGCACAACAGAAAAAAACGTTGCACCATCAGAGAATCCTTCAATAGTAAAAGGTAGCCAAAAATTCACATTAGAAACAACAGAAAATGATGCATGACTACAAAAGATCTCTGTGAAATCCAACGATTGAAAAATATATACATCAAAAAGATTTACAGTTAAAAACTTCTTCCTAAGCTGAGCAATAGAATCATGATTAAATATTATGTACTTAAATCTTTTTGGAAATGACTGGTGAAATCAACGATGATATTATTCTGACAACAAAAAGTTTTCAGAAAATATTATACAAAAATCTTCAAAAACACTCGCTATAACAACACAATTAATAGCTCCATCAAAAATTAAAGAAACAAGTGTTATTTTCTGAAAACAATGAAATATACAAAATAATTGATGACTATGATTAAATATAACTACACAAAATAATAAATTAAAAGTAATAATTGATAATGTCTGAGAATTTAGCATTAAAGATAATATTGAAAGAGTTGCAGCTATAAAGAATAACCCAAGTAACGAACAAATAGAAAACACAATAAAAAAAGAAACTTGAAAAGTAATTTACTTAT
>JAEEGG010020166.1_pt1 | contig 13358 bp, 8 predicted proteins | sample 9134161 | NCBI WGS metagenome assembly JAEEGG01 (sample SAMN16246543, study PRJNA631951) | gut metagenome | biome: gut microbiome; feature: rumen; material: CR-attached | host: Bos | place: Iran: Karaj | collected 2018-10 | reverse complement strand
TAAAGTTGGCGTATTCGCTCAGGCTTATTATGCCCGAAGTTTCCGATGTGTTGTGCGTATGGAAGTTGAAAAAGTTCATACTCATAATTTTAATACCCTCCCCAGAATTTTCTTAAGAACCATTCTGCAGTAGCGAACAGCAGTATGCAGATGAACAGATACCAGAAATCCATTATCGACGACAACGATTCCTTTTCGTATGCAACATTCTGGATGTCAGGGTTCGACGATAGGTCGTCCTTTATCCTTGAAATTTCGCTTGGATAGTAAACCTTTCCGCCGTTTGCACCTGCTATCGAGTACAGGACATTGTGGTTTGCAGTAATGTTTTGTGCTTCAAGGTTAAGGTTTCTGACCATTATGGCTATGTTAGTTTCGTATTTGTTTCCGTCGAATTCGGTTGCGAAGTTGCAGGTGTAGTTGCCCTTGCCGAGCCGTCCGAGGTCGATGCGGTATGAGTTGCCGTTGGGTTCCATCATATACTTGAACTCGTTGTCGGTGCTGTCCTTTAGCGTAGCTTCGATTTCAAGGTCGGGAACTAATTCGTATGCATCGTTGTAGAATTCGGCGGTGATAATTATGTTTTCGTTGTCGGTGTAAAGGCGTTTTGCCTCGACATTCAGTTTGTTTTTCTGCTGCTTGGTGATTGTAAAGCGTACAATCTTGTTTATCAGCGTATTGAAATTCTCGTTGCTTGATGATTGCTTGTAATCGTAGATTCTCCAGCGCCACAAACCTTCGCCCATAATGTAGCAGCATTTGCGGTTGTCCCTATCGGTGAAGAATACAAGCGGTTTTTCTGTTTTGATTCCATTAATGGTTTGGTACAGAAGTGTTTTAGATTCACCAGTAATTTTCGGACTTCCGTATGGAACTTTGAGCGGCGGAAGTTGTTGCAGGAACTCGGGCGCATCAATTGTGAACGAGTTGAAACTCGAATTCAGTGATGGCACAGCATCGTCAAACGAGTTGAATTTTGCGTTGACTTTCAAGTCGGTACCAAGTTTGTCGAAGTCGGAGAACGATGTCTGTGTGCCGATTATGAAAATCTGCGGTATGCCGAACTTTTCAATTTCGGTGAAAACATTCTGCGCCTTGTTCTTAATAGTCGGCAACTGGTGGACTATCACAAGGTCGTAGCCTTTTGCGCTGATGTTGTTTTCGTATGAATACTTGGCTTCGATTTCAAGGTCGGGATTGCTTTTCAGTGCCGACTTTATTGCGCCAACATCGGGGTGTGGCGCATCGGCAAGAATGAGAATCTTGCTTCGCTTGTCGATGACTTCGATGTAAAATTCGGCATCGTTGTTTTCGTAACTTGTTTCTTTGTCAAGATGTTGCAGTGAAACTTTGTATTGTTGCAATCCAATGAGGTCGGCGGTAAGTTCAACTTCAATGCTTTTTGTCGTGCCATTTTCGGGCAGGTCGAAATTGCTTGCGTAAACGCTCTGACCTTTACGGGTAATTTTTATCTGCGCCTGCTTTTCGGAGCATTTGTCGGCAGAAACAAGGATTCTCACGGGGAACTTGTTGCCGAGGAAAGTCACGCTGTTGTGTACGATGTCCTTAATCATCAAGTCTTTGTGCGGAACAGTATCACCCATTGCAATGCACATCACGGGGTATTTGGATGGCGATGCGTACTGTGGATTTTGACCTTTGTTGTAGATTCCGTCGGTGGCGAGGATTACCGCACCCATGTTTGCACCAGCGTAACGCGATGATATTTCGCTGAATACCGATGAAATGTTGGTTGCATCGCCTGTGAAGTTTATGCTGTCGCTGTTTTCTATTCCATCGGAGAAAGGCAACATGCAGACATCAAACTTATCGCTCAAGTCTTCGGCAAGTTGCGTGATGTTTTTTGTGTATTCGTTCTTGTAAAATGCGGAATCCTTATTGTAAAGTATTGATTTTGAGTTGTCTTGTGCAATTACAACAATCGGTTTGCGAATGTCGTATGTGAGGTGCTTTACGATGGGGTTGAGCAGAAGTGCCATTGTAAGGAAAATGAATATTGCGCGCAGGGCTGTCATCAGTTTGCGCTTCCAAGGCTCTATTTCGGCGAAGGTCTTGTCCTTGTGGTAAAGGAAAATCGCGATTGCGACGGCGACAATCACCATCGGAATCAGCAGCCACGGGGAATATTCAAAGTAGAATTTCATATTATGAGATTATTGCAACATAGTTTTTATTCCACAACTATTTTTTTAGTAGTTACATTGCCATCAATCTGCAAGCGTACAAAATAAATTCCAGTAACGAAATTGTCAAGCGAAATAGGATTTTCAAGGTCGTTTCTACTGTAAACAACTCTGCCCGTTTCATCGATTATTTCAACCGTCAAATCCGTATATTCTTTTTCAATATCTATTGAAATTGAGTTACTGGCAGGATTAGGAAATATCTTAATTTCCTCATTGTTAATATTGTAAACACAAGTAGGATTGTTATTAACTATTGTATCATATCCATCATTTCCATAGTATTCTGACAGATGTATATTATATGAATCTAAAAAACAACCTGCAATATTTATATTTATATTATGCAAACAATAACAATCGCACATATCACCTGTGTCAATCCTTGTTAAAGAAATAGAGTCGTTTATAATCTCATACTTTATGAAGTGTATTCCACAGCAATTGGCTATTATATCTCCAGATACCGTTATCGTATCATTTGAAAATTGTATTGAAATATTCTGCATTTCATAATCATTCAACGATTCATAGCATTCTGTATCTGAATATAATATCGTATCTGTTTCTTGCGAAAATGATGTTGTATAGAATATGATATACAAAAGGAGTAAAACTAACTTTTTCATAACTAGATTCTTATTTAATCAAAATCATTCTTTTGTTCGTTATTATGTCAGCATTGCACCACAAACATTAATTACCTGACCGGAAATGTATTGCGACATATCCGAGGCGAGGAAGAGTGCTGCGTTGGCAACATCTTCGGGACGGCCTGCGCGTTTGAGAGGAATAGCATCAATGATGGCTTTTTTCTGCTCGTCGTTCAGTGCGGCGGTCATATCGGTTTCGATGAAGCCGGGGGCTATGGCGTTGCAGCGTATGTTTCTGCTACCCAGTTCCTTGGCAACCGACTTTGTAAAGCCTACGATTCCAGCCTTCGATGCGGCGTAGTTGGCTTGTCCAGCATTTCCCGACAATCCTACCACCGAGCTGAGGTTGATAATTGAGCCTTCGCGCTGCTTGATCATTATGCGCTGTACGGCCTTGGTGTAGTTGAAAGCCGACTTGAGGTTGGTGGCGATTACGCTGTCCCATTGTTCCTCGGTCATACGCATAAGCAAGGTGTCGGCGGTAATGCCTGCATTGTTGACAAGTATGTCGATGCGGGTGAATTTTTTCACGGTCTCGTCGGCAATTTCGGCTGCACGGTTGAAGTCCTTGGCGTCAGCTTCGAAGTAGAGAAATTCAACGCCTAGTGCAGAAAGTTCCTTTTCGAGCGAATCTACATTTTCGTTGCGGTGCGTTGATGTAAATGCGATATTTGCGCCAGCCTTGGCGAATTCAACGGCAATTGCCCTTCCTATTCCGCGCGAAGCACCTGTGATGAGTGCGGTTTTTCCTGTTAGTAAACCCATAATTATAATGGTGTCAAATTTTGTGCAAAGATAAAAATTATTTACGATTTATGAGGTACGATTTACGATTGGGGAGGAGATTTGAAAATTTTATGATTGTTGAATCGCGCCATGGCACGATTGTACAAGATTATTGAAAATGAATTAGTGTGTGTTATTTTTGTAGAAACGTTGCGTGCAACGTTTGATGATGTTTGGTGTGGTTTATTTTTGTTGAATCGCACCATGGTGCGATTGTACAGGGATGATGGGTGAAATATTGGGTGATTTTGTAGCGACGCAATGCTTTGCGTCGAGTCGAGATAATAAATGGGCGTAATGTTTTATTTAATACGGATGAAAAAATCAATCTAAAATCTAAAATCGTCAATCTAAAATAATATTGTATTTTTGTCCGACTTTTTAATTGTACAATTATGTCGGTACATAAGGAAATAAAGAAGGTTACCACCCACATTCTTCAGGAGATGAAGAATCGTGGCGAAAAGATTTCGATGCTCACTGCTTACGACTACAGCATGGCGAAAATAATCGACAAGACAGGAATTGATGTTATTCTTGTTGGCGATTCGGCATCGAATGTGATGGCTGGCTACGAATCGACCTTGCCAATTACCCTTGATGAAATGATATATCATGCAAAAAGCGTAGTTCGCGCTGTGGATAGGGCGTTGGTGGTTGTCGATTTGCCGTTTGGAACTTATCAGAGCAACTCCAAGGAGGCATTGGCATCGGCAATCCGCATAATGAAGGAGACTGGAGCCGGTGCTGTCAAGCTAGAGGGCGGAATGGAGTCGGAGGAATCCATAAAGCGCATTTTGTCGGCTGGTATTCCTGTAATGGGACATTTGGGACTTATGCCTCAGAGCATACACAAGTTCGGAACATACGTTGTTCGAGCAAAGGACGATGAGGAAGCATCGCGATTGGTGGAAGATGCATATCTGCTTCAGGAACTTGGATGTTTCGCCATTGTATTGGAAAAAATTCCGGCAAGCCTTACATCGCGTATAGTTTCCGAAATAAAGATTCCAATCATTGGTATTGGCGCTGGTGCTGCCGATGGTCAGGTACTTGTAATGCACGACATGCTTGGTATTACTCAGGAATTTTCTCCACGCTTTTTGCGCCGTTATGCCGACTTGGACAAGGTAATTACCGATGCTGTTTCGAGCTACATCAGGGATGTGAAGTCGGCCGATTTCCCTAACGAGCAGGAACAGTACTGACAAATTTTGTCGTATCATGGCTGAGCATCAAAACACAAGTTCGCAAACGGTTGACATTCTGTACGAAGACAACCATATAATTGCCGTAAACAAGCAGGCAGGTCAGATTGTGCAGGGCGACAATACTGGCGACAAGCCTTTGTCCGACATTCTGAAGTCCTACATTAAGGAGCGCGACAATAAGCCTGGCAATGTTTTCCTTGGCGTTCCGCATCGTATCGACAGACCAGTGAGCGGAGTGGTGCTTTTTGCAAAGACTAGCAAGGCATTGACGCGCTTGAGCGAACTTTTCCGCACAAAGGATGCACGCAAGACCTATCTCGCAGTGGTTGGCAACAAACCACCGAAGGACAGCGATACGCTTGTGGACTACATATATCGCAATGTCAAGCAGAACAAGTCGTATGTGGTCGATGAAGAGCATCCCGATGCCAAGCGGTCAAGTTTGTCGTACAAGGTAATAGGACATTCGGAGCGGTATTATCTGCTCGAGGTTGACTTGCACACCGGACGGCATCATCAGATTCGCTGCCAGTTGGCAAACATCGGCTGTCCTATCCGTGGCGATTTGAAATACGGCTATCCGCGCTCGAACAAAAACGGAGGAATCAATCTTCACGCAGCAAGAATCCGCTTCACCCATCCTGTGAAAAAGGAGGAGATTGTAATCGAAGCGCCGTTTCCAGATGAGAAGATTTGGAAGATATTTTAATGTGAGCGTACAATTTTTCGACTAAATCGTAAATTTGCACGATTATTCTATATTTCATTTAATGTCAGTAAGTTGCAGTCTGTCATTTGCATTGCTTTTTTCCCAGCATACACAACATTACATTCAGATGGTTCGGCATGTGAAAGTTTTGACCAGTAATGCAGTCCCTTTACAAAGTCTGTAGAGAATGTTTGGGCAGATTTAATTTCGTATGCGATTTGCTTTTCACCACTGCTGTCGATAAGGTCAATTTCATTTCCAACGCTGTCGCGCCAGAACGACAGGTGCGGTTCTTTTCCTTCGTTGTACGAAGCCTTTAGGAATTGGTTTATGACATAGTTTTCAAATAGTCCACCGTTGAGGTAATGGTTTTCGAGTTGGTTGGCTTCCTTGATTTCAAGGAGAGAGCATGCAAGACCTGTGTCGCGGAAATATAGTTTAGGTGATTTCACAAGGCGTTTCGAGAAATTGTTGTAGTCGGGACGTAGCATATATATTATGTAGCTAGTTTCGAGTACACTTAGCCATGCTTGTGCTGTAGAAACGGCAATGCCGCAGTCGTTGGCAATTGATGAGATGTTTAGTATTTGTCCGATTCTTCCAGCGCACAATTTTATAAATTTTGTAAAAAGGCTCAAGTCCGAAATGTTTTTTAGTTGCCTTACATCGCGCTCAACATAAGTTCTGATATAATACGGATAATATTCGGTAGGGTGCATTTGCTTGTCGTGCAGTCGCGGATAGCCTCCTGCAAAGATTTCATGCCATACATTTTGAGATAGCAATCCTGCTGCTTTTAGTTCGTTGCGCGAAAAAGGCATGAGTTCAAGTATTGCAACCCTGCCAGCGAGCGACTGTGAAATTTGTTCCATAAGCAGGAAATTTTGCGATCCAGACAGGACGAACATTCCTTCCCGCTGTTCGTTGTCAATGTGGGTTTGCAGGTACGAAAACAGCGATGGCACAAGTTGAGCTTCGTCTATAATTGTTTTATCTGGGTGCGCAGCAATGAAGCCACGAGGGTCGTTTTGTGCATAATACCTTTCGTCCAAGTCTTCAAGTGATATGTAGTCGTAATCTGGTAAAATGTTTTTTAGAAGCGTTGATTTGCCCGATTGTCTTGGTCCAGTAAGAAGCACTATTGGATATAATGTCATCATGTGCTTCAGTTTGGGTGTTATTATCCTGTCAATCATATTGTTTAATATTTAACGGCACAAATATAGTACAATTTTTCGATTCAATCGTAAATTTGTATGATTATTATGTATTTTATTTAATAACAGTAAGTTACTGTTGCTTTGAATAAATATGCAGGCGGCGAAGATAGAAACGCATATTGAAGAAAATTCTGGGAAATAATTCTTACTTTTGCAAAATAAAAGTCACGCAACGATATGGAAAGTCTTCTTCAGGCAGAAAACATTAGCAAGCGGTACGGCGACAAACTGCTGTTCGAGAACATTAGCCTTAGCATTGGCGAAGGGCAGAAAATAGCGCTTGTCGCCAAGAATGGCACGGGAAAAACCACGTTGCTGAACATACTTGCTGGTGCCGACTCTCCTGATGGTGGCAGCCTTAGCCGTCGGCGCGATGTGAGGATTGGATATCTTCCGCAGGAAATCGAAATGGATTCGGAAAAGACTGTGCTCGATGCGGTGTTTGTGCTTGAAAATGAGATCACCCAGACCATTCGCCAATACAACGACTGCCTTTATTCCGAATCTCACGAGGTTTTGCCGTCGCTGCTCGACAAGATGGATGCCCTAAATGCGTGGGACTACGAATCCAGAATCAAACAAATACTTGGGAAACTTGATATTCACGACTTTGACAAGAAAATTGGCTCTCTGAGCGGAGGTCAGAAGAAGCGCGTGGCATTGGCAGGACTGCTTATATGCGAGCCTCAGCTTTTGATACTTGATGAGCCTACGAACCAGTTGGACCTCAATGTTATAGAATGGCTTGAGGATTATCTTTCGGCAGCCAATATCACAATCTTTATGGTAACGCACGACCGCTATTTCCTCGACAGAATTTGTGACACAATAATCGAGATGGACGGCGGTAACATATACTCATATTCAGGAAATTACACCTATTATGTGGAAAAGCGTGCCGAGCGTATCGAGAATTTGCAGGCAAACATTGAGCGGGCTCAAAACCTGATGCGTACCGAGCAGGAGTGGATTCGCCGTATGCCGAAGGCTCGTTCACACAAGGCAAAATACCGCATCGATGAGTTCGAAAACCTGAAGGCGAGAGCATCTCAACGCATCGACAACCGAAAACTTGAACTAGATGTCGCAAATCAGCGTCTTGGAAAGAAAATCATTGACATCTACAACATTTCAAAGTCGTACGGGGAGCAGAAAATTATTGATGAGTTTTCGTACAAGGTGACGCGAGGCGAAAAGATTGGCATTGTCGGGCGCAACGGGGTAGGGAAGACCACTTTTCTGAACCTTATAACAGGTAATCTTGCTCCAGACAGCGGTCACATTGAAATCGGGCAGACGGTGAAATTCGCCTACTACACCCAAGATGGCATTGCGTTCAACGATGATGACAAGCCCATTGACATTGTCCGCAAGATTTCCGATGATGTGAAGTTGCGTGATGGAAAGAGCTTTTCGGCATCGGGACTGCTCAACTACTTTATGTTCACTGGCGATATGCAGCATACGCTTGTGCGCAAGCTCAGCGGTGGCGAAAAACGCAGGTTGTATCTTTGCACGGTGCTAATTCAGCAGCCCAATGTGCTGATAATGGACGAGCCTACCAACGACTTGGACATCACAACTTTGCAGGTTCTTGAGGAATATCTTACGATGATTGATGCTACGGTCATAATTGTTTCGCACGACCGCTTCTTTATGGATAAGATTGTTGACCATCTGTTTGTGTTTGAAGGCGATGGTAAGATTTCTGATTTCCCTGGAAACTATACGCAGTTCCGCGATTCGGATGCCTACATAAGATATTTGGGAACAACGCAACCCAAGGAGGAAAAGCCTGCAAAAGAAGCGAATCCTGAGCCTCGCAAGCCTGCAAATGCGACCAAGAAGAAACTTTCGTACAAGGACCAGCGCGAATACGATATGCTTGAAAAGGAAATAGAGGAACTGAACGCCAAGCGTGTCGCAATGGAGGAGGAACTTAATTCGGGACGGCTTTCTCCGTTTGAGATTGCCGCAAAGTCATCGGAATACTCGCAACTGATTGATAGTATTGACGAAAAGGAAATGCGTTGGTTGGAACTTGCTGAAATGCTGGAGTAATGATGTAAATGGACAGCCGACATATCGGGTGGAGTTAAACTATAAGAATACCCTATCATACGTAAAATGGAAATGATTTACATCCCGCTCCAGCCGCGGGGGCTTTTACTTTTTTGTTGGCAAAAAAGTAAACAAAAAACCATGTCCGCTGAGCCTGCTTCGCTAAAAATCGACTACACTACGCTAAAAGTCAGAAACTTGCTTCCGCTCTGCTACAGCTTCAAACAGACTGACTTTTTACGCTACGTTCTGCCGATTTTCTTAACGCTCACCAGTCAAGGCGGCAATCAAGGTATCGCCATAGGCGATGAGTAAAAAATGAAATACGTCTTCGAGGAATTCCGTTTTTTGCATTGGAATCTTCACCAACTTTTTCCGCAGACACTCGCAAAATTTTGCGACCAACAAAAAAAGCCCAACTATTGCCGGGCTCCGGTGGTCTGTAGCAGATTCGAACTGTTGACCTCTTCCGTGTGAAGGAAGCGCTCTGAACCAACTGAGCTAACAGACCAAAAAAAGAAAAGTGATCTGTACAAGATTTGAACTTGTGACCTCTTGCCTGTCAAGCAAGCGCTCTAAACCAACTGAGCTAACAGATCAAAATCGATACAAAATTATATATTTTTATTGATGCGAGCAAAAAATAAATTTTTGTCCGATAAAAAAAATATGTAATGCGTTAATTGCTAGTATTCTGCCTGTTCGCTTTTGCCTCTTCGTACAATTTTTTGAATTTATTTGCGAGATCTTTTTTGCCTCGTCTGTCGTATGATTTGTATGCGTATTCGTAGTAGGAGAGTTCTGCATCACGGATGTCCTTTTGCTGTGCGTTGTAAACGCGAACAAGCTGACGGGCGGACTGTTCATCGTAAATGTCGTAGTCAACGGTTGCAAGGATTGTACTTTCGGCTTTGTCGAACTGCTTCTGCTGTATGTAAATTGTTGACAGGAACATGTATGCGAGGCTGAAACGCGGATTGTAGTCGATTATTTCCTTGCAGATGCGTTCTGCTTCATCGTTGTCGCCTGTAATGTTGTGGTAATAAGCATTGTAGTAGTTGCCGACATCGTTGCGTGGAGCAATGGCAAGGAAGCGGTCAATCCACATTTTCATTGCATCCTTGTTGTTTATACGCAGGTTGGCATCGATGAGGTTTATCATTGCCGATTCGTTGGTTGAATCGTTGCGAACAGCCGTTTCGAGCAGTTCGATGGCGTGTGGCACATCGTTGTTTGCAAGGTATCCGCGTCCGTATAGGTCACAGGTATCGGTGCGTTGCAGTACAAGGCATATCGGCACATTGTCGATGCTTATTGTATCAACCGTATTCTTTGGTGGAAAGTACGGACTTGTCAATATTTCGGGTTCTATGCCTGTAACGGGGAAAATTGCGTAGTCCCAAAGGTGGTTTGCGCGTTCCGCCCAGCGACTTTCAACGATGGAAACTTCGTATTTGTACTTGCCGAAGTAATATTTTCCTGCAAGTTCGCTTCTTGTAGCCACGAAAAGCTGATTTCCAGAAAGATTGTATTTGCCGTTGTCGATTATCCATTGTGAGGCTTCGCGATTGCTTACGCCGTAGTTTTCAAGTTCGTAGCGACCAAATGCGTGTTGCACGCCACCTGTAAATTCGTTGTAGTATATGTGGCTGTACGGCTGGCTGCGGAAAATGTGTATGGCAGGCATTATCATCAGCAGTACGGGTATTGCGATGCCTGCAATTTGTGTGGCTGTTGAACGTGACGATTCGGCAAGCATGTCGAAGCCGATTGCAGCCACAATGTATAGTGGAATTTCGGCAAATAGTAAGTGCTGCCAGATGCCGTTGGTGTCGGTTTTGAGCGAGAAAAGCAAGATAGCTAGCACCGATATTGCCAAAAGGGTTATGATTTCTGTGCGATTCGACTTCTTTACAAAGCACAAACCTAGGGCTAGTAGCATTCCGACAAAAATTGCGGCAGGGATTGTCATAACCAGCATTTTGACATTGTAGTACCACGGCATCAGGTCAGTCCAGTGGAGTTTTCCTTGGAACAAAATTCTTGTCGGCGATGTCGGCGAGAACGATTCCAGCCATGTTCCAATTTCTTGTGGAATAAGAATAACTATAATTCCGCAAATTGCTGCAAGCGAGCATATTGCAAAGATGGAATATCTGATTGTTGCTTTCTTGATTTCTTCGTGCTTGCGTTGTGTGACAAGTCCTATAATGCATAGGATTAGTGCTATTGCGACTATAAGCGAGCAGTCGGGATTTGCCGTGATGCACAATGCTGTTGACAATGCAAAAAATATTGCATCGAGGATTTTCGGTTTCGGAAAATGGTCGGCAAGGCGTTTTGTGAAATACAGCGATGCTGCGAATGTCGCAAAAACGGGAATATCGTCAAGGTTGAACATTGAATGACCGAAGATTACCGGCGAAAATCCAAGTAGTAGCAAAACGAAAGTTCCTGTGCGCCAGTTGCGGCATCGTTTTGCAAGCAAAGCGGCGAAAAGTATTCCTAAGAATCCGAAAACGACATTCATGCCATGGCGCACACTTCTTATATCAAATTTTGTAAACACATCCGACATTGTAATTGTCAGTGCGTTGAACCAACCGCTGTACATCGGGTGTGTGTTTTCAAGTATGCTGGTGTCGTTGCTGAAACTACGGTAGTAGCGGTCGAGTTGGACGGCTTGGCTTATTTGGTATTCGTCTTCGGCGGTGGTGCTTCCGTAGTCGCTTACGCTTGAAAACATTATTGCCGCTATTGCTAATGCAATGATTATAAATATAATCCTTGAAACTTTGTTATGGAATTTTTCGTTCATCTTGCGTGTAAAAATGTTGCGCAAAGATACAATGATATTTACTATTGGCAAAGCCGAGCTAAAAGGTTGGCTAATTTTGATTTGCCAATTTGGGTCTGATGTTTTGAGACACTGCCAATTAAATTTTTCTAATTTTTTAGGCAACCGTATGCTAAAATTTGCGTTAAGCATATAGAAATTTAAAATTTAGTGACATGAAAAAGTTAGTGATGCTATTATGTGCCGTGGTAATAAGTATATTTTCTTATTCGCAACAACCACCTTGTCAGGATTTTACTGTAGTGCCTAACATTGATGCGCGGTGGAACGAAGACGAAAACCGCTTCGAGGCTTGTTCAAATTCTCCACTTGAGATTTCGGCAAATGGTGTGTTCCCAAACAATGATGCGCCCAACGGCTATCATCAGTCGGACGAAAACCTTAATTGGACTTGGAGTTGGGTTGACGAGCATGGCAGTCATCAGACCGGTGGCACTGGTATGAATACTCTCGTTACCAACCTTGACCCTGGTGCCTATTACATAAATATGTATGCTACCGACCAAAATGGTTGTCGCTACGTTTATCCCGAGCCTATGCTGGTTGTTGTATCGTTGCCCCCGACTTTTACTGGAACAGCGGTAACTCCGGAGATTTGTCCCGGCGAAGCGGCCTTGCTTGAAGGTCATGTGCAACCGCCCGACCTGTGGGTTATGGAAATTCCAGAGCAAATCGTTGAACAGCACTGCTTTGTTGACGAAACTACCCATGTGCAGTCGATGTGTTTCGAGCATAACGCGTTTGCGCCCGGACAGTTGATACAAAGTGCAAGCGACATAGAGTCCATTGCCATTGATATGGAGCATTCGTATCTGGGCGACCTTGAAGTATGGATTACCTGTCCTTCGGGGAATAGGCTTACGCTTTTCGACGGCTATAACGGAGGTTCCGACCTGCAGTTTCTTGGCGAACCTGTTGACGACGATTATGACCCATGCGATCCAGGAACGCCGTATCATTATACTTGGAGTCACGATGCTACAAGTACGATTGAGCAGGTAGCCGAAAATGCACCTACATACAATTATACCGACAATGCAGGAAATCATTATTATGACGCAGAGTACATACCTGCCGGCGACTATCGTCCCACTGGCGACTGGTCGAGTCTTGTGGGGTGCCCTGTAAATGGTGCATGGTGCATTAATATTCAAGACCATAGGCATTGGGACGATGGCGTTGTTTTTTCTGTAGAACTGCATTTTGCCGATTATCTTATTCCTGTCGAGTCGCTTATCCAATACCAGACCGAATTTGATCCTTCTGATATGGCTTGGTCGGGAGACAATATAATTGGTGGAGAGTCGGCAAATACGACGGCATTGCCGAATGTTCCTGGGCAGTACGAATATGTGTTTTCTGCAACCGACAATTTTGGCTGCACCTACGACACAACTTTGATAGTTACCGTACGCGATTACGATGACCCGAGATGCTGCATCACGCCCTCAACCACCATTCAGACTTCATCGGGAAATGTTTGTTCAAACAGGACAAGCCTTTCGGCACAGCCTTTGGCAAGCGGAAATACTGGCGAATGGTCGGTGGTGGCATATCCCAATGGCGACAATGTGAACAATTCGGCAACTTTCACTAGTCCCAATGCTCCTAATACACAGGTTGTTGTAAATGGCTGGGGTACATATACTTTCCGTTG
>JAEEGG010020165.1_pt1 | contig 13358 bp, 9 predicted proteins | sample 9134161 | NCBI WGS metagenome assembly JAEEGG01 (sample SAMN16246543, study PRJNA631951) | gut metagenome | biome: gut microbiome; feature: rumen; material: CR-attached | host: Bos | place: Iran: Karaj | collected 2018-10 | reverse complement strand
GAAGCGTTTTATCTGTATTGTAGGTGGACATGTCCGACGGGAAATTGCCGCCATTCGTACCGCCGCTGCCGCCCAAGTAGGGATTCAGGCATTCCACCCACAACTTCCAGCCATCGGCCCAATTGCCGCCACCATTATCGCCACCATTTTTTACTTCGCAGGGGGCGAACTTGTTGAAATCGCCTGAGTAAATGTTATTGGCCAGAAGGATTTGCTTCTGGTTACTCGTACATGAAATGGCACGGGCCTTGTCACGCGCCTTGGACAGGGCGGGCAGCAGCATGGCCGCCAGAATCGCGATGATCGCGATGACGACAAGCAGTTCAATCAACGTAAAATGCTTTTTCATTCGGAACTCCTTTGGGTTTGATTTTTGCTCTAACTTATTGGGAAATGGTATTTATAACGTCAGCTCTTTACCTTAATATGCACCCAAAAGAACCCCTGTCAACCACTTTTTTAATTTTTTTTTAATTTTTCTTTTAATTTTTCCACACCCTAACAATTGCTCTATGGACAGTGCTTATGGCTACTCACATCAAGCCCCTCCAGAGCCGCTGACATACCGTTATCACGACAAACAAACGGCGCAACTTTCAAAAGAAAATCGCGCCGTTTGCTTTTTAAATGTTCAGCTGACGTGGCTTAACGGAATTTAGAAAGCGTACGCGTGAAAATAAAATTATTGGTATCAAAATCAGCTTGGAACCGGCCCATTGTCGCAGAACCGCAGTGTCCGTCAACGAATCCAACATTGGTCGCTCCGTTATGGCAGAAGATCTTATGGGAATATCCACTACTTATGAAATGGGACTTCGCACAAGGCTCGACACGGTAGCAGTCCATCAACAAAATGGTAACGGAAGGATAGGTGACTTTCGAGCAGCAGGAGGAATCATAAGTGCCATTATCAGTATAAGACTGCCATTTGCCGTTTTGATAGAAGCCGATGAAGCGGTTCATGCCGTACGTTGTCACATTAACCGTTTTGCCACCGGCAATATAAGCTTGGTTCGACCAGTCACCGTTCTCCCAGGGCATGGAGCAGTCGGAATCAGGGCACATAAGCGAATTATCCGTTTTGTAGGTGGACATGTCATCTGGGAAATTGCCACTATTTGTACCGCTGCCGCCACCCATATAGGGACTCAGGCATTCCACCCACATCTTCCAGCCACCGCCCCAATTGCCGCCGCCATTTTGTACATTGCTGGGGGAGAACTTGTTGTAATCGCTTAGGTACATGTTGTTGGCCAAAAGGATTTGCTTCTGGTTATTCGTACAAGAAATGGCACGCGCCTTGTCTCGCGCCTTGGATAGGGCAGGCAGCAACATGGCCGCCAAAATCGCGATAATCGCGATGACCACCAGCAGCTCAATCAACGTAAAATGCTTTTTCATTCGGGGCTCCTTTGGATTTGTTTTTTGATCTAACTTATTGGGTAATGGTATTTACAACATCAGCTTTTTCCTTTAATATGCACCCAAAAGAAACACTGTCAACCACATTTTTAATTATTTTTAATTTTACCGCCACGCCAACAGAGATTAGTGGCTAGTGGCTAGTGGTTAGTCTTAGGTCATTGAATCCCATCATATTTCGCAAGCAACTTCAGCGCATAAGCGCTGGCGAACATGCAATTAATCCAGTCGCCGCCCGGAATGATCTTGTCTTCATAATACCATGTCGGAATCCGACCGTTGGCCAATTGGGCGCGCGTCAACGAATCGCCCAACGCCCGCGCCTTCGCCAAATCAAGCGGATTCTTCTCCAAATCAAACATCAGCAGATAATAGCGAACCATCTTCGCAACAGATGCATCGACAATCGCATAGCAGTTGTACTGCTCCAACGCGGCGGGAGCCATCCGCCATTCGGCACCCTGTTTCCGCCACACGACGAATTGATCTTCCGCAAATCGTTGCACTTCACGTGCATGCGAAACAAATTCAGGCTTCGGCGTAACGCCTTTCTTCTTCAAAATATCCGTCAAAAACAGGAAACTGCTCGTTGCGGGATGCTTTGACAAATTGCTGTACGGTGCCACCTGCGCATTGATGTCTTCAAACTGTCCTTCCCAATGGAGCGTCCTAATCCGTTCATACACAATGAGCATGCCGCGTTCCGCCGCTTTCAAAAAAGCATTGCGGCCTGTTGTTTCACCAAGATTCCCCAAGAACGGCAGGATGTCAACTGGTTCGCAACTGTTCGCGGCCACGACCGAACCATCGGCGATTTTCAGAATCAGCGCCCATGTGCCATCCTCCCGTTGCAGGCGGAGATACTGCTCGCCAATTTTCACCGCATAATCCAGATATTTCTGCTCCTTTGTCTCCTTGTACAAACGAATCATCGCATTGCCGACGACTGCCGGATAGATCATCATGATCGTACCGACTTTCGACGCTGCGACGAGCCGTTTGCCGTCTTCCGTCGTCGGCACAAGATACGTCAGCGGAAGATATTCCAACGGCTCGCCTGCCGCCACGGCCGTCCGCATGAGATAGTCCGCGCATTGCGTCGCGATTTCAATGGCTTCCGACTTTACGGAAGGATCCAACTCCGCATATTCCAGCAAGCCTTCGATGATGGAGGCGTGCATCTTGCTCGGATAGCAGTAATGCGTATAGTCCGGATCGGTCTTCCCTGTTTTCATATGTTGGATGGCGTTCATTGTCAACAGATAATGATATACGCCTTTGGCTGTCTCCAGATACGGTTTCGCCTTCGGAGCATAGGCATTGTCGAACGGCTGCATCCGGTAGAAACGCCGTTCACCGCTAACGCCTAACTCGTTACCATTCGCGTCCAAACCGACGGCTTTCACAGTTGTGTCGCCTTCGGGCACGGCTCCCCATACAGGCGTCAATGCCGCAAACGGTGAATCCGCTTCGAAGACGAGTTCCGCCTTGTCGCTTCCCGTGACCGTATAGCGATATTTTACGGCACCGTCAATTTTCTTAAATTCGAAATCAGGCGCGTAGATGAACTGCCTTGCGAAGCCGTTCCAGAAGATATGCCCATCTTCAAACGTCCGCCGCACAGGCAATAGCGCATCCGCAAACGACTCCGCCGCAAGCTTATCCGTCGCATTTTCTGGACTGTATTTTCCGGTTTTCACGATTTCCACTGGCTTGCCGTCGATCTTCAACGCTTCACCGCCAATTGCCGCCGACACTGACATTGCCAAAATCAAACTTGTTATTTTCATCTCGTTCTTTCCTTTTTTATCTAGCCTCCCCTTCTGGGGGAGGTGCCGCAACGCGGCGGAGAGGGCATAAGCCTCCCCCGCTGGGGGAGGTGCCGCAACGCGGCGGAGAGGGCATAATAAACAATAAATAATATAGACGCATACAAGACTTTTTCATGCCATTCCATGTTTTTCCATTTGCCATTGGCTTTCCAAAGGCTATTTTACATTCAATTTTATTAATCCACCCAACCATTTGTCAATTGCCATGAAAAAAATCATCTGCCTTCTCATCGCCATTTTCTGCGTCTGTCATGCGCAACAACAAGCCGAAAATAAGCCCGAACCAAAGAAATTTCCGGAAGAAGTTTTATTGACACCGCCCGTCGTCTTCGCCATTGGGCACGACTATCAAATCATGGTTCCCGTCGTCACGGAAACTATTCTTTCATGCGAAATCAACGGCAAGACGTACTACGACGCCATCAACGGCGTCATCTGCACCGCCACGCCTGTCCGCCGAATCACCGTTCCGCAGGCCGAATTGAACGCCGCAAAATCCTACACGCTCTGCTGCCGCGTCGTCACGAAGCGAGGCGAGTATTTCAGCAAGACGGAGCCTCTCCAAAAGAAGACATATAACTTCCGTCCGCTTGAAAAGACCGAAAACATCAAAATTGTCATGTTGGCGGACACGCACAACCGCGTCAAGTCCTCAACTGAAATGGCACAATATTATAATAATAAGGAGTTAGACCTGCTCATCCTCAACGGAGACATTTCAGAAGGCTTGAGCAACTACAACAACATCGTCACCAATTACAAAATCGCGGGCGGCATCACAAATGGTGAAATACCCGTGGTTTATAGTCGTGGCAACCATGAACTTCGCGGTGCCGTGGCGGAACAGCTTCCGCTCTACGCGCCAAATCACGACGGAAATCTCTACTACACATTCCGTGTCGGCGCCATTTGGGGAATCGTGCTCGACTGCGGCGAAGACAAAGACGATGGTCACGCTGAATACGGCCATACCGTCGCCTGCCATCCATTCCGCTTGAAAGAGACGGAATATCTGAAAAGCGTCATTGCCAACGCCGCCAACGAATACAACGCGGCGGACGTGAAATACCGCCTGATTGTCAGCCACACACCTTTCATGCATATCAACGAGAAGCCTTTTGACATCGAACTGGACATTTATCGCGAATGGTGCAAACTCCTACGCGAAAACGTGAAACCGCATCTGATGCTCTGCGGACATTTCCATACGACACGCGTCGTGCGGCCTGGCCACGCATGGGACCATCTCGGCGAGCCATGCACCGTTGTCATCGGTTCACGTCCAGGCAAAACCATGGATGAATACACAGGAACAGCCATCGAACTGACCGAAAAGAACGCAACCATCCGTTTCGTCCACAACACACAGAAAATCGAAGGCGAAGAAGTCGTTGAATTCAAAGAATAGCCTCCCCCTTTGGGAGAGGTGCCGCAACGCGGCGGAGAGGGCTTAAGCCTCCCCCTCTGGGGGAGGTGCCGCAACGCGGCGGAGAGGGCTTAAGCCTCGCCCTTTGGGAGAGGTGCCGCAACGCGGCGGAGAGGGCCATAACATAAATCATTTCCCCCATGAAATCACACATCTTATTCATCATTTTTTTATTCGCTTCTCTATTTATTATAACGCAGCCACACTGCCATTCCGTCGGACAGATCCTCTACGAAACGCCAGACGACACGATGGGTTCCTTCGCCAACGGCATTCTCTTCAAAGACGATCTCGAAAAGCCAATTGTCGATTTCGCCAAACCAGGCGACAAGATGGTCCATGTCTCCACGTTCTGTATCATCGACGACATCGTCTATTGCACCTACTACGCCAATACCATCGGACTGCAAGAGACTCCCGCAGAACAACTTGCACGGTTCGTCACCTGCCCGCTCGCCAATCCGCAGGACAAGACATACCACGATCTCTGCTGGACGCAGACCGTCGCCAAGGCCGAAAATCGCGAGGAGATTCTTATCAACGGCAAGCATATCACCCACCTCTACGACATCGTCCTCCTTCGGAAAGACAACACAACGCTCTATCTCGCCTGGACGCTCGCCCTTGACGGCGAATACTACCGTGTCTATCGCACATATGAAGTGCCGTCCAAAACATTCAGCGACATCAAGATAAACGACTTTACCGTCAACGGCAGAACGGTCCCGTTCCGCACATCTTCCGTCACCAATCTGTTGAAGCAGGAAGGCGTCGCCTTCAAACCGATGCAAGGCGACATCGGCATCATGCAGAAGCTCTCGAAACGCGTGGAAAACGGCGTGGATTACTATTACACAGGTTGCTACTGCGGCCCATTCAACTGCCTCATGAAGAGCCAAGACCTTGTCAATTGGGAATTTGTGTCGATTCCAGATTTTCCGAACGATTCACAGTGGGAGAATGCCGTCTATGTGAAAGGCGACCGTGCCTACTATTTCTGCCGACAATACTCCCGCAACAACACCGCCTTTTTAACATATTATGATTTGGCGAAAAAGACTTGGCACGAGCCTGTCTGGGTCTATGAGACGCAGTCCCGCTACGATTTCATCGAATGGCAAGGTAACCTCTACATGATCCATTCGCCAAAAGACCGCTACCATCTGGCCATCATGAAGATCGACCAAAGCGAACTCTCCCGCAGCTACGACGTGCAATGCGCATGGGTCATCGACTCGTTCTATCCGTTCATGCAAGAGTACAAAGGAAAGCTCTACATAAGCTTCACGCAAAGCCGCAAGCACATCTGGCTCTCCAACTTCCGCATCCGTCCCCTCACCACCGCACAGGTCATCGACAAGTTCCGCAAACTTCTCGAAGACTGATCTTCTTGATTTTTCACCAAAACGCATTTATCTTTTACTAAAATACTAACCATCGGCCGCGCAGGAGCGCAGCCCTCCCGACTAACCACTAACCACTGACCACTCAAATGAAAAAACTCCTCCTCCTCTGCCTCTGCATCTTCTGCCTCTGCCACGCCCAACAGCAACCTGCGCCACAGCCGCCACCCGCGCCGCCTGCCGTCGATGCCGCAAAACCTGCGGAAGCCCCCAAGCCAACCGAAGCCGCAAAACCCGCCGAACAAAAGCCAGCTGATGCCGCAAAACCCGCCGAACCACCGAAACCAGAGCCCAAGAAACTTCCAGAAGACATTCTGCAGGTTCCGCCTGTCGTCTATGCCGTCGGCAATGAATACCAGATCATGGCTCTCGTCAAACAGGATCTGCCCGTCGTCATGTGGGTGGAAGTCAATGGAAAACAGTATTATGACTCATCGAACGGCATCCTCCGCTCCGCTAAAAGCTCTCACCGCATGACCGTCCCGCAGTCGGAACTGAACGCCGCGAAAGAATACACGCTGTGCTGCCATGTCCTCACGAAGCGCAAGGCCTATTTCTCTCAGACAGAGCCACTTCAGAAGAAAACATATACCTTCCGTCCGCTTGAAAAGACCGAAAACATCAAGGTTTTCATGCTGGGCGATTGCCACAACCGCGTCAAAGCCCCCATCGCACTCACGCAATACTATGGCAAAGATTTGGATTTGCTCATCCTCAACGGCGACATTCTGGATCGCTCCGAAAAATACAGTGATCTCATCAACCTCTATAAAGTCGCCGGCGGTGCCACGAACGGTGAAATTCCCGTCGTATATGCACGTGGCAACCATGAGCCGCGCGGCGTCATGGCGGAGGAACTCGAATACTACTCGCCTCTCCGCGATGGTTATACATATTTCACGTTCCGCCTTGGCGCCCTTTGGGGCATCGTTCTCGATTGCGGCGAAGACAAACCCGATTCCCATGACGCATACGGCCACACCGTTGCTTTCCATCCCTTCCGCCTGAAGGAAACCGAATACCTGAAGAGCGTCATCGCCAACGCCGCCAACGAATACAACGCGGAAGGCGTGAAATACCGCCTAGTCGTCTGCCATGTCCCGTTCATCCGCGGTGGCTTCGAAGCCGACATCTACAAGGAATGGTGCAAACTTCTGCGTGAAAACGTCAAACCGAACCTGATGCTCTCCGCGCATTATCATCGTCTGAAGGTCGTCCGCCCGGGCGACGAATGGGACAAAAATGGTATCCCCTGCACCGTCGTCATCGGTACCCGCACAGGCAAAGGCGACGACTACACGGGAACCGCCATCGAGTTGACCGAGAAAAACGCCGCCATTCGTTTCATCAACTTCCCCCAACGCGTCGAAGCTGAAGACACGATTGAATTCAAGTAACATCCGCTATTCCCGCCTCCCCCTCTGGGGGAGGTGTCGCAAAGCGACGGAGAGGGGTATGTTGTTGCCGTAAGCTCTCTTGTCTTCTCGTCTCCTGTCTCCGCTTGCTTATGGATTCAGAGCTTTCGCATGACATCCTTTGCATCTCGCGAAGCGATGACAACCGCCGAGCAGACGGAGGCCATCTTGATCTTCAGCAATAAATCATATCATATCTTCTCAAAATCATCAGCACCAAGGCCGACGTCTGCGAGGCATTTTGGTGTGTTTTGTGTGTTTTGTGGTTAAAAATTCGTGTTCATTCGTGTCCATTCGTGGTTACTAAAAAATGAAAATCAATTTCACCACCATCCTCGGCCCCATCAAACCGCTCCACGGCGTCTGCAACTCCCCTGTTGTCTTCGGCAACGAAATCCCCTCTTTCAAAGAGGCGGGCATCCCCTATGTCCGCCTCCACGATACAGGCGGCGCATACGGCGGCTTCCGTTTCGTCGATGTCCCAAACATCTTCCGCGATTTCAACGCCGATGAAAACGATCCCGCCTCCTACGATTTCGCTTTCACGGATGCCTATCTCACTTCCCTCAACAAGTCCGGTTGCGATATCATCTACCGACTCGGCGTCACCATTGAGAACCAATTTCGCATCAAGGCTTATCGTATCGATCCACCCGCCGATTTCGCCAAATGGGCCCGCATCTGCTCGAATATCATTCGACACTACAACGACGGCTGGGCAAACGGCCTCCATCTGAACATCACCTATTGGGAAATTTGGAACGAGCCGGAAAATCCGCCCATGTGGACGGGTACCCGCGAGCAGTATTTCGAACTTTATCGTGTTGCCGCCAATTATCTAAAGCAACAATTCCCGAACATAAAAGTCGGCGGTTACGCAGGTTGCGGCTTCTACGCCATTAATCGACCGAACATGAGCGATTTCTTCAAGGGATTCATCCCGTGGTTTAATGATTTCCTGAAATTCTGCAAAGATCCCGCCACAGCCGCACCGCTCGATTTCTATTCATGGCATCTCTACACAGCCGATCCCGACGAAATCATCCTCCATGCAAACTACGTCCGCAAGCAATTGGATGCAGCAGGTTTCCATGACACGATCAGCGTGTTCGACGAATGGAACCGCATCGACGGCTCCGCCGACCAGTTCGATCTCATGAAGGAAATGCCTGGTGCGACGTTTGTTGCGGAAGCGTTCTGCAAAATGCAGAATGGCCCCATCGACATCGCCAATTACTATGACGCCCTTCCTACCCGCGCCTATGGTGGCCTGTTCTACTTCCCCTCCCAGAAACCGTCGAAAACCTATTATCCATTCAAAGCCTTCAACGAGCTCTATAAGCTTGGAAAGCAAGTCGTTGTGGAAAACGATACACCGCACGTCCATGCCATCGCCGCTACCGACGGCGACGGCCATCACGCAGTCTTCATGGTCAATACCAGCGATACACAGGCTCTTCTGAAACTGGAAACTGACGTCGTCTTTTCGCAACTGACACTTCTGGACGCGACGCATCTCTATGTTGCTGCACCCGAATGCCTTCAGAATAACATCGTCCAACTTCCGCCACACTCTGTGGCATTGATACAATAGAATTCTAGGAGTCTAGGAGTCTAGAAGCCTAGAATTTTAGAATTCTAAGAATCTAGAAAACTACCGTTGCACAATTTGCAACATATTCCCTTCGGGATCGTAAAAAGAGCGCAACATGCCGCCGCCGATGGCGGGCACGGCGTCCTCCAGTTGGACGCCGTGCTTGCGGAGTTCTGCGGTTGCCGTTTCTAAATCGTTGACGCGCAACGCCAGATGGGACCAGCCAGGCGTCCAGCATGTGCGATTTGGACGGTTTGTTTCGTCCTTCGGCATGATTTCCAGTAATGTGCCGTCCTGCGCGCGCATGATCCACACGTTCTTTTCTGTATGGTAGAATTTTTCGTAGCCCAAAACGTCTTCATACCAATCGGCCAGCTTGGTCGGATCCACAGCGGCCACAGCGGGATGATCGATGCCAATGATGCTTTTATTCATGTCGTTCTCCTGTAAAAAACAAATTGTTGTGTTACAATAAGAAAGTAATGTCTTATGATTGATCGTTTTTACAAGGAAAGCCATGAAAAAAACATTCTTGTTGAGCATGCTTTGCGCTTCATTGATGGTGGTCGCCGCACCATTGTCGATTTCCATAGATGGCAAACCAAACGCGGAAATCGTTCTGCCACAATCGCTTCAGGCAGAACAACCTGCGTTATTGGCGGCGCAAGAGCTACAATTGTGGGTTCGCGAAATCAGTGGAGCAGAACTGCCGATTGTCGAAGGCGCGACAGGCAAATACGCCGTCGTGCTGAATCTTGCATTGAAGCCAGCGGAATTTCCGCAAGACATACAGGCCATCGGCGAAACGGACGGCTATGCTGTCCGTCCGACCGCTAACGGACTGACGCTTTTCGCGAACATTCCGGGCGGCCTGCTGCGTGGCGTCCACCGCCTGCTCTATCGTAACACGGATATCATCTGGGCGCGACCGAACCGCGACTTCGGAACGGTCTTTACAAAGAATCCGAATTTGACCTTTACGCAGTTCGATTATGTTGATGTTCCGGCTTTTATACAGCGCGGTTGGCAAATTGAAACAGGCCACAATGAAGGCGCGAAAGAGGCTTTCGCCGCCTGCGACGACTGGCAGATGCGCAACTGCTCCAACTGGTCCACATCCACTCTCGCAACCAAAAAGCGCTTCGGTTTCATTCTTGAATACGGTGGCGGCCACAATCTCATCGGCCTCTACATCCAGCCGAAAAAGTATTGGGACACGCATCCCGAATTCTATTCGCAGCTCGGCGGAAAGCTGACCGATCCACGCACGAAATCCGCGCGGACACAGCTCTGTTTCACGAATCCGCTTCTGCTCCAGACATTCAAAGAGGAACTGGAAGCCCGCGTCCAGGCCAATCCGGATTTCGTCGTCTATCGCGTCATGATCGAAGACAACTTCGACATGTGCGAATGCCCCAACTGCCTGAAAGACATCACGTTACCGGACGGTCGCGTCCTCAAGGGCGACGCCCCGAAACGCTCCGACGAATGGCTCGCCCACCGCAATACGCAGTTCTTCATGTGGTACAACGAATTGGCGAAATACATGAAAGAACATCATCCAGGCAAACGCCTTCTCTCCTTCGCCTATTTCTTCACGGAGCCCGCCCCGTTGATTCCCATCGAAGACAACATTGACATCTCCTTCTGCCCCATCTTCAAAGACTCCCGCGCCGATGTCTTAGACGAACGAAACAAGACGACGTTCGACCGTCTCTCCAAATGGCTGGCCCGCACGCCAAACGTCACGTGGCGAGAATATTACGGTCTCAACGTCCCCTACCCGCGCCCCATCGATGCAGTCGCCTTCCGTGACTACCGTTACCTCCGTTCACAAAGCGTCAAACGCACCTACAGCGAAATGGTCTGCGATTTCAACAACTTCCACCGTTGGCCGGGCGATGAAGTGTGGGATCTCGGCGCTCCGTTCCTCTGGAATCTGACGAATGCCGTCTGGAATCCGGAACAGGACTGCCACGCCCTTCGCCGCGAATTCTGCGAACGTTGCTTCGGCAAGGCCGCTGAAGATATGGTGACATTCTACAGCCTGCTTGAAGAGCATTGGTACGCAACGCGTAAGAAATCCGTTTGGAACGACAGACCGAACGGCCTTTGGAATCTTCTCCGCCGCGACCAGCCGCGATTTGAGAAAATGGCCGCTCTGCTTGATTCCGCCATTGAAAAAGCGGACAAACCGAACGGCAAAATCATGCTTGAACGGCTCCGCAAGTCATGGAAGGAACGCAACATAAAGAGCGACGTCATTCTCCATGCAGGAAAAGTTGCAGAACCGCCACCGTTCGATGCCACTCTGGAAAACGGCCCATGGGCGACGGCACCCGTCGTGCCGCCGTTCCCGAATGCGCCGAAAACCACCGTTAAACTTCTTCATGACGGCGTCAATCTCTACGCCGCCATGCGCGGAGAAGGAAAAGACATGAAGAAAAAGTTCAGATCAGATATAAAATACGTCCAGCAAGAGGCATTCAATCTCTTCTTCGAAATCGCCAATCCAACAACTGGGCAGCCGGATTCCGTCCATTTTCTTGTGGATCCCGTCGGCGGAACGTATCATTCGTTGTCGGAAAACAAGCCTATCAAACTGCCGTGGAAGCATCAGGAGATTTTGGAAGATGACGCATGGACGGTCATGCTGACCGTCCCGCTGGAACCGATGACAAAGCCGCTAAAAGCGGCTGTTTTCCGTCGTTACACAAAGAAAGATCCATGGCCACTGTTGCTCTACGGCTTCCCAGGCACGGAAATGCATGAATACACCACGTTTTTACCGCTTATTCTTGACTAATTAACAATTTACAATTAACAATTTACAATTTATAATTCGTTTCATCATGAAAAAACTCGGAACCATTGATACTTTCATCGTCGAAGCCAATCCAATCGTCTTCAAAGGCCGCCCATGGCTCATGCAGTACATCCGCTACATGGGCGAAAACAAACACTACCGCGGCAACACGTTAGGCAAGTCCTACTTCCGTTTTCTCGACATGACGGACATGAAGACGACCACGCCGCCGTTCGGCATCGGCCTGCACATGGGCAACGCATTCATCGAAGGCGACCGTATCATCGTCACCGCCGTTGAAAACTGGGGCAAATCCAAATTCTACCAATTGGAATCCAATGACATGGTACATTGGACGGAACCACGCGTCATCCTGTCGGGCGACGGCTGGCAAGGCTACAACACATCCGTCTGCAAGGCGAGTGACCGCTACATTCTTGTATTCGAGCTCGGCGCACCAAAGGAAATGGTCAATGTGGCGTTTACGATGTTTTTCGCTGAATCGCGCGATCTTCATGAATGGAAACTGATTCCAAATGCCGTCTTCGGCCGCGACTTCTACACGGGCGCCCCAGTCATCCGCTACCACGACGGCATGTTCTATTTCTTCTATCTCAACGGCAACTACAAAAACGGCTTCGAGATGTATGTCGCTTATTCGAAGGATCTTAAAAACTGGACCATCAGCGACAAAAATCCCGTCCTCACGTTTGGCGAAGACGACAAAATCATCCATCCCGCCGCACATTTCAACCAAAAGGAGCTTGATTATATCCGCAACGCTGTCGATATCAACGCTTCTGATTTGGATTTCTGCGACTACAACGGCAAATTGATCTGCTCCTACAGTTGGGGCAACCAGCGCGGCGACGAATTTCTCGCGCTGGCCGAAGCAGATACAACGGAAGCCGAATTCTGCAAGAGCTTCTTATAACCACGAAGGCATTGTCAACCGCAATCAAGTCGTTGATTTAGAACCACGAATGAACACGAATGAACACGAATTTTTTGATTTTTTGAACCACGAAAATCACGAAAAGACACGAAAATGCCGCAGTCGCCGTCGCCTTGGCGCTGAAGATGAAGTCGTGTAAAGAGTATGTATGGTGAAAAACATCAAGATGGCTCCGGCAACTGCGGCGGTTGTCATCGCTTCGCGAGGCGCAAAGGATGTCATGTCGAAAATCTTTGCGAAAAGCAAAAAATAAACCATAGTCGTACAAAGAGACAACAAAAAAACAGCTGTGAGAAATTGATGCATATCTCACAGCTGCTTAAATAATTATGAATTATGAATTATGAATTACTTGTTTAGCCACGCATTAATGCCTGCCGCGGCGCGGCGGCCTTCACCCATGGCGAGAATAACCGTTGCGGCGCCGAGCACGATGTCGCCACCAGCGAACACGCCCGGAATCGATGTCATGTTCGTCTCTGGATTGACGATGATATGGCCGCGT
>JAEEGG010020160.1_pt1 | contig 13360 bp, 8 predicted proteins | sample 9134161 | NCBI WGS metagenome assembly JAEEGG01 (sample SAMN16246543, study PRJNA631951) | gut metagenome | biome: gut microbiome; feature: rumen; material: CR-attached | host: Bos | place: Iran: Karaj | collected 2018-10 | reverse complement strand
TTGGTAATATCCGAAGAGAAGCCATCAAGCGGTTCTCCGCCCACCTCAATACCGGCGAGCGTCGAGATCTCGGACTTAGCAGTAGAGAAAACGAGTTTATAAACCGTCTGGTCAGAATTATTACCGGCAAGAACAGTGATACGTGTTGTACCATCGATGCCTCCTTCTTCTTTCGTGATAGATTGGAAGTCATCTCCAGGCGTATAGAGAATATTCGGCAGTTCTTTGGTACCCATCTTGAGGTTCACATAGTATGTCGTCACCTCTGGATTGAAAGCAATCTGCGTAGAATCGTCCTGTTTTGCAGGATTAACGAAAGCGATCTGCTCTCCCTGGATCTGCATATCCGCGAGGTATGAATAAGACGATTCCTCAATCTTGATATTCAGCTTGTAGGTTTTCGAGGAAGTAGCACCCGGTGCGCTGACGTTGATCAGCACTGTCGTACCATGGATAGCATCTCCCGTCGGTAGCGGATTCGGCGTAATGGTGATCGTTTGTGCATTGGCCGGATAAGCAGACACCGGCTCGATCAGCAACGAAGGAGTACCTACAGGCAGCGACACTTTATACACGGTCTGCGAAGGCGAGAAGCCCGGAATGGACTTGCCGTTCACCTTGATATCCTGCAGCGTTACATCCTTGAGTTGTCCCACCGAGAAATTAAAGGTGTAGGTTTTCCTGGTCGTTTGATCAGCAGCCGTAACGGTGATCGTAGCTGTACCTGTCGGCGACGATGCCTGATTAATCACCACGGTCTGTGCATCCTCGGCTTGCGTATAAGTCAACACCGGAGCAGAAGTCGTTCCGTACGGCAGTTCAACGGAGTAGTTAGTCTGCGCGGGACGGAAATCCGCAAGTTGGTCGCCGTTCACAAACACCTCTGCCAGCGTAGCATTGGAACTCGGCGCGCGTTGGAACTGGATCCTATACACCGTCTGCGACGAACCATCTTCGGAAGTAACGGTAATAGTCGTCGGGGTGTTATCCAAGTCACCATAGACGATCTGCATCTCTTTACCGGCACCCTCTTCCAGGTAACGCCCCGGGAAGGTAGCGGTCTTACCGTGTGCGTTGGTCAACGAACCTGCACCGCGGCGCGCGTAGATTTGCGGGATCGAAGTAGCAGACTCACCCAACGAATAGGTTTGAATCTCCGTGCTATTCGGATCAAAACCTTTCCACTCCTTATCTTTCGCACCAATATAAAGCTTTTGGATCTTCGACGAATAGATCAGTTCGACATCATCAACATAAAGGGAGTTTCCTGCGTACAGACCGCTGTTAGCACGGAAGTTAGGATAGTTAGAAGCCGAGAAGATAATATTCATCTTCTGCGGTACTTCATTGTTAAAGTAATAGATCGGCACGGTGATCTTTGTCCAGTTGGCATAGGTCTTCTTCTCACGCCACATACCCTCGCAGATCTGTCCCGGGGTGGCAGGTGAAGCAGTACCGCATTCGTTAGCATCCAACTCCTGACGGATATCCGACTCCTCATCGTACTTAGTAACGCTCGTACAGTTTCCGTTCTTTCCTTTGAATTTATCACCACGTGCTTGGCCTGACCACGCGTAGTACAGAAGGTAGAAATCCTCCTTATCGGTATTACTACCGGTACGCTTGATCCATACGGACATTGAGTCCGGACGATACGTCCAGTTGATACCTCCCGCTGTACCGGCAGTCGCCTGGCTAATCTTCGTGATACTCTCCAGATAAACCCACGGTTGACCCAACGAGAAATATCCCGGCGAAGTCTCCGTGATACCGGCTGCGCCGACATCTTGGTCTTGCACCATCATACTATAACTACCTGTGTGTCCGGCTTCACGGTGAGCAAAGTTGAACTTAAAGCCCACCTGCTCTACGTTCGAGGCGTTCCAACCTCTCGGTTGAATTTCGCCATCGAATGTTGCACCACTCCAATCTTCGAATCCTGCGTTCGTCAATTGCTGTGCAAAAATAGCTGTCGGGAGCAAAATCATCGCTCCGCAGACTAATACACGTTGAAAAAATTTACTCATATTAATATTTTTATTAAATATATTACGATTTTATGGTTCAAAACGGCCCATTTTTTATCGGGTGCAAAATTACTGCTATTTTGTCAAGTACACAATAGCGATTATTACGAAAAAGTATACGATTATTAAGCCACACTCTAAAGAGTGTTGCTAAACAGACTTTGCAAAATGCACAAATTTTAAGATTTGGAAGAAGAAAAAAATTTTATTCGATATCTGCAAGAGTTAAAGAAAATTTTATAGTTTGGCACACTTTTTGCATGTTAATTTGCGGAAAATTATAATTACATTATACTATGCAAAATCCTGTTGATATCAGAGAACTGCAAGAGCGCGTGGAGCGCGAGAGTTCGTTTGTAGATGCCCTTACGTTGGGCATGAATCAAGTGATTGTTGGTCAGAAGCACCTTGTAGAGAGTTTGCTTATTGGTCTGTTGAGCGACGGGCACATATTGTTGGAAGGCGTGCCGGGTTTGGCAAAAACCCTCGCTATCAAGACCTTAAGCGATCTCATCAAGGCTAACTTCAGTCGTATTCAGTTTACTCCGGACTTGTTGCCGGCCGATGTGATCGGTACGCAAATTTATTCTCAGAAGAGCGAAGAATTTAAGATCAAACGCGGTCCTATCTTCGCTAATTTTGTGTTGGCTGATGAGATCAACCGTGCGCCGGCAAAGGTGCAATCCGCATTGCTCGAGGCCATGCAGGAGCGTCAAGTGACGATCGGTGAAGCTACGTTTAAGTTGGATGATCCGTTCTTGGTACTGGCTACCCAGAACCCGATCGAGCAAGAAGGTACATACCCGCTGCCCGAGGCACAGACCGACCGTTTCATGCTGAAGGTTGTGATCGGTTATCCGAAGAAAGAAGAGGAGCAGGCGATCATTCGTCAGAACATCGCAAGTGAGAAGAAGACCGTGCTGCCGATCTTGAGTACCGCGGATATCATCAAGGCACGTAAGATCGTAGAGGAGGTGTACCTGGACGAGAAGATCGAGAAGTACATCGTCGATATCGTTTTTGCAACGCGTAACCCGGAAGAGTACGGGCTGAAAGACCTCAAGCAGATGATCGCTTTCGGCGGTAGTCCGCGTGCTTCGATCAACCTCGCCAAGGCTGCTCGTGCGTACGCGTTTATTCATAGGAGAGGCTACGTGACGCCGGAAGATGTACGTGCGGTATGTTACGACGTGCTGCGTCACCGTATCGGTTTGACCTACGAGGCAGAGGCAAATAATATTACGACCGAAGATATTATCACAGAAGTACTGAACGCAGTTCAGGTGCCTTAAAGGATACTAGGAGACTAGGAAACTAGGAGACTAGAATTATGACAAGTGAAGAGTTATTACAACGGGTAAGGAAGATCGAGATAAAGACCCATGGGTTGAGTCGAAACATCTTCGCAGGCGAGTACCACAGCCAATTCAAGGGTCGTGGTATGGCGTTCAGTGAGGTGCGGGAGTACCAACCGGGCGATGATGTTCGGTCGATAGACTGGAATGTGACGGCGCGAATGAACCGGCCGTACATCAAGGTCTATGAAGAGGAGCGTGAGTTGACGGTGATGTTGCTCATCGATGTCAGCGGAAGTAGGAATTTTGGAACGGTGACTCAGATGAAACGTGACACGATGGCCGAAGTAGCCGCCACCCTCGCTTTCTCCACGATCGAGAACAACGACAAAGTGGGTGTGATCTTCTTTAGCGACCAAGTGGAGAAATTCATCCCGCCTAAGAAAGGTAAATCGCACGTGCTGCATATCATCCGTGAGTTGTTGAGTTTCGAGCCCGAACACACGGGGACGAACATCAACGCGGCGCTGCAGTACCTGACCAACGCGCAGAAGCGTCGTTGTGCGGCGTTCCTGATCTCGGATATGATGGACGCTGCTTTTAGCGCGACACCCGAGAAGAAAGGTGAAGTAGCGCCGGTGGTGATCGCCGCACGCAAGCACGACCTGAACGCGATTCAGATCTACGACCGTCGTGACGCCGAGATGCCGAACGTAGGACTAATCAAACTGCGTGATCCGGAGACGGGTAAGCGTGTTTGGGCAGATACGAGTCTGGTGGGCGTTCGCGAGGCGTACAACAAGGCTTGGCGCGACCAACAAACCGCGCTGGAGACCGTTTATACGAAGACGGGAATGCACAATATCTCCCTGCGTACGGACGAAGATTACGTGAAAGTTTTAATGAGACTGTTTAAGCAATGATGAGTTTATTTTTAGCGATAGTAGTGAGCGCATCGATCGACTCGACGATGCTGATGCTGGGCGACCAGACCGCCATGCACCTCGAAGTGACGCACGACGCGTCCGAACAGGTGGTATGGCCGGCGTTGGGCGAACAACTGCAAGACGGCATCGAGATCGTCGATCGCTCGGCGGTGGACACCACTACCCTGCCCGACGGGCGTGTGCAGTTGAAGCAGGACTTGATGCTGACGTCGTTTAAAGACAGCTTGTTCGCCATCGAACCGCTGTACGTGACGAGCGGCGAGGACACGTTCTGGACAGAACCGCTGGCGCTCAATGTGATTCAGCCGTTTGAGGTGGACAGCGCGAATGCCATCACCGATATCAAAGATATCGAGAAAGCCCCCATATGGTGGTGGGGCATCATCCGTTGGATCCTCTTGGCGCTGGCTCTGGTCGGTGCAGGTGTAGGGGCTTACTACCTGTGGCGGTGGTACGAGAAGAACCGCAAGCCGGAAGAGGAAGAGATCAATCCGGAACTGTTGCGTCCTGCCGATGAGGTGGCCCTCGAGAAACTCGATGAGATTAAGGCGCAGAAGATCTGGAAAGACGGAAAAGTGAAGGAATATCAGACGGATCTGACGGATGTTGTGCGCGAGTATATCGGTCGCCGCTTCGAGGTGCATAGCACAGAGAAGACGAGTGACGAGACGCTTCGTGAGATGAAACCGCTCATCGAGAAAGACTTGTACGGACGGCTGAGTAAGATGCTGCAACTCGCTGATTTGGTGAAGTTTGCGAAATGGCACACCACGCCCGACGAGAACGAGAGCGCCCTTACTACGGCCTATGACTTTGTTAATGAGACGAAGATCGTCAATGATGCAAATGATGAAAATGATGGAAATGATGTTAAGGAGGAAGAAGTATGACATTTGCTAATCCGGGATATTTGTTTTTATTACTGCTGCTGATACCTATTATCGGCTGGTATGCGTACGAGTTGTGGAAGAGTGACGCGAGTGTGCAGATCTCGGACACCTCGACCTTGGCAGCGCAGCCCAAGAGTTGGCGAATCTGGTTGCTGCACGTGCCTTTTGCGCTGCGCGTAGCGGTGGTGACCTTGTTGAGTCTGGCCTTGGCACGCCCGCAGTTGACCAATCGCTGGTCATCGGAGAGCACCGAAGGTATCGACATCATGATGGCACTCGATATATCGGGTACAATGCTGGCAGAAGACCTCAAACCCAACCGTCTGGAGGCGGCTAAGCAGGTAGCGTCGGACTTCGTGATAGCCCGTCCGAACGACCAGATAGGTCTTGTCGTTTTTGCGGGTGAGAGTTTCACGCAATGTCCGCTGACCACCGACCACGCGGTGCTCGTTAACCTCTTCAAATCCGTCGAATATGGTATGATTGAGGACGGTACGGCGATCGGTCTGGGTTTGGCGAATGCAGTCAACCGAATGAAAGACAGCGAGACGAAGAGTAAGGTGGTGATCCTGCTCACCGATGGATCGAACAACCGCGGTGACATCGACCCGCAGACGGCAGCCGAGATCGCCAAGACCTTCGGTATCCGCGTTTATACGGTAGGTGTCGGCAGTTACGGTCAGACCCGCGTGCCGGTGAACACCCCTATGGGACGCCAGTACGTAACGATGGACTCGGAGTTCGACGAGGGTACATTACGCGGCATCGCCGAAGTGACCGGAGGTCAGTATTTCCGGGCAACCGATAACGGCAGTCTGAAACGGATCTACGAGCAGATTGACCAATTGGAGAAGACCAAGTTGCGTGTTCGCGAGTACTCCAAACACACGGAGAACTTCGCTCCGTTCCTGGTTGCCGCCCTACTCTGCTTGTTGTTGGAAGTAATTATACGATATTTTGTCATTAGAACGATAGCGAATTGATATGTTTCGTTTTGCAAATATAGAACTATTGTGGCTGCTGGCGACGATTCCGGTTTTTGTAGCAGCCTATTGGGCATATACCCGCCATAAACGCCGTCAGTTGGAGGCGTTCGGTGACGCGGAGTTGATGGAACAATTGATGCCGAATGCAAGTCGTGTTCGTCCGACGGTTAAGTTCAGTATCGTGATGGTAGCATTAGCGCTGCTGATTTTCGCTGCTGCCCGGCCGCAGTTCGGTCAGAGTGAGCGCACTGAGAAACGGCAAGGTATTGAGGCGATCGTGGCGCTGGATATATCGAACTCGATGTTGGCAGAAGATGTCGCACCGAACCGTTTGGACCGCGCAAAACAAATGTTGAGCAAGTTGATGGACAACATGATCAACGATAAAGTGGGTCTGGTGGTTTTTGCAGGCGACGCGTTCGTACAACTGCCTATCACCTGTGACTACGTTTCGGCGAAGATGTTCCTTAACTCGATCAAGCCGGAGTTGATCAAGACACAAGGTACTGCAATCGGTCAGGCCTTGAGTACGAGTATCCGTTGCTTCGGAGAACAGAGTGAGGCAAGTCGGGCAATCATCCTTATCACCGACGGTGAGAACCACGAGGATGATGCGGTGGCTGTTGCCAAGCGTGCCAAAGAAATGGGCATTCAAGTGCTGGTAGTAGGTATCGGTAAACCCGAAGGTTCGCCGATCCCGATGCCGGGCACGAATAACTTCCGCAAGGACCGCGAAGGCAATGTGGTGGTCAGCCGTCTGAACGAAGACATGTGCCGCGAGATTGCACAAGCCGGCGGAGGTATCTACGTGCGTTGCGACAACACGAATACAGCCACCAAAGCCATCCAGAAAGAGTTGGACAAGTTGGCGACCCAAGAGATTGAGACGCAGGTGTTTACGGACTATAACGAGCAGTTCCAGAGCTTTGCGCTGATTGCGTTATTGCTGCTCGTCATTGATTTCTTTATCTTCAACCGTAAGAACAAATCGATCACCAAGATGGATATTTTCGGAGAACATCGCGTGCTGACGATTGCCCTGCTGTTGGTGAGCGTAAATACGTTCGCCCAGAAAGAAGCCGGTGATGTGCGGCGCGGTAACAAAGACTACCGTCAGCAGAACTATACCGAGGCCGAAGTGGACTATCGCCGTGCGCTGGAGACTAACAAGAACAGTTACGAGGCGCATTATAACTTAGGCGACGCCCTGTTCAAGCAGGACAAGTACGCCGACGCGCAGGCGGAGTTCGAGACAGCAGCAAAGATGCTGGACAAGAAGACCGACAAAGAGCGTTACGCCAAGTCGATGCATAATATCGGCAACTGCAATTATGCGCAACAGCAGTACGACAAAGCCGTTCAGGCGTACATGGAGTCCTTGCGCGCGAATCCGAAAGATAATGACACGCGTTATAACCTGGTGAAGGCCATGAAGATGCTGCAGCAACAACAGCAGCAACAGCAACAAGAGCAACAGAACCAAGACCAGAAGCAGGATCAGCAGCAACAGCAAGAACAACAACAGCAACAAGAGCAACAACAAGATCAGCAGCAGGAACAACAGCAGCAAGAGCAGCAACAGCAGAACGAAGACCAGATGGACAAAGAGACGGCAGAGCAGATCTTGCAGGCTTTGGAGCAGGATGAGCAGGACACGCAGGAGAAACTGCAGCGGCAACAAGGTAAGAAACGTCGTGTAGAAAAAGAATGGTAGTATGAAAAGACAATTATCGATATTTATTCTCCTTATCGGCATCGCGTTAGGCGCGTTTGCCGATGAGGTCGTTTTTAGAGCGCAAGCGCCGAAACAGGTTGTGGTCGGACGTCCGTTCCAGATCACGTACACGGTCAATCAACGCAGTCGCGATCTGCGTGCACCTGAGTTCACGGACTTTGATGTACTGAGCGGACCGTACACGAGCACGAGTAGCAGCACGTCGTTTGTGAACGGCAAGCGTACGTCGTCGTTCGAGCAGACCTACACCTACATGCTCATGGCGCAGCGCGCGGGCACATTCACGATCAGTCCGGCGACGGTGAAGGTGGACGGCGAGAACGTGCAGTCCAACGGTGTACGGATTGAGGTTTTGCCGGAAGATCAGCCGCAACAGCAGAGTAGTCAGGCCAGTCAATCGAGTCAGACCAGACAATCGAGTTCTTCCGGTCAGTCCAGCCAGGCTTCCTCGGAGAATATCTTCGTGCGCACGATTGCCAGCAAAACGAAGGTGCACGAGCAAGAAGCGCTACTCATCACCTACAAGCTCTATTTCGCGAACGTAGATGTGGCGCAGTTGACCAACAACACCAAGTTACCGGAGTTCACGGGCTTCTTGAAGCAAGATCTGGAGCAGGGTGAGATCCAGACGGAATTGGAGCATTACAACGGTCGTAATTACCAAACAGCAGTGCTATACCGCACGATTCTGTACCCGCAACACTCGGGTGATATAGCGATTGATCCGGCTAAGTTCGAGGCTGTGCTGCGCGTGCAGACCCAACAGCGGGCACGATCGATCTTCGATGATTTCTTCGGCAGTTATACGAACGTAACGAAGATGCTCACCGCCCCAGGTGTGACCATTCATGTAAGTGGGCTTCCAAGCGGTAAACCGGCTGGTTTCAGCGGAGGTGTCGGTAAGTTCACCTTGACGCCGAGTATCAGTCAGACAGAGTTGCAAGCCAATGAGGCGGTAACGATTAAGTTAGATATCTCGGGTTCGGGAAATATGAAACTCATCAAGACGCCGGCTATCGATTGGCCGGAAGGTTTTGAGCCCTACGATCCGAAGGTGACCAATAACTTCAAGACCACCACTTCGGGTGTGAGCGGCACAAAGTCGATTGAGTACCTCGCCATCCCGCGCAGCGCCGGTGAATACACCATTCCTGCGGTGAAGTTCAGTTATTTCGACATCGACGAGAAAGCCTATAAGACGCTGAGTACACCGGAATATACGATTCGCGTGAAACGCGGTGCGGGTGCCAACTCCGACAAAGGCGAAGAGGCGGTCGTGGTGAACTACACGCAGAAAGAGGACATCAAGCAACTCGGTACGGATATCCGCTATATCGATACAAAGGGAGTCGATAGTCGAAAGTCAAAAGTCGAAAGCATCAATACAGACCTGATTTGGCTGTGGTATGTAGTACCTCTGTTATTGGCAATTATTCTTCTTATTGTTCTGCGCAAGCAGATTAAGGAAGCATCCGACCTGACGCGCATGAAATACAAACGTGCGAACAAGGTAGCGCAGAAGCGTCTGAAAGCAGCTGCAGCGGCACTGAAAGCCAATGACAAAGAAGCCTTCTACGCGGCTATCGAGAGCGCTGCATGGACGTATCTGAGTGACCGTCTGAGCATTCCGACAGCGGAGTTAAATAAGGATAACATCGCCTCGATTTTGGCACAGAAAGGTGTGAGTGAAGCCCTTATCAAGGACGTTAAGGATGTACTGAGTACGGCGGAGTTTGCGCGCTACGCGCCGACGACCGATCACGGAATGGACGACCTGTATACGGCAACCACGAATTTGATTAATAACCTCGAAGATCAGAAGATATGAAACGGTTTATAATTTGTAATTTATTATTGGTCATTTGTCATTTGACCTTTGCGCAGAGCGAGTTTGATGTAGCGAACGCCGCATATGCCGACGGGCGCTATGAAGAGGCTGCAGCGGGCTATGAGGCGTTGCTGGCAGAAGGACCGAACGCTACGCTGTATTATAATTTAGGTAACGCGCGCTTTAAGCAGGGCGAGTTGGCGCAGGCCATCTTGAACTACGAGCGGGCACTGCGTCTGGAGCCGAATCACAAGGACGCGCAGTATAACTTGGCGTTTGCGCAAAGTAAGATCACGGATAATATCGTAGAGCAGGATTTCTTCCTTTCTACATGGGCAAGGACGGTGCGTAACAGTCTGCGCGAACAAACGTGGTTGGTGCTCTCTATCAGTCTGTTTATCTTGGGTTTGATCGGTATCCTACTGTTCTTGTTAGGACGCGAGCCTTGGCTGCGTAAGACGGCTTTTCATGTCGCATGGTTAGCCCTACTCTTCTCGCTGATCGCGGGTCTTAATGCGGCATCGCTGCATCAAAGAGACACCCTGCGCAATGAAGCTATCATCACACAGGGTGTCGTTAATGCGAAGTCTTCGCCTGACCGTTCAGGTACGGACCTCTTCACCGTTCACGAGGGCACCAAAGTGACCATCCGCGAGACTATTGGCGAGTGGTCGAACGTTCGCGTTGGCCAGAACGAGGGCTGGATTCGGTCTTCGTGCCTTGAGAGGATCTAGAAGAGGAACTCGTGCTCGTAGAGCGCGTTGAGGTGCTCGTGGATCTAGTCGATCCGGACGAACTCTCACGTTTAACAGTAGTTGTACGACCTGTTTCATCGGTAGTTTTTACCGTGGTACGGGTCGTACCGCTTTTATTTACGCGGGTATTGACCGAGGTGCTCGGCTGACGCGTAGAGCTCGTTGCAGGCTTCGTGGTCGTAGTGGATCGAGTCGAACTAGATTGGCTAGTCGTCGTAGTAGTGGATCGAGTCGAGTTCTTCTCTACCTCCGTACGCAGTTGACCGGCATTACGTACGCTGACGCCTGACTGCGAAGCAGCACTTGTCACGCGACGCTCAAACGATTTATCCGGATACGCTACCTGGTAGTCATTGCGTCTGTTGGGTTTGGTCATCTCCGTATAACCGTTATAATGCGGTTGTTGCGGATAGTCGCAGTGATGGCAGTAATGATGGTTCGTCATGTAGGTATTGACGTACGCCTGATAGTGATTCAGATAGATCGGCTTCGGCTGCGTGTAGTACGAAGGGAAGGAACCGTAGTAGTACGGGGACGACCAGCACGCGTAGTTCGAGCGACCATAGACATCCCACATCGGCGGACGCTTGACGAAGACCGGACGAACGATGTAGTTGTAGCCGTACAGATAACGATCACCGATGACCTCGACATACAGAGCGTCCGGACGATGCTCCGCGATGAGCGTAGCTACGTCTTGGAACATACCCGGCGCCAGGCACGCCTGAATCAGCAGGGTATGATACGAACCACGGTAGGTCTCAATCACGCGCAGGTAATCGATCCAACCGTCGTGGTTGAGATCGAGGTTGTTGATCATGTAGCGGCTCGAGTTGATGATCTGCTCGAACTCCTTAACCGAACGACTCTCGGCGAAAGCCGCAGCCACCGCATTGAGGTCGAGATAAAAACACGGATCGGTGTTGTAGTTCGTTACCGTGAACGTAGAGACGGTCGTTACCTTCGGCGACGGTGTCGTCACTTGGGTCGTATAGACAGTCTGTACCGGCGCCACCGGCTTAGCGGTCGGCACTTCAGTATAGATACGTGCTACCCAACAACTGGTCATGCTTAAGCCCACAAGGGCTAATAATGCTATTTTTTTCATATGATTACAGTGTTTTAGCTACTTCGATTTCTTCGAATGCCTCGAGGATATCGCCCTCTTTGAGGTCGTCATATGCCTTGAGACTCAAACCGCACTCGGTGTTCACACCGGCCTCTTTGATATCGTCCTTGACGTGCTTGAGGGATGCGAGTTCAGCGGTCTTGATCACGATACCGTCACGGATGACGCGTACCTTGTTACCGCGTTTGATCTTACCCTCACGCACAATACAACCGGCGATCGTACCGACTTTCGAGATGTGGAAGGTCTGGAGTACTTCGAGCGTTGCCGTTACTTCTTCCTTCACCTCCGGTGCCAACATACCTTCCATGGCCGCCTTGACCTCGTTGATAGCATCGTAGATGATGGAGTAGATACGGATATCCACTTCTTCGGTCTCCGCCATGCGGCGTGCTGTACCGGTAGGACGTACGTTGAAGCCGACGATGATCGCATCCGAAGCCGCAGCCAGCATCACATCGCTGTCGGAGATAGCACCGACGGCGCCGTGGATGACGTTGACTTGGATATTCTCCGTGGAGAGCTTGATGAGCGAGTCCTTGATAGCCTCCACCGATCCGTCCACGTCGGCCTTAACGATGATGTTGAGTTCTTTGAAGTCACCGATAGCCAGACGACGACCGATCTCTTCGAGACCCACATGTTTCTTCGTGCGGATGGACTGCTCACGTTGCAGCTGTTCCCGTTTGTTCGCAATCTCACGTGCCTCTTGCTCCGTCGGCAGTACATTGAACTCGTCACCGGCCTGCGGTGCACCGTTCAGACCGAGGATCGAACACGGTTCGCCCGGATGAACCTCGGTGATACGCTGACCACGCTCGTTGAACATCGCTTTGATACGTCCGTGGAATGTTCCTGCCAGCACGATATCGCCCATGTGAAGCGTTCCGTCTTGCACGAGCAGCGTAGCTACATAACCACGACCCTTGTCGAGCGAAGACTCGATGACCGAACCTTTCGCACGGCGTTTGGGGTTGGCCTTGAGATCCAACATCTCGGCTTCCAGGAGCACTTTCTCCAAGAGCTCATAGACACCCGTTCCTTTCTTCGCGGAGATCTCCTGGCACTGGTATTTACCACCCCAATCCTCTACGAGGATGTTCATATTGGATAACTGCTCACGAATCTTATCGGGGTTAGCACCGGGTTTATCCACCTTGTTGATCGCGAATACCATCGGTACACCGGCCGCCTGAGCGTGGTTGATAGCCTCGATCGTCTGCGGCATGACCGCATCATCGGCAGCGATGATGATGATCGCTATATCCGTTACTTTCGCACCACGAGCACGCATGGCGGTGAAGGCCGCGTGACCCGGGGTATCCAAGAAAGTGATATGCTGTCCGTTCTTGAGTTTGACGTTGTACGCACCGATGTGCTGGGTGATACCACCTGCCTCACCGGCAATCACATTCGCGTTGCGGATGTGATCCAAGAGCGATGTCTTACCGTGATCGACGTGACCCATGACGGTGATGATCGGGCAGCGCGGCTCGATATCATCCTCATTGATCACCTCATCGGCGTTGATCTCATCGGCCACGTGCGCAGATACATATTCGGTCGAGAAACCAAACTCTTCGGCCACGAGATTGATGGTCTCGGCATCGAGACGCTGGTTGATGGAAACGAACAGGCCAAGCGACATACAGGTTGCGATGATCTTGTTCACCGGCACGTTCATCATGACAGCGAGGTCATTCGCGGTCACGAACTCGGTCAGTTTGAGCACTTTGGATTGCTCCTGTGCCTCCATGATCTCGAGTTC
>JAEEGG010020153.1_pt1 | contig 13362 bp, 16 predicted proteins | sample 9134161 | NCBI WGS metagenome assembly JAEEGG01 (sample SAMN16246543, study PRJNA631951) | gut metagenome | biome: gut microbiome; feature: rumen; material: CR-attached | host: Bos | place: Iran: Karaj | collected 2018-10 | reverse complement strand
ATTTTCTCGCAAAACGGCAAAAAAAAAAGCTGACTCCACTCGGGAATCAGCCCATTTTTGATTAATCGTGGCATACACTACAAACTCATTCTGCCTATACTCCGGTGCAGGCCAGCACAACTATTTGGTTATTAGACCAGATTCCGTTCGGGAGTTTGGCCCGGTTCTGTTCGGGAGTTTGGCTCCAAACCAAGCTTACCCCCAACTTACTCCCAGCTTCCTCCCTACTTCTTGGTCACCGGATAATACCCACCCGTCTTCTTGCTGCCACGGCGCTCAATCATACCTACTTTCAGCAACACGCGCACATGCTTATCAATTGTACTGAATGGTATTTTAGTCATTTCAGAAATCCCTGAAGCAGTACATCCTTCATGCTCAATTATGAACTGCAGTGTCGCCTTTTGAGACGCATTTAATTCGCCATTTAATTCGCCATTTAATTCGCCATTTAATTGACCAACCGCATCCCCATGCTGCCTAATGGTTGCATACACCATAAATTCATTCTGTCGGTACTCCGGTGCAGGCTGACCGTCCACGCCCGTCAAGGTACCATCATCCTCCACACCCAGAGCAATCTGCCCGCCATCCGCATTGGCAAAAGCGATGATAGTGATCGCCAGCGCTTTCGCATCTATGCGGGCACTCTTCCGGTCTAACACCTGAAACTCCGTCGATTTCCGTATCTCTTCTATAGTCATATCGTATTCTCTTTCAATAGGGTATCACAATCTGTGACATCCATATTTGTCGTATCATCAGTTAGTAAGTATTCCTTACCACCTGTCTAATTCTCCGTTAACGTCAAATTTGACCCCTTAATCATGAACCCTAAGTTGTCCTTAACCCTTAACCATAAACCAAGAACCATGAACCATTAACCATGAACCATCATTGCTGTTGTAGTTCTCTGGCAATCAGTATAGAACGATTCAGTTTATCTATAAACCATTGTTTGTCAGGAAGAATCGTCAGATACTGAGCAACCTTTATGTTCGGTTCATCAAGCATCATCAGTTCTATATGCTCTGTATTTCCTTCGCTACACAGGAGCAACCCTATTGGCTCTTCTTCACCTGGCTGACGCTCGTAGCGGTTAAGGTACTTGAGATATAACTCCATCTGACCTTTATACTCTGGTTTGAATTTGCCTAATTTCAGGTCAATAGCCAGCAACCGACGTAATCTACGATGATAAAACAACAGATCCAAAGCATAATCGGTTGAGTCTATAGGAATACGCTTCTGACGCTCCAAGAATGCAAAATCCTGTCCAAGCTCCATTATAAACCGTTCCAGTTGCTCAACCACTGCATCTTCCAGTTCCGACTCAGAAAAACCATTTGCCAGCCCAAGAAAATCAACCACATAACTGCTTTTGAGTATCAATTCAGGTGACAATTCGCCTTTTGTGGAATTAACCAAAGTGGTCACTTGTTCATCATCAGGCTTGGCAGCTATCAGCGATCGTTCATAGGCCATGCCATCTTCCTGGTCGCGTAATTGTCGCACACTCCAATGGTAGAGTATAGACATTTGTTGATAGAACAGGCGTTTATTAGCCTCTGGTATTACAGAAAGTTCAACAAAGTGACTCCATGTCAATTGTCTCGACAGTGTTGAGACTGTTTCTTCTTCGGGAAACACTCTGGCCACTTTGAGCATCCTAAACAGATTGGCACGTTGATAACCTTTGCCAAAACGTTCAGTCAATTGTCTCGACACCGTTGAGACAATCTTTGAACCATATTTCTCATCGGAGATAGCATCCAGCTCATTTGCGATACAGCGACCTATTCTCCAATAAGTCAATGTCACTTCCGTATTAAGATATACGGCAACAGCATGCTTAGAATGCTCAATAATCTGCCCTATATCATCAGAGATACGCGAGCCTATGCCCTCTACATCTACGTTCTCTTCCCTACTTATAATATCTTCTGCCATATTATATAATCAAAAACTTTGAACCCTTAACCATAAACCAAGAACCATGAACCATCAATGGTAATACTCCCTCAAAAATCGCTGCACCGCCTCTTGCTGGCGCTGCTGGTTCTGCATCCACTCGTTGTATTCCCTCAACAGACGTTGAAAGTGTTCAGCTCTCTCCTGCCCGTCGATGGCATTGCACATCTGCTCTGCTATTTGAGGAAGGAAATTATTCCTGATGAGAGCCTTCTGCGCCTCATTAGCAATCTTATTCCCTACAATGTTATATAAGTCCTGTATGGTAATCATAGTATATGCTTTTGTTCTTCTGGCCTCCATGAAGCAACGAGGAATCCGCCAGATGTGCGCCATCTTGCCCAAAGGTCCCGTCCACGCCACCTTTTTTCCAAACGCAAATTAATCTTCTTCCACGCAACAACCTATAAAATATTAGCAGTCAGCGCGTTACAAACAATTAACAATTATTTAACAGATGTACTAAGGATTACAACAGATATCGATATCCCTTTCCGTTGCAAATATACGATAATAAATCGAAACTTCCAAACAAATCGGCAAAAAAGAATAGATGCCTTCAAATTGCAGATGGTTCAAACAGTCGGGGACGGTTCTTCCTGTTTGACCCGCTGCGCCGTCAGCGGAATCAGTCAAACAAAAAAGAACCGTCCCCGTGTGTTTGATATATTCCTTTTTCATAATGCTTACTTATTTGATGACCACTTTCTTTCCGTTACTAATATAGATACCCTTCGTTGGTCTCGCCACTTTAATACCGTGTATGCTATAGTACTCAGATGGAATTGCATCCACATGTGAATCTGCATTCATGATGCCTGTTGTTTCACCATCAATGACGAGTGCTCGTGCAAGGTTATTATTGCCAGTCACTGTAAGATATGCCTTATGAGCAGGAATCGTCAATCCAGTGCTAACTGGATAGAAACCTGTAACACCTTTCTTTGTTGATAGAGCATAAGAATTTGCCGGTGCTGCTGTTGCCGTTAATGTCCCATGCAATTGGTTTCCGGAAACATCATCAGCAGCACTCTCTGTCTTATACAAGTCATACCATGCACTACCAGTACCTTTCAGAATAAATCCCGTCTCAGCAGGTATCACACTTACTTCCTGTAACTCCACGGTAGTTTCTGTCACATTATTCACTATATAGGCAGTCACCCCCGTAGTCCTGCTGATATCCAGTCTGTTCTCAGAACAATATGTTGAATAACCATCTGAAGCCAGTTTGATAGCCTCCGGTAGTTCAATGCTCAGCATTAGGTCGTTCGTCACATTCTCACGTTCCGTACCATACTGACTCTTATCCTGCAGCATACTGGTTGCCATGTCTTTCAGTTCTTGTGCCTTGGCCTCTCCTATAACATATTTACCAAGATCTGCAGCATTAACCAATGTAGAGAGTGTTGTCGCAGCACTTGCATTCTCCGTTTCATTACCCTCTGCATGGATAATAAAAGCCTGTGCAGCAGTTGAAGCTATCATCGAATAAGCGGTACCCTTTGAAGCTATCTTAGTCTGCATCGCAGACTTCAGCCGTTCTTTGGCTGTTTCTGATGCTATGGCAGTACTATGTCCTGTCATTATCGACATTTCTGACAGGTCTGCACTCATAGTTACCTCTCTGTAGTCACAAGGGTATGAAATGAGAGACCCCGTATTCACGTCATATATCTCTCTCGACTTGTCCGCATTCCAGTCCTTGGCTATGTCAGAGGTATGGAAATGTCCAGTAAACACTACTCTGATGCCTGCATCTGCCAGTGTGTTACGCACTATTTTGTAGTTGCCCACCACTGCAGTACTTACGAAGTTGTCAACACCCGCGAAGTGTGGCATCAGCGGATGGTGCATCATGGCAATCACCTTCTTTCCGCTTGCCCTGGCAGCAGTGGCTTTCTCCACCACCCAGTCGAGTGTTGTTTCCGACACGTTGCCATCTGTTCCTGAGTCGATGCCAATGACCACCAGTCCCGTGATGGGTTCGCAGGCATAGGTCAGTGTCGTTCCCTCACGCTCCGAACTCACTCCATAGCCATAGTTGGCATACTGTGTAGCAAGCCACTCGTTCGTTGCCACAGTAGCAGCTGTTGTACTCTCGCCATCATAATACACGGCATCGCTATTGCTACCCCTGTCATGATTGCCAGGTATCACCAGTGTCTGTATACCTACCGCTCTCAGCTCATCCAACTTACTTGTCACATATTGATGACTTACCTGTTCACCATCCTTGGTCAGGTCACCAGAGATAAGCACAAGGCCCGGACGCAGGTCACGCTTGATACGAACTATCATATCATCAAACAGCAGCTTACTGTAGTCAACCATCTTACGCTGTCCATTCAGATAAGTCGTCCATGCTGTTCCTTCGTTCACCAACAGCCCTGGTGCCATCACATGAGGGTCAGACAGCACCACCACCTTTATGGCACTACTCTTACAACACATCCCAATCAATAGGATTGCCAATAGAAATGTCCTTGTTTTACTCATGATTTATTCCGTATTAGTTTTCGGGTGCAAAGTTACAACCAATTTTCCATTATGCTTTTACATTTATTACGGAAAAATATACCAAAATCACAGATAAAATAATTTCTAATGAAACAAACAAACTATCACAACTACTCTTGTACTATAAGAATCACTTGACAAAGGCTTTTATGCAGGGATTCACTTACAGTAAAAAACTTTATACCTTTAGAGCCCTTATGGCAAGGGGCGGCTTTTATGCAGGGTTGTAATAACTCTTATACCATTGAGCAAAAGCTCTCAAGCCCTCTCTCAACGTTATCTTAGGTGTGAACCCGAAATCACGCTCCAGAGCCGTGGCATCGGCATACGTAACAGGTACATCCCCTGGCTGCATCGGCACCAACTTCTTGTGTGCCTCGAAGTCGAAGTCTGAGGGAAGGACTCCGGCACGAACCAGTTCTTCTTGCAGGATATTTACAAAATCCAACAGACTCTCTGGCTGACCACCACCGATGTTATATACTGCATATGGAGGAATAGGCAGTCCATCCTCACCCTTCTTGCGCTCCGGAGCACCTTGCATTACACGATATACACCCTCTACGATGTCATCGACATACGTGAAGTCACGACGGCAGTTGCCATAATTAAAGATCTGGATGGTCTCCCCGCGAAGCAACTTATTCGTAAACCCGAAATACGCCATATCAGGACGACCGGCAGGGCCATAAACCGTAAAGAACCTCAAACCCGTCGTCGGAATATCATACAACTTTGAATAGCAGTGCGCAAACAGTTCATTGCTCTTCTTCGTAGCTGCATACAGCGACACAGGATTATCCACCCTGTCATCCGTCGAGAACGGCACCTTTTTATTGCCACCATAAACACTCGACGACGAAGCATAAACCAAATGCTCCACAGGATTATGCCTACAAGCCTCCAGGATATTATAGAACCCTATCATATTGCTCATGATATAAGCATCCGGATTCTCAATCGAATACCTTACCCCCGCCTGAGCAGCCAGATTCACTACCACATCAAACTTATACTTCTCGAACAGCCCGTCAATCAGCGCCTTGTCAGCTAAATCACCCTTGACAAACTCATACTCAATTCCCGCAGGCTTAGCCTTCTCAATCTCACTAAGGCGATAATCCTTCAGCGAAGGATCATAATAATCATTCAGATTATCCAGTCCGACAATAGTACCCTCGCTCATTTCCTTAAATAAGCGTAGCACCAAGTTCGAACCAATAAAGCCTGCACTTCCCGTAACTAATATCTTTTTCATAAATTCGTATTATTCGAGTAATTTTTGTTCGTTACTTACCGTATTTCTCTACGGCCTCGTAATATGTATCTAATGACCCTATATCAAATCGTCCTGCACTCATTGGCCAGGCATGCATCGTGGTATGCTCTACCATATAATGCGCCAGATTCCCCGGTGCATCCTTCCCACACCCATTCTCAACCGACTTACGAACCAGATCCAGGTCCTTCTTCAGATAGATGTAGAATGGTGGCACTGCCCAGTGACTCTTCGGCACCTGAGGCTTCTCCTCCATCCCCAGCACCCGATAATCCTCGTCCACTTCCACAACACCCGTCCTTTGCAGTTTCTCTACCGACGGCTGCTCATGACACATGATACAACTCGTTCCCTTCTCCTTCGCAAAGTCCACAAACTCCTGAAACGAGAAGAACAACAGATTATCCGCTGCCACAACCAGTAAGTCATCGTCGATAGCCAATTTATCCATTGCATACAGCAAATCACACACCGCTCCCAGCCGCGTCTCATTCGTCTCCGTCCCATCATCAACGATAGTGATTGGCTTCGCCACTCTGTCATTCCGAGCGCAGTCGAGGAATCTCTTCTCCTTCCATTCTTCAAAAATCCCTGCAAACTTATGGTTCGTGATGATAATATGCTCATCTATCTCAGGAATTCTGTCTATATCATCCAACATTCTTCCCAAGATAGTATTCTCTCCAATCTTCAACAATGGCTTCGGGAAGTTCTTTGTCAATTCCCCAAGTCTTGTCGCATATCCAGCAGCTATAACAATATTCTTCATCTTGTTTGTATGTCAAAAATCTAAGGTCAAAGGTCTAAGGCTTCTTTGGGCCTTTGGCAATAGACTCGATTAGTCGATATAATTGGTTTGATATTGAAACGGCTTCAGCCTTTAAACGCTCAAAAGTCTCTTGGTCTATAATATGACGGTCTACACAGAGGTAAAGCATTGAACGAACTTCAGAACAACTGCCTCTTGAAATTTGCAGGAAGTTAACAAACTTGGCATCAGAACCAGATTCTGCCCCTTCTGCAATGTTATTCATGATGCTAACAGCTGCTCTTTGAATTTGATCACGGAAGCCATAGTCCTTTACCTCTTCCATAATATCATAGATATCTTTCACAAAGGTACGTGACTGTTGCCAAACCCTTAATCCTTCAAAGCTTCTATCCATAATGCCTTTGACTTTTGACCTTTGACCTTCGTCCTTAGACCTTAGACCTCCACGAAGCGAGCCCCATCATCCGGTTTCACCCAGAACACTTGAAATGTCTTTTCATACTCCGGGAACTGCTCCAGATATTTCTCTGTGAGCACCTTCTGAATCTCCTCCTTATATGCAGGATCCACCAGCGCAATACACGCCCCCTTAAATCCCGCTCCTGAGAATCTGCCGCCATACACCCCCGGCAGGCTCCTCATAATCTCATAGATTGCAATCAACTCCGGACTACCGCACTCGTAATTATGAATACTACTCTCACACGAATCAAACGAAAGTTTGCCGAACAGCTTCATATTACCCGTTTCCCAAGCCGTCACGCCCTGCCTTACCCGACGATACTCCGAATAAAAGTGCTCTGCACGACGAGCGAACCTAGCAGGCATAGCTATACGCGTCTTATCAAACGTTGCTTTAGGGATATCCCTCAAGAACGTCTTATCAAACGTCTTCAGCGGTTGGTCTGTATAAGCTAGCATATTCCACGCCGCAGTCTTACACTCATACACCCTAAGGTTATAATCTGAGTTCACCAGCGAACGAGTCAGTCCTGAGAAGAAAATGCCTATCTCAAACTCTGGCATGTCAGCATTGCGTTTAATGATACGCCAATCATTCGAGTCACAATCAAGGAATAACAGCCCATCTTTCTTACCGAGGGCAATACATGCCTGGTCTAACAGACCATTATTCAATCCGATATACTCCCGCTCCGCCTCCGAAGCAATCTTCACCACCTCAAATGGCTGCAGCGTAATATCATTTGCCTTTGCAAACGCCATCACGTACGCAATCAACACTGCTGCCGAAGATGAAAGACCTCCCACCGGCAACGAACCCTGTATCACACCCGTAATACCCCTCCGAAGCTCAAACCGCTTCCTCAGCGCATACTTCGCACCACGCGCATAGTCCCCCCAGTGATGCTCACGAACCTGACTCGGCGCATCAATGTCAAAGTCCACCGCCCCCTCGAACGTCCTCGACTCCAAATGAACGTGACCAATAGACCTTTGACCTTCGACCTTTGACTTTTGACAGTCATTTACATTGAACCACAGATCCACGCCTTTGTCAATCGCAAATCCCGTCACCAGTCCATGCTGATGATCCACGTGCGCCCCCAAGGGACATACGCGATACGGACTAAAAATATGATACTGATACGCCATTTTCTCTAGAATTCTCGTCTTTCTGTCGGCAAAATTACTGCTTTTTCCCCGAACCGCCAAACAATTCCCATTTTTTCTTCTCGTGATGCCTGTCAAACACGCACAAAAAAAAAGGAGGCAGTCTCACGAGACCGCCTCCTCTCCTACTCAATCGACTAATCCTTGTCCAGACCGTCGTCACCATCATCACCACCGTCATTACCACCGGTTCCGCCACCAGTCGTACCGCCCTGGCTATCACCGCCACCAGTCTGGCTACCTCCGTCACCCGAAGTTCCATCACCCGTGCTTCCGTCACCCGTCTGGCCGCCAAGGCCACCAAGGCCCTCCGAACTATTCGGATTCAGATAAACCTTCTTCGAGTTGATACCACCGTAGCTGTCAGCAGAAGCCTTCATAGCCGCAAAAGTACGATAGCTATCCAGAATATCACTCACCACAACCAGCTTCTGCGTACTGACAAGCGTATCACCCGAAACCTTATCACGGCTGTGAACCCACGCAGCACCCGAGTTGTCAAGAGCCTCGCTCATACCCAGATAACCGCCAACACTCTGGAAACCCTCAGAACCGACAACCTCCCACAACGGCGTCTCGTCATCCACACGCAGAATCACCTTCTTCGCCACCATGGTCGCACGAGGCATGCCCTGAGCATCCAGATACTGACTGCCGTAGAAGAAAGTCAACTGGTCACCCTCTTCCCAAGGCTCGTTCTGGGCAATCAGCGCCAGCGACAGATCCGACACCGTGGTGTTCTCACCGATTACCAGACTACCCAGCGAAAGGTCACTCACGAGGATACCACTACCGTTCAGCGACATGCCCACAGGCTGAAGACTGCCGACAGTAAACGTGTAGTCGGCAAGCACACAACAACCCGACACACGCATGCCCTTTGTGATATACACCGGGTTACTGTAGTTCACACCAACATACTGGTTGAAATCAGAAATACCAGAGCCCTTACCTTCGAACGCCTGCTCCAGCTTACCGGCATAGAGTCGATAGTTCGCACTCACATTCGCGATACGACAACGCACCTCCGCCTGCTGTTGCGAACGTTTCCCACTCTTACGGTTAGCCTTAGCCATCACCGTTCCATACGCCGTGTTTCTAAACACAATACCATTTCCCAGCTTACCACTAAGCTGATCAAGCACAGTACTACTAACTTTTGACATAATTTTTTCCTTTCTTTAATTTTTTAATTAATAAATTTAATTTTTAATTTTAATAATAACCGTCAGAACTATAAGCCCGACAATAATCCAAAAGATCCATTTTAATATATCTTGCAAAGCGCTTTGCCTATTTCCAGTAGGACTCCTGATACTTACCGAGTCACGCCGTTCTACAAACACAGTATCCACACGAACTTCAGTCTTCGTCTGATTCACCGCCCTGTTTTCGCGGCTCTTCGCTCTGGTCCTATCAGTGACAATGCTCCTGAAAACCGTGTCGCCAGCTGCACCAAGCTGCACCGTCACCGTCGTCACCTCCATTACCGTGTCATGGACTTCGACCGCAGCCGAGTCCATGACCTGCTCCTTAGCATCCGACCATATCCTCTTCATCTCTGTCCTCTTCGTCCTCTCCGTCATCTTCCTGCTGCTGACGCAAGCGCTCTCTGACAGGACAGTCGCGGCTATAAGGACAATCGTAAATACCCTGTATCGCATCTCTCAACTGATTAACTTCTTTACGCAATTTAATCACTTCAATCTCAATAGGCTTTGATACCAGATCACGGAATGACTTCACAAGATCCGTATCACATGTCAGATACTTCTGACGTACGTCCACTTTCATACCCTCAACCTCCTGCTTACGCTGCTTTCGGTTGATGATCCAGCCCGTGGTGGCAATCAGACTGATGATTGCCAATACCACGCTGAAAATACCATTAATTAATTCTGCATCCATAATACACTCTTTTTATTTGTTAAACATTTATCTATTTATTTCCGTGAATCCGTAATTCCGTGAATCCGAAATTCCGTAAATCCGTAATTCCGTAGTTCCATGATTCCGTTATTCCGAGCCGAGCTGCTCTCGATCGAGTCCACTCAGCTCCTCCAACTCATCTTTATCTTCTACGGTCTTCATGACCAAACCACGGTTCTTACCACGGCTGTAACTCACGATCACGCTCTTCGGACCAACACCGGTGGTCGTTGTGTCCACCAGCACCATCAGGTCCCACTTGCCACATTTCACGATGGCTCGAGCTATCTCCAGATTCTCCAGTCGAAGATCGTTACCCTGAAGACCCACGGCACTGAGCTTGACGGTGTCGCCCTTCACATGCAGTCTCAACAGCTTCTTGCCTTCCAACTGACAACGCTTAGGACAGACAAAACCGTCTTCGACCGTTATCGCTTTACCATACAATGCCATCACAGGCTCAAGAACCTCATTCGCCAAGGTCTCCATGTTCTCGTCGATACCAAACGACATCTTCTTCACGGCCTGCTTCAAGGGACACGCCTCGCAACCACACTGGCAGCGGTCCTCTCTATTCTCGCGATAGCACTTAATCAAATCTTCTTTTACGAACTGTTTCATATTCTATTTCCTTTCATTTTAAGTAATCAAGCATTCAAAACTTCCTTAACGCTTACAGGGCTATAGCCCGAACCGACCTTTCTCAGAATCTGGCCTCTGTTAACCCCGTTTCGCTTCCAAGAGACATGGACAAACCGAGGGAGCAGCGAGGAAGAGTCACGCTCGCTTGAACTCTTCCGAGTCGCGTCCGAGGTCGACGAAGTCAACGTCGGATACAAGATCATTTGATCCCACTGTCCACCTGCCACAATCGCCTTAGCAATCGCCAGGTTCGCAGCCTTCCAGTCCGTCATGCAACCGAAGTCGCTATGCACGGCACAGATATCAGCTGCTGCCGACCCGCCTTTACAACGATGTTGACTCGTTAAACTCCCGCCAACTTTCATGTTGTAGGCCTCCGTCCGGTACCCCGAATTAACCTGTATCTTAGCGCCGTAGCGCTCACGGGCAGGATCCAGGACCTTATCCACCAGAGCCGTCAGGTTTACCTTGGCTTCCTCTGGTGTCACGCTGCCATCTTTGCAGCGAAACTCTTCAATCTTAAAGTATTTCATATCCTTGAACTTTTTAATCTGATTCAACATTCACAAACATATTGTCCAGAATTGACCTCAAAACCGACGCTATTTTCCGGTCTTTTTTTTCGGCCACGGCCTTTACCCTTTGGGTAACTTTTTTTTCTTGACCTTCCTCTTCAGACGCTTCATCAGCCGGTCGCGGTCACCATCCTTCAGCTTCAGGCGCTCGTTCACCTCCTTCAGCGACTTACTCTCGCCAGTTGCCTGTACAAAAGCCTCCAACTCCCGATCGCCGTCTGCCGCTTCGCAGATGGTCTCCCATTTCATGTGCCGGGAGTCCGACGAAGACTCAGCCAGACGCTCATCCTCGGAAAGCCAGTCCGCGTCTATAGCTACCGGCGTGCTGCTGACACCCAGTCGTTCGTCCTGTTTCTGACGATGGCGATAAGCCTTCACGGCAGCATCAATCACCGGGCCGGCCATCTCTTTTAGCTGCTCCTCCAACGAGTTCTCTGGCTTCCACTCACAACTGCCGTCATACAACTTCTCAACCACCATCCCTTGATAGTGATACAGGGCCTCGCCTCCCAGTGTGTACTCACTGTGTGCACCGTACTGAGTATAGCCGCCAACCAACACCTTCTTGCCGCTTTCGTCTTCCTTCAGCTTGCCGTGCAGCAGCAGCGATATCTCCAGCATCAGTACGGAAAGAGCCGTCCGCCATTGCGAACGGCCCACTTCCGACAGACGCTTCAACTGTTCTAATAGTTTTCTGCGTGTCATAACCCAACCCTTTCCTAATAATTATCGCTTTCAAAATCATCATACTGACCAGCCTCATCACCGCGTATGCCAGCACTTAAAAGCGCTGTCTCTTCATCATCAGTCATAACAGAGCTGTTAGGGTTCTCAAACGAATGGATCTTGACCTTGTCGTTATTTTTTCCACTCGTCATGTCAATCACAATGATACCATTCAGATGCTTAATAGCATCCTGCACCAATGCATCACCATAGTAGTTTTCGCAGACATCACTCAAATCGGTATAATCGTCAGAAAGATACTCCATAAAAGTACGACGGGCTAAGGCACGGTAGTAGAGCTCGTCAGCCATAACGCTCTTACCGCACTTCTTGCTGTTCCAGGGCCCTTTAACAAGCGCTACAACATGCCTGCCCTCGTTCACGATCTCATCACCGAATTGCTCCATCACCATCAGACGATGAGCCTCTGCCAACTCGTAGGGATCCTTATCTTCTTCAGTCTCATAGAGCATGCCTATGGAAATCTTGTCCAGATCCAGAAGACCCAACTCAAACAAGACCCACAATCTGTCCCAGACCACAAGCTTGGCGTAGGCCTGCTCACCGTCATAAGGGTCAGCCACCTGCTCCACAAGCTGGATTAGCTGTTCCATGTCTTCTTCAGAAGTTACCTTCTCATTCAGACGCTCTAGCAGAGCCTTCAGGTTCTCATAGAAAGTCTCAAACATATTCGCAAACATCAGGTGCATCAGCACGGCGTTATTCGAATCTGTGCAGTCAATGTCCACGACATCCTCACCAAACACCTCGTCGCAAAGCGACTGATAAATCACCCAGGCCTCAGCCTTATTCAGTTCGTAACCATTCCAGTTGTAAGTGCTTAACTTTTTCATAATTCTTTCCTTTCTTAAATTTTTAAGGATTATACATTTTTTCTGCAGATTGTCAGTCAAGCCCCTCTCATGTGCACCTGATCAGAGTTCTTGTCTGATTCCGGTTGCAAATGTACGAAGCAGGAGTGCAGACCTGGTGCATTCCTAATTTTGCCCCCTTTTTCTTTTCTTACAGCCCCAATATTTAACGTTCTTTAAGCATTTCGCCATGCACAAAAAAAAGCCCGAACCTTCCGGTCCGAGCTTTCAGTCAATCAATGGGGACTGTCCCACGATGTAGCATCTCAGTCAATCAATGGGGACTGTCCCACGATGTAGCATCTTGATGTCTCATCGGGGGACTGTCCTAGATTGTTAAGTTAATCTGTGAATTATTTGTTAATTTTAGGGGATAATATTTTAACTAAATATATTTACATATTTTAGTATATTAATTACTATTTTTCTTGTATAATTCGCTGA
>JAEEGG010020150.1_pt1 | contig 13364 bp, 10 predicted proteins | sample 9134161 | NCBI WGS metagenome assembly JAEEGG01 (sample SAMN16246543, study PRJNA631951) | gut metagenome | biome: gut microbiome; feature: rumen; material: CR-attached | host: Bos | place: Iran: Karaj | collected 2018-10 | reverse complement strand
AAACCATCCGCAGCGGCAGCCGGGCCGCTGCCCGGGGCGGATACACGCTGGTCTGCACCATGCCCAACCTGGATCCCGTACCGGACAGCCCGGAGCATCTCGCCTTGGAACTGGAAGCCATCGACCGGGACGCCCTCATCCGGGTGCTCCCCTACGGTTCCATCACGAAAGGACGGCGTGGGCTGGAACTGGTTGATTTCCATACCCTCAAGAGCCGGTGCGTCGCCTTTTCGGATGACGGCAGCGGCGTTCAGAGCCAGGAGATGATGCGGGAAGCCATGCGGGCTGCCGCGGCCGAAGACGTCATCATCGCCGCCCACTGCGAAGACAATGCGCTCCTGCACGGAGGATACATCCACGACGGACGCTACTGCCGCGAACACGGTCATAAAGGAATCTGTTCCGAGAGCGAATGGGGTCAGATCGCCCGGGATGTCGAACTGGCCGCCGAAACCGGATGCAGGTACCATGTATGCCATATCTCAACGGCCGAGAGTGTCGACATCATCCGGCAGGCCAAGAAAAGCGGTGTGAAAGTCACCTGTGAAACCGCACCCCACTATCTCACGCTCTGTGAGGACGACCTGCAGGAAGACGGTCGCTTCAAGATGAATCCGCCCCTGCGCAGTGCCGATGACCGCGAAGCCCTGATCGAAGGGCTGGCCGACGGGACCATCGATGTGGTCGCCACGGACCACGCCCCCCATTCAGCCGAGGAGAAATCCCGGGGCCTGGCCGGCAGCGCCATGGGTATCGTGGGCCTGGAAACCGCCTTCCCGGTCCTTTACACCCGCCTGGTGAGAACCGGCCGCATCAGCCTGGAACGGCTGGTCGAAGCCATGTCCGCCGCTCCCCGCCGCATCTTCCGGCTCCCGGAGGCGCCGGAGGACTGGGTGGAAGCGGACCTGGACACCCCCTTCATCATCCACAGCAGCGACTTTGCCTCCATGGGGCGGGCTACACCTTTCGAAGGGTCCGAAGTGTATGGAAGGATCCTCCGGACCGTTTTCAACGGACAAACCGTATATAGTATATAACCCTTGACAGATTGACATGATCAGACCTCAGAAGAAACTGGTGCTGGAAACCGGCGAAGAGTTCTACGGGACGGGCTTCGGGGCGGACTGCCGCCGCGTCTGCGAGATCGTCTTCAACACTTCGGTCGTCGGGTATCAGGAGATCATCTCCGACCCTTCCTACGCCGACCAGATCGTCGTGATGACCTACCCGCTTATCGGCAATTACGGCATCGCCGATGAAGATTACGAGTCCCGGACCACCGACATCGGCGGTCTGGTAGTCCGCGAATGCTGCGATACGCCCAGCAACTTCCGTTCTACCAAGACCCTGGAAGAAGAACTGGAAGAACACGGAATCCCCTGCCTGAGCGGCGTGGACACCCGGATGCTCACGAAAATCATCCGCGACACGGGCCGGCCGATGGCCGCCCTCGTGGAGGCGGAAATGCCCAAGGAGGAGGCCCTGGCCCTCATCGCGGCCACGGAGCGCCCCAAGGACCTCGTGCGTCGCGTCAGCTGCCGCAAGCGCTGGGTTACCCGCACCTCCAACCATCGGTATCACGTGGTGGCGGTGGACTGCGGCATCAAGCAGAGTATCCTCAACCGGTTGAAGGAGCGTGGCTGCAACGTGACCGTCGTCCCGTTCAACACGTCCGCCAAGGACATCCTCGCTTTCAACCCCGACGGCGTCCTTCTCTCCAACGGTCCGGTTTCAGCCCTGGATGCGCCGGAGATCCGCGCCCTCTTCGCTGAAATCAAAGGAAAGGTTCCGGTACTGGGTATCGGCCTCGGCATGGAGGCCATCGGCCTGGAATACGGTGCGTCCCTTGCCCCGATGGGCTGCGGGATGCACGGTGACCATCCGGTCCGCGACCTGGCGAGCGGACGCATCAACATCGCCGTCCTCAACCAGACCTACCGTTTCGACACCGTCGATGGAACCGCCTTGACGCCCACCCATGTCCTGGTCCCCGAAGGATATGTGCTGGGATTCGAGAACAAGGAGGACAAGGTCCTCGGTTTCCAGTTCCACCTGGAGTCCGCTCCCGGTCCGCTGGACAACATCCACCTTTTCGACAAATTCATTCAAATGATGGAGGAACCGTGCAATGCCTAGGAGAAACGACATCAGGAAAGTGATGGTCATCGGCTCGGGCCCGATCGTGATCGGCCAGGCCGCCGAATTCGACTACGCCGGCACCCAGGCGTGCATCGCCCTCAAGGAAGAGGGCTACGAGGTCATCCTCGTGAACTCCAACCCCGCCACGATCATGACGGACACCCAGATGGCCGACAAGGTCTATATGGAGCCGCTCACCCTCGAATACGTCGCGAAGATCATCCGCTACGAGCGTCCCGACGCCCTGGTGCCGGGCCTCGGCGGCCAGACCGGCCTGAACCTCGCCGTCCAGCTCGCCAAGAAGGGCGTCCTGGAGGAATGCGGCGTGGAGATTCTCGGGACCTCCTTCCTGGGCATCGAGAAGGCTGAAGACCGCGAAATGTTCAAGGAGCTCTGCCTCTCCATCGACGAGCCCGTGATCCCTTCCGAAATCACGTACAGCATCGAAGAAGCGGTTGCGGCGGCCGGACGTATCGGCTATCCCGTCATCCTGCGCCCCGCCTTTACCCTTGGCGGTACCGGTGGTGGCTTCGCCTACAATGAGGAAGAACTCCGCGACATGATGCGGAACGCCCTCGCCCTCTCCCCTGTCGGCGAGGTGCTCGTGGAGAAGAGCATCAAGGGCTACAAGGAGATCGAATTCGAGGTCATGCGCGATGCGAACGACACCGCCATCGCCATCTGCTCGATGGAGAACGTCGATCCGGTGGGCATCCATACGGGCGATTCGATGGTCGTGGCCCCCGCCCAGACCCTGACGGACAAGGAATACCAGATGCTCCGGGACAGCGCCCTGAAACTGATCCGCGCCCTGGAGATCGAAGGCGGCTGCAACGTCCAGTTCGCCCTGGACCCGCTTTCGTTCAAATACTACATCATCGAGGTCAACCCCCGCGTGTCCCGTTCCTCGGCCCTGGCGTCCAAGGCCAGCGGCTTCCCGATCGCCCGTGTGACAGCGAAGATCGCCGTGGGCCTCACCCTGGATGAAATCATCATCGCGGGTGCCCCTGCCTGCTGCGAGCCCGCCATCGACTATGTGGTCACCAAGGTGGCCCGCTTCCCCTTCGACAAGTTCAGCGAGGCGTCCAACGAACTGGGCACCCAGATGAAGGCGACGGGCGAGGTGATGTCCATCGGCCGCACCCTGGAAGAAAGCATGCTCAAGGCCATGCGTTCCCTGGAGACCGGCTGCTGCCATCTCCACAAGAAGAAGTTCGACGACTGGACCGAAGAGGCCCTGCTGGATTACATTTCCACTCCGACGGACGACCGTTATTACGCGATCGCCCAGCTGCTGCGCCTCCGGATCGACTTGGCCCGCATCTATGACCGCACGAAGATCGACTGGCTTTTCCTGGAGAAGGTGTACAACATCGTCCGGATGGAACGCCGTGTCAAGGCCGCCCCGGGCGACATCGCCGTCCTGAAGGAAGCGAAGCGCATGGGCTTCGGTGACAAGTTCATCGGACAGCTCTGGGGCCGTTCCGAGGCCGATATCATCCGCCTGCGTTTTGCCGAGGGCATCCTGCCGGTTTACAAGATGATCGACTCCTGCTGCGCCGAGCACGACACCTACGTCCCCTATTTCTACTCCACCTACGAGCAGGAGAACGAATCCATCCGGAGCGACCGGAAGAAGATCATCGTCCTGGGCTCCGGTCCTATCCGCATCGGCCAGGGGGTGGAATTCGACTATTCCACCGTCCACGCCATCTGGGCCATCCGCGAGGCCGGATACGAAGCCATCATCATCAACAACAACCCGGAGACCGTCTCCACCGACTACACCGTTTCCGACAAGCTCTACTTCGAGCCGCTTACCGTGGAAGACGTGATGAACGTCATCCAGCTGGAGAAGCCCGACGGGATCATCGTCACCCTGGGCGGCCAGACGGCCATCAACCTCGCCGGTCCGCTGGAGGAATTCGACGTGCCGCTCATCGGCACCGGGCTCCAGGCCATCGACAACGCCGAGGACCGCAAGCTCTTCGAGGAGATCATGCGGAAGACCGGCATCCGCCAGCCGAAGGCCCATGCCGTCACGAATGTCGAAGACGGCGTGAAGGCGGCCGAGGACATCGGCTATCCGGTGCTCGTGCGTCCGAGCTTCGTGCTGGGCGGCCGCGCGATGATGATCGTCGGCAACGAGGCCACGCTCCGCCACTACCTGCACAACGCGGTGGAAATCAATGAGAACTCCCCGGTCCTCGTGGACAAGTACATCATGGGCAAGGAGACCGAGGTCGATGCCATCTGCGACGGTGAGAACGTCTTCATCCCGGCCATCATGGAGCACGTGGAGAAGACCGGTATCCATTCCGGCGACAGCATCAGCGTATATCCGTCCTTCAGCCTGAGCCAGAAGGTGAAGCAGGAGATCATCGACGACACGGTGAAGCTGGGCAAGGCCATCGGCATCGTGGGGCTTTACAACATCCAGTTCATCGTGGACGGCGACGAGAACGTGTATGTAATCGAGGTCAATCCCCGGAGTTCCCGTACGGTCCCGTTCATTTCCAAGAGCACGGGCGTTCCGATGGCAAAGATCGCCACCCGCGTCATGCTGGGACACTCCTTGAAGGAACAGGGCATCAACGAGGTCTATTTCCCGGAACGGAACCGGCATTTCGTGAAGACGCCGGCTTTCTCCTTCGGAAAGATCAAGGGCATCGACACCTATCTCTCTCCGGAGATGAAGTCCACGGGCGAGGCCATCGGCTACGACAAATCCCTGAACCGTGCGCTGTATAAGTCCTTGCAGGCCAGTGGCATGGACATCAAGTCCTACGGCACCATATTCGCGACGATCGCCGACAAGGACAAGGAAGAGGCCCTGCCGTTGATCCGCCGGTTCTACAACCTGGGCTTCAACATCGAGGCCACCAAGGGTACGGCGGCGTTCCTCAAGGAGCACGGTATCCGGACCAAGACACTGAAGAAACTCCGGGAAGGCAGCGACGAAATCTACCAGGCCATCCGCAAGGGCCATGTCAAGTACGTGATCAACACGATTGACCTGAACCAGAAGTCCAGCCACCTGGACGGTTACGGCATCCGCCGCTGCGCGGTGGAGAACAACGTCACGATCTTCACGGCCCTCGAGACCGTACGCGTGCTGCTGGACGTACTGGAGGAGATCACCCTGGGCATTTCCACCATCGACGAAGAGTATAAGTAATGGAGAAACGCCGGTTTACCATCCTGTCCAATGCCCTCATAGCCGCCGGTGCCTACCGGCTGGATCTGGCGGCGGACGATCCGGGATTCGTTCCGTCGGGTGAATTCGTGGACGTGTCCATCCCCGGATTCTTCCTGCGTCGCCCCTTGTCCATCTGTGACTGCCGTCCCGGCCGCCTCACCCTTGTTTACAAGGTTGTCGGGCAAGGGACGGAAGCGTTGTCGGACATGCCCGAGGGAACGGAACTGGAAGTGCTGACCGGTCTTGGAAACGGTTTCGACCCGGATGCGTGCCGGGAACGGGCCCTGCTGGTCGGCGGCGGCCTGGGCGTCCCTCCCCTGCTCATCCTGGCCAGACGGCTGAAAGCACAGGGAAAACACGTCACCGCGGTGCTCGGTTTCAATACGGCCGACGACGTCCTGCTAGTCGAGGAATTCCGGAGCATCTGTGACATCGTGGCGGTATCCACCGTCGACGGTTCCGTCGGCATAAAAGGGTTCGTGACAGATGCCTTTATCGCCATCCGGCCGGCTTTCGACTATTTCTATACTTGCGGACCCATGGTGATGATGAAGGTGGTCTGCGCCGCCCTGGAAGGGCCGGGCGAAGCCTCGCTGGAGGAACGCATGGGCTGTGGCGCGGGGTTCTGCTACGGGTGCAGCATCGAAACGAAGAACGGGCCCCGGCGCGTCTGCAAGGACGGTCCGGTGTTCAAGAAGGAGGACCTGCTATGGTAAAGGACCTGTCTGTCGATCTCTGCGGCATCCGCCTGAAGAATCCGGTCGTTCCGGCCAGCGGAACCTTCGGGTTCGGGCTCGAACTTGCCGGAGACATGGACCTGAACGTGCTGGGCGGCATCTCCCTCAAGGGCACGACCCGGGAGGCGCGCTACGGCAACCCTACGCCGCGCATCGCCGAATGCGAAGGCGGGATGATCAACTCCGTGGGCCTGCAGAATCCGGGCATCGATGTGCTTGTGGGCGAGAAAGTTCCGGCGCTCCGGAAAGTGTATGAGGGCTGCGTCATCGCCAACATCAGCGGCTTCTCGCTGGACGAATACCGCGAATGCTGCACGAAGGCCGATGCCTGCGAGGGCATCGACATCATCGAGGTGAATATCTCCTGCCCCAACGTACACAACGGCGGCATGGCTTTCGGGACTTCGGCCGCTTCGGCGGCGGAAGTGACTGCGGCCGTGAAGGCGGTCTGCCGCAAACCGGTCTTCCTCAAACTGAGCCCGAACGTGACGGACATCGTTTCCATCGCCCGCGCCTGCGAGGATGCGGGCGCCGACGGCCTCACGCTCGTAAATACCTTCCTCGGGATGCGGATCGACATCGCCCGCCGCAAGCCCGTGATCGCCAACAAGATGGGCGGTTTTTCCGGTCGCGCCGTCTTCCCCGTTGCGCTGCGGATGGTCTATCAGGTCGCGCATGCCTGCCGGATTCCCGTCATGGGATGCGGCGGCGTCGCGTCGGCCCGGGATGTCGTCGAAATGATGATGGCCGGCGCCACAGCGGTGCAGGTGGGCGCGGAAAACATCCGCAATCCCTTTGCCTGCCCGGAAATTATCGCCGAACTTCCGGCTCTTATGGATGAGCTGGGAATCAATACCTTACAAGAGATTATCGGAACCGTATGATGAATAAAGACGTCATTGTCGCCTGCGATTTCAGCAGCCGCGAAGCCACTTTGGAATTCTTGGACCGCTTCCCCGAAGGCCGCAAGCCGTTCGTAAAGATCGGCATGGAACTTTTCTATGCGGAGGGTCCTGCCATCGTCCGCGACATCAAGGCCCGCGGGCACAGGATCTTCCTGGACCTCAAGCTCCACGACATTCCCAACACGGTCAAGAAGGCCATGCGGGTGCTCTCCGCCCTGGACGTGGATATGGTCAATGTCCACGCGGCCGGCACCGTCGCGATGATGCAGGCGGCCCTAGAAGGTCTCACCCGGCCGGACGGGACCCGGCCGCTCCTCATCGCCGTCACGCAGCTCACATCCACTTCACAGGAAGTGATGCAGAACGAGCTCCTCATCGGCGCCTCCATCAACGATACCATCGTCAAATACGCGCAGAACGCGCGTGAGGCGGGTCTCGACGGCGTCGTGTGCTCACCGCTGGAGGCCGGTATGGTGAAGGAGGGCTGTGGCAAGGACTTCCTGACCATCACCCCGGGCATCCGCTTCGCCGAGGCCGGGAAGGACGACCAGGTCCGCATCACCACCCCGGCCCGCGCCCGCGAAATCGGCTCCGACTTCATCGTTGTCGGCCGTCCCATCACCGCCGCCCCGGACCCCGTGGCCGCCTATGAACGTTGTATGAAAGAATTTGTTGAATAGTATTTGACTCAAATCAACAGTATGGATAGACAAATCGCTTCCGCATTACTTTCCATCGGCGCCGTTTTCCTGCGGCCCGAACAGCCCTTTACCTGGGCCAGCGGCATCAAGAGCCCCATTTACTGCGACAACCGTCTAACCCTTTCCGCGCCCAGGGTGCGGGAGCAGGTGGAGAACGGACTTTCCTTGCTTGTCAAGCGGTACTATCCGGATTGCGAAATGCTGATGGGCACCTCCACGGCCGGCATCGCCCACGCCGCCATCACGGCCACCCTCCTGGACCTGCCCATGGGCTATGTCCGGGGTGAGGCCAAGACCCACGGCCGCACGAACCGGATCGAGGGCAAGATGGACCCGGGCACGAAAGTCGTCGTCATCGAGGACCTGATCTCCACGGGCGGCAGCGCCATCGAGGTGGTGGAAGCCCTCCGGGAGGCCGGCGCCGAGGTGCTGGGCATCGTGAGCATCTTCACCTACGGGATGAAACGCGGTCTGGAGCGCATCGCCGCCGCGAATACGGAAAACCATTCCTTGTGCAACCTGGACGTCCTCGTGGACGTGGCCGAGGAAGAAGGCCGCATCGGCCCGGGCTGGAAGGAGCGCATCCTCGCCTTCCGAGACAACCCTTCCGACGAAAGCTGGATCAAAGAATAACCACATACACTGACATGAAACACCTCATCGACCCGACCGATCTCACCAAACCGGAGATCGACGAAATCATCTCCCTCGCCCAGGACATCATCGCCCACCGCGAACGCTACCAGGGCAGCATGTCCCACCGCAAGCTGGCGACGCTCTTCTACGAGCCCAGCACACGCACGCGGCTGAGCTTCACTTCAGCCATGATGGAACTCGGCGGCAATGTCCTCGGTTTCTCCGACGCCCGCAGCAGCTCCGTTTCGAAGGGCGAGAGCGTACAGGATACCGTCCGCGTAGTCGGCTGCTTTGCCGATGTCATCGCGATGCGCCACCATATCGAAGGAGCCCAGCTCTATGCCACGGAAGTATCGACCGTGCCCATCATCAATGCCGGTGACGGATCCCACAGCCATCCGACCCAGACGCTGACGGACCTCCTGACCATCCAGCGGGAACTCGGCCACATCGACGGAATCACCATCGGTTTCTGCGGCGACCTCCGTTTCGGACGGACCGTCCATTCCCTCATAAAAGCCCTCACGAGATACAAGGACATCAAGGTCATCCTGATTGCGCCGGACGAGCTCAAATTACCCGACTACATCAAGCAGGATGTCTGCGAACGGACCGGCATTCCGTACCGCGAAGTGGAGACGATGGAAGAAGTCATGGGCGAACTGGACGTGCTGTACATGACCCGCGTACAGAAGGAACGTTTCCTGGATGAGGATGAATTCGACCGTGTGAAGGACAGTTTCGTGCTGGATTCGGCCAGGATGTCCCTCGCCAAGCAGAAGATGGCCGTGCTCCATCCCCTTCCCCGCGTGAACGAGATCCTTACCGAAGTGGACAGCGATCCCCGCGCCGCCTATTTCCGCCAGGTCGAGAATGGCAAGTTCGTGCGTGAGGCACTCATCGTCAAGCTGCTGGAATGGAAGGACGATCCCGCCCACGGTATGCCGGAGGACGAAGAGCCCATCGTGGATCCGGAACTCCGCTGCCCCAACCGCAAGTGCATCTGCAACAACGAACACGCCCCGCACAAATTCCACCGGGCCGAAAACGGCGTTCTCCGCTGCTGGTACTGCGACTCGAAAGTGCGTTAGGGGAACGTTTTTTGCTGTACGGATTTCGAAGTTTCGATTATAATCGCGATATTTGTATCTCTAAATCCTGATGATTTGAAGCCCGAATCCGTCAATAAACTCCTCGAGAAGAGTTTCCGAAATAACTGGAAGCGTCCCGCCCTCTCCAACTACAAGGGCGAGACGCTTTTGTACAGTGACCTGGCGCGCAGCATCGCCAAGATGCATATCGCCTACGCCCATTACGGCATCGCCCCCGGCGACAAGGTGGTCATCTGTTCCCGCAACCAGGCCCACTGGGCCGTCTGTTTCCTGGCGGCGATGACCTACGGCGCCGTTCCCGTCCCCCTCCTGCACGAATTCAAGCCCGGGAACATCCACTATCTGGTAAACCATTCCGATGCGAAGCTCCTTTTCGTGGAGCGGGTGATCTGGGACGGCCTGAACGCGGAAGACATGCCCGGTCTGACCGCCGTCATCCAGATCGAGGACTATGAAGTCCTGCACCTGAAGGAAGGAGCCTCCGAGGCGGCCCGGCCGCAGTTGGAGAGGATGTACAAGAAGGTCTATCCGCGCGGCATCCGCCCCGATGACCTCGACTATCACAAGGATGAACCGGACGAACTGGCAATCCTGAGCTATACTTCCGGCACATCCGGCTTTTCCAAGGGCGTGATGATTCCCTACCGCGCCGTCTGGTCCAACGTCTATTTCATGCACGAGAACCTGCCGATGATCGACAACACCTCCAATGTCGTCGTCATCCTCCCTTCCGCGCACATGTACGGCATGATGTTCGAGTTCTTCTTCGAGATGGTGATGGGCTGCCACATCCATTTCCTCACGAAGGCCCCGAGCCCGAAGGTTCTCGCCGAGGCGTTCTCCGACATCCGCCCGAATGTCGTGTATGCCGTTCCCCTGATCGTGGAGAAAATCTACAAGACGCTCCTCCGGACGCTTCCGAAGGATGCGGACCTGTGCAAGGCCCTGAAGGATTTCTTCGGCGGCGACTTCGAAGAAGTGATCATCGGCGGCGCTGCACTCAATCCCGAGGTCGAGCGCGCCCTCCGCAGGATCAAGTTCCCTTTCACCATCGGCTATGGCATGACGGAGTGCGCCCCCATCATCACCTATTCCCGCTGGTTCAAGGGCCGGATGTACTCCTGCGGGACCACCGCTCCCAACATCGAGATCCGCGTGCAGTCCAAGGCCCCGCACCTGGTTCCCGGCGAAGTCCAGGTCATGGGCGCGAACGTGTTCCTGGGCTACTACAAGAACGTCGAGGCGACGGCCGAGGCCTTCACGAAGGACGGCTGGTTCCGTACCGGCGACGTCGGTATCCTGGACAATGATGGCTATCTGTACCTGCGCGGACGCACGAAATGCATGATTCTCGGTGCCAACGGCCAGAACATCTATCCGGAGGAAATCGAGGCCGCCCTGAACAATATGCCTTACGTGGTCCACTCCCTGGTGATCGACGACAACGGGAAACTGGTGGGACTCATCTATCCCGACTACAAGCAGGCGAACCTGGACGGGCTCCGCGTCAAGGAACTGAACGAGCTGCTCCAGGATAACCTGCAGGAAGTGAATCTCCTTTTCCCCAACTACTCCCACATCGCCCATCTGGAACTGATGCCGGAAGATTTCGAGATGACGCCGAAGGGCAGCATCAAGCGGTATCTGTACCAGCGCAACCGTCTCTCCTGAGTTCCATGAAAAAAACGATCCTGACGCTCCTGCTGGCGGTATCCGCATCCTGCTTCCTCCAGGCCCAGCCCGCCTGGGTCCAGACACAGCATCCCCAGGCTCCGGCCGTCCCGGAATACGTCGCCTTCGCCGGCGACACGGTCCGCTTCGACCGCACCGACTTCTACGAGCGCATGGACCGGGAACTCATCTCCTTCACCTACATGCACACCAACACGACGCTGATGCTCAAGCGCTCGCGCCGGTATTTCGCCCAGATCGTCCCGATCCTGCGCCAGCAGGGCGTCCCGGAGGACCTGAAGTACCTGATGGCCATCGAGAGCAGCCTGGACCCGAAGGCCCTCTCCGTCGCGGGAGCGGCCGGCCTGTGGCAGTTCACCAAGGCCACGGCCCAGACTTACGGGCTGGAGGTTACCACGGAGGTGGACGAGCGCTACAACATTGAGAAGGAGACGGTCGCCGCCTGCAAGTTCCTGAAGGACGCCTACCGGAAATACGGCGACTGGATGACGGTCGCGGCCAGCTACAACGCCGGCCAGGGCGGGATCTCCCGCCGCCGCGAGGCGCAGAAGCAGACCTCGGCCCTGGAGTTATGGCTGCCCGAAGAGACGGCCCGCTACATGTTCCGTCTCCTGGCCGTGAAGATGTTCTTCGAGAATCCCGCTTCGTTCGGTTTCAACGTGCCGCTGTCCGAGCGTTATCCCTACATCGAGCCGAAAGACGTCCTGACCGTGAACTACCCCATCGAAAGCCTCGTGGATTTCGCCCTGCAGCACGGGACCACCTACGCACGGCTGAAGGAAGCCAATCTCTGGCTCCGGGATGAGAAACTGACGAACAAGGGGAACAAGACGTACAAGGTCGTGATTCCCTAACGGAGCACGAGTTCCTTGACGAAGCCGACCGACCGGTTGTCCGGCGTGAAAAGGCTGTCCCCCGAGAGCGTGGCGTTCATCTTTTCGATGAGCGCCTCTTTTTGGAAGGAGAGCTGGTTCCGGATGACGGAGGAATTGAGCGTTATGAAAAGGGTGCCGGCACGGAAATACCGCTTCAGTGTGAAAGGACCGGCGCCGGAGCATTCGTCCCAGGCGGCGTAGATCCGCTGCGTGTTGAGTCCGGAGGCCATTTTCGCGGACTTGATGTACTCCTCGATCACTTCCTGCATCGACAAGGCCTCCTTCCGGCGGATGGCGTAGCTGCGTTTCTTGTACTCCGCCATTATTCCACCTGCGTGAAGACGCCGCCCACGGTGTCGAAATAGGCGCGGTCGTCGGTGATACGGTCCACGATTCCGCTCAGGCGGACCTTGTTGGAATCGGTGATGAAGATCTGTCCGAAGCCGCTGCCGGCGACCATCCCGATGAGGTTGCCGATGCGGTTCATATCCAGTTTGTCGAAGACGTCGTCCAAGAGGAGGATGGGCGCATAACCATAGCCTTCGCGCATGATCTCGTACTGGGCGAACTTGAGGGATACGAGGAAGGATTTCTGCTGGCCCTGGGAACCGCAGCGACGGATCGGATGACCGTCCATCGTGAACAGGAAATCGTCCCGCTGGATACCCGAAGAAGTGAAACGGAGCGCCAGGTCGCGGTCGCGGGAAGCCTTCAGGAGCTCCTCGAGCGGCGCTTTTTCCAAGTCCGAACGATACTCGACGGAGACTTCTTCCCCACCGCCGGAGATCAGTTCATAATAGCGCCGGATGACGGGCCGCAAATCCTCGGCCAGCCGTTTCCGCGCTTCGTGGACAGGCTGGGCGGCGGCGGCCATCCGGGCGTCGAAGACGTCCATCAGGTCCCAGTCCGGGACTCCGTCCTTGAGCATTCTGTTACGCTGCGCCAGCAGGCGGTTGTAAGTCTGGATGGCCGCCAGATAGCTGCGGTCCATCTGGGACAGGACGCCGTTGGCGAAACGGCGGCGCTCCTCGCCGGATTCGCTCACCAGGGCGATGTCCCCGGGCGAGACCATCACGACCGGCAGGACGCCGATGTGCTCGGAGATGCGGACGCAGGGTTTGTCGTCCCGTACGAGTTTCTTCTCCCCTTCCGCCACGCGGATGGAAAAACGCGATTCCAGGCCGTTGTCCATCAGGTAGGTCCCGCCGATGGTGAACCCCTCCGTCCCGTACCGGAAATTGTAGCGGTCGGGGGCCGGGAAGGCGCTCTTGGTCATCGACAGGTAATAGACCGCGTCCATCAGATTTGTCTTTCCTTCGCCGTTGTTTCCGCTGACGCAGTTCACGTTGGGCGAGAACGACAGTTCCT
>JAEEGG010020149.1_pt1 | contig 13365 bp, 9 predicted proteins | sample 9134161 | NCBI WGS metagenome assembly JAEEGG01 (sample SAMN16246543, study PRJNA631951) | gut metagenome | biome: gut microbiome; feature: rumen; material: CR-attached | host: Bos | place: Iran: Karaj | collected 2018-10 | reverse complement strand
TCAAAACAGCACGCCATCGTGCCCTCTGCACCGATGGTTATCAAGGACGACCCCACGCTGATGTTCACCAACGCGGGTATGAACCAGTGGAAAGATATTATTCTGGGAACACGTGACCCAGAGCCACGTCGCCGTGCCGATACACAGAAGTGTCTGCGCGTTTCAGGTAAGCATAATGACTTGGAGGAAGTAGGTCACGACACCTACCACCACACCATGTTCGAGATGCTGGGTAACTGGAGTTTTGGCGACTACTTCAAGGAGGGTGCCATCGATATGGCATGGGAATACCTTGTCGACGTACTGAAGCTGAACCCCGAGGACCTGTACGTAACCGTATTCGAGGGTTCACCCGAAGAGAACATCCCTCGCGATGACGAGGCAGCCAAATACTGGTCTAAGCACGTGCCTGCCGACCACATCATCAATGGTAACAAGCACGACAACTTCTGGGAGATGGGCGATACAGGTCCCTGTGGTCCCTGCTCAGAGATTCATGTTGACTCACGTACACCCGAGCAGCGCAAGGCCAGTGGCAAGAGCGGCCGTGAACTGGTAAACCAGGACGATCCTCAGGTTATCGAGATTTGGAACATCGTGTTCATGCAGTTCAACCGCAAGGCTGACGGCTCACTGGAGCCCCTGTCAATGAACGTGATTGATACTGGTATGGGCTTTGAGCGCCTGGTCCGCATGATGCAGGGCAAGCACTCCAACTACGATACCGACGTGTTCCAGCCTATCATCAAGGCCGAGCAGCAGATTACAGGTCTGAAGTACACCACCTTCGAGGAGGAGACCGTCAACCCTGTCAGCAAGGAGCAGGATAATATCAACGTGGCTATGCGTGTTTGCGCTGACCACCTGCGTGCCGTTGCCTTCTCTATTGCCGATGGTCAGTTGCCCTCAAACGCCAAGGCTGGCTACGTGATCCGTCGTATCCTGCGTCGTGCCGTACGCTATGCCTACACCTTCCTGGGTCAGAAGGAAGCCTTCCTCTACAAACTCCTCCCCACCCTTGTCGAGGAGATGGGCGATGCCTTCCCTGAGTTGAAGGCTCAGCAGACCCTCATAGCCAAGGTGATGAAGGAAGAAGAAGATTCTTTCCTCCGCACACTGGAGAAAGGTATCGGCATGCTCAACGACGCCATGGAGCAGCTCAAGGCCGAAGGTAAGAAGGAGCTCGACGGCGTACAGGCTTTCCGTCTGTTCGACACCTACGGATTCCCTCTCGACCTCACCGAACTGATTTGTCGTGAGAACGGTTTCACCGTCAACGAAGAGCAGTTCAACACCGAGATGCAGAAACAGAAAGACCGTGCCCGCAATGCCGCCGCTGTAGAGAACTCAGACTGGGTAGAGCTGCAGCCAGGCGAACAGCAGTTCGTTGGCTATGACTATACAGAATACGAGTGCCGCATCCTGCGCTATCGCAAGGTGACACAGAAGAAGAACGAGTTCTATGAGCTGGTTATCGACAACACACCTTTCTATGGCGAGATGGGTGGTCAGGTAGGCGACCAGGGTGTTCTGGTGTCAGAGAACGAGACCATCGAGATCATCGACACCAAGCGCGAGAACGGACAGAGCGTACATATCGTGAAGCAGTTGCCAAAGGATACTGCCGCTCAGTTCATGGCTTGCGTTGATACCGACAAGCGCGACGCCAGTGCAGCCAACCACACCGCTACCCACCTGCTCGACTATGCCCTGAAACAGGTTCTGGGTGACCACGTGGAGCAGAAGGGTTCTTTCGTAAGTCCTGACACCCTGCGTTTCGACTTCTCTCACTTCGAGAAAGTGACCGACGAGCAGATCCGTGAGGTAGAGCGCATGGTCAACGATATGATTCGTCAGGATATCCATATCGACGAGCATCGTGACATGCCTTTCGAGGAAGCCAAGAAACTAGGTGCTATTGCCCTCTTTGGTGAGAAATACGGTGACAAAGTGCGTGTCGTTCGTTTCGGTCCCTCATGCGAGTTCTGTGGTGGTGTTCACGCCAGCAGCACAGGTCGTATCGGTATGTTCAAGATTCTCTCTGAGAGTTCTGTCGCTGCCGGTATCCGTCGTATCGAGGCTAAGACAGGCGGTGAGTGCGAGGAACTGCTCTATCAATTGGAGGACACCCTCAAGGCCGTGAAGGCATTCTTCAACAATGCCAAGGATCTGCAGGGCGTTATCAAGAAGTATATCGACGAGCACGACGCTATGAAGAAGGAGATTGAAGGTTTCCAGGCACAAGCCGTAGAGCGTGCTGCCAAGCAGTTGGTTGAGAAAGCTCGCGAAGTCAATGGTGCGAAGGTAATTACAGCTGTTATGCCTATGAATCCTGCTGCCGCAAAGGACCTTGCCTTCAAGATTCGCGCTGCCGTAGAAGGCTCACTGCTCTGTGTTCTTGGAACTCATGCCGACAACAAGCCCCAGCTCTCTATTATGATGAGCGACGATATGGTGAGCGACCATGGACTGAATGCCGGTCAGATGGTACGCGAGGCAGCCAAACTCATTCAGGGTGGTGGCGGCGGTCAGCCTCACTTCGCCCAGGCTGGCGGTAAGAATGTCGATGGTCTCAGCGCAGCTGTTGATAAAGTGATTGAATTAGCAAACTTATAATCAAATAAAAAGGAGGTTTTCGAACCTCCTTTTTTTCTATTCTCTTTCCACTTTCAACTTTCCACTTTATCATACGCATGCGCAGGATAATCGATGGTGTAATGCAGCCCTCGACTCTCCTTACGCTCCAAGGCGAAGCGGGTGATGAGGTATCCTACATTAATCATATTGCGCAGTTCGCAGATATCCCTTGTAGCCTTCACGCGCTTAAAGAGATTCTCGGTCTCTTCATAGAGCGTATCCAGACGCACCCATGCACGATGCAGACGCAGATCGGAACGTACGATGCCAACATAGTTGGACATGATTTCGCCCACCTCCTTCACGCTCTGTGTTATCAATACCTTCTCCTCATTAGTCAGCGTGCCCTCGTCATTCCATTCAGGTACCTTCTCGTTGAAGTCGTAAAGGTCAATATGCTCCAAAGAGTGCTTGGCAGCAGCATCAGCATATACCACAGCCTCAATCAGGGAGTTAGAAGCCAAACGGTTACCGCCATGCAAACCTGTGCACGAACATTCACCGATAGCATACAATCGCTCAATACTTGAACAACCATTCAGGTCAACCTTGATGCCACCACACATATAGTGGGCAGCAGGACGTACAGGAATATAGTCCGTAGTGATATCAATACCCATCGAGAGACACTTCTGATAGATATTGGGGAAGTGCTTACGCGTCTCTGCAGGATTCTTATGCGTCACATCCAGGCAGACATGATCCAGTCCATGTATCTTCATCTCCTTATCGATGGCACGTGCCACGATATCACGTGGTGCCAGCGACAGACGCTCGTCATATTTCTCCATGAAACTCTCGCCATTAGGCAGGCGCAGGATACCACCATAACCTCGCATAGCCTCCGTTATCAGGAAAGCAGGATGCGTCTCACCTGGTGAATAAAGGGCTGTGGGGTGAAACTGCACAAATTCCATATCCTGTACCGTTCCCTTGGCACGATAGACCATAGCCTCACCATCACCAGTAGCGATGATAGGATTCGTGGTGGTCTGATACACGGCACCACAACCACCTGTACACATCAGCGTGACCTTCGACAGATACGTGTCCACCTTCTCCGTCTCGGGGTTCAGCACATAAGCACCATAACAGTTGATATATGGTGTGCGACGTGTCACCTTTGCCCCCAGATGATGCTGAGTGATAATCTCCACTGCGAAGTGGTTCTCTCTCACCACAATATCAGGATTGCTTCTCACGGCAGCCATCAGTCCGCGCTGAATCTCAGCACCAGTATCATCAGCATGGTGCAGGATACGGAACTCAGAGTGTCCGCCCTCACGATGCAGGTCAAACGTACCATCATCCTTACGGTCGAAATTCACACCCCACTCCACCAGTTCTTTAATCTGTTCAGGAGCGTTTCTCACCACCTGCTCTACAGCAGCGCGATCACTGATATAGTCGCCCGCAATCATCGTGTCCTCAATATGCTTGTCGAAATCATCAACAGCCAGATTAGTCACCGAAGCCACACCACCCTGTGCAAACGAAGTGTTGGCCTCATCAAGCGAGGTCTTACAGATAATGCAAACCTTACCTTTCTTGGCGCGGGCCACCTTCAGGGCATAACTCATGCCAGCCACGCCAGCGCCTATAATCAGGAAATCATATTTGTAAACCATACAAATCAAATTAATGGTGCAAAGGTACAAATAAGCGAGTAAAATGCAAAAGGAAAACTTGTTTTTCTTTTCATTTTCGAGAGAAAGTGCCTTCGACAAAGTCAAAGGTACAAAATAATTCAGAATTCATAATTCTTAAATCTCATTTTTTTGTCACTTTACGACAAAAAACGCACAGTCACGCCATATCGGCATAAAAAGCATGTAAAACAACACCCGAAGATGAGTTATCAGTGTTTCAAGACTCACCTTCGGGTGTTAAAGTATAACGTTGTTCTATTTACTCTTTTTACAATTGCAACAAAAGCCAGTTCTGCTTACCAATCTTCTCGATAAGATCCAGTGCGCCCTGACTCCAGTAAAGGTCTTCCTCCTCGTCCTTCAGGTAGCCCTTCAGCAGGTCGTAGGTAGTGGGATCATCCTTCAGGTCAGCCATGCACTTCATCAACGTCTCAACACCAGGCTCCTGTATGGCAAGATCAGCCTTCACATACTCTATGGGGTCACAGATCAGGTTGCGGCTCTTCATGCCTTCGAATTTAACCTCTGCACCCAGGTCGAGAATACGCTCCGTGAACTTCTCTACCCATCCCATCTCCTCATCAAAGTGGTCGATATACTTCTGTCCGAGCTTGGTGATACCCTGCGACTTAAAGATCATACCCTGCTGCTTGTGAACCATTGCACCTTCAGCCAGATGAGTCACGAAAAACTGTAATGCCTCAATTGATTTCTTCATTTCCATAATTAATTGTTTTTAGTAATAAAAAAAAGGTAATTATAATGTTGTCAGAATAAACTGCCGGAAAGCATCAAAATCCTTTTGATTAGGATGCCCTATGTAAACAGGTCCCATTGAACCTTTGCACGAGAACTCTTTCTCTGAGACGGTGATTCCTCTTGTCTGAAGCAGTTCACGCATCTGCGGCACAGGCGACTTGATGATGGCACTCGATCCGAAGCATACCACACACTTCACCATATCGGGAGTCAGCGTATTGATAAACTCAACGATGCTACTGTCTACCTTTCCCAAAAATACGCCAGAACCTAAATACAGCGTGTCAACAGGTTCTGTCAGTCGAATAGTTGCTAGTTCCGGACGTGTGTTGGTGAGCTCGCCGACGATGTTAGCCATTTTTTCCGTATGGCCAAACTTACTATAATAACGAATTGCTGTTTTCATATTTGTATCATTTCATTAAACAATCATTTTTTCTATCTCCTCTCTGTGCTCGAAGAGAGTACATCCGCCAGTGTGCTCCCAACCGAGAGCCTTTGCAGCGCGAATCTTGCGGAACAGGGGCGACTGCAGGGCCTTGCGGACACCCATCGTAGCCACATTACTGTCGCTGAAGGGTGAGAACGGACAGGGCTCTGCCGATCCGTCAGGACCGATGTGAAAGAATCCACGTCCTGAAGCCAGACATCCACCAAGTGCTTTCTCGTCACCAGGGAACGACAAGAAGATAATGTCGCTATAGGCATTGCGACGCTCCTCCAGCAGTCGCTCCATCTCTGTCACCTCGTCATCGCCAAAGGCTAGATGTTCCGTGCCTTCCTCTGTGGGCACATATTCTATATAGAACACGATTTTACAACCGTAGCCACGCAGGGTATCAATGAATTGGGGCGAGGTGACAAGCTGGTAGTTCTCTGTGGTCACCGTGATGCTGGTACCGAAAAAAAGATCTTCCTCTTTCAGCAATGCCATCGACTGCATGGCGCGTTTGAAAACGCCCTGACCGCGACGCTCGTCAGTACCCATAGCCGTACCCTCTATACTGATTATAGGCACCATGTTGAGATGTTCCCTGAGGAAGTTGATATAAGAGGGACCAATCAGTGTTCCATTCGTGAAGATAGGAAAGATCATGTCCTTCACCTCAGCGATTTTCTCCAGGATATCCTTTCGCATAAAAGGCTCCCCACCAGCAATCAACGAGAAGTTGATGCCCATGTCTGCAGCTTCCGTGAAGATAGCCTGCCATTGTTCTGGAGTCAGGGTTGCCTTCTGATTGACAGCCTCATCCTCAGCTATACCGTTACTACGCGCATAGCATCCCTTGCAATGCAGGTTACAAGTTGTAGAGATACTACTGATGAGGAATGGCGGAACCTCCAGTCCTTCCTGCTCCAGCATCTTCTTGCGCCGTTTCTCTGATTTCTGAAAGAGCGTCTGCATACTATAGGCAAACCTTGCCTCACGGGGATTTGAGAGCACACTCTTATAGGCCTTCGCCATAATGGTGCGAATGCTATTGCTCATGTAAGTCGCTAAGTCCAGTGTTGAATTCGTTTTCATATGTCTTTTATAATTCTCCTTATATCGTTCGCGATACAAAGTTACGGATATTATTTTGAATCACAAGAAAAACAGATAAAACTTTAAGTTTGTTTAACGATAGGTCGTGTGCGACATTAACATCATAACAGTATTTTCTTAAAACAACGGCGCCGTTTCACATACTCCGGTTTCAGTTGTTTCCACTTTCAACAGATATGTAAAAGAGCATTTCGGTCAGACCCCCGCATACTTCCGACAGCATTAACATATTACCACGTCTCTGAAAAAAAAGAATAATATTCTTTTGTTTTGCGCCCGACTTTTCGTAACTTTGGCTTCGCCGAAGTTAATTTGCGCTCGGAAATGAAAAGAAATACAAGTTTTCTTTTTGCATTTCACTCGACTTTTCGTAACTTTGCAACAATTATGAAGAAAAGAACGATTTTAGGCTTATTATGGCTACTATCGGTTTCGCTCCATGCCCAAACGGAACAGATAGCCAGTGAACTAACTACAACATCCGATACTACACAAATTCAGTTACCCTGGCCTCAACAAATGCAGGCTCAACTGGACTCCATGATGCGCGATCCGATGCTGGACTATACCCAACTGGGACTGATGGTATGGGACCTCACAGACGACTGTCAGCTGTTCGCCATGAACCAGCGACAGCTTCTGCGTCCAGCCTCCACAATGAAACTGGTCACGGCCATCACAGCCCTCGACTATCTGGGCACCAATTATCAGTATACCACCTCCCTGTATTATAAAGGCGACATTACCGACCACACCCTTCAGGGCGACCTCTATTGCGTAGGCGGCCTCGACCCCTCGTTCTCCTATGGCGACCTGGATGCCTTTGCCCAGAGCGTCAAGCAACAAGGTATCGACACCATCTGTGGCTGCATCATTGCCGACAACACGCTGAAAGACACCCTGAAATGGGGTGAAGGCTGGTGCTGGGACGATGACAACCCCACCCTCTCGCCACTCCTTGTAGACCGCAAGGACAATTTCCTCATGCAGTTCATCAATGCCCTGTCGCGCCATGAAGTCGTACTGCAGGATATCACCATCAAGGAAGGTAAGGTTGACGAGGACGCCATCCTGCTGAGTCAGCACAAAACCTCTATAGACCAGATACTGCTGCGCATGATGAAAGATAGTGACAACCTCTATGCCGAGTCCATGTACTATCAGATAGCCGCCCACAGCAACCATCCTGGCAAGGCCCTCTATGCCCAGCGTCAGGAGAAAGCCCTGATGGAACGTGCAGGTCTGAACAGCAGTCGCTATAAGTTGGCCGACGGCAGTGGACTGTCGCTCTACAACTACCTCTCTGCCGAGTGCTTGCTGCGCCTCCTGCGTTATGCCTATCAGCATAAGCCCATCTATCAACACCTGTTGCCCTCACTGCCTGTTGCCGGCGAGGACGGCACCCTCAAGAAGCGTATGCTCGATACCCATGCCGAAGGTAATGTGCAGGCCAAGACCGGCACACTCACCGGTATCATCTCCCTGGCAGGCTACTGCACCGCCTCCAACGGCCATCGTCTCTGCTTTGCCATAATTAATCAGGGCGCACTCAGTGGCAAGGCTGCCCGCAACTATCAAGATAAGATTTGCGATATCCTCTGCGAATAAGCAGTCAGAAAATATAAGAAAAGCCTGCTCGTCTGAGCAGGCTTTCTTTTTTTATATGGAGTGATATTAGAAGTTCACACCGAAGTTGAGATACCATGCACCGTTGTGTGCAGCATCGTTGTCATCATCCAGAATGTTGGTCACACCAAACTTCAGACCTGTCTCCAGATACAGCTTGTTGTACTCAGCACCACAACCGAACTTGATACCTACGTCAGGACGGTTGAAACCACCATCGCTTGAGAAAGAGCCAGTGCTACCGGGCTTAATCTTACCAGCGACACCCAGTCCGAAGGTAGGACCCAGATAAGGCAGCAGGGCAATCTCGTCAGTTACCTGTACGCCGTACTTAATCAGCAAGGGGATTTCCAGATAGTTCAGGTTAACCTCATTCTTGCCATCCTTGGCACCCTGCATGGCGAAATACAGACCAGACTCCAGGAATACAGGTGTAGCGTCGCTAACACGCAGACCCAGCACACCACCGATGTTCATGCCTGCCTTAGCGCCAAGACTCTTATCATAGTCACCGCTGATCCAACCTACGTTCAAACCAACGCGTGCACCATAATATACAGTACTCTCACTCAAAGAAAAACCACCGCTGCTGTACTGAGCGAACGAAGGTGCTGCAAACAGCACGACTACAATAGCCACTAAAAATTTCTTCATCATTTCTTTTACTATTTAGGTTAATGTTTAAAACTGCGTGCAAAATAACAAGTTTTTTTTGAATTGTGCAAGTTTTCCTCACACTTTTTTACATCAACGAGATAGTGAACAGGTAAACGACGGCTGCAGGGATAGCCAGAAGCGAAGAATCGAAGCGATCCAGCATGCCTCCATGACCTGGCAGGATATTGCCGCTGTCCTTGATACCCAGCGTACGCTTCAGCAGGCTCTCCACCAGGTCGCCCCATGTGCCAAACACCACGACGGTGATGCCCAGTCCTGCCCATTGCCACATATTCAAATCACTATGCTGCCCAGTCTGACCCAGCACCCACCAGATTAGTATGGCTATACCAACCACCAGCAGTCCTCCGCCGATGCTGCCTTCCCAGCTCTTGCCTGGCGACACCCTTGGGAAGAGCTTATGACGACCCAGGAGCGACCCACAGAGGTAAGCACCCGTATCGTTCATCCAGAGGAATATGAACACACTCAGGGGCAACACAAACGAATAGCTGCCTGCCTGGGGGAATGCCAGCACGTTCAGCGTTGAGAACGGCAGTGCGATATACATCTGGGGCAACATCGTGTAGGCCCAGTTGTTGATAGGATCCTTTGCCTTCAGGTATAGCTCTGCTATCAGCAGATAGACGATGGTTATCAGATAAGGTATAAACACAGTGTCCGTATTCACGTATCCGCTGCAGTGGCCTGCCATCGCCAGAAACAGATACACGCCTGCCACCGTCGAGATAAACTGGTTCACCTGCACATAGGGACGCTCGTTCACCAGTCCGCAGAACTCCCAGATAGTCAGGCCAGTGACCAGCGCAAACAGGAAGACCATAGCCATCGGATTCAGGAAACTGACCACGATAGCGGCGACGAAAAATACGCCTGTGATGGTTCTAACAATAAAGTTTTTCATATTATTCACGTTTTCTTGGTGCAAAAATACAACATTTTTTTGAAAGTTGTACAATTACACCAAGAAAAATCACTCACGGGCACGCACCAGCCAACCTATTTGCGGCGTCAGCATATTGTTTTTCTCGTCGTCCAAGGCACCGACAAAGCCAGACATCAGTTCCATGGGTGTCTCACTGAGCGTGGCTCCTGTGATGGGGTCTATGACACGATACTTAAACTCTACGCGCACAAACTCTGCTGGCATACTCTTGGTATAGGGCACCCTGTCGAGCGTGTATCCGTCTTCCGTGGGGAAGAATTTCAGAATCCAGCCATCGAATTCTGTGGGCTTGTCTGCCGAACAAGGACGGACGCTTGCAAACTCGTCCACCCGCTGTTTCTTCACCATCTCCTGCCAGAACCTCTGATTGGGGCTACCCTCGGCCGTCTTGATAAACTCGTTGAGGATAGGCTCCAAGGTCTGCGTCCATTCGCTGAGCCCATACTGTCCCAGTTTCTGCGTCTTGCTGAGCACCGCGCGCCAGTCGTCGGGCGTGCCCTGCAGGGTGACGCTGGGAATGCCGCAACCTATTCGGACAGCCAGGTAGTTGAAGTACGACTTCATGCTCTCCATCAGCGTGATCTGTGAGGCGATACGCTCCACGGGCGTCGTCGTTGAGAAGTCGGCCGCGATGGTCTTTGCCACCTCCCCCTTCGTATGACGCTCTATCTCCTTCGAGAAGTCATTCATCAGCTTACCCCAGTCAGCCTTACCCGACAGCAGGTCGTCCTTGGTCATAACCATCAGGTCCTGCTTACCCTCGTGATAGACCAGTTGCGAGCGCAGCTCCTCGCTGTGGGCATTCACATAGCGGGCGAAGCCCTGACTAATCAACAGCCACATCATATCGGGCGACAGCGTGACGCTCTTGTGCTCGGCATAGGCCTTCACCATGCACTGGTAGAAAGCATCTTTCACTACGATCCGCAGATTCTGGGCATCAGCAAAGCTCAGCGCCACCACATGCTGGTCTTCTACCTTGACGCCATCCTGACCGAGCAGATACTGAGCAGCCAACCTACCATCATAGTGGGCCACCACCGTTTTCTCCAAAGCCTTCAGGTTCTCGTCCACCTTAAACGTGATGCTCTTCGGCTGATTCTTCTTTGCACGCTTTTGCTTGATGATTGGGGCAATGCGCGAGCTAGGCACAACATACTTCGTGTTGTCTTCCACCTCGTCAATCTTAATCATTATGCCCTCGAAGTCTTCCATATTTATCTTCCCAGTCACCTCCCTATGGGGTATGGGCAGTCCATACTTGGGATTACGATTGCGAGACTGCAGACTATCGTCCTTGTGATCACGACCTACCAGAATCTTTGGATCACTCTTTTTCTCATAGGCCTTCACCTTGGCAATGAGACTGTCGGGAAGGGTCTTTATAGGTTTTGTGGTAATCTCAATCACGCCATTCCAGCCCTGACGACCATAGACGGCAGTGGCTGTAGCATCTTTCAGCACTCGGATAGACTCAACGGTCTGTCCTTCCAAACGGAGTATCCTCAGGAAATCTTTATCCGTGGCATGCTTTAAGACTTCATCATCAAGTCTCAAATTAAGTGCCTCACCATTCAGCACAATGAGTGGAGAATCGTCACCAGAAGAAGACATTTCCGATGTTCCACGAAGACGCACGTTATTGCCTGAGCCCAGATCTCCTGCATTCTCAACAACATCCAGTCCTGCAATGCGACCCTGCAGAGCTTCATCGATACTTGTATAGCCAAGCCCTTCATACTCGCGCATCTCTATTCGACGGGGTGTACCAGAGGGACGAACCTCCTCTTCACGGTCATCATCGATACCCGTCATTCTGTTTGAATCACTGTTCTGTTCATAGGCCTTCACCTGAGCAATCAACTGAGCAGACGGCACCTTCACAATATCTTTCTTCGCAGTTTCTTCTGCTGTCGTTTCCTCTGCTGTCGTTTCCTCGATGACACCTTCCGCTATCATGGTCTGAGCCGTAAGCTGAGGCTCCTCGGCCAACTCATCCTTCATATTCAGCACAAACAGCAGGAGAAGCGATGCGGCAATGCCGAGACCACCCAACCATATATATAATGGGCGACGACTCTTCCTGGGCACGGCCTCCTCCTTGTTGATGACCTCGCTCTCAAACTTTGCCCATTCGTCAGTGACATCGGGCATACCAATCTTCTTATCGATATCTTCTGTTTTCATGTTACTTTGCAATTTTAAGGGTTTGTCTGATTTTTGCCAAAGACCGAGTGACGTGCTTGTTCACGGCCGACGCACTGATACCCAGCACCGTAGCCGTTTCCTCGTAAGTCATCTCGTCATCATAGTGCAGTTGCAGCACCCGCCTGTCCTGCTCCGTCAGGTTCGCTTCAATCACCTGCTTCAGCTGTTGCATCAGCATCTCGCGCTCCTCCTGTTCGCTGGCCGTCTGCTGTTGTTGCAGTTCCTGCTCCATACGCTGTTGCAACTGTCGTGAGCGCAGGGTGTGAAGACATTGGTTACGGGTGGCCGCCAGTAGATAACCCCTGATGCTATCGTCAGCTATCTGGGGCTTGTTCTTCCAGATAAGCGTAAACACCTGATGCACAGCATCCTTTGCATCGTCAGCATTCTCTACCATCGAGAATGCCAGACGATACATGTGCGGATAGTTGTCCTTAAACAGGTGTTCAAACTCTTTTTTGCTGTAGTCCATACTTCTGTTTTTGGTCTTGTTTTATCTATAAGACCCACAAGCGGGCTAATCAAACACCCCTAAATTGCAAAAAAAAAAACGAATTTATTTCTTTATCAGTTTCTGATAGAGTACCGTTTCATGTTTCTGTGGGAAATCGGGATCAAGGGTGATGACCTGCTTCCACATCTTGCGCGCATTTTTCTTATCACCCTTCATCAAGTAGAACTCACCCTTACTGTCATAGAGGTTTGCATCCTGAGGCTGCTTCTTTATGGCCGAATCGATGACCTCCAAGGCTTCGTCATATTTTTCCTGATAGGCTAAGCAGTAGGCCAACATATTAAAGCGATTGGCAAGTTCCTCTATATTACCAAGTCTCAAACTGAGGTTGGCTGCCTTTCTATATATCTCCTCTGCCTTTGGATAATTCTTTTGGACAGACAGCAATTCGCCAGCTATAGGATAGACATTATCCAGTTCTTTTAGAATAGCATTAGTGTTATAAGGTTCCAGACGCTCTATCAACGTCACCACGGTATTTGCAGCCTCATCCCCATGTCCTGCAGCAAGCTGCTGGTGGTATATGGCTCTTGCCACAGCAATGAGCTGACGATAGAAAGCATCTGGATAAGCAGCAAACAAGTCACTTCCAGACTGAAGGCATTTCAACGAGAGTTCCATATTCTGATCCATCTCCGCCATTGCCCCCAGGTTAACGTACGACAGGCCCAACGTATGGATACGTTCCAGTTCCTGGCGCCTTTTGTCCACTGTGGGATTCATGGATGTCACCTGCATGGGGCTTGCAAAATGCAGACTGGCAAGCATGGCCTCCCTGGTACGTTTCATCGCCTTATTGATC
>JAEEGG010020148.1_pt1 | contig 13365 bp, 6 predicted proteins | sample 9134161 | NCBI WGS metagenome assembly JAEEGG01 (sample SAMN16246543, study PRJNA631951) | gut metagenome | biome: gut microbiome; feature: rumen; material: CR-attached | host: Bos | place: Iran: Karaj | collected 2018-10 | reverse complement strand
CTTATCCTCCTGTGGACCTTCTTCTTCAAGTGTAAAAACAAGATAATCCTCGGTAGGAGAAACCGTGTAGCTACCCTCGGGAATATCATAGGCAAAACGCGTACGGACACCTGTCTTGGGGTCAACCTTATATAATACGCGATGACTACCCTCTTTCTCCTCTTCCAACCAGGCGATGCTCTTTGGCATCCAGCGTGGATTGCGTGAAGGCTGCGAAATCAGTCGACCAGACTTCACATCGCGCAACTCATAATTCCAACGAGTATTACCACCACGGTCGGTTGTCTGATAAGACACACAAACAAACTGACCATCGGTCGAAAGATTGATACCACGAACGCGCTTACCATCTGTCAGATCGTGTACCATATAAGGATGATTAGGTGTTAGCTGATAGGTGATGGATTTTGGTGTATCGAAAACCACCTGGATTGAATCGGTATCCTTTGGCTCGACCAGGTACTGGATGGTAAAGGTGTGATGTTCGGGTGCAAGCTTTAACTCACCGCCAGCCTCAACACCATCGATAAAAAGCTTGGAGTGCTTGGGACCTTTCACCTCGATCTTACCCTTGATAAAATCGGAGTTATTAACATAGAAACTCAGCAAACCTACGCTCTTACTATCAGGCAATGATGGGAGTACCTGACCAGAGAACTTTCCTGTAAAGTGAGAGGTTAAAGCAATGGAACCCAACTGCGAAACGGGATCGAACTTCTTGCCCTGCACATCAACTGTATCGATAGCAAAAGGGGCTGAAACTGCATAAGGACCTGCGAGATTAAACTCGGTTACAGGCGTCTTTACTTGGGCTGTAGCCATCATGCCAATGGCCAACAGCATTTGTGTTGTAATAAGTCTTTTCATTTATGTTTGTTTAATAAGCTGCTCTATATTTGCCTTCGTCCTTATCCTCGAGCATCGAGAGATATGACTGATAGCGGCTTTCGGCAATGTAATGGTCCTCGAGTGCTTTGAGCACAGCACAACCAGGTTCGTGGGTATGGGTACAATTTGAGAATTTACAATCCTGAGAAAAATGGAATATCTCCTTGAAATAGCTGGTAAGTTCCTCTGGTTCCATATCGAACGTACCAAAGCCCTTAATACCTGGGGTATCGATCAACCAGCCCTCATCCAACCGTATCATCTCACTGAAAGTGGTGGTATGCTGACCCGTATTATGGGCATCGCTAATCTCGGCTGTTCGCTGACTGGCGCCAGGCACCAAACGGTTAATAAGTGTAGATTTACCTACGCCACTATTACCACTCAGCAAGGTTATCTTATCCTTGAGCAAGGGTTGCAGAGCCTCAACACCTGCACCTGTCTCGGCTGAAATCTGATAACACTCATAGCCAATGGTTTGATACAGATGTACCATCGCCTCTTGATAGCGGCGTGTATCTTCATCGAGCAGGTCGGTTTTATTGAACACCAGGATAACCGGCACACGATAAGCCTCGGCCGAAGCCAGGAAACGATCGATAAAGGTAGTGGATGTCTGCGGATTAACCACCGTAACCACCAAAATGGCCTGATCGACATTAGCCGCCAGGATATGACTCTGTTTGGAGAGGTTGATACTTTTACGGATAATGTAATTACGGCGATCCTCGATCTCGGTAATAAAAGCCGTACCCTCGTTGTTAGGTACAATCTCTACCCTATCGCCCACGGCTACAGGGTTAGTACTACGGATACCTTTCAATCGAAAGTTACCCTTTATCTTACACTCAATCAGCTGGCCATCGTCGGTTAAGACGGTGTACCAGCTGCCTGTATTCTTAATAACAAGTCCGCGCATTTATACGGTCATGATTTCCTTGTTCTTGGCCGTAATCAGCTCATCAATCTTCTTGATAAACTTATCGTGCAACTTCTGGAGCTCAGCCTCGGCATCCTTCTCCAAGTCCTCAGACAGACCATCCTTAATTGCTTTCTTAAGCTTATCCTTGATATCACCACGCACGTTACGTACCTCAACCTTAGCCTTCTCGGCAATCTTGTTGCACTGCTTGGTAAGATCGCGACGACGCTCCTCAGTGGGCTGAGGAATATTCAATCGGATAATCTCACCATTATTCTCAGGAGTGATACCTACATCGCTATCCATAATAGCCTTCTCGATGTTACGGATCTCCTTACGATCCCAAGGCTTGATAGCAATGGTACGAGGGTCGGGCACACTTACGTTAGCCACCTGATTGAGGGGCACCTTGCTGCCATACACTTCTACGCGCACAGCATCGAGAATAGCCACGTTGGCGCGGCCGGCACGGATACGATTCAGCTCCTCCTCGAGGTACATAGCCGCCATTTCCATGCGCTCTTCGCTCTTGTTTAAAATTTCTTTTACGTCAACCATATTTTTGTACTTTTAGTCATTTTCTGATGACAAAAGTAACGTTTTTCTGCGAAACTTCCAAATAATTGCGTTTTTTTCGTTCAAAAATTTTGTTATTTGCGCAAAATCAGCTATCTTTGCGGGTGTTTACTACCATACTTACAGACAATTTATGCTTATATACAGCAATCATATATATATTTATCTGATAGCGGTTTTCTTGATATCCGTTATTGGCATGGTAGTATACAATCGGCTCATCTACTATCGCGAACGCAAAATAACCAGGAAAGTACAGCGGCTGAATATGCAACTGACACTGATTATGGATGCCAACAAAACTGATACCTGGACCTATCATACCAAGAAGAATATATTTAAGGTTATATCAAAACAGGATCTGACCGAGACACTCTATACACCTTTCGACTTTTCACAGCTTTACGACCGCGATGACTTTAAAAAGATACAGAAAGCCATTACAAACATACAGAACAGAGAAACCCTATCGGAAACACTGACCGTGAAGAGTGCACCCAACAAAGACGGATTAGTGAAATGCTACGAGATAACCCTCTCGGTACTGCACAGGAACCGCCACGACATGCCAAGCGAGATTCTAGGTACCCAGCGCGACATTACTCTGGAGCAGCAAAGGGCAGAGAATACCCGAAAACTGATGCTGAGATACCACACAGTATTTAACTCGTCGCTAGTTGACATGATTTACTATGATGCAGATGGCTATCTGGCCGACCTGAACGATAAAGCCTGCGAGACATTTGGTGTGAAAAACCCTCAAGCCTTGCTTGACCGCCAGATGAAAATGACCGATATTCCCTCGTACAGGGAGATGGACGTACGCACTATAGAGCACACCCAGCTATCGTCGATTACCGATATCAATCAGACAAAAGCTACCGATGAGCGTGTTCCCGAGGTAACACGCCAAGGCAAGATATACTATGAGGTGATGTTAGGGCCTATCCGAAACGAGGACAACCAGCTTTATGGTGTGATTGCAGCAGGCAGAGACATTACCGAGATGGTAGAGTCGACACACAAGCAGAAGGAAGCCAGCAAGCTGATTGAGAAACGTACCAAAGACATACAGCAATACATCAGAGACATCAACTACTCGCTGAGAATCAGTGAGGCACGCCTGGTAAACTACTACCCCGACACCCATGAACTGGAGATTCTGAGCGACCTGACCGAAACAGGTAAACGTATAGCACAGCTACATGCCGTAGCACTGATACATAGCGACGACCGTCCCAAAGCCAAGCACTTGATTCTGCATATGGACAAACGGCGTTTGGGCACGATATCAGAAACACTGCATACCAAACTGCCCGACAAGCAGGGACGCGACATTTACTTGAACTTTAACCTGATGCCCATCACCAACCACGATGGCATAGTAACGCATTACTTCGGTCTGCTACGAAACGACACAGAGATGTCGTACACTGAAATGCGACTGCAGGAAGAAACAGCCAAAGCCCAGGAAGAGGAGCAGCTGAAGAACGCCTTCCTGTTGAACATGAGCTATGAGCTGCGCGTGCCCTTACACGCAGTGATTGGTTTTGCCGACTTGTTCAAAACAGAGCATAGCCTGGAAGACGAGCCGATATTTGCCAACGAAATCAAGAAGAACACAGATGTGCTGTTGAACCTGATTAACGATATCCTGTTCATATCGCGTCTGGATGCCCACATGATAGAATACAATTACGAGGTGCACGACTTTGCCACCTTGTTCGACAGTTGGTGCCAGCATGGTTGGAGCGAGACGAGCAATGATGCCAGAAAGATCATCAACAACTCCTATAAATCACTTCGCGTGAAAATAGATAAGCACAACTTGGGTATTGCCATCGAGAAGTTGTGTAACTATGTAGGTTTGAGTACCAACGAGGGACTTATCAAATCAAGATACGAATACCTGCACGACGAGCTGATTGTGATTGTTGACAGCACAGATGGCGGTATGGACCTGGAAGATGCCACCAAGATGTTCGACCGCTTTGTAAGCGATGGCAAGAACAAGCGCATTGGCACAGGACTGGACCTGCCTATCGTAAAAGAGATGATAGAACAGATGGGCGGTACCATCGATGTGCTGTCGGAACCCGACAAGGGTAGCTCGTTCTTTATCGCCCTGCCCTGCGAGATGATTGACTTTGAAAGAAAAATAGTGATATAGTATGCAGATACTGATAGTTATATTAACCCTGGTGGTGATTATCATAGGCATGATATTGAACCGCATTACACTCTACAGCATTCGAAAGAATACCTGGAGAGCCAAGGATATGGCTACCATCATGCAACGCACACTAAACGACAACAACTATGTGGTACGACTCAAACTGCAAAACCACCTGGCCTATAACCTATATGGCGATTTCCTGCCTGCCAACGGTATGACTTTCGAACAGAGTCTGGAATACATACACCCCGACGACCGTCATTTCTATAGCGAGTTTATTATTCGGTTAGTAAAAGGTGCCGAATCATCGGAGTGTATCTTCAGATGGGATAGCAGTTTGGACAAGCATGATGAACAATGGCGCTATATTCACGATATAGGTATTGTGGAATACGACTATGATGACAAGAAAACGCCAATCAATTTTTACTGTATTCTGGACGACCAGACCGACCAGATACTGACCGAAAAGGAAGAACGGGAACTAACCGACCGCTATCGCAAACTGTTTGAACAGAGCATCGTGGGGCAGGCTTTCTACGACAAGGATGGCCATCTGCTAACAGCCAACCAGAAGTTGCGCGAGATACTGAAGTTTAAGACAGAAGACGACCCTTACTATCACCGCAACACACTGTTTGACCTGCCCACCTTCCGTTATATTCTACGAAAGGATCTTACCGACGACCTCTACTTCTGCACCAAGACAGTGATGTATGAGCGTGGCGTGAACTGTTATTCAGAAATAAGAATACATCCCATTTTCAATGAAGATCACCAATTGGAGTTCTTCACACTGTATATGCGAGATGTTACCCAGGAACGCGAGTTATACCAGCAGGACAAGGAGAACGAAGCATCGCTGCAACGTACCAACCAGGCCATCGAACAGTACGAGACAGAACTGAAATACCTGATGGAGAATGTTAACATGCACTTTTTCCGCACCTCGTTCGAGAAACGCGAGGTTACCTTCTATCGCGAGATGAGCGTGATAGAAAGCAAAATGGGTTTCGACGAGCTCATTACCCACTTTATCGACGATCCGTTTGCTGAAGGATTACGCCATCCCTACGAGTTCTTTAACGAGCCAAAGTCGACCCTGACCCATATGCGTCCGTTCTTCCACGACAGCGATGAACTGGAGTGGACCTTTATCGATAGCATTCCATACTATGATGAGAACGGCAAGCAGACAGGCACCTATGGTGTGGTAAGAAACGTAACCGACCTGATTTACAAGCAGGAACAACTGAAGGAAGAAACCGAACGCGCTAACCAGGCGGGTATGCGCAAGAGTACCTTCCTGGCCAGCATGAGTCATGAGATACGCACCCCACTGAACGCCATCGTAGGTTTTTCGGATGTATTGGCAACCATGAGTACACCCGAAGAGCGAGAGGGTATTATACAAGTGATATCCAACAACTGCGACATGCTGTTACGTCTGGTGAACGATATTCTGGCACTCTCATCGTTAGAGAGTGGCGACATCATTGTCAAGCCCACCAGAACCGACTTTGCCAAGTGTTTTAACAGCGTGGCCACCTCGTTGGCACAGCGCATCAAGAACCCCAAGATAGAATTCCTGGTAGAGAGTCCCTACCCCACCTATATCACAACCATTGATGGCGGACGTACCCAACAGATAGTAACCAACTTTGTTACCAATGCCATCAAATATACCCAACAGGGACATATAAAGATTGGTTATGAGCAGCAGATGCGACAGGATAAGGAAGGCTTGTACATCTACTGCGAAGATACCGGTGCAGGCATACCCAAGGAGCACCAAGGAAAAGTGTTCGACCGCTTTGTAAAGCTGAATGATTTTGTACAGGGCACAGGTCTGGGTCTGAGCATCTGCAAGCTTATTGCCGACAACAGCGGTGGCGAGATTGGCGTTACATCCGAAGGCAAGGATTGTGGCTCCACCTTCTGGGTATGGATTCCATGTAAACAAGAAATTACTGAATGATTATGAATAGATTTAGAATATTTGTACTACTTTTGGCCTGCCACCTGTCATTTGGCACCGCATACGCTCAAAAAGACAGCATCATTGTTTACAATGATCAGCGACCGCTGGTGTATGAGGATGCCTGGGACCTGTGGCCCTATGTATTCCTGAACGAGAACGGCGAACCTGACGGCTATAATATCGACCTTTTGAAGATGATTTTCAAAGAACTCGACATTCCATACGTTATCAGACTACGCCCTACTCTGGAAGCACAGAAAGACCTGAAAGACCATAAGTCGGACCTGATGCTGAGAATGGATGCCGACTTTGCCCGCAACAACTCATCCTACGGAAAAACCATTGTGCAGATATTCACCCATAGTCTGGTAACTCCTAAAAGTCAGGCTATCCATGCCAAGGCAGGAAAAGACCTTACCGACTACTCTATCATTGTGCATGAGGGCAGTTTCAGTCACCACAAACTGATTGATAACGGATGGGCCAAGGAAATCATCCCCTTCGACGACATGAAAGAGGCCATACAGACAGTAAGTTCTGAAAACAAAGGTGTGATACTTTGGAACTCTATGTCGCTGAAGTGGCTGATGATGAAATACCATACCGACAACCTGGAACTCACTCCCTTCGACTTTCCCTATGGCGAATATAAGTTCTTTGCCAACGACCATCACCTGCTGGCGCAACTGGACAGCGTTTACTCGAAACTGCGCGCCAACGACCAGTTGACTGCTATCCAGAACAAGTGGTTCTACCCAGAGCGCCAGGAATCGGGTATCCCTTCATGGATTTGGGATTGGATTAAGTTCTTTGCCATCCTGGCTTTAGCCATTATCATTTACTACGCCTTCTTCAAGATTCGCGAACACAAAATGACAAAGAAGATCTTGAAGGAAAACGAACGTCTGTCGTTGGTTATGCGTACCAGTAACGTAAAGTTCTGTACTTACGATGTGGCCTCACAGTTCTTTGTGATGATGGATTCGGCCGGCTACCCCGAGCGCAACTACTCGCTGCTGGAGTTCTCACACCGATTCGATCCTAACGACTTTACGCAACTTACCGAAGCCTTGCGCCTGGTTATCGAGGAGAAAGTTCCTACCTTTACCTTGCAACTCAAGGAATACGAGAACGACCTGATTCATAGCAACAACTACACGGCTACCCTGTCGGTATTGCGACGCGATAAACACAAGAAACCATCAGTTATTATCTGTTCGAAGACCGATACCACCCAGGAGCGCATGCGCCAACAGCTCATTAAGGAGTCGATGCTGCGTTATCAGTCGCTGTTTAACTCGGCTATGGTAGATATGGTGTACTATGATGCCGATGGTTATATCACCGATATGAACTCCAAATCACTTGCTGTAGTAGGAGTTGACATAGAAACAATCAAAAAACAGCACATCTCACTATCCGATGTGCTGGGTATAGAAGATTTGGATCTCGACGACTTCGAAATCTTCTATGCCACACAGATTTTCAACGGACCTGACGATGGGCGTACACTGAACAATCTGTTGAAACGCGACAAGCTGTATTACGAGCTGCAGGTAATGCCTATCCGCGATAACAATGGTAAGCGCATCGGTTTCTTCGGTTCTGGACGTAATGTAACCGAGGTTGCCCATTCGTACCGACAGCTGCAGGAGAACACCAACGAACTGCAAGAGGCACAGGACGAGGTTACCAGCTATGTGCGTAACATCGACTATGTGCTGGCTGTAGGAGGCATCAGTCTGGCCAAGTACCACCTTGACACGCATACGTTGACCGTGTTCAGCGAGATTAATCACGAGAAATACTCGCTTACCCAAACCAGGGCATTGGCATTCATCGCCCCCTCATCAGAGAAACAGGCACTGCGCATACTGAACAAGATGGATAATAAGCAGCCCGGCAGTCTGCGAGCAGAAATCAAGACTTGCATCAGGCGCAAGGACCACGTAACCCTGCACCTGCAGTTTAACTTTGTGCCCACCTATAAGGATGGACAGATAGTGGAATACTTCGGACTGATTCGTGACATCAGTGATATCAAGGCCGTGGAAGAGAAATTGGCATTGGAGTCGGTTCGTGCCCAGGAGGTTGAGACGGTGAAGAACGCCTTCCTGCACAACATGAGCCACGAGATACGTACACCATTGAATACGGTAGTAGGATTCTCCGAATTGTTTGAGATGGATCACTCGCCTGAAGACGAGGCTGTATTTATCAATGAGATTAAGGAGAACTCGGCCTCGCTGCTCAAACTGATCAACGACATTCTGTTCCTGTCGCGACTGGATGCCGGCATGATTACCATCTCGCCTCAGCCCATCGATCTGGCCAGCATTTTCGAGGGCCGTTGCTCATCTGTATGGGACAACCACAGGCAACCAGGCGTAGAGTATATTGCACAGAATCCGTTTAAGCGATTGATAGTTGAGATTGATGAGCCCAATGTATCGATGATTCTTAACAAGATACTTACCAACGCCATACAACATACCACCTCGGGATCTGTATTGGCACGCTACGAGTTTATTGCCGACCGCCTGATTGTATCGGTAGAAGATACCGGATGTGGCATTAAGCAAGAAGACATCGAGCACATATTCGACCGATTTGTAACCGGTGCCAACAATGGTGCAGGCTTGGGTCTCAGTATCTGCCATGAGTTGGTAGAGTATATGGGCGGACAGATAGAGCTTAAATCTACCGAAGGCAAGGGCACCATGGTATGGTTCTCGATACCTTGTAAGCTGATTGAAATGGAACGTTGTTAAATCCGAAACTTGATGATCATGACAAAAAAGATATTCATACTTGCTATTACCAGTTTGCTTGCCTTGTGCCACGTGCAGCAAGCAGCGGCTAAATATATACGTGAATACACCACCGATAAACCGCTGATTATTGTGAGCGACTGGGAGTTCCCGCCTTATGAGTTCAGAAACGACATGGGCGAACCTGATGGCTACAATGTTGAGGTGCTGAATCTGATATTAGACAAACTGGGTATTCCGCACAAATTCATCATGAAAGAGTGGTACCAGTGTACAGAGACCTTCGACAGACACGAGGCCGACCTTATCCACTGTCTGAAGTTCAAATACGAACGTCCCCCCTTCGAGTACACCCAAAACATGATTACCTATTATAATGTAAGGGCTGTACGACTGAAGGGTACCCGTCCGCTCCGACGCATCAGTCAGCTTACTAAGAACGATACACTGACAGTAAAGAAAAACGACTATGTAGACTTGAAGGTAGCCGAACAGAAGAGCAAGCCGTTTAGAGTAGAATACCATTCGCCCCGCGAGGCCCTGATGGGTATCCGAAGTGGCAAGTACAAGTACTACATGTGGGGCGAACAGCCACTGATGATGAAGGTTAAGGAGCTGAACATTGATGGCATTGAGTTTGACGAGACCGACATCCCTGCTGGCGAGTTGCGTATCATCGGTTACGATAAGGATCTGATTCACGCCATCGACGATACATTTGCACGTATGGAGCAGTCGGGCGATATCGAAAGGATATACGACAGGTGGTTCCATCCCGAAAATGTACACAACGATGCATCGCCCATGGCACTCATTCTGCTGGTTGGTATCATCGCAGCAGCCATCATCTTCCTGCTGTTCAGTCAGGTGATGCGTACCCGCGTTCGAAAGGCTGTTGAGAAATCGGTTGACCTGAACGAGATGATGCAGAAAGCACTGAGTTCAGGTAAATACTATGTGATTGAGTTCGACATCCAGACACAATGGTTAAAAAACAGATATGGCAACATGCTACCCGAAGAGGGTATGAGTCACGCCGTGTTTATGGATCGCCTACCCGAAGAAGAGAAGGGTAAATTCAGCGAAGCCATGCGCTTAATGAGTCAAGGTCATAAGGATCTGGGCTATCTGAAGCGTCGTTATAACAAAGGAACAATAGAAAAACCCGACTGGCATTGGATTGAGGGACATGCCGTAGTAGAATACTACGAAGACAAGCCACGTTACATCATTACCTCGTTCAGGGATTACACCAACGAAGTACAAGAGGAGCGCATGAACGAAGAGATAGCCAGCAAATACCAGAACATGTTCGAGTATGGCCTGATAGCCATGTCGTTCTATGACAAGGATGGTAAACTGATTGACGTGAACCGTCGCATGGCCGACCTCTGCGAGTTTGACAAGGATGGCGAGGAGTTCTTCCGCCAGATGAACCTGTTCGATGTTCCCCTGGTAAAAGGTCTCTACCACAAAGGCGACAAAGAGAACTTCCACGTTTGTCAGCGCATGTTCTATCCCGAGATTGGTCTCTACAAGTATATCGAGATCAAAGTTCGTCCTACATTCGATGAGAATGGCGAGATGCAGTTCTACGTGGTAACGGCCCGCGATATGACTGCCGAACGTCACCTATATCTGGAACAGCATAGGCACGATACCGAGATTCGTAAAGCCACCGAAGATATCAAGACCTACGAGAACCAACTGGGTTATCTGCTTGAAACCTGTAAGATGTTTGTTTGGACATTCGACTTGAAAGAGGGACTCGTCCACTTCAGTTATAGTGGTCGCAAAACCGACTATACCAAGACTTTGGATGAATTCTATGGTGGCGTTACTGATGAGTTTAGTGCAACTGCGTTCAAGGATGCTATGGCAACCATTGCTCAGGCTAAGCCATACAACCAGACCATCCACTTCAAGTACACCGTTATCAACCCTAATCCTGTATGGTATGCCATCAGCGGTATTCCCAGTTTCGATGAGAATGGAAAGGTATATCAATATTTTGGTGTGGCTCGTAACATCGACACCCTGATGGAAGCTCAGCAGAAGCTGAAGGATGAGACCCTGCGCGCTGAGGAATCAGGTAAGATGAAGGCAGCCTTTCTGGCTAATATGACCCATGAGATACGCACGCCACTGAATGCCATTGTGGGATTCAGCGATCTGTTGCCAGTGGTTGAGGAACATAGCGAGCGTATGGAGTTTATCCGCATTATCCGCAACAACTGCGACATGCTGATGCGACTCATCAACGATATTCTCGAAGCCTCGAATGTTGGTCAGGCACTGGCCATCCAGCCCGAGCAGGTTGACTTTGCCAAGGTATTCGACGACATCTGTCAGACATTGGCACAACGTGTAGATGAGGCCGGCGTGCTGTTTATCAAGGATAATCCATACGAAACCTTCCCTGCTACGCTTGATAAGGGCCGCATACAACAGGTACTTACCAACTTTACCACCAATGCCATCAAGTACACCCACGAAGGACACATCAAGGTGGGCTATCGCGAGCAGGATGGCGGCATCTACTTCTACTGCGAAGACACGGGTGCTGGTATCCCCAAGGATAAGCAGGCAGCCGTGTTTGAGCGTTTTGTAAAGCTGAACGACTTTGTACAGGGTACAGGTTTAGGATTGAGTATCTGTAAGGCTATTGCCGAACGATGCGAAGGAAAGATTGGTGTTGAATCAGAAGGTGAAGGTCATGGTTCTACCTTCTGGATGTGGATACCAAGGAAATAAAAAAAAGCCCTCGCCATTTAGCGAGGGCTTATTATTTAGAAGAACAATGCTCTTTCAACCCAGTAAATAAGAATACCTGCCAGATAGCCCACAAAAGCCACCCAGGTAATCTTCTTCATATACCAGCCAAAGGTAATCTTCTCGAGGCCCATCACAACCACGCCAGCAGCCGATCCGATGATAAGCATTGAACCGCCCACACCAGCACAGTAGGCCAGCAACTGCCAGAAGATACCATCGATAGCCATATCGCCAGTAGCAGCCACAGGATACATACCCATACATCCGGCTACCAGAGGCACATTATCAACAATCGACGAGAGCACACCGATAATACCTGTTACCAGGAAGTGATTACCCTCGAAAGTGGTATCAAGTACGCCACCCAGCATGGTGAGTACGCCAACCTCCTGCAGTACGGCTACAGCCATCAGGATTCCCAGGAAGAACATAATGGTAGACAGGTCGATACGCGACAGCAGATCGCTTACACGCTTGGCCATGGTGTCATCATCCGAAGCACTGTAGTGGAAGATCTCTGTAACTGTCCAAAGCAGACCCAGAACAAGCAGGATGCCCATGAATGGAGGCAGATGAGTAATCGTCTTGAAGATGGGCACGAAGCACAGACCGCCTACACCCAGCCAGAAGATGATGTCGCGCTGCGACTTGGTAAAGGTGCTGACATCGGCCTTTGGCAGATTCTGCTCCTTATCAAACTTGCCTTCCAACTGATACTGCAGGATAAAGGCTGGTACCAGCATAGAAATCAGCGATGGGATAAAGATTTCGGTCAGCACACCCTGAGTAGTAATAACGCCCTTAATCCAAAGCATGATGGTGGTTACATCGCCAATAGGCGAGAATGCGCCTCCCGAGTTAGCCGAGATAACAACCAGAGCTGCATAGATCAATCTGTCGTTACGACTCTGAACCAGCTTACGCAGCACCATAATCATCACGATAGATGTTGTTAGGTTATCAAGAATAGCTGAAAGGAAGAAGGTCATAAAGGCCATTCGCCACATCAGCTTACGCTTAGAGCGTGTCTTTAATGTATCGCGAACAAAGTTAAAACCACCGTTTGAGTCTACAATCTCTACGATGGTCATGGCACCCATCAGGAAGAACAAGGTACCTGCGGCATCGCCCAAATGATGTTCGATAACTTCGGATATGTGGTGCATCACATCACTGCCCAGTAAGCTGGGATAATACGACATTGGATCGAGCATAAGCAGTGTCCAGCACAGCACACACATCAGCAGCGCAATAGCCGCTTTATTTACTTTTGTCA
>JAEEGG010020147.1_pt1 | contig 13366 bp, 9 predicted proteins | sample 9134161 | NCBI WGS metagenome assembly JAEEGG01 (sample SAMN16246543, study PRJNA631951) | gut metagenome | biome: gut microbiome; feature: rumen; material: CR-attached | host: Bos | place: Iran: Karaj | collected 2018-10 | reverse complement strand
TGTACGTGCATCAGGGGGACGCGCGCCACGTCGGGAGCGGATTCAGAAGGGCCGTCGCGGCGGCGGATGTTGTCGTCACTAGCTACACGCTGCTCGTGAGGGAGCATTCGAATTTCACGGAGATCGGATGGTGCGGAATCATCCTCGACGAGGCGCAGGCGATAAAGAATCCGGACACACAGGCCGCACGCGCCCTGCGTGCGCTCGGCGTGCCGAGGAGAGTCGCGCTCACGGGAACGCCGGTGGAGAACTCCGTCGCGGACATCTGGAGCCTCGAGGAATTCCTGAACCCCGGGCTTTTCGGGGACCGCAAGTCGTTCGAAGAGCGCTTCGTGCGTCCGCTCGCGGAAGATCCTCGGAGCTCCCAGGGAAAGAAGCTCCGTCGCGCGCTTGAGCCGTTTGTGCTAAGGCGCACGAAGGACGATCCCGCCATTGCGGGCGAGATAGGCGAGAAGCGCGAGGTGCGCGAATACTGCATGCTCGCGCCCGCCGACCGCGCGGCGTACGAGACGGCGCTTTCCGACTACCGCGTCGGCGAGCGCAGGCAGGGCGACGTCTTCGCGCTCATCACGCGGCTCAAGCTCGTTTGCGACGGATTCGACGGAGGCAGGGTTGCGGGAGGCAAGGCGGACCGGCTCGTGGAGCTTCTGGGCACGATATTCGAGAACGGAGAGTCGGCGCTCGTCTTCACGCAGTACGCCAAGGTCGGCGAGGCGCTTAAGAAGCTCATCGAAAAGGCGTTCGGACGTCCGGTGCCGTTCCTGCACGGCGGGCTCACCGCCGCGCAGCGCGAGCGGCAGATCGAGCTGTTCAACAGCCCGTCTGCGCCGGCCTCGGCCTTCGTGCTGAGCCTGAAGGCCGGCGGATACGGACTCAACCTCACGAAGGCCTCGCACGTGATCCACTACGACCGCTGGTGGAATCCGGCGGTGGAGGACCAGGCTACTGACCGCGCGCACCGCATCGGACAGGACAAGACAGTCTTTGTGCACACGTTCGTCTCCGAGGGCACGATCGAGGAGCGCGTCGAGGAGATACTCGCGCGCAAGGAGTCGCTCGCGGGGCTCCTCAAGGACGGCGAGGCGCTTCTCAGGGCGGCGGTGCTGGAGTAAAAAGTTGAAAAGTTGAAAGGTTGAAAGGTTGAAAAGACGGATACTAAAAGTCGCTTTTGTGTTTCTGCTTGCGGCGTGCGCGGGGGCGTGCTTTCTCCTCGGACGCGACGGAGTGGAGACCGATCTCCTCGCGCTCGTCGGCAGGCGCGGCACAGTGGTCGAGGCGCTTGCCGAGAAGTCGTCCTCGCAGATCCGCCTGCTGTGTGAAAACGAGCGGGCGGCGCACTACATGCGCAGGGCCTGGGACTTTGACGAACTGATGTCTCCGACAAACGCCTTTGAGCTTGTGCGCACGCACGGCAAAGGGCTTCTTTCCGCAAAGCACCGCGCGCAGCTCGAGGCCGGCGAGACGAACAAGATCGCGCGCTCTGCCATGCGCCGCGACTATTCGGGCGTCGGGATTTTCCCGAAGGAGGACGATCCGTTTTACTTCCTCAACGACTTCGCGATGGACTTCAGTGTCCTTGCTCCCAGACTCCCGGATGGCGCGGTGCTGCTGACGGCGGATGTCCGCGGCAAAGAGGATTATATCTACGGACTTGTGCTCCGCGCGAACAAGATTGGCGGCGTGGCGTTGAGTGGTGCGCCGTTCCACGCGGACCAGGCGACGCGCGCAACGAAGTTTCAGATATCCATACTCGGAGGCGTTTCGCTGTTCGTGGTGCTGATGATCGGCCTGTGGCTGTTCGGCAGCTACCGCTTTGTCCTGCCGACGTTCTTCGCCCTTGGCACTGGGTTCCTGGCGGGTTCTGCAGCAGTCCTTGTCCTTCCAGGGCGTCCGCACGTCCCCACCTTCCTCTTCGGTACGACGCTCATCGGACTTGGCGTTGACTATTGCTACCACGCCGTTTCCGGAGAGGCGTCGCGCGACAGAAAGTCCTTTGTGCGCAGCCTCGCTCAGGCGCTTGCGACGACGAGCCTTTCCTTCGCTCCGCTCGTTTTCTCGTCCGTGGCGGTACTGCGCGAGATGTCCGTCTTCACGATCGTCGGCCTTGCGGCGATATTCGGCTGGGCGGTTCTGTGGGGCGGGAAGTGCTGCATGGCGGCTGATCGCTTTCCGCACGGAGCGCCGCGGCGCATCCGCCGTTTCAGGATGTGGGTGCGCGTCGTCCTTTTCGCGCTTGCGGCATACGGGCTCACGCGCATTTCGTTCGGAAACGACCCATCGTCGTTCTACGACATGGGCAGACGTCTTGCAGTTTACGAGGCCCGCGTCGCCGAGGTGCTCGGATATTCCGACGCGAAGCTTGCCCTTGTGGACTTCGCGGACTTCGATCGCTGGCAGCGCGAGAACGCGGCGCTGAAGGCGAAGATGGGCGTCGAGCCGGGAGGGGATTTCCTTTCCGCGGCGGATCTGCCGCGCCAGATGCGCCTAACGTTCAAGGGACGCGAATACCTTGTCTTCCCCAGCGCGGCGGCGAAGTTCCTTTCGCCTGGGCTCGTGAGGGTTATTGATACACGCGGCGAGCTTGCGTCGATGTTCGAGTCGCTCGCATCCGAGACGAACGTCCTGCTTGCCGTCTCCTTCGCCGTGCTTCTCGTCGTGCTTGTAGCGTTCTTCCGCAGGAGGTTCTTCTCCTATGCGGCGCCGATCGCGGCGTCGGTAGTCGCGACGGCAGGCGTCCTCGGGTGGTTTGGGATGACCGTGTGCTTCTTCCACCTCGTCTGCTTCTTCATCCTTGTCGGCGTAGGAATAGACTACGTGATCTTCCATCGCGCTGGCGGATCGAGCCGCGTCGTCAAGGCGAGTTTCCTCACATCTTTCATCGGATTCGGGACTCTTGCGCTCACGTCGTTCCCGGTTACGCGCGGAATGGGCGTCACGCTTGCCTGCGGGCTCTTCTTCTCGTATCTGTTCTCCCTGTCGAGCTGGGGACAGTCCCTGGAAAAACGGGGACAGTCCCCAACTTCTACATCCGCCGGCTGGGCCGATCAGCCGCAGCGCGGGGCGGGGAAGATTAGGATGTGGGCGATATTCACGACATACAGGATACTCGGCAAGTCGTTTACGAAGTTCGTTTGCATCTTCATCATTCTGTGCGTGTATCCCTGGGCGAAGCCTGTGAGGGATGCGCTGCGGAAGTTTCTTGAAGCGGCGAGACGCCGCTTCCCCCAGTCATGTGAGGATTTTCGCTTGTCTGAAGCGGCGAGACGCCGCTTCCCCCAGTCAGCGGGATGCACCATTTCACCTTTCCGCATCATGCTCAACTTCGCGTGGGCGATGGTGGACAAGATGGACGCGTGCTGCTTTATGAAGAGTCCGCCAAAGATGACGGTAGGCGGAGATACCGGATGGATGAAGGGCGGATGCTTCCTCCTCTCGACCCATGTCGGATGCATCGAGGTCCTTCCCGCTCTCGCAGGGGCGGCCAATCCAGGTCCGCAACCAGCGCCTCTCGTCCACGCCTTCCAGCAGATGGGGCGCGACGCGATATACACGTCGTACTTCGTGAAGCATCTCGACAGAAGCAAGCTTCGGCTCCATGCGGTTGAGGACATCGGCGTCGAGACGGCGGTCGGGATGCAGGACGCGATAAGGCGCGGCGACATCGTGCTGATGGCGGGCGACAGGCCGGCCGCGAGCGGATCTGCCACGCTGAGGCGCGAGTTCCTCGGATGCGAGTGCGAGTTCCCGAAGGGAGTCTTCCGCTTCGCGAAGCTGATGGAGTGCCCGGTCTACGCCATCACCTGCGTGCGCACGGGATGGAACGCGTACGCGGTCGAGGCGAAGCTCCTGGGGGCGGACATCCTAGGCGACTACGCCGCGTTCCTGGAGTCCGCAGCTCTCGCTCATCCTGACCAGTGGTACCAGTTCTACGACTTTTTCGCGGGCGACGGGAAACTTGTCGATCGCCCGTGACGCCAAGCGCGGCAAATGTGCCCCGGTAAAATATGATATAATGCATGTGGAGGTATGTCTATGAGAGTTCTGTTTTTGTCTGCGGTGCTTTGCGTGTGCTCGCAGTTGCAGGCGTCTGCGGCGCTGTTCGCCGCTGCGACGGGTGTTGAAGTCGACCCAGCGAAAACTGGCGCGGAGTGTCTGACGCCTCGCGCCAGTTCGCGTCCGCACCTCAGGGTCACGGCGTGGGAGCTGCGCGACCGGACCGACGACGTCGGCGAGCTTGTGCAGAAGCGCGAGTGGCTGCTTCTGCCGACGACCCGCGGCTTCGAGCTGACGGCGAACGTCGTAGACGTGCAGGATGTCGTGACCGGAACGGGCACGGTGTACCTGCGCCTCGCGCCTCTGCCGGGCTCGCGCAACTGGGAGGGTCCGGATTTTGCAGTCAAGCCCAGCTCGGCGGAAGGCGTCTCGGTCATCGACCGGCCGTGCCGCACGCTGAAGGTTCCGTATTCCGGCGGCGACATCGGACGCCGTGCGGCGCTCATGGCGGCGCAGCGCGAGCTGCGTCCGTTTGTGCCGGGGCGCGACGGATTGTTTCTCTCCAACACCTGGGGCGACCGCAACCGCGACGCGCGGCTGTGCGAGCCGTTCATGATGCAGGAGATCGACGCGGCGGCGAAGCTTGGCGTCGACGTAGTGCAGATCGACGACGGATGGCAGAAGGGCCGTACCGCGAATTCGTCTGCCGCGAACGGGAAGGGCGTGTGGGACGGATACTGGGCGACAGATCCCGATTTCTGGAAGCCGGATCCCGTCCGCTTTCCCAACGGGCTAAAGCCCCTCGTGGACGCAGCGTCCGCGAAGGGCATGGGACTCGGGCTCTGGTTCGGCCCCGACTCGTCGAACGACGCGGCGAACTGGGAGCGCGACGCCGATCTCCTGCTCGGTTTCCACCGCACGCTCGGCATCCACTATTTCAAGATCGATTCGCTCAAGACGCGCTCGGCGGTTTCGCTCGAACGCCAGTCCGCGCTCTTCGACAAGGTGCTGAAGGGCTCGGACGGACGCGTCGTCTTTGATCTCGACGTCACGGCGGAGCGGAGGCCGGGATATTTCGGACTTCCCGAAATCGGGCCAGTTTTCGTCGAAAACCGATACACCGACTGGGGCAAGTACTGGCCGCACCAGACCCTGCGCCAGTTCTGGGCGCTTGCGGACGTGGTCGATCCGGTCAGGCTGAGGATGGAGGTGCTGAATCCGCTCCGCAACATGGACAAGTACGCGGGCGATCCGCTAGCGCCGGCGAACTGGCCGATCGAAAGCGTGTTCGCGTCCGTGATGCTCGGCAGCCCCCTTGGCTGGTTCGAGGCGAGCGGACTCGCGCCGGAGACGGTGTCGCGCCTCGCTCCTTTCGTCGCGACATGGAAGCTCCACCGCGACAGGCTGCACGCGGGCGTGGTGCATCCGGTCGGCGAGAAGCCCGACGGCGTCGCATGGACGGGCTTCGTCGTCAAGGGGGCGGAGGGACTCGACATCGTCCTGTTCCGGGAGCTGAACGCGAAGCGGGACTTCACCCTCGACCTTGGACCGTTCGGATCGGCTTCGTCGGCGGAGGTTCTTTCTCCGCGCGGCCACGCCTCCGTCAAGGACGGCGTTCTCTTCGTCACTGTTCTGGACGCGCTTGATTTCGTCTGGGCCAGTATTCGGTGAGATTCCCAGCGTGCGTGCGCGCGTCCGCTGCTTTTTTGATATACTATTGGAGCTATGGCATTGGGTGCAAAGAAGTGGATTGTCCTTGCGTGCGTGGCGGCTGCCGTCGTCGCGCTGTTAGTGTTCACAAGGTCTTCTTCCGTCGTTCCGGCGGAGGAGCTAACGGAAAATGCGCCGACAACCGAGGCGACGGCCGAACCTGATGCGCAGTCGGCTGAGGAATCTGAGCCGGCGGAGCCAGAGGAACCCGCCGAGGAGAAAAGCGAGGAGGAGCTCCGCGAGGAGGCCGACGAGAAGCTTGTCGACGCGTTCGACTCCCTCACCGACAGATGGATGGAGAAGGAGGGCGGAGAGGTCACGATGAAGGACATGGACGACTTCGTCGCGGCGTTCAAGGCTGTTCCCGACGACCGAAAGGAGGAATGCCTCCATCGCGCGCTGAATCTGGTTTCCGACGACCACGTGCTGCTGCTCGCCGGCATCCTCTTCGACAAGACGGTCGACAAGGAGCACATAGAGCTCGTCTTCAACGACGTCCTCAACAGGGACGAGGAAGTCAAGAAGCTTATATTGCCGAGGATTTACAAGGACAAGACGCATCCGTGCTGGGCCGACACGGCCTGGATTCTGGATGCGACTGGAGAAACACCAAACAAGGAGAACAAGCAATGAAGAAGCTGATGGCATTGACGGCGGCGGCCCTTGCGGCGGCTGCGGCGCAGGCGGCGGACATCTACGTCTCGCTCGAGACCGGCAAGAACAAGAACGACGGCACGAAGGAGGCGCCCCTCAAGAATCTGTGGAAGGCGCTAGAGAACGCGAAGGACGGCGATACGATCCACCTCGCCGAGGGAATCTACCCCGGCAAGATGAAGCAGAACTGGTTCCTCATCGACAAGGCGGTCTCGATCATCGGCGGCTACTCGAAGGACTTCGCCGAACGCAAGCCCCTCGAGCACAAGACGATGTTCCAGGCGCTCAACGAGAACAACGACAAGAAGGGCACTGGGCTTGGCGTCTTCACGATCGACTTCACGAAGCTTCCGAAGCACCCCGACGGAGTCGACATGAAGTTCGACGGACTCATCTTCGACGAGGGCTTCGCTAACTCCTACCACGAGACGAAGGGCAAGCCCGAGGGCTTCGACACCGGCATGTGGCTCGAGGGCCCGGCGTGGAACAAGACGAAGGACAAGTTCCCGTCCGCGAACCGCTACCTCGTCTACTCCGCTACCGCGAACCGCGCGACGGGCAAGCTCTCGTTCAAGAACTGCGCGTTCGTGAACTCCGGCAACATCGCCTTCAACGTCACGTGGTACGAGGGCGAGGTCGTCGTCGAGAACTGCGTGTTCTGCAACAACCGCATGATCGGCGCGAACGTGCTCTGCTCCAAGGCGATTCCGCAGGACGGACCCAACAAGCCGAAGGCCGGATGGAAGCCCGCCGTCAAGTGGGAGTTCAAGAACAACACGGTGCTCTACACCTGGTCGCGCCTCAACGACCTCGCCGACATGGGCTTCGGCGTGAGGAACAACACCGGCGTCGAGGCTGAGATCAAGGACAACATCATCGGACTCAACGTCCTCACCGGCTACGACAACACGAAGGGCGCGGGCGCGATGAAGAAGCAGTCGATCGACGGCAACGTGTTCTTCCTCAACCGCGAGAGCGACATCCAGATGACGATTTCGCCCTCCATCGCGAAGGTGCGCGTCGACGACTTCGAGGATCTCGAGGGGACCGACGGAATCGAGTCCATCGAGGACAACGAGGACCTCAAGGATCCGTCCGTCTTCAAGGGCCGCCTCAACGCTCAGTACCTGAACGCGTTCCTCTCGATGAAGTACTCCGAGTCGACGAAGCTCGACGAGGGCAAGTGCAATGGCCTCAGGTCCATGCTCGGACTTCCCCTCCAGGGCACGATCACCACGCAGTGCGACATGTTCTGCAACCGCTATCCGCTCGAGGACGCGCTCAAGCTCTTCGGCGCGATGGAGGGCAAGGGCGCGCAGGCCATAAAGTAGCGCGGACATGAGGTTCTGGGGGATAACGGGAACCAACGGCAAGACGACGACGGCGTGGATATTCGCCGCCTTCGTCGATGCCGCTGGGAAAAAGTGCGGATACATCACGACCGTCGAGGCTTTCGACGGAGCGCGGCATTTCTACACCGGCTACACTACTCCGCCCATTGCGCAGCTTCGGGACATCTACGCCGCCATGGAGGCGAACGGATGCACCGACTGCGTGATGGAGGTCTCGTCCCACGCAATCCACCAGAACCGCGTCGGCTTCGGAGAGACGACGCTTTTTTCCGGCGGCGCGTTCACCAATCTCACCGAAGACCACCTCGACTACCACAAGACGATGGAGGAGTACTTCCGCGTCAAGCGCTCCTTTGCCGAGCGCATCGCGGAAGGCCGCTCGGGCGCGCCTTACGCCGTGTGCCTCGACGGGGGATGCGGACGCGAGATGCTCGACGCCGTGAAGGGGCTCCCGCTTGACGTCATTCCCGTAACGCGCGGCACGGCGGGGACCGGCGGGATGACGCCCGAGTACGATCTTTCGGAACTTCAGCTCGTCGGAGACTACAACAGGTCGAACGTCCTCCTCGCGGCGGCGCTTGCGGAGGCGGCGGGCGTTCCGCACGACGTCATCCAGTCGGCGATCCCTACGCTGCGTCCGCGCTGGGGGCGGCTCGAGCTGGTCGAGAACCCCAACGTGAAGGCGAAGGTCTACGTCGACTTCGCGCATACGCCGGACGGACTCGAGAAGGTGCTTTCTGCGGCGCGCGGCTTCACGCCGTCCGGCGGCAGGCTCTGGGTCGTGTTCGGAGCTGGCGGCGACCGCGATCCGATGAAGCGTCCGCTGATGGGCGAGGCAGCCGCGCATCTCGCCGACGTAGTCGTCGTGACGAGCGACAATCCGCGAAGCGAGGATCCCCAGAAGATAATCGACCAGATCGTCGCCGGCGCGTCGGGGGCGAAGGAGATTCATGTCGAGCCGGACAGGCGAGAGGCGATAGCATATGCGCTCGCCGGGGCGGAATCGGGCGATGTCGTGATAGTCGCCGGCAAGGGGCACGAGACTACCCAGGAGATAAAGGGCGTGAAGCATCCCTTCGACGACCGCGAGGTCATCCGCGCCTGGCGCGCGGCTTAGCGCGTAATCCCGCCGTCGCCGCGTCCCCTCAATATGATATAATATACAGATTACAAGGAGCAAATCAGAAGATGAAGAAGTTTCTCAGCGCTAACGAAGCAGTCGCGCACGCCGCGGCGCAGGCCGGGTGTGTCGTCGCCTCGGCGTACCCCGGGACCCCCTCGACGGAAATCCTCGAGAACATCGCGAAGTTTAAGGACACCATCAAGTGCGAGTGGGCCGTCAACGAGAAGGTCGCCGTGGAGACCGCGGTCGGCGCGTCGATGGCTGGGGCGAGGACGCTTACTGCGATGAAGCACGTCGGACTCAACGTCGCGATGGATCCGCTGATGACGTTCACGTACGTCGGGCCCCTGGGCGGCTTCGTTCTCGTTTCGGCCGACGATCCCGGCATGCACTCCTCGCAGAACGAGCAGGACAACCGCAATCTCGCCAAGTTCGCGCGCGCGCTTCTTCTCGAGCCCGCCGATTCGCAGGAGGCGTATGACTTCACGCTCAAGGCGTTCGAGCTTTCGGAGAAGTTCAGCGTTCCGGTGATCATCCGCCTCACGACGCGCACGAGCCACTCGGCGTCGCTCGTCGAGCTCGGCGACTTCAAGCCGGCGCCGCATCCGCTGCTTCCCTACGTCAAGGACATCCGCCGCAACATCCCGGTCCCGGCGTTCTCCCCGACGCAGCGCCTCAACGCGCAGAAGCGCACCGAGGCGATGGAGAAGGAGTCCAACCGCTCGAAGTTCAACAAGGTCGTCAAGCCCGCGAAGGGCGTGAAGGTGTCCGCGAAGGCCAAGGGCCTCGGCATCGTTACGAGCGCAGTCGCGTACCAGTACGTGAAGGAGATATTCCCCGACTGCCAGATCCTCAAGCTCGGCTGGACGAATCCGCTTCCGAAGGCGCTCGTCGCGAAGTTCGCGAAGAGCGTGAAGAAGGTCCTCGTAGTCGAGGAGCTCGATCCGTTCCTCGAAGACCAGATCAAGGCTATGGGCATCAAGGTGGTCGAGCACAAGACGGAGCTCAACATGCTAGAGCTCAACGCCGACCGCCTGCAGAACCTCAGGCACGAGATACTCGGCGACGTCGGACGGGCCAAGGCCCGCCGTCAGGACACCACGCTTCCGACGCGTCCGCCCGTGCTCTGCGCGGGATGCGGGCACCGCGGCGTCTTCCACGTTCTCCACAAGCTCGGCGCGACGGTGACCGGAGACATCGGTTGCTACACGCTCGGAGCGTTCCCTCCCCTCAACGCGATGGACTCCACGATCTGCATGGGCGCGTCCATCGGCAACGCCGCAGGCATGCGCAAGGCGGGGCTCAAGGGACGCATCTGCGCGGTTCTCGGTGACTCGACGTTCTTCCACAGCGGCATCACGGGAATACTCTCCGCGCTCTACAACGGAACGCCCGTCACGACAGTCGTTCTCGACAATCGCATCACGGCGATGACCGGACACCAGGACAACCCCGGCACCGGCAAGACCCTCGCGGGCGACCCCGCGCCCGTCACGGAGATCGCGGACATCGCGAAGGCGTGCGGATACAAGAACGTCGCCAAGGTTTCGGCCGACGACCTCGCCGGACTCGAGAAGACGCTTTCGACGGCGATGGACTCTGGCGAGCCCTGGCTCGTCATCGCGCACGCTCCGTGCCGCATCGCCGCCAAGCTCACGAAGGAGGGGCTTTGCGAAGTCGACCCCGAGAAGTGCAAGGCCTGCGGCGCGTGCTTCAAGATGGGCTGCCCCGCGATGACGCGCGGCAAGGAGATTCGCCCCGGCGCGTTCCAGATGGTCATCGACCCCAACCAGTGCGCGGGCTGCAAGCAGTGCGGCCAGGTGTGCAAGTTCGGCGCGATCAAGCGCGTAAGGTGACGGCCTGGCTCTCGACAGCCCTGCAGCTGTCCTAGATTCCCCACGACGCAGGCGCGATTTCGCGCCTGTGCGCGTGGCTTGGCATGCGCAGGTGACGAGATGGTAGAAAACTTGGCCTGCTTTTGGTACAATTTGCGTTGGGAGGAGCCGAAAGAGTGAAGCCGAGTATCAGAAGCATTTTGCGGGAGGCTGTAATCGCCGTCTACCTTGTCGCGGTCTCCGCGCCGTTTGCGATTGCGGTTTGCGGGAGGCCATGGATGGCGTCATTACGTCCAGTGCTTCAACTGTCCATCCTTGCGCTGCTGCACATTGCCGTCACCTGCGGGGTGATGATGATCTGCGGAGTGCGGAAGTGGTGGAAGCTGGCGGTGAGGTCGGTCGCCTCGGGTGTAGTCGCGCTGGCTGTCATGGTTGTCTGCGTCGAGGCGGATTTCACTTATGCGAACGTCTTCGGCAAGATGGCGCTCGGTGAAGGCGGTTTTGTCCGCAGGGTCGGCGAGGCGCGAATGTATTCCAATGTCGGAGGTGTCAATTATTCGGTCTACTGGGGCAATGTGAAATACGCGAACGGCAGTGACATGCGAGAGCTGATTCTAATTCCCGATATTCCTGCACGCTGGGAATCGACGGTTGATAAATCCTGCCTGTGCTGGTCGCGTCTTCTGGTTGGAAGGTCGCGAATACTGCTCCCGCATGGACTTTCCGTCGGGAAGATATCCTCTGGGCGTGCTGCCGTGACCTGCCTTGGCGGCATTGACGTCACGTCGGGGAAGACCGAGGCAAATGCGACACTTGCCATTTCGGATTCTGAAACGACCCGGCGGTACAAATGTGAGCGCGATGAGAGGCTGGCCGATTCTGCCGGGACCGTCCGTCGAACATACTATCTTGAGATTCCGAAGTCCTGTTTCCGGGAGATGGGCGATGATTGTCTTTGCGAGTCTCCGTCGTCAGAGTCGGGTGCCAATGGCTGTAGAACGCAAGCATGGAGATGACCTCTTCGTCGGAAGACCGTGTGCTGGCCGTGACGCCCCGGGTAAGCGAGCCTTTCGTGGAGATAGAAAGAATCAAGACGGCGGCAGACGGTTCGTCGTCGTATCAGGTTCACGTTATATGGCGCACTCTCATGCGGCAGGTACACATTATGACAACAAAAGGATGCATGAGTCATCCTGAATAAGGGGCCAAGGGGTATTCCCGGTCTATGCAGAAGCAAAAGTTCGCTATATGGAAAAGGCAGAAGATTGTGAGGGCGAGGGCAAATGGCAAGCGGTGACGGACGAGAATAAGGCGGGGATGAGGTTCTTCAAGGTCGAGGTTGTGTTGCCGTAGGGGGGCGGCGCAGGTTGTCATCTTGCAAATGCGAGGATCGTTTGAACTTGAAGTAATATCCCCGCAGAATTGCCGCGCTCGTTGTGGGCGCGGCAGTTCCTTTTCTGCTGTCAGAACTGCCGCGCCCTTGCGATTCGTGAATCACGGTTTCGACCATGTTTTCCCCTCGGCCCATTGCGCTTTGAAACATAGTATGCTATAATTTACATGTTCTTACCAATAAGAACGAAGGAGGTTTGTATGGTTGCTGTGCCTACTACAAGAATGTCCTCGCGCGGACAGGTCGTGATTCCCGAGGCGATCCGCATCGGATGCGGATTCGGCGAGGGAACGACTTTCACGGTTGTCGCCAAAGGAAATGCCGTGATGCTGCAGGCGATTGTCGCGCCGCCACGAGACTTGTTCAACGAGCTTGCAAGGGAGTCACGTGCTGCGGCGAAAGCGGCAGGCATGCGCCCAAGCGACATAACCGCCGCCATACGTGAACTCCACTCCGAGCGTCGGACGGCAAGAGCGAAAGGAACCGTATGATGCGAGCCGTACTTGACACGAACGTTGTCATGTCCGCAATCTTTTTCGGCGGAGTGCCGTTCGATGTCTTGAACGCGTGGCACAATGGCGAATTTGAGTTAGTCGTGTCGGATGCGGTCATGGCGGAATACAGGGAGATTGCCGCACGCATGAAAGCGAAGTTCCCCTCGATTGAGCCTGAAAGATGGATGTGCTACATTGAAACGCATGCAACTGTTGTGTGCGCCGTTCCTCTGGCCGCGCAAGTGTGTGAAGATGCCGACGATGATGTCTTTCTTGCATGTGCGGAATCGGCAAATGCAACGATCATCTGTTCAGGCGATAAGCATTTATTGGCATGTAACGGATGGAGAGGCATCGAAGTGTTGTCTCCGCGCATGTTTTGCAATCGTTTGCAAGGTTGATGATTCTGGCACCTCGCCGCCGCGCTCGTTGTTGGCGTTGCGAAGCCTGCGAAGGAGGGCGATGCGGTTGTCGCGCTGAAGCAGGAGGGCGCGCAGGGCTTCTACAAGGTATGGGTTAGTGACGGCCCGATAGAGGCGGAGTGAGATGTCCGTCGCGGAGCGACGGACCCCCTACGAAGCGGCGAGACGCCGCTTCCCCCAGTTAGAGCTCGCGCTGGAATTACATCGCCAACGAAGGCCTGTCGTTGATGACTGATTCAGAAGTGAGCAAAGCCATGAATTCAAGCGGAGGGTGTGAGGCGCGGGGTGGTTGCGCAGCATGATGAGCGACGGTGCAAAGCCATGAGGGCGACCCGATTTCGTCGCGTCGCCCTTTTTGCCGAGAGGCTTTGCGGCACAGGCAAAAAGGTA
>JAEEGG010020142.1_pt1 | contig 13367 bp, 7 predicted proteins | sample 9134161 | NCBI WGS metagenome assembly JAEEGG01 (sample SAMN16246543, study PRJNA631951) | gut metagenome | biome: gut microbiome; feature: rumen; material: CR-attached | host: Bos | place: Iran: Karaj | collected 2018-10 | reverse complement strand
ATAATAACCTCTCAAACCTCTCAACCCCCTCAAACCCCTATGACCCTACATAATTTATATCATACTGCGATAGCCAGCCTGGCCCTCTTTCTGACCTCATGCATGGGAAGTCCGAAGGTCGATCAGGCAGCCAGCGAGGCTACTTTGAACGAATTGAAAGCCGGATGGCAGATGCCCCCTCAAGATGCCCGCCCAAGGGTGTGGTGGCATTGGATGAACGGAAACATCACCCAGGAAGGAATCCGCAAGGACCTCGAATGGATGAAGCGCATCGGACTGGGTGGGTTTCAGAATTTCGATGCTAGTCTGGGAACACCTCAGATAGTCGATAAGCGACTGATCTACATGGACGAGGGATGGCAGGAGGCATTTGCCTATGCTACCCGTCTGTCAGATGAGTTGGGCTTGGAGATGACCATTGCTTCGGCTCCAGGATGGAGTTCCACCGGCGGTCCTTGGGTAGAACCTAAGGATGCGATGAAGAAACTCGTCTGGAAAACCCTCGACATCGAAGGTGGAAGTCAGATTTCGTGTCCACTTCCCGAACCCGACAAGAGCACCGGACCCATCAACGACGGCCGTCGCGGACCCAGCCAGTGGGAGGTGAGCCCCTATCAGCATTATGAAGACATTGCCGTGATAGCCATGCGATTGGCTGTTGACGATTCCGACAAGATCACCGAAAAGGATGTGCTCGACATCACTGGCAAGACCGATAGCAGCGGCAATATCCATTGGAGCGCACCCGAAGGGAAGTGGCGCATCTACCGTTTCGGCTGGTCACTCACGGGTAAGATGAACCATCCGGCTCCTCCCGAAGCTACGGGCCTGGAGGTCGATAAGCTCGATCCTGTGGCTTGGAAGAAGTTCTTCGTTGCCTACCTCGATATGTACAAGAAGGCATCGAACGGCCTTATGGGGGAACGTGGCATCCAGTATGTGCTCACCGACAGTTACGAGGCCGGGCCGCAGACCTGGACTCCCGCCATGTTTGATGAGTTCGCGAAGCGTCGTGGCTACGACCTGCACCCCTGGCTCCCCGTGTTGGCTGGCGCTGTCATTGGCTCAAAAGAGCAGAGTGAAGCCTTCGTGCGCGACTGGGAGAAGACCATCGGCGAACTCATCAAGGAGAATTACGACCAGTTGACGCAGATTGCCCAGCGCGACTACGGCATGAAGGGCCGCTACTCCGAGGCTCACGAAGGTGGCCGTGTCTTTATCGCCGATGGCATGGACCTGAAGGCTACAGCCCAGATCCCCATGTCGGCGATGTGGTGCTCGGCGATGTGGCTTGGCAAGTTGCCCGATGGCGAAACCAATCGGCGTATGTATCAGGCTGACGACCGAGAATCATCGTCGGTGGCACACCTCTACGGGCAGAACATCGCTGCTGCCGAGTCGATGACGGCATGGGAACAAGGTGCCGGCTACAACTGGTATCCCGAAAAACTGAAGAAGATTGCCGACATCGAGCTTGCCGAAGGCATCAACCGCTTTGTGATCCATGAGAGTGCCCACCAGCCTGTCGACGATAAGGTGCCGGGACTGAGTCTCGGTGGTATCGGGCAGTGGTTCAATCGTCATGACACGTGGGCCGAACAGGCTACGGCTTGGGTCGATTACATGTCGCGTTCGAGCTTTATGCTCCAGCAGGGCGTCAATGTGGCAGATGTTCTGGTCTATTATGGCGAAAACAGCAATATCACCGCACTCTTCGGCCAGGGTGCTCCCGAAGTGCCCTACGGATATAACTTCGATTATTGCAGCCCCGATGCGCTTTGCAAACTCATCGACTGTCGTTCCGGACGCCTGGTCTCTTCGGCCAGCAGTACCCAATATCGTGTGCTTTGGCTCGATCGTAATGTCGAATTCATGTCGATGCCCGTGCTTCGCAAACTGGCTCAGTTGGCCAAGGCCGGTGCTGTCATCGGCGGACAGAAGCCCCAGCATCCCTACAGCTTGAACGAGAGCCAGGAGGAGTTCGACCGTCTCGTCGGCGAAATTTGGGGTTCGAAGAACGTGACGACGGATGTGCCCTTGGCAGAAGTGCTACAAAGTGCCAATGTCACTCCCGACTGTCAATTGCCCGAGGAGGGCATGAAGTACGTCCATCGCACGATGCCTCATGCCGAAATCTATTGGGTCAATCGCCCGGCCAAGGAAGCCGCGACGCTCAACGTCCGTTTCCGTCAGACAGGTCTTAAGCCACAACTGTGGCATCCCGACACTGGTCTGATTGAAGCGGTGAGCTACACGATGGACGATGCCACCACCGAGGTGACACTCCCTCTGCAGAAGGACGATGCCGTCTTTGTGGTCTTCTGCGGAACGGGTTCCAGGAAGATGACTGTTCCAGCTCCACAGGTCGAGACCTTGGCCACGATCGACACGCCATGGCTTGTGAAGTTCCAGGAGCATCGCGGTGCGCCTGCCGAAGCCACTTTCCAGACCCTGTCCTCATGGTCGGAGAGTACCGATGCCGGCATCCGCTACTTCTCGGGCACAGCTTCCTATCAGAACACCTTCCGTCTTGCAGCCGTCAATGCCGAAGCACGTCAGGTGCTTCAGTTGGGCAAGGTGCGCAACATTGCCGAAGTCATGGTCAACGGCCAGTCGGCTGGCATCGTCTGGAAAGAGCCTTTCGAGGTCGATGTGACCAGCCTGCTTCACGAAGGAGACAACGAGCTTGATGTCAAGGTCACCAACCTTTGGGTCAATCGCCTGATCGGCGACCAGCAACCAGGCTGCAAGCGGCGCATCACCTATACCGATGCTCATTATTATGCTCCCGATGCCCCGCTCGAAGAGTCCGGTCTGATGGGACCTGTGAAAATTATGGAAATACGATAATCTATTGACTTCCAACCAGGTGTTCGGCGATGCGAAATAACCTTACTATGGCAATCGCGTAATACGTTGAATATTAGTTCGGTATTTTTTCAAAAACTTACTATATCGTTTCATACGGGGTGTTACCAACTCTTGTGCAGCAAAAAGAAAGTTCGTACCTTTGCACCGTCAAATCAGATATGTGTGCACATCCCCATTTATTCCCATTACCTCTGAATAATTCCTATACATTTAATAATTATAAACCAAAATTCATGAAAAAGTTTCAACAATCCCAGAAGTGGCTGGCATCTTTGCTGATGCTCCTTCTCTGCTCTACGGCAACCTTGGTGGCACAAGTAGCCATCAAAGGCGTAGTGGTTGACGTCCTGGGCGAGCCCGTTATCGGTGCCAACGTCCTCGAAGTAGGTACACAGAATGGTGTCGTGACCGACATCGATGGCAACTTCGAACTTTCGGTAGCCAAGGTCGGCGCCAAGCTCCAGGTTTCCTACATCGGTTACAAGACTATCGAGCTCCCTGCCATGGCCAAGCCAATGTCCATCATCCTCGAGGAGGATTCCGAGATTCTCGACGACGTAGTGGTAGTAGGTTACGGCGTGCAGAAGCGCAGGAACTTCACCGGTTCGGTAGCCACGATGAATGTGGCCGACGGCCCCGTCGCCAACCTTGCACCCACCAGTCCTACCGACATGCTCCGTGGTTTGATTCCCGGCCTTTCGATGTCGCAGAGCGGCGTTCAGGGTTCTGCATCGAGCATCCAGATTCGTGGTCAGAAGTCAATCAACGGCGGTTCGCAGCCTCTGATCGTTGTCAATGGCGTCATCTTCAAGGGCACGATGAACGACATCGACCCCAACATCGTCGAGTCGATGAGCGTCCTGAAGGATGCCACCTCCCTCGCAGCCTACGGTTCGCAGGCCGCCAACGGTGTCATCATGATCACCACCAAGAAGGGTGCCCAGGGCAAGCCAATGATCAACTTCCGCGCTTCTGTTGCATTGGCACAGGCTGCCTACAAGCCCGAGCTTCGCGACGGTGAAGGATACATCGAGCTCATCAATGCCCGTCAGGGTCTGCCTGCAGGCTCCACTGCTTGGATGACCGGTCTTGAGCTTCAGAACTACCAGAAGGGTGAGGAGACCGACTGGGTCGATTACTATACACAGACAGGTGTGCGCCAGAACTATTCTCTCAACATCTCGGGCGCCAGCGAGAACATGGACTATTCGTTCGGCGGTTCGGTTTCGAACAACGAGAACTACATCAAGGGCAACCCCTTCAAGCGTGTCACCCTTAACGGACGTTTCAATACCAAGGTCACCAAGTACATCAAGGCTGGCATGAACTTCAACTACGCTTCGATCAGCACCGATGGCCAGCGTCCCTACACCGACCGTTACTTCTCGCCTTGGGGCGAACCATACCTCGAGGATGGAGTTTCGCTGCGCAAGTACATCACCGAGCATACCACCGATGACGTCAATCCAATGTGGCGTGTTGAGTCGGGTGTCGATGCCCAGCTCCGAATCTACAGCATCGCTCTCGGCGGCGAACTCGAGATCCAGATCCCAGGCATCAAGGGCTTGAGCTACAAGCTGACCGGCACCTACAACACCCGTCAGAACCTGACCCGCAACTTCCTGCACGAGAACTACTATATCCAGATGAACGAGCCTTACACCTCCGAGGTTTACGACGGACACCTCACCGAGGCCAACGGTTCAATCGCTAATACGAAGAGCAATTCCTACGTGATGGACCACATCATCACCTATACCAAGGAGTTCGGTCAGCATTTCTTCAGCGCAACAGCCGTCTATACCCGCGACTCCGACCGCGTGGATGGCAGCACTTCGACAGGCACCGACTTTGCAGGCCTGGGCAACACCACCCTCGGCTACTACGGCCTGAACAACGCCAAGACCCAGAAGGTCAATGAGATCAACTACACCCTTCACAACAACGTAGGTTATCTCGGCCGTGTCAACTACTCCTACCGCGACACCTATCACTTCAACGCTTCGGTTCGCCGCGACGGTTCGTCGGTGTTCGGTAGCGACAAGAAGTGGGGTACCTTCCCTGCCGTAGGTCTGGCATGGACCATCAGCAACGAGGACTTCTTCAAGCACTCGATGCCTTGGGCATCCAACACCAAGCTGAAGGCTTCGTGGGGCAAGAACGGTAACCAGAGCCTCGCTCCCTATCAGACCCTTTCGCAGATGAACGTCGGCATGGCCGGTGGCTACGTCGCCTACTTCGGCAACGAAATCATCTTCGGTCAGGGACTGGCAACCCTCGGCAATCCTGCCCTCGGTTGGGAGACCACCACATCGTGGAACTTCGGCCTCGAGAGCGACTTCCTCAAGGGCGGTCGTCTCCACTTCGAGATCGATGCCTATTTCGCCAACACCACCGACCAGATCTTCGAGCGCACCATCCCCGTCATGGGTGCAGGCATGAGCTCGCAGTATGCCACCATGGGCAAGATCAAGAACTGGGGTATCGAGGCAAGCCTTCGCAGCATGAACATCAAGACCAAGGACTTCTCATGGTCAACCAACCTGCAGTTTACCCTTAGCCGCAGTATCCTCAAGGAACTCTACGGCGACGGCAACGACGACATCACCAACGAGCTCTTCCTCAACGAGTCGCTCGGCGCCATCTACGGTTATAAGTTCGACCGCGTAGTGCAGACCGACGACCAGGCATATATCGAAAAGAACGGTGCCAAGCCCGGCGACCCGATGTATGTCGACATGGATGGCAATGGCGTCATCACTCCTGAGGACCGCACCATCCTTGGCTTCAACAAGCCCGCCTTCATCCTCAACATGGGCAACACGCTCACCTGGAAGGACTTCTCGCTCTACTTCCTCTTCTCGGGCACATTCAGCTCCGGCAAGTATGGTATCGCTGCCAACAACAATGCCTTCGTATGCTTCGAGGACATGGCTTACCTCAATGCTGAGGATCACCCCTTCTGGACCGAAGAGAACCGCGACAGCAAGCATCTCGGCCCCAACGGCGACCTCTCGAAGTTCACCGGCACGCAGAAGTACGGTTTCATCCGTCTGCAGGATGTCAACCTTTCGTACAACGTCAAGGGCAATTGGATGAAGAAAATCGGTATCAACGGCCTCCAGGCATACGTTTCGGGATCCAACCTGTTCTTCTTCGCTCCCGACTGGGAGTTCAGCGATCCTGAGGTTCGCGACTCTCGTGGTTTCCAGCTCGCTCGTACCTTCACTTTTGGCTTAAACTTACGATTCTAAAAAACGACAGACAATATGAAAACATATAATTATCTTTTCGCCCTCATGATGGCTGCAGGTGCAATGGTATCTTGCAACGACGACGATTTCCTCGAGGAAAATCCAAAAACCATCTACACCGTAGAGTCGGCATTCACCAAGAGTGGTCAGGTCGATGCAGCTGTGGCTCGCGAATACATTGCCTTCAACTATATGTACGGTTGGCACAACATGGTCGTCGAGGGAGGTGCTGCAAGCAACCTTCTCGGTGGCAGTGGTACCGATATGATCGATGGTGGTCAGGCTTATCCCCACATGGCAGCCGGAATGTTCTCCAACTATATGAGTCTCAACTCCAATACCCAGGATTTCAACGGCCTTTGGAACGAGCTCTATCAGCTCGCATCCTACGCCAACCTGGCTTTGCATGGTGCCGAGCTCGTCGAGTGGAAGGATCCTGCTGAGAAGGAATATGCTGTTGCTCAGTCGAAGTTCTTCCTGGGTTGGGCCTATCTGCGCCTGGGAGAGTGCTTCGGTGGTGTGCCCATCGTGCGAGAGTACAGCGAAGAACTGAAGTTCGACTATGCTCGTGCCACCCGTCAGGAGACTTACGCCTTCGCCATCGAGAACCTCGTGGCTGCCGAGGCTGGTCTGCCCCAGTATCCCAAGCAGGACGGCCGTGCTGCCAAGGGCATTGCCAACCACTACCTCGCCGAGGCTTATCTCGCACAGGGTGTCGAGACAGGCGACAAGTCGAACTATGCTAAGGCCATCGATGCTGCAAGCAAGGTGGTGGCTGCTCATCCTCTCATGACACAGCGCTTTGGAGTGCGTGCCGATGCCGCAAGTACAGGAACAGGCTTCATGGGCATCCCCAACTACAAGGCCGATGGCAACGTCTTCTACGATCTCTTCCAGATTGGCAACTACGACTACAGCGCTGGCAACACCGAAAGCCTCATGGTAGCCCAGGCTCCTTCCTACGACGACTGGGCAGCCAATGGTGGTCCTGTCAACCTCAATGGTCTTACCGTGGGTGCTCCCTATCGCGATATGATCTGGAACGAGGCAAATGCCGACCCATCGTCGGCCGGTCCCTGGAAGGAACTCACGCAGATGGATCCTGCCTACATCGGCGCCAACATGGGTCCATATCTCGGCGGTACGTCGTGGGGTCTGATTGGTCAGACCGACTATGCCGACGAGGTGGTCTGGAGCGGAGAGTTCGCCGATGGCGACATCCGCAACTCCGAGGTTGTGCTCTGTCATCCCGTTGTGCTCGACGTCAAGTCAAGGCATCATGGCGAGGTTTGCCAGAAGGAATGGCTCCAGTTCCCATCGGCTTTGATGCGCGTCTCCTGCAAGATTGCTATGCAGGATGGTTGGGGATTCACCGACCACCATGTGGGTTATGTTGGACAGCCTTTCGGCTTCCAGTACGGACGCGACAACTACATCGCACGTTCGTCCGAGACCTACCTGCTCCTCGCCGAGGCTTACCTCCGCAATGGCGATGCTGCCAAGGCTGCCGAGACCGTCAACATCGTGCGCGACCGTGCACAGGCTACCTACAAGTATGCCACCGTCACCATGCGCGACATCCTCGACGAGCGTGCACGTGAACTTCTGTTCGAAGAGCATCGCTGGCCAACCCTCCTTCGCCTGGGCAGCTCCAATGGCGAAAACGAGGACATGAAGTACCAGCTCTCTCACTACACCATGTTCGTCAACGATCTGCACGAGAAGGGCGTTACTCCCACCTGGAACCTCTTCCCCATCCCGCTCACCGTCATCAACCTTAACTCCGATGCTCCGATCGAGCAGAACAAGGGTTGGAACTAAGCTGATAGTATGAAAAAGTTTCTCCTATCCATTCTGATGGCTGCCACCATGTTGACCATGGTGGCTCAGCCACCGATGGGACCTCGTGGCCCCGAAAATGAGTTTTCCGACATCGAAGGCACGTCAGCCCTTTCTTTCAACCTCCCGTTCTCGCGCGACGTCAAAGGACGTGTTGGCCATGGTCCTCAGTTCTATCTCTTCCCCGACCAGAAGCTCGATGCACAGTCGGCCAAGACGCTTGTCACGGAACTCGGCCTGATCGACTGGGCAAAGGATTATGCAGGCGGTGTCGTGGTTGTCAATCCTACTGCCGACAAGTGGCAGGCTGCCGACGTGCAGGCCTTCCGCGAACTCTTGGGTCGTCGTGGTCCAGCCACCAACATCAAGGTCATCGGCATTGGTCGTGGTGCCACATTCGTCAACCAGCAGCTTGCAGCCAGCGACATGACGGGTGCCATCGCCGGTATTGTGGCCATCAATGGTGCAGCAGGCAAGAAGGTTGCCCTCCCTGTGCCCGCCTATCTCGGTGGCAAGGGGGCTGCAGCAGCCGCCAAACCCTATCAGGCTGTTGCTGCCAAGGCGGTGGCCGATCCCCTGCTCCAGGTCGTTGTGGGCAAGGACACCAAGGCTTCGATGGCCCAGCTCATGGCTGATGCTTGGGACAAGGTGCTCAGCGCCAACTATCGCTACAACAACCTCTACCGCACTTTCTACATGACTCGTGGCATCGACAATCCCGAAGGCATCAAGAATTTCGAGCTCGTTTCGTTCCCGATGTTCGACAAGCTCGGCATCGAGCGCAACGTCATCGAGTTCCCCATCATCGACTTCAACCGTGCTGGCCAGCACCAGGAGCCCGACAAGTACCTGTGGTACGAATATGTGCCCCGTCAGGTCAAGGAGGCAGCTCCCGGCACTGTTCCGCTGGTGGTGATCCTCCACGGACATGGCAACGACCCGCGCACCCAGAGCGAGACCGCAGGTTTCGTCGAACTGGCTGCCGAGGAGGGCTTCATAGTGGTCGAAATGGAATGGCAGGGCAGTCATGGATATCTTCCTATGGGCCTCGATGGCATCGAAGGAGCCATCAACGTAACGTTGAAGAAATATCCCCAGCTCGATGCCTCGCGCATCTATTGCGAGGGTCTTTCGGCAGGAGCCATGACCAGCAATATGCTGGGCGTCCGTAAGTCGCATCTCTTTGCCGCAGTGGCTGGTCATTCGGGAGGCATCTTCTCGGGCGACGGCACAGGCTACTACGGCTACGGTATCGAGCCCATCATGGCCGAGGCACAGCAGAAGCGTGGGTTTGTCGAAGTGGGCTATTGCTCCGTGCTCGGCACCGACGACGATGTGATCCGTTTCTACGGAAAGGACAACTGGCAGGGCAATCCCTACCTCAACGCCTGGCGCCTTTACGAGACCATCAACGGCATGGAAGTCACGGGCGACCTCGACTTCTCCATCGATTCCACATTCGGCTTTGCACTTCGCGACCGCGAGCAGATCCATACGGGCAAGGGTGAGGACATCACCATCGAATTCGGCCAGCTCTATAAGGGCGACCGTCCCATGATCCGCATCATGGCCATCAACCATTACGGTCACTGGAACTTCAAGCCCGCTGCCCGTCTCATCTGGGACTTCTGGCGCCATTTCTCCCGCAATCCCGAGACAAAAACTCTGGAATACACTCGTTAATCCTTTTTTACATCACGAATTATCGAATTACCGAATTATCGAAATAACGTTATTCCGTAATACCGATATTCAGAAAAAACAGTAAATGATAGCCAAAAAGATACTCATCATAGCCCTGCTGCTCACTGCCGTCCTTCCGGCCAGTGCCCAGTGGGGCATTCCTGTTGAGCAGTTGTTGCAGCGAGCTCAACAACGCCCTCAGTTCAACATGCTCAAGGAGCAATGGAGTGCCGCCTGGATCGAAGTGCCCGACATCGATCGCGATGCCTATGGCGTCTATTATTTCCGTAAGGACATCGACCTCGCTTCCGTGCCCGCCGAGTTCAAGATCCATGTTTCCGCCGACCAGCGCTACAAGCTCTATGTCAACGGCGTCCTGGCCTCGCAACGATTCGAAGCACTGGAACTACGAGACCCTCGACATCGCCAGCTATCTTAGGGAAGGCAAGAATGTGGTGGCTGCCCAGGTTTGGAGCGAAGGTCCCTTTAAGCCTGTGCCCAATGCTACTATCCAGACGGGATTCATCCTGATGGGAGAGGGGCAGGCGAAAGTGCTCAGCACCGATGGCTCTTGGCGTTGCATTCAGGATCCCGGCTACACCCCGCTGCGTCAACGTGTGCCCGGCTACTATGCCTTGGGTGCCGGCGAACAGATCGATATGAGCCAGGCCATTGCCGATTGGCAGGATCCCGTCAATACTTTGTCCGATTGGAAGCCTGCCCATCCCTATGCCTTGGGCGCTCCTCACGACGATGCCAGTGGTACGGGTGTCTATATGGGCCATCCTCTGGTGGCTTCTACGCTGCCTCAGGTCGAACGTTATGAGCGTCGCCTGCAGTCGGTGCGCCGCAATGGTGGGCTCAAGCTGCCCAAGGCTTGGCCTGCACAGCCCGCTTCGGTCGCTATCCCTGCCAATCAGACGGTCGATATCCTGCTCGACCAGCAGGAACTCACCAACGGTTACTTCCACCTCGGTTTCTCCAAGGGTAAGGCAGCCACGATCACCGTCCAGTATGCCGAGGCACTCTATGTGCCTTCCGAGTCCGACGATCCTCGTCAGGAGCCAGCCAAGGGCAACCGCAACGACATCGAGGGCAAGGTGATGCGCGGTCGTCACGATGTGCTCATCTCAAGCGGTGCCGACAGCCAGCAGTTCACTTCGCTCGACTGGCGTACCTTCCGCTATGTCAATCTCCACATCGAGACGCGCGACGAGGCACTTGTGCTCGACGACGTCAGCAGCACCTTCGTAGGCTTCCCCTTCGAGCAGCGTGCTTCGCTCGAAACCGACAATCCCGAGCTTCGGCAGATGATGGAGATTGGTTGGCGCACAGCCCGCCTTTGTGCCATCGAGACCTACACCGACTGCCCCTATTACGAGCAGCTTCAGTATCTGGGTGACACCCGCATCCAGGCGCTTGTTTCACTCTACAATGCCGGTGACGACCGTTTGGTGCGCAACTACCTCCATCAGGCCGACATGAGCCGCAACGCCGAGGGAATCACCATGGGACGCGCTCCTTCCGAACTGCCCCAATACATCACCCCCTATGCCTTGCATTACATCTATGCCCTGCACGACTATCTGATGTATGGAGGTGATCCCGACTTCGTCTATGACCTTGTACCTGGAGCCGAGCAGATTCTCCATTACTTTGCCCGATACACGCTGGCCGATGGTCGTGTGAGTGGCCTTCCAGGTTGGAACTTCACCGACTGGTGCTACAATCCGGGTTGGATGCTTGGCGTGCCACAGCCTGCGCAGGATGGTGCCACCAGCATCCTCGACCTCCAGTTGCTCTTGGCCTATCAGATGCTCGGCGACATCGAGCAGCACATGGGCAACAACTACATGGCGCAGAAATATGCAGCTTCGGCCGAACGTCTGGCAAAGGCTGTTCAGCAAAGCTACTGGGTGGCTGATCGCGGACTCTATGCCAACAATACCGACCGTCGTCAGTTTGCACAGCATGCGCAGGCACTCGCTATCCTCACAGGTCTCGTCGAGGGTGAACAGGCTCGTGTTTTGGCTGAAAAGACGCTTGCTGACGCTTCGCTCGACTATTGCACCATCTACTTCCGTTTCTACCTCCATCAGGCCTTGGCAAAGGCAGGTTTGGGTAACGACTATCTGTCGTGGCTCGACAAGTGGCGCGAGAATATGGCGAATGGTCTGACTACTTGGGCCGAGACATCCGATGTCAACACCACCCGCTCCGATTGTCATGCATGGGGTGCTAGTCCCAACATTGAGTTCTTCCGCATCCTGCTCGGCATCGACAGCGCTTCGCCCGCTTTCCAGACCGTATGCATCACACCTCACCTCGGCGATATCCGTCGCATTGGTGGAACGATGCCCCATCCGCAAGGATCCATCACTGTGGCCTACGAGTACAAGAAGATTGGTAAGGGGAAGAAGGCCTCCACCGTTTTCTGCGCCGACATCAATCTGCCCGCTTCGGTCACCGGCACCTTCGTCTGGAACGATGCAACCTACACGCTCCAAGGTGGTCCAAACCATATCTCAATTCCACAGTAACCCCCGTTCATCTTCACTGACAAAAAATACGAAGGCGCGGCATCTTACGATGTCACGCCTTTCAAATATATTTGTTATACACTCGAAGTTGCTAATCTCAACGACGCTCCATGAACATGGTACGGAGTCTCAGTGCGATGGAGGAGAGGATAATCGTGGCGAAGAATGCGATTGCGATCATAGTGGTATATTTTTTAATTGTTAGTATTCTTGTTTTTTCTCACTGCAAAGATAGACCATATTCTCGTACCCTGCAAGATTTTTCCTCACTTTTTGCATCAGATATGGCGACACCTCCCCCATATAGCGACAAGTATTGGGAGCACCCTTTATTCTTGTCGCGTCGAAGCTTATTTTTCAGTTTTTTTTCAAGGTATTGTACTTCAAAACGAAATGGAGCGTCTACGAACGTAGGCGTTCCATTTACTTAAGAATGTTGTGTGTGTACGAACGTAAGTGCTCCATCTGCTGAAGAATAATGTGTATCGATGAACGTTGACGCTCCATTTCCTTGGGAATGTTGTTCATCTGCGAACGTTGGTGCACCATTTCCTGTGGAATATTGTGCGTCTGCGAACATCGACACACAATTTCCTGCGTAATATTGTTCATCTATGAACAGAGACGCTCCATTTCTAACAGAATGTTGTTCGCCTACGAACACTGGTGCACTATTTCCAGCGGGAAGTTGTTCATCTACGAACATCGACACACAATTTCTTGTGAGATATTGGACGTCTACGAACACTGACGCTCCATTTTCCTGTTTTTGTTGTTCATCTACGAACACTGACGAACCATTTGCTTCGGAATATTGTGCACCTACGAACCTTGATGCACTATCCCCGTTTTCGAACGGCGTAGCTCAAAGTTTAGAAGGTACAGAGTGCCACAGCTCACGCTGATCGACGTCAAGCAACAGTGCAATGTCCTCCGACCGATGCGTGTGGGTGCAACGTATGGCATTCACCACCTCATCGATAATCACTTCCTCAGTTGGTTCTCTTGAGTGGAACATCTCCTCCACGCTCTCTACGATATGTTTCATAGTAATTTGAAGACCCCCTCGGTCCCCCTGCTTAGGGGGGGGATGACCTACGGGTCGAAATTAATAGTCAGTTTTTGTTCGGACTTAGTTCCTCTTGCCGCATCTTGGTTCTATCAAGAAAAAATTTAATTT
>JAEEGG010020141.1_pt1 | contig 13367 bp, 2 predicted proteins | sample 9134161 | NCBI WGS metagenome assembly JAEEGG01 (sample SAMN16246543, study PRJNA631951) | gut metagenome | biome: gut microbiome; feature: rumen; material: CR-attached | host: Bos | place: Iran: Karaj | collected 2018-10 | reverse complement strand
TGATGGTGCTGCCCAACAGTACGTTGAACATGGGCACGCCCTCATCGTACTTCACGAAGCCGCCGCTGCCCACGATGCCTATCATGCTGGAAATGGCCCAGCGGTCCTTCTTGTAAGAAGCAAACAGTGCAGGAACTATCGGTGCAGAAGCCACCCCTTCGTACTTGACGCCGTTGTAGGTAATGTCGCGGTTCTGCCACGGTTTCTGGAAATCGAGCGACATTTGGAAGCCGTCGTAGCCCCATGCCAGTCCGGCGGGGTTCGAGTAGGCAGCGTCTATTTCCATCGAGGCGCCGCGGGCCATCATGCGGTCGAAGGCGATGTGATAATTGGTGTTGGTCATCAGACCACCGGCACTTGCAGCAGCCGCGAAGCCGAAGGTGGCTGCCATCATAAAAAACAGTTTCTTGGTCATGGTTGGATAGGGTTTGTTCGTAATTGGGTGCAAAAATACGAAAAATTAGCCAATAAGATACATTTTTACGGGGAAAAATGCACGTAGAAAGGAAAAATGTTGTATATTTGCACACAGAACACTGAACAACCTAATAATTATTAGCTAACTACACATTAAATTAAAGGTTTATGAAACAAAGTTACTTCAAGCGTTTGTTGCTGGCAATGGGAGTGTTGTCGGCAACGTCAGTATCGGCTATTGACTTGCCTTACGCCAAGGCACCGGCCGACGGTAAAACCTACATCCTGGTGAGCAGGTTAAAGCCCGCCAGCTATCTCAGGGAAACAAGCTGGGACGGCTCGCTCTACCTGCAGCCTTACGACCTGAACGAGCAGCAGAAAGCTGCCTTTACGGCCAAGCAGAACGAGGACGGCACCTGGAACTTCTGCAAGGAAATGGTCGAGACCTACGAGGGTGAGGAGGAGCCCTACAAGTACATGGTCTACATGGGCATCCCCTCCGGCACCGACAACCTGAGAATCCGCGAACTGGATCCCGTCAGTTGGACGGTAGAGCCTACCCGACTGAACGACTACTACATGCTGAAAGCCGGCACGGGACAGGGCAATGCGCAGACCGAGGGCGGCTACCTGCACCTGAACAATGGTGGTGAGTTTCTGGTCATCACCGAACCCACCAACCAGTGGTTCCCCGACTTCTACGGCGGCATACAGCGCGACGAGAATGAGGACCCCGTCTACGACGAGGCAGGCTTCGTGGAGCCGCTGAACCCCATTTCGCGCTACTGGGCGTTCGTCGAGATTGACGATGTGCCTGCCTTCGCCGTGAAGGTACAACTCTACGCGCTGCTCCAGGGCATCGAGGAGAACTATCTGGGCGACGACGCGTTCAACGCCGGATTCCAGCAGGCCCTCGATACAGCCATGCCCTACTACGAGAAGCAGGACTTCACCGAGGATGACTTGGCGGCAGCCAAGGGCATTGTCGATGCCAAGCTGGCCCTCTACAACGAGATTATGGCGGCACAGGACCTGTTAGGTGACCAGTCGGACTACAAACTCTCAACGGCCATCGAGGCAGCCACCTCTGCCTTCAACACCCTGACCGACACACAGGCACTGACCGACGCACAGGCAACGCTGAAGGAGGCCGAGACGGCATTTGCCTTAGGAGGTGACGACCTGACGGCACTCGGCAGGAACATGAGCTTCGAGGACCTCTCGGCACAGGGTGGCAGCCAGACATCCAGCGTCGCTGGTGCTCCTGCGGGCTGGAACGTCTACGTCCGTGGCCAGCAGGTAGTGACGGCCGACGATGTGCGCGCTGCCGGCATCACCGCCTGGCACGGTGCCAACTACGACGCCGAGGGTTCACCGATGGACGGTGAACTGGCCTTCGGACTGTGGAACAGCGGCGTGCCCCAGTACGAGATTTCACAGACCATCAGCGGTCTCGAGAACGGTTCCTACACCATCAGCGCCGGTTTGATGGTAGGTGCCAACGGCAACGGTTCGCGCCGCACCACGCAGCGCATCTTCGGTAACCTCAACTCGAAGTACTTCGCCAGCGAGGATGAGTACAATCTGGAAGTGCTCGACCAGAGCGAGGTCTACAGCTTCGAGGGACTGGTAGAGCCCGTTACCGACCGTGAGCTGCAGCCCATCAGCGTCCGTGCCTTCGTCTTCGACGGCACCCTGACCTTCGGTCTGCGTACCGATGGCAACATTGCCGCTGCCAACCGTGAGGGCAGCAACGGTGCCGGTGGCGACGGATGGTTCAAGCTCGATAACTTCCGCATCACGAAGGAGGGCTACATCCAGGACGACGCACTGGCCATCTACAACCACTTCTGCAGCGTCTATAACAACCTGATGGGTGAAGTCATGCAGCAGAGCGTGAAGGACATCCTGAAGGAAGAGCTGAAAAGCGGCATCGACGGAGGAGTTGACCAAGCTGTCATTGGCTCCATCGTGAAGCTGAAGGACATGTACCCCACCGTAGAGGCATCTGTTGCTGCCTACAAGCGGCTGTATGAGGCCATAGAGAACGGCATTGCCCAGCAGATAGAGTACGAATACAGCGCTACCATCGACGACTTCAGCGACATGGTGATGGAGGCGCAGGATATGTACGACGAGGCCGAGGTCGGTGAGCAGGAAATCAATGAGATGATAGCCCGCCTGGCTGCCGGACTCGAGGAGCTGAAGGCCACTGCCGTGAGCTTAGGCGACGTCACTTTCGTACTGAAGAACAACAGCTTCGAGGACTTGAGCAATCAGGGCGGCAGCCCCAGCGACGGTGCGCAGCGTGCTCCCGCCGGATGGACGCTGACGGTCGACGGTGAGGTTGTCGAGGGTACTCCCGGCTTCGGCTGGTGCGCCATCAACCGTGGCGACGCCATCGACGTGACCGACTATGAGGGCAACCACTACGACCACCAGTACACCGACGGCGAGTTCCTGTGGGGTATCTGGAACGGCAACATCCCCGAGATTGAGCTTAGCCAGACGCTGAAGCACCTGCCCGCCGGCAACTACACGCTGCAGGCCGACGTCATGGTGGAATACAACTGGGCCGGCAACTGCCTCACCACCCAGCGACTCTTTGCCAACAACTTCGTACAGATGTTCGGTTCCGAGGGCTACCACGAAATCAACCTGCCCGAGGACGCAAAGAATGCCACCGTACTGACCTACGCCGACTATACCTGCACCAGCGACGACCCGCTGACCCACCTGCTGCGCCCGATGGAGGTCAACTTCGACGTTGATGAGTCAGGCATTGCCGTCATCGGATTCCGCACCAACAGCATCAGCGACTTGGGCGAGGCCCAGAACAATGGCAAGGGATGGTTCAAGCTCGACAACTTTCGCCTGACCTACAATAGTGCCGAGGTATCTACCGGCATTGCTGCTCTGAAACCTGCCGCCACGTCTGCTGCCCAGGTCTACGGCCTCGACGGCCAGCGTCGCACCCAGATGCAGCGCGGCCTGAACATCGTCCGTAAGGACGGCAAGGCCGTGAAGCTCATCAGCAAGTAACCACGCCACCACCCCGTGGCATAGACAACCCAAAATCTCCACCTCATGTAAGCATTTTCTGCTTCATGGGGTGGATTTTTCAAATAAATGGGGGGTTATGTTATATTGTTATATTGTTACATTGTTACATTGTTACACTCTTCACTTACAGCGGGCTGTAGCCCTTTTTACCTCTTACCGATTACCTTTTCCCAGCATTACGACTCTCGACGGTTAGGGTTACGACTTCCGTCGATTCGGATTACTACTTCCATCGATTCGGATTACTACTATAACAATATAACAATATAACAATGTAACATAAGGGGCATTTTTTACTGACACTCAAATACTCAGAATTATTTTATAATAATAATTATATATATATAATTATTATTATAATCAATAGTACATAAGTGAGCTTATGTTACATTGTTACATTGTTATAATGTTAGGTTATGCTCAGATGGGGGGAATTTGTTATAAAAAAAAGGATGTAAATGATGGTTATTCGGATTTTTTTTCGTAAATTTGCAGACGAGATACTAACATAAAACAATAATATCATGATGAGAATGAATTTTAACCCGTGTCATTGGAGGGTTTTGACGACTCTTTTCTGCCTGGCGATGCCCCTGACACTGCTGGCCACGGACGTGGTGGTGGCCGATGCTAACGGCAACGAGCTGACGTACAGTTACGACTCGGCCGACGGGCCTGCCGCGTTCAAGAGCGTGAAGAGATATGCCGCCGACGAGAACAAGGCGGGGCATATTGTCATTGCCGACTACGTGACCGACGCCAACGGCGTGAGCCACGAGGTGAAGTACATCAACGGAAACATCGGCAACCGCTACAACATCGTGAGCATCGTCTTCGGACGTAACATTGTAGCCGTTGGCGGTAGCGACGGTTCCGTCAGCAACGCCTTTTATGATTGTGAGAAGCTGGAAAGCGTCACGCTGAACGCAAAAGTCGAGGTACTGGGGCGCTACTGCTTTCAGAACTGCTACAAACTGAGCAGCATCAACCTCAGCGCAGCCACCCAGCTGACCACCATCAAGTATTACTGCTTCGAGGACTGCGACTCCCTGACGAGTGTCACGCTGCCCGCCAGCGTCACCACCCTTGAGGACTATGCCTTTTACAACTGCGACTCCCTGAAGGAGGTAAAATTCACCACGGGCCAAAGCCCCCTCACCTTTGGCAAGCAGGTGTTCAGGTATTGCCGAGCGCTGACCACCATCAGCCTGCCCCAGAATATCATATCGCTGGGTGAGTCGGCCTTCGACTACTGCTCGTCGCTGACCACGGTTACCTTCAACGGTAAACCGGCACTCAAGGAGATACCCTACAACACCTTCGCCAGCTGTACCAGTCTGGAAAGCATCACCCTGCCCGACGCCGTCGAGAGTATCGCCAAGGGTGCGTTCTACAACTGTAAGTCACTCCGCGAGATTTTCTTCGGCAAATCACTCACGTCGTTGAGCGACGACTACACTGTCTTCGGCGAATATATACCTAACCTCAGAAAACTGGTATTCCCTGGCGCCAACTATCCCTTCAAACGTTCATACGCCTTAAATTCATCAGATGTAACGCTCTACGTACATTCTGATATGGTGGACACCTACCGCACGAACGACTACTCCAAGTTATTCCACACCATCGCTATCGGCAAAACGACTGCTGCCAGCGTATCAACCTCATCGGGTGGACAGTTGGAGTCAAGAGTGCTGGCCAAGGGCGATCCCGCCGACCTGCTGGAACTCACCGTGAGCGGTCCCATCAATGGCACCGACATCAACTTCCTGCACCAACAACTGTATAACTTAGAGAAGCTCGACCTAAGCAATGCAAGTATTGTGGCTGGCGGCGACAACTACACCCGCTGGCAGTGGAGCGACAACGTGGTGTCGCAAAGTGGCAGCAAATTCTATCCCACCGAGGACAACGTGGTGGGGCCATACATGTTCTATGACATGCGTTGTCTACGCTGGTTGAAGCTGCCTTCCGGCATCACCTCCATTGGCGAATATGCCATCAGTCAGGATCGCCAGCACAACCTCCGCTTCAAGCTGACCTACTGCCCCATCCCATCGGGCGTGAAAAGCATAGGACAGTATGCATTTTACTACACAGGCATCACCGAGACCAACGTTCCCAAAGGCGTTACCGAGCTGCCCAATGGCGTGTTCGCACGCTGTGAGAAGATGCAAAAGGCTACCCTTCCCGACGGGCTGAAGACCATTGGCAACAGCGTCTTCAGCGAATGCCATGAACTGGAAGAGGTGAACATGCCGTCGACCGTAGAGTCCATCGGCGAGTATGCTTTCTATAATAATTATGTACGCAAGACGCCGCTCGTTATTCCTTCAGCCGTCAAGGCCATCAGACAGTATACGTTCATGAGAAACTACGAGCTGCCCAGCGTGAAGTTCAACAGCTCGTTAGAGAGCGTGGGCTACGAGGCTTTCTACCAATGCCACTCCATAGAGCAGGCCGTGCTGCCCCAGACGGTGACATCAATTGGCGAAAGTGCGTTCTACGACTGCGACTCACTGCGCTCGTTCACATTCCCTAATAGCATCACGCAAATTCCAAGTTCAGTTTTAGAACATTGTGATAACTTGACAAAGGTGGTACTTGCCAGTGGCACCACCAAGATTGGCAGTTACTCGTTTGCCAGTTGTCCCAAGCTGGTTGACATGAACTACAACCAACAGACGCTGACTACCATAGGCCGACACGCCTTCGCAAATACAGGTTTCACGACGGTTACCCTGCCCAATAGCATCACGTCAATGGACTACAGTGCCTTCCGCTCGTGTGCAAACCTCGTCAGCATCAACGTGCCCACCCAACTCACTACGGTACCTTACGATTTCGTATGCTACTGTTCGAATTTGACGAGTGTCAAGATGCACGACGGCATACGTGTAATAGGGCACAACGCCTTCCTGGATTGCGAATCACTGCCCACCATCGAACTCAACGACGAGATTACCACCATCGAGTATGATGCCTTCAACGGCTGCACCAGCCTGGTGCTCACCAAGCTGCCCAAGGCCCTGACCGCCATAGGCTCCAGCGGACTGCGCGGCACGAAGCTCAGCGGCAACCAGATACTGCCCACAGGCCTGACAACCATTGATAATAGCGCATTCAGAGGCACTGCCATTACGGGCGTCACCCTGCCCACCGGCATCACCAAGCTGGGGTCATACGTATTCGACGGCTGTACCTCACTCGCGAGCGTCAAACTGCCGCAAGATATTGTCACCATTCCCAGTTACACGTTTAGAGAGTGTACTGCATTAGAGACAATCGACCTGCCCGAGAGCATCACCACCATCGGCTCCGACGCATTCGCTTATTCAGGACTTACCAGCATCACACTGCCCGAAAACATCCAAAAGATTGAGAGCTCTGCCTTCGAACGCACCCAACTGACCACTTTCCGCGTGCCCGACGGATTCACCAGCGATTTGGGTACCTATGCCCTGTACAATTGCAAGCAACTGCGCTCCGTCTACTTCGGCCGCAATCAGGACTACAGCCAGTGGTCATCGTTTACCGCCGTCTACGGCTGCGATTCACTCACGCTCATGCGTGTCTATGCTGGAACGCCTCCCAAGTCGGACACTTACAATAAGAGCTTCCGCTTCAATTGCGTGCTCGAAGTGCCTGAGGATCAGGTAGAGCTTTACAAGCAGGCCGATTTCTGGAAGGACTTCAAGGAAATCAAAGGCATCTTTATGGGCGACATCTTGGCCGACCGTGACTTTGCACTGTTGCAGGAACTCTACGACAAGTTCGGCGGTGCCAACTGGGAGAAACCTTGGGATTTGTCGAACAACCACCACTCGACGGGCAAGTGGACTGGTGTAACCACGGTGCGCAACTCGGCCGTGACTGCGCCGACCTACAACATCAGCAGCATCGACCTGAGCGGACTCGGACTGAAGGGCACGCTACCCACCTCGATTTTCCGACTGCCCCAGTTGCAGAAGCTGAACCTCAGCAACAACCAACTCGAAGGCGACATCACCAACATCGTCGATGCCCAAAATGCCGCTCCGCTGACAGAAGTCTACCTGCAGGGCAACCGCCTCACGGGCGACATCTACGCCTTCGCATCAAGACTGCCCGAGCTGACAAAGCTCAACTTAAGCTACAACTGCCTCACAGACATATCGCAGCCCGTCAGCAAGGAGAAGCTTACTAACAACAATTTCGTTTACAACTTCCAGTTCGTTGACATCAACACCCACGAGACTATTGCACCAGAAGGAGCACCCATCATCGACGTCACCGTAGGCGTACCCACGAAGATTGAACTGAACCGTCTGATGACCTATCGTCACAACAGCCAGGACTACGGTTTCAGCGACCGCGATTTAGGTCGTATATACTATGTTCCCGGCTACTATGGTGGATGGACTGTAAGCTGGGAACTGTATCAGACTGACGAACTGTGGAACCTCTATCAAAGCACTGGCAACAACTACAGGCTGATGGCCAAGAAGGGGCAGCCTACGGCCTACGCCCTTGAAAATGGCAACTACCAGACCATCCTACTACGATTCACGTGGGTCGACGGCGACGTCAATGTAGACCAGACAGCCGACGTGCAGGACTTGCAGGACGTTATCTACTATGCGCTTCACGATGCCAAGCCTTCAGGTCAGATGTACAACTTTGGAGCCGCCGATGACAATAGCGACGACAAGATAAACGTTGTCGACATCACCCGCAGCGTAGATTACGTATTGGGCAATTCGATACCTGCCTCTTCGCGTGCGCTTGAAAATGACAAGGTATATGGTAGCAGCCAGAACGTGTTGTTCACCGATGGCAGCAGCCTGTCGCTGACGAATGTTGACGAAATAGCCGCCATGCAGTTCGATGTCATGGGAGCATCGCTGCGCGACGTCCATGTGAGCGACGATATGCGCACTCGCTTTAGCGTTGCCATGAGCAGCGTACCTGGTGGCGTGCGCGTGGTATTCTATTCACCAACGGGCAATGTACTGTCGGCGGGCACGCACCAATTGCTTCAGCAACTGCCTGCAGGAGCCACCGTCATTGAGGCTGTACTCACCGACTTAGAAGCCCATCTGTTAGGTGTAGACATGAACGGCGAAGTGCCTACCAGCATCCTTCAGTTGGGCAGAGAACCAGGTGTCGACACCCCTGTCTATGACCTCAGTGGACGCCGACTTGGTCCTTGGGACACGCTGCCACCGGGCATCTATGTAGTACGTATGAACGGACAGCAATACAAGTTGAAAAAGTAAATACAAGTAAGAATAAATACAGAACACAGATATGAAGTACCTTAGATTCTCACTGTTGGCAGCGATGGCTCTGTTGTGGGCCACGCTACTGCCTGCTCAGAACAATGTGCTGAGCGTTGACACGGTGACTACGCCATCGGGTAAGACAGTTACACTGCCTATTGTATTGAAAAATGCAAGCGTAGTCAGTGGTGTACAGTTCGACATCAGCGTACCCTACGAACTGGCCAAGGACGAACAGGGAAATGTGGCCGTCGAACTATCGCGTTCGCGCCTTTCGGGCTACACCGTTGAGAGCATCATGTTAGGCACAGAAAACAAGAACTACTATCCTAACGGCCTCAACGCGAATGCTGAATCGATGAAATACCAGAAGTACCGCATCATCCTATACAGTCCTCGCAACGAACTGGTGGCCAACGATCGCGGCACGCTGCTCTCACTACAGCTCACCACACCCGTTGGTATGAACAATACCGCTGTGCTACCTATCTATCTCTCAGAAATAGCATTGAGCGACGATAACAAGGATGCTGCACCTGTCACTTCGGTGAATGGTGCCATCGTCATCGAGGAGATACCACGCCCAGATTTGCAGCCTGTCGATGTAAGTTTCACCCCCACCTCCACTGGTCCCAACCAAAAATTCACCGTTCGCTGGAAGGTAAAGAACGTGGGACAGGCCTCTACTGAGGACGGATGGAGCGAACAAATCATGCTTAAGACCATCAGCGGCAATCAGTCAAAGCTCATCAGCACCATCCACTACGACAATAAACTGGGCGTAGGCAGTGAAGTGAGCCGTGAGACCGACATTGAGTTGCCGGCACTGCTTGGCGTCGATGGCGCCTGCAAGGTGGTGGTCGAGGTGGTGCCCAACGAGAAAACGGGCGAGCACCCCACCCTGCTTGATAACAACACAGCTCAAAGCTCGGCCAATGTGGACGTAGCAAGACTGCTTTTCCTGGAATTGTCGAGCACGCGCCTTGTAGAGGGCTCCAATCAGCGCATCACTGCCAAGCTGAGCCGTTCAGGACGTTGGAACAGCATACGTACTTTCACACTTAACCTTCAGCCAAACGACAGTCGACTGTCGTGTCCTGAGACTGTGACCATACCTGCCAATCAGTCGGGAACGGTGTTCTACATCACTGTGGGCAACAACGATGTGGTAGATCGTGACTCAGTGATAACGCTCTCGGTAGAAGGCGACAGCTATCCTGCTGCAACCGCAAAAATAATCATAGAGGATAATGAGTTCCCAGAACTGACAGTTAAGGCCTCGAAGAGTGTTATCACCGAGGGCGAAAGTTTCGACCTTATCATCACCACGCCAAGAGTCTCTACAGAAGACATCAACGTAACCATTAACAGCGAGGACACCAAGCGCTTCAAATTCCCCTCGCAGGTTATTATCCCTGCCGGACAGAGCAGTGTCACCGTCAATGTGACCACCACAGACGACGAACTGCCCAACCTGCAGCAGTCGACGAAGTTCACCGTATCTTCACAGCGCTTCAATCCCGGCGAGGTGATTGTCTTGCTGAACGACAACGATATGCCCATACTGACGCTGACGCTGACACCCGACAAGGTGAGCGAGTCGGCAGGCCCCACCGCTGTTGCTGCCGTGCTGACGCGTACGGGGAATACCGACACCAGGATTACGGTGAAACTGAGCGACGACTCGAACGGCGGGCTTTACTACAGCAATAAGTCCATCGTGATGGAGAAGGGTGTGACGACCACATTCTTCAACCTCGGCCCTGTGGACAACAGCCTGCAGGACGGCGACCGCGTCTACACGCTGAATGCCGGCATCTGGGTGTCGTCGTGCAATTGTGCGGCATCGGGTGATGCTGCCGGTAGCGTGAGTGCCAGGCTGACGGTGCTCGACAACGACGGAGCGGCCCTTACGGTCAGCTCTCAGGCCGGTACCGTGAAGGAGGGTGGCGAGACGGTGATTACCGTTGGCCGCAATACCGTAGCCGACATCTCGAAGCCGCTCACCGTCACGTTGAGCAGCAACTACGACGCCGAACTGGAATACCCGAAGACGGTCATCATTCCGAGCGGTGAGACAAAGGCTCAGGTGACGGTGAAGTCGAAGAAGAACACTACGCCCGACGACTCGCATACGGTCATCTTCACGGTATCGGCCAATGGCTATGCCTCGGGCACCTGCTTCCTGCTCGTCACCGACCAGACGCTGCCCGACGCTCATGCCGCCGACATGAAGACCAACGTCGGCGAGGCGATGATAGGCACGAAGATTACGGCCAGCGTCACCGTGACGAACGACGGCGCCTACCCGCTGCCGGCCAACACGCCTGTGATGTTCTACATGAAGGGCAAGACCGACGCCATAGGTACGACATACATTGAGCAGGAGATTCCCGTCGGCGGCTCTGTCGTGGTCAACCGCATCATCACGCTGCCCGAATTGGTGAACGACTACACCTACTACGCCGTAGTCAACGCCCAGCGTACGGTCAGCGAGCTTGTCTACACCAATAACACCTCGAATGAAGTGACGGTGAAGGCGACTTCGCCCTTTACTGCCAAAGTAGAGACCGACAAGAAGATCTACCGGCAGGGTGAGACCGTGCGTATCAGCGGACGGTTGACCGGCCAGATGACCATCAACGAAACGATAGACGTCTATATTATTAATGAAGGTGCACGCGAGGTGAAACAGGCGAAGACCGATGCTGAGGGCAAGTTCACGCTTGACTGGCAGCTCTACGACCTGCAGACAGGTCACTTCACTGTGGGCGCATGCTACAAGGACGACCCGACGACCGAGGAGATGGCTGCCTTCGACGTCTACGGACTGAGACGTGCCGACACCGGCTACATTACCTGCGAGGTCACCTGCGGCGAGCCCTACACGGGCGTTATCCGGCTGGTGAATGCGGGCAAGCTGCCCCTGTCGGGTGTAACGGCAAAGCTCGTGGATGCCCCCGAGGGGTGCGAGGCCCAGTTCCAGCTGCCTGCTAATATCGGTGCCAACGAGACCGTCAACATGTCCTATACGCTCAAGGGAACCACCGCTTCGCCCGGCAAGGACTGGGAACTGATGAAGGTGCAGGTGACCAGCACCGAGGGTGCCTTCCTTGAGATGACGCTGCACTACTACGCCCGTCTGGCACAGGGTAACCTCGTGGTCGAGAAGAAGAACCTCATCACCACGATGAACAAGGACACCGGCCGTGACTACAGCTTCTACCTGACCAATACGGGTAAGGGCAACACGGGCAAGATCAGCCTCTCGCTACCCAAGTGGATGACACCGCTGACAGGGGCTACCATGGCCGGACTAAACCAGGGGGATACGGCCACCGTGGTGCTGCGCATGATGCCTACTGACGATATGCAGCTCAACGTGCCTGTAACTGGCATGCTGGGTATCAACTGCGAGAATGGTAACGGCACCTTTATCAATTTCAATATCACGCCAGTATCTGACAAGACAGGTACCCTGATAGTCGATGTCACTGACGAGTACACCTATTATACAGACGAAAAGCCCCACGTCAAGGATGCCGAGGTGGTATTGAAGAATCCCGTCACAGGAGCCATTGTTGCCCAAGGCCGCAGCGACGAGAACGGTCTCTACACCATTGTACTGCCCGAGGGCTATTACCAGGTCAACGTCACGGCCGACAAGCACGACTCGTATAAGAACAACATCCTTGTCGACCCCGGCACCACTACCACCAAGGTTGTCTGCCTCAGCTATCAGGCCATCAGCGTCAGCTGGGATGTTGAGGAGACCGAGGTGGAGGACGAGTACAGTATCGTTACGACGGTGAAGTACGAGACCAACGTCCCGGCCCCCGTCGTCGAGGTGGTGGAACCCAGTTCCTTGGATGTGGGCCAGTTGGGCGTCGGCGAGAGTCTCATCTACTATGTCATCCTCACCAACAAGGGCCTCATCAACGCCAACGGCACCAGCTATAACATTCCCGAGTTGGCAGGCGACTGCAAGCTGGAACCCCTCGTTGAATATACGAACCTGACCCTGCTACCCCAGCAGAGTTACACCATTCCCGTGAAGGTGACCCGACTGAGCCGCGAGAGCTCAAGCCACAACATCGGTGGCGGCGGTGGCTCAGGCTCTGGCTCTGGAACGGGCAACACTTCCAGCACCGAATGGGTGTGGGATTATTCGCCCAACACACCGGCTCCTGTCGTCGAGGTCAATGAGCCTGAAGATGTGAATACTGGCAATCTTAAGGTGGGCGAGCGCACCACTTACGAAGTCGTCCTGGTCAATAAGGGCTCCGTCCCCGTCAAGGACGTCAGCTATACCATTCCTCTCATTTCCGGCGACTATAAGTGGAAGCCTACGGGCGAAAGCACGGGAATAAACTTAGGCCCCAACGAGAGCGTCACCATCACCGTCGAGGTCACCCACCTCGATCATGACGAGGCTGTCCGCATCGGGTCGAGTCCGAGTTCAACGCAGAAGTCATCCTCTGCCACGAATGGCAGATGCAAGATTTATACCGTCACCGACTATTACTGGGAGTGCGGCCCCGACAAGAAATGGGGCTGGTATCCGCACGAAATCAAGCTCATACCTCCCATTGACTGTCCTCCTCTCGGCGACCGTGGATTGTGGAC
>JAEEGG010020140.1_pt1 | contig 13367 bp, 19 predicted proteins | sample 9134161 | NCBI WGS metagenome assembly JAEEGG01 (sample SAMN16246543, study PRJNA631951) | gut metagenome | biome: gut microbiome; feature: rumen; material: CR-attached | host: Bos | place: Iran: Karaj | collected 2018-10 | reverse complement strand
TCGTCGCCGACACCGACTACGACGTCTCCTACCTGAACAACACGAACGCCGGGACGGCGACGGCGACCGTGACGATGAGGTCTCCACGGACGGGGAGCGCCAGCAAGACGTTCGAGATCGCCAAGGCCCCGGGACTCACGGTTTCGCTCGCGGGCGACTCCTTCCCCTACGACGGCCAGCCACACGCGCTGTCCGGCCCGGCCACACACAACGCCGCGGGCGGCGCGACGGCCATTGAGTACTCAAAGGACCTGTTGAACTGGACGACCGACCTCTCGTCCCTGGTCGCGACGGACGTCGCGGACTCCAGCACGATCCACGTGCGCGCGACGAACCCGAACTACGCGAACACCGCGACCACGACCGCCGCGCTGACAATCACGAAGATCAGCGTGGGCGGCGGCACGGAGGAGCCGGGCGGCGGGGAGGTCCCCGTCGGCGGCGTCTCCAAGTTCGACGCGTCGTTCGTCTACGACGGCGAAGGCCACACCATCGACACGAACGCGCTGGAGACGGCCTTCTCGGCGGCGATGGGGGACGGCACGGGCTTCACGTACGCGCTTGACGACGGCGGCGTGCCGTCCGCGACCTGGATGTCGGAGGCTCCGGCGTTCACGAACGTCGGCGAGCATGTGGTCTGGTACAAGGCGTCGAACCCGAACTACGACGACTTCGTCCACGCGGCGAAGGTGAGAATCACGAAGGCGGCGAACGCCTGGATCACCGAGCCGTCGATGGCGGGGTGGACGGCCGGCGCGACGCCCGCGACGCCGAACAAGGGCAAGGCGAAGTTCGGGACCGCGACGGTCGCCTACGGCAAGGCAGGCGGCGTGGCGGGCGGCCTCGGGGCGACGCGCCCCTCGGCCGCGGGCAGCTACACGGCGACCTTCACGGTGCCGGGCACGGCGAACTACGGCGGGCTGTCAAAGACGGTGTCATTCACCATCAAACCGAAGCCGACACCGCCGAAGCCCACTCCCAAGCCCAAGAAGACCTTCAAGGTCAAGTTCAACGCCAACGGCGGGACGCTGCCGAAGGGCAAGAAGATGGCCGCGCAGACCTTCACCACCGGCAAGGCGAAGAAGCTTCGCGGCAACGCCTTCGTGCGCGACGGCTGGATCTTCCTCGGCTGGTCGACGCGGAAGAACGGGCCCGTCGCCTACAAGAACGGGCAGAAGGTGAAGAACATCGCCAAGGCCGGGAAGTCCGTGACGCTCTACGCCGTCTGGGCGAAGGAGACCTACGAGGTCGCCTTCGACGCCAGCGGCGGCAGGCTGCCGAGGGGCGTGAAGATGCCGCGGCAGACGTTCACCTACGGCGAGTCGCAGAACCTGCGCAAGAACAAGTTCATCCGCAAGGGCTACGTCTTCGGCGGCTGGGCGATAAGCGATCCGCTCGCGACAATCCCGAAGGTCGCCTACAAGAACGGCCAGAAGATCAAGAATCTCACGACAGACGGACGCACTGTCAGGCTCTACGCTGTCTGGAAGAGGCGCTGACGCGCTGAAGTTGCGCGCCTGACGGCGCGAGGTTTGGCCCGCCTAACGGCGGGTTTCCGTGTCCGGCGAGGCGAGGAAGACCCCGAAGGGGTTGTGGCGCGGGCTTGGCGGCGGACGGTGAACTTGTTCACCAGGACGCCGACAGGGCGCGCCGCAAGCCGTCGCAGACGGCTCCTCGCCTAGCCGGCTTCCGTGGTCGCGCGTAGCGCCCAGCCCCGCACTGCCTGCTGGCGGCATCTGGGAGGAAGGAGAAGAGGAGGACTGGAGTGACTGAAGTGACTAGCCACTAGCAACTAGCTACTAACATCCCCCCTCCGAGAGGGGGGTGGCGCGAAGCGCCGGGGGGAGTACTCCGTGCATCCTCCTCCCCTTCTCCCCTACTCCACTCTCCAAGAAGCGGAAGCAACCCTGCGGGAGAGGTGCGGTTATATCAACTCCGACGGCTGTCAAAAGGGGCTCCGCTACCGCTTCGCCCATGCTTCGCACAACATAGCCACAGCCATAGAGAACTGATCGTTGAATACCTGTTTGGGGGTCTGGGGGATACCCCCAGCAATAAAACACTCTTGAGAGGCCATTGTGAATCGGTTGGAACGTGCGAAGCGCAAGCCGGAGCGGTAGCGGAGGCCTTTTGGCAACCTCGGAGTTCCTCCCCGCACAACTCTGCTTCCCGAAACCCGTAACCCGAAACCCGAAACTCGAATCCCGAAACCCGTAACCCGAAACCCGAAACCCGAAACCCGTAACCCGAAACCCGTAACCCGAAACTAACCAACTGATCAACCGCCCAACCGACCAACCGGCTACCCACTCACCACTTACCACTCACCACTTACCACTCACCACTAAAATCGCGCGTGAGCGCGAGGTTTTGGTATAATGGAAGTGCCATGTTTGAAACAACGTGGCGGACATAGCCCGGCGGCGGGAACGCCGCAGGGAGGGCCGACAGGATCGGCCAGCGGTTGCAAACCGGTCTTCCAGAACTGCTACATTCTGAACACACAAAGCAAGGTTTGCAAGACGGTACCCTTTTATCTTTGGGGTGTCGCCTTGCGGTGTATTTGTGTAGGCTGTAGCAGGCCTTGGAAGTATGCTGCAGGCGCGCCCCTCTAACCCGAACAGAGAGGCGCGCCTTTCTGTTCGCAAACGAGAGAGCGATGATTCAGAAGACAGAACGTAAATCAGGCGGTAGCAACAAGGTTGCTGTTGCTACTATAAGAGTCATTACGCATGCCGATGTCCTAATGCGGCTCACCAGTGCTTGTGACCAGTCCATCATCGCTTAGATGGATGTTGCTGAATTGCGTGGCTGAGGAAGATGATGTAAGAGGTCTTGTTTAGAGTCCTTGGAATTACTACGAGGTGATGTATGCCTAATCCAGCAAGAGAATTGATACTAAAGATACAGCCAAGGGTCATCGGCCATCTTGGAATTAAAATGTATCAGAAGCCTGTGGATGTTATCGCTGAGTTCATTGCCAATGCATGGGATGCAGATGCCGAAAAGGTTGATGTTGTTATTGGTAACGATTATGTTTCTGTCTTTGATAATGGTAATGGGATGACGTTTGATGAATGCCAAAATTGTTATCTGACTGTAGGACGGGATCGTCGGGAAGAGACTAATCAAGACGTTTCTGAGTTCAAACATCGGCCTGTTTTGGGACGTAAAGGGATTGGTAAATTTGCCGGCTTTGGTGTCGCTAAACTTGTGAACATAAGGACAGTGTCAAAGAAAACGGGTGAGCACACTTCCTTTGTTATGGACATTGATGCGATTTTAGATAGCGATCACAATGGGGAGGCTACGAAGAAGATAGATGTGACGGCATATGATGCGGCAGACGAATCACGGAAGGAAAGCTGTGGGACAACAGTGACATTGCGACACTGGAATGTCACGTTGCCCAATCCAGATGAGCTGCGAAAAGAATTGTCCCGTAGATTTTTGTTGAGCCAAACACAAGCAGACTTTGCAATAAAGGTTAATGATCAAGACATACCAGACGGATTTAAAGACGAATTGGAGTTCGTCTTCCCAAGAGATCTAACGGAAAGTGAGAAAGCGCAGTATTTCTCTGGGCTTTTTATTGATGAAACCGGTTGGGCTAACGAGACCCTTGAACAGTACACGGTAAAATGGAGAATTGGCTTTTTTGAAGATCCGATCCAGGTTGAAGAACTTCGAGGCGTCAGTATTTTTGCCAAAGGGAAGATGGCTCAAAAACCATTTTTCTTTGATCTGTCAGGAGGAATTTCGGGGCAGAACGCCTTGGAGTATATGACAGGACAGGTGCAGATGGATTTTGTAGATGAAGCAGAAAATGATCTAATTGCCACGGAGAGACAACGAATCAATCTTCAGACCGGACTTGGTTTGAAGATAAAGGACTGGGGGATCGAGAAGGTCAAGCGTCTAGGAAGCATTTGGAAAAGTCGACGTTCTGAAAAGCGACTGAAAGAACTCAATGATAAAGTGAGCGGTTTTCGTGAGCGCCTGGATAATCTTCCTTCCTTTGAGAGAAAGACTGTCGAATCAGTTCTTAAGAAAATAGCCTCCTTTGAACGTTTAGGCAAGGCTCGGTTTACAGAGTGGTGCGATGACATTCTTACATCATGGGAAAACGGACGCTTGAAAGAATTGATTTCAAGGATTGACGAGCAAGAAAGTTTGGATGAAGGCCAGTTGTTGGAGATTCTTTCCGAAGCGCAAGTTTTAACATCACTTAACATTGCAGAGGCGATACGAACCAAGGTGGCGGCGATAGGCGAATTGAAACGGCTGGTTGCAACCCGGGAACTTGAGACAAAAGTACGGGATTATATTGACGAGAACCCGTGGATCGTCAATCCAATATGGGAGAGCTACAGCAAAGAGGAAAGTGTCAAGAACCTTATAACACGTCTTGCCGATGAGAACCTCAAAAATGATGATGTGTTTAATGGAAGAGTGGATTTGGCCCTTTCATCAGGAGCTGACCTTTTGTTGATTGAGTTCATGCGGCCAGGACTGATGGTCGATAGGGATCATCTTGACCGACTGAACTATTACGTGTCAGATGTCAGAAATGCCATTGAAGGAGAAACAGGCGGGACAATCCGGCATGCCGACAAGGCCTATTTGATTGCAGATACAATCAAGGAATCTCAATCCGTTCACAATAGAATTCAACAACTTTTAAAAGAGAATATTTATGTTCTTTCATGGAATAGCCTTATTGAACAAGCCCTATCGCAATGGCGCGATCATTTGGCATTACTAAAGTCTCGTTTCCCGGAAGACAAGAGAATTCAGGCGCTATGACATTACGCGGCAGAGAGTGTTTGGTTGAAGCGAAAGAGGTCTTGCATGACGCAAGACGACTCGCTATCGATCTCTTCTCCGGCTGTGGCGGATTGAGCCAGGGCCTTGAGGATGCGGGCTTTAACGTCTTGGCGTGTTGCGAGATACGTCAAGAGGCGCGTGCTGCCTACACGTTGAATCATCCTGACACAATCCTCTTGGATGATATTAGGACGGCTGATCCTGTGGGCTTGAAGAAGAAGCTTGGATTGCGACGAGGACAATTGGATTTGCTCGCTGGTTGTCCTCCGTGCCAGGGGTTCTCCTCCATCCGTACTCACAATGGCGAAATCGCTGATGATCCAAGAAATGAACTCATCTTCCAGGTCGAGCGGTTTGTTGATGCGTTCAAGCCCCGGTGTGTGCTGATTGAGAATGTGCCGCGTTTGCTGAAAGACAACCGTCTTGCGCAGTTCAAGCAACATCTTTCCGAAAGATGGGGTTATGAGTTTAGTCAAGGCATTCTTGACGCTAAAGATTTCAATGTTCCGCAACGACGTAAGCGCATGATTCTAATCGGGTGCCGGCTGAAGAAGTCGCCTGTGTTGCCAGCAAAGAGCAATCGTACGATAACAGTTTCCGACGCCATTAGGAATGTTGCTATCCCTTCCGGTGAAGAGGGGGCGTCTGCTCGTCGTCTTGCAGGGCTTCGTCAACATTTCTCGCCAATTGTACAGGCTCGCATTGAGAGAATCAAGAATGGCAGAACCGATTTACCGGAAGACATGGCCCTTGGATGTCATAAGCGCTATCCCAAGGGTTTTAGGGATGTCTATGGTCGTATGTCGTGGGATGAAGTGTCGCCTACGATTACACGGGGTTGTGGGAACCCGTCAAAGGGGAGATTCCTTCATCCGTCCGAGAATCGTGCCATCAACATGCTTGAAGCTTTGATCCTGCAAGGATTCCCCAAGACATACAAATTCCCTGAAGAGTTGGGTATTGGTAAGATCGCTTCCATGATTGGAGAGGCATTCCCGCCACCGATGGCGAAAGCGCAAGGGGAAGCGATCTTGAAGTTGTTGCCATCATGCCGATGTGCCACGACTCCCGCTGAGGCCAAAGATGCGATTTCGAGAGGTTAGGCATGGAAGCGACAGAGGTTAAGAATTTGAAATCCATCCAAATCCTTGACGACTGCCAGCGGTCGTTGGATTTGCTGGAGAAAGTGCCGGATGGCGACAAGCAGTTGTTCCGCATCTACTGGACGTTCTGCCTCGTTGCCCTGCGCCGGGTGCGGGATGCGCTGGAGAAGTACGACATCGTGGCATTCCCGGAAATGCGCGAGCCGTACGAGCGCAGGAAAGCCGAACTGCGAAAGCTCCAAGACTCGTATCACAAGGACACGCCATTCAAGGAATGCCCCATGGACTACTTGATTTACCATCGTCTGATTCACGGCGAGCGGAACATCGCGGTTCACGAAGTCAACCAAACCTACTCCGACTCGTGGACATTCCTTGAACCGGATGGCGCGTTCGACCTTGGCGACACCTATCTCCCCATGGGCGACATCGACCTTTGGGGCGATTGGGACTGCCGCGATTGGATCCAGCAAGGGATAGACTGGTGGAACAAGGAGCTTTCCATATTCGTTGGGAAGACAGAGTAAAGGGCATAATGATAAATTCACGGAGGTAAAAATGACGACCAAAATCACAAGTGGGGACGCGATTGTTGTTGATAGCGGGTCTGTTTTTTCTTTTAAAGACAAACCTATTGAGATTTCCTTATTGGAAGGAGGCGCTAACGGACCGGCCTTTAAGTTGAAATTCTCTTTTTCCTACGATGCTAACAACAGCGAACCGAAATGGATTCTCGGCAAAGACAATTCCAACGTATGCTTTCATATGGAGTTTGTGAACTGCAATAACCCACTTGGAGCTGGCATGCTGGCTCCTGTTAAGGTCGCCTCAAACGGAAAAGGGAGTTCGTATTATATAATTTTCATGGTGAGTAGTTGGGAACAACAACTCTCCAAACTATTCACATACACGATATATCGTGTCGACCGATCAGATGACAAGGAGGGAAAGTAAAATGGCCAAAAATCAACCTTCTTCCCTCTTTTCATCCACTGATTCCATTGAGAACCTGAATTTAACTACGTATTCAGCCAGAGGTCAGATTTGCAATGAAAACATTGTCACAACGAGAGATCGTGTGGCATTGGTGTTCCACGAGTATGTCAGACATCGCGCATGGACAACAGACTGGTTGGCTTATCTAGGTTTATTTATCGGTCTATTAATCCCTCTTATAACGACAACTGAATTCACTGGATTGATCATATCAAACAAAACTATTGCAAGTGGTCCACTATGTAAAAGTATTGTTCTAATCCTGTGTGTTGTTGCTGGTGTAGTATGCTTATGCTGTATTATTCGAAGAGTTCGAAACCGAAAGAAGTTAACTTGTGCATATTTTCTTGATCAACTGAGGAAAGTTAATGTTAATGTCGATTAGTGCCATACGTTGTTTGGAGGTAAAATGATTTTCAGACTTAGAGAACTCTTTTGTGGCTCCGGCGGCTTGGCTTGCGGAGCCAAGATGGCCGGATTGGTCATGGCCAATGGGGAGGAGTATTCCATCCGCCACGATTAAGTAACGACGCGGCATTCATTACCTTCGGGGATTCGATTTATCGAGAGGTTTTCATGACAACAAAGAAACGACAAAGAGAGAATACCCGCAAAACCGAGGCTTCCGGCTCCAAGCCACAACATTTTGTCCTCGTCGGTACCTACAGGAAGGATCAGCTCAAAAAGTGGTTTCTTCCCAAGGGGCTATATAACTACCCTATCCACGCCGAAGACACCGCCATCAAGGCTGCCGCGCCAAATGTCCGCGAGCTCTGGCTCTATGCAGGCAAAACGGACAAGCTTCGCTTTGAGGCCAAATTTGATCGCGAGGTTTCCGCAGACGAACTAGACGCCCTCGGCTACCCGCGCGGCAAGGAAAAGCCGCATTCCGATCGCTACTTACTATTCAAAGTCGTGCCCGTCACGGACAAAGGAAAATCAAACCGTGATTTTGGGAAATCACACGCAAAGTCCCCGACAATCGCAAAGAAAGGTGGAACGACAAATCCAAACGACTCCAATCCACGGATTCTTGTTCGACTCACCGACTTCAAGCGTAGCCCGACGCATCTTTCAGAAATCCGCAAGGTCACAGCGGTTCCCAAGGAGAAAACACCATTCACCTATTTCGAGTTTCTCCCAGATGACCTCATAAGCAATTGCGGTGACAGCCTCTGCGTCTGCGAAGAGACACTGCAATTGCGATTTTGGATCATGGGATGTGCTGCATAGTTTGGGAGCCTAAATATGGACAAAGAAGCGCTTTCGCCAGATGAGGTGGAGAATGCAATTGAGATCGCGTGCGGTTTCATTGAGAAACTTCAAGACCATTTTGCGAAGTCCGTTATTTCGCGAAATGCAATCATCCATGATTACATCATCCCTTGGGCAAGGGAAGCTGAATCTTTGTGGAAAGTGGTCAAGTCATCAAATAACGATGATTTGTGGGAATTGCCTTTCTACGATTTCATAGATGAATTCTCCCGGCTAAAACTTAGGGAACTCGGTATTACGGAGGATGAGACAGATGGCGTCGCGTAATCTATGGACTCGAGAGGAGATGATGCTTGCGCTCAATCTCTACCTGAAATTGCCATTTGGCAGACTTGACAGGAAAACTCCTGAAGTAATCCATCTTGCAAACATAATTGGTCGCTCCCCGAATGCTGTTGCCCTTCGGCTGGTCAACTTTGCGGCATACGATCCCATTCTTCAACAACGCGGCATTTCAGGGATGACGCATGGCGGAAAAACCTGCAAGCGGTTTTGGAATGAATTCTCGGTAGACCGAGAAATGGTCCTGTATGAAAGCGAGCGCATTCTTGCGGAGCGCGAGGGAACAACGATAGAGCAGAAATTCAAAGATGACATAGCGGACATACCTGCTTACATCGTCGGCGAAACTCGTACTCGGCAGGTAAAAACGCGCGTGAATCAGCATTTATTCCGCCAGATTGTATTGTCAAACTATGAAAGCCGTTGTGCCCTTACTGGGATTGACCTGCCAGAATTGCTGGTGGCTAGCCATGTAATCCCATGGGCAAAGAACGAACAGGAACGGCTCAATCCTGAGAATGGCATTTGCCTCTCATCGCTTTACGACAAAGCGTTCGACAAGGGATTGATGAGTTTCGACAGTACCTTAAAGGCCATTTTCTCGCCTCGTCTGGCCGAAAATGTCGGCAAGGAGTATTACACACGGTATTTCGTCCCGATAGAGCACTTGGCACTTACCGCGCCGAGGAAATACCGTGTGAATCCCGCATTCCTCGAATGGCACCGTGACTGCATCTTTCAGGGGTAGCTCAAAGAACGAGCAGCATGTGTCTCTTTACCACCCAACCGGGGATGTCGGTCGGACAATTGACGGGACTGGAATCTTTGAAAGTCGGAGTTGTTGTGCCTAAGCCTTATGTGAAGACATATCCCAAAGATACTTCCATGCGAATTATTACGTTGTCTGACTTCATCGTTTCCGTGAAAAGCCTCCAGCATGAGTGATGCCAAGGATAGGATGCACAACTAATGATTGCGAACGCCTTCACCAGCACTGGACCTTATGCGATCTTGATCCTACACGAAATCAAGCGGACGGAAAATCGCAGCGCGTGGCCGTCACCAAGTGAGGGAAGTGCAGCCGTTTCGTGTTCCAAGTCGTTCTGCAAGGAAGACTACGGACAGTTCATCACGTAGGCGTTGGCGAATCTGCCGCCGGGGGATATATCGGCGATTTGAATTGCTTGGTTTGAGAGTTTGAAGATATGATCTGGCATTACACGTCTATGTCGGTTCTGCAAGAACTTATGAAGCCTGGGGCGAAACTTTATGCGACCCACACCTCGTTTGTTAATGATACTCAGGAGTGTAGATTGGCTGCTGAAGCAAGCGCAACATACGTGACGTTGTTGTGCAATTTGTGGCGTGGTGCATTGGCGATTCCTTCAGAAGAAGAAGTTGTGAAGGGCATTGGCGGTGGCGAGCTGGCTCCACGGTTTATAACCTGTTTCTCCAAAAATGGAGACCGGTTGTCTCAATGGCGGGGTTATGCACCTGAGAATGGTTGTTCGATTGGAATTGATTTCGAGGAATTGAGGAATTCATTATTACCTTCCCTCTGTTATCCTTCTAAGATAGATCTTGCTGATTGTGTGTATACAAAGTGCGCAAGAATTGAAAGAGCAAATTGTAGGATTCTCAGACGAAGCCAATCGCATCCATGCGATGTCGAATACTATAATGGATACATTTTTCAAAGTGGGAGGTGAATATTCGGCAGAAGAACGAGAAGAAAAGCATAAGTTACGTAAGGCGTTTGAATCGGAGATTGACACTGCTGCTGCCCGAGCTTTCGAGTCTATGTTTTGGAGACATCAAGCATTTAGTGAAGAAGAGGAGGTTCGGTTAGCGATATTGTATGATGGGGGATTGCCTACCAGGGATATTGAAGTGATTGGTGGCGTTCCGCGGGTTGGAGTGAGATTGAAGACTCCGATATGTGCGTTATTGCGTGAAGTGGTAATTGGCCCATGCCCAGACAAGGCACGTAATGCTCTTGTGGCGAGGGCATTGTGTTTGAAATATGGATTGAAGATATGTATAAGGGAAAGCGAAATACCCTTTTGTGGAGTATCTAAGAAGTGAGCAGATATATGGCAGCACCAACAGAAGAGGTTGTAGAATTGGCCAAAAAATACTTTTGCCACGCTAATCTTATGCGCCTTAGTATTTCGGACAAGATGATGTGGATGTTGAATGTGTTGCGCACGATGGGGTGTCAGCGGTTTTATGAAGATTTGGCGCAGATGGCAGAGGATGGGTTAGTGGTTTTCCCAGATGGATCATATTTAAGCGCGAGGTTGACGGATAAGGGGCAGCGCGTTGCAAATTATATGACTTTGCATATGGATGAGCTATCAAAAGTATGCGGCACTCAAGGAGATGGCACAATAAAGTATGGTTATGTTAATCATACGGCAGAGCAGAAATAGTGTGTAGACAGAGGGCAATACAGTCGGTAACGATACACCTATGGTTAGGCATGACTCAGGCAGAGACTGAAATCCCAACCATTCCCACGGACGCGGCGCGGGTGTGCGCTGGGGACAATGGGTCAGACACCGGAAATGAAAGCAACCAAACTGAACAACATGACTAAGTCAGCTATTCCGGTCCGCCTTTTTTGTCGGGAAAACTTGCGGATGTGGTATACTCATTGTTCGTATGAAAGGCAACATCAAAACCTCTTCCGAAATCTCCGACCTCCTCCAGTCCCGCTTCGGGCTGACGGCTTCCGTTCAAGTTATTCACTCCAAAGGCGAGAATCGGACACTGTATGAGCTTGAACACATCCCGTTTAACCGGCGTATGACTATGGCGGGGTTGGAACGCCTCTGCCGACGCATCGCCAAGGCGCTGGATGCCGAGCTTTGCGGGACGGTGAACATTGACTTCGCTTCGCTGGGCGATTGCTACACCTTCGACATGCTACTCGAAGTGCGGCATTAGGGAAAAGCAGGACGAGTAATCCATGCCTAACGGAGAACAATATTTTGCGGTAATTGTGGCTACCATTGTCCGCTTTTGGTGGCTGTTCGCACTGGCGCTTGCGGTTAGGCTTTTTGCCGCATGGCTCAACTCGCCGAGCCGGAAAGGGAAGAGCGGGGAGCAAACGGTAGCGGCCAGGCTTAGGCGGGGGCTGCCGGAGGAGTACATCATTCTCAACGACGTCTACCTTCCCCTGGCGGACGGGACGACGACGCAGATCGACCACATTGTCGTGTCGCAGTACGGCATCTTCGTCGTCGAGACGAAGAACTATTCGGGGTGGATTTTCGGCAATGAGAATAGCGCCCAATGGACGCAGTCGATCTATCGGAAGAAGAGCCGCTTCCAGAACCCGCTGCGCCAAAACTACCTGCATATCTGCGCGCTGTCGGAAAGCCTTGGACTCGACAAGTCCTTTTTCCACAGCGTCGTCGCGTTCACTGGCGACTGCACCTTCAAGACCGAAATGCCGGCGAATGTCGTCTATTCCCGGCAGGCGGCGGACTACATCAGGAGCTTTACCACGCCCATGATCCGGGTGGCGCAGGTGGCGGAAGTGGCGGCGGCCATACAGTCGTGGGATGATGCCGTCGGGGAAGAACAGCGGAAGGCCCATGTCGCCAACCTGCGGCAACGTCATGCCGCCGCCCGCGTGCCGGGCGGGGTGCGGGGTTGATTCTTTAACGCAGAGGAAGCAGAGTGGCGGAGACGCAGAGGGTGCGGGGCTGCTGTGCGGGGTTGAGTTTTTAACGCAAAGCAGCAAAGAACGCAGAGGTCGCAAAGGGCGCGGGGCTGGTTTTTCGACAGGATTAACAGGATGGGCAGGATTCCGTGCGGGGCTGGGCGCTGCGCGCGACCACGGAAAGAGGTTTGACCAATAGCCAATGGGCCACCCATCAAGCCGACATGGGACCTTTCTGCGCCTTTCCGTAGCAACAGATATGGTTTGAATCCAAGTCGATACCGACTCTCTTCAACCCTTTCCGTGTAGTTCCGTGTCCCGCCGGAACGGCGGGCTTCCGTGTCCGGCGAGGCGAGGAGGCCCCGAAGGGGCTGGGGCGCTGGCTTGGCGGCGGACAGTGAACTTGTTCACCAGACCGCAGACGGGCCGCGCCACAGGCCGTCGCAGACGGCCCCTCGCCTAGCCGGCTTCCGTGGCCGCGCGTAGCGCCACCCCTCTGCTTCTCTGCGCCTCTGCCTCTCTGCGTTAAAATACCGCTGGGCTGGGTGTGGGTTGGCGCGGGGTTTCAATGTCGGCGAAGCCGTTTTCAATGACCTTCAATGTTGAAATATCCGAGTTCTTTCTGGCTTGACTGGCCGACTTCGCCTATAATATGTCCCATGAACTTGAAAGACGAAATACATGGCGGGTGTGAGCGGAGAGAGCAAGGTGTCAGACACCAGATGTCCACAACCATTCCCACAGGCACAGCGCGGGTGTGCGCCGGAGAGTATGACTCCGCGCTGATCGGGCGGGAGTTCGTCCATTTCAAGGGCGGGCGCTATCGGCTTGTCGGCTACGCGAAGGACTCCGAGACGTGCGAGACGATGGTCGTGTACCAGGCGCTCTACGGCGATGGCGGACTCTGGGTGCGCCCGGCGAAGATGTTCTTCGAGTCCGTCACCCGTGACGGACGGACCATGCCGCGCTTCCGGCCCGCGTAGGGACGTGCGGGGCTGCTGTGCGGGATTGTTTTTTAACGCAGAGGGCGCGGAGGAAACGCAGAGTATTTTTGGGGTTAGGGAAGAAATGACAAAAGCACCAAGTGAGCATCAGTGACAGAAATGTAAATTTTCATGAGAAATCTCCCCTTCTCCCCTACTCCTTTCTCCCAAAAGCGCCGCAGGCAATTATAAACCTCTGCGGTCCTCTGCCACTCTGCGTCTCTGCGTTGA
>JAEEGG010020137.1_pt1 | contig 13369 bp, 6 predicted proteins | sample 9134161 | NCBI WGS metagenome assembly JAEEGG01 (sample SAMN16246543, study PRJNA631951) | gut metagenome | biome: gut microbiome; feature: rumen; material: CR-attached | host: Bos | place: Iran: Karaj | collected 2018-10 | reverse complement strand
CGTGCGTTCGAAGCGGCATTGGAAAACGAAAGCGCGTTCGCATTCGCCGAGGTCCGCGCCAATACCTCCAACGCCGAAAACATCGATATCCCGCAGTACCAGGTTCGCCGCGGCGTGCGCCCGCAGGGCGTCGCCCGCCGTGCCGCGCAGGGAGAGGCCTTCGATGACAACATCCTCCGCGCCGTCGATGCGGACGAGCGGCTCGGCCATGACTGGAACGCGGACTTCCGCGAACCCTCCCTCGGGCGGCCAGAGAAGGAGCAGACCATCCACAAGACACCATTCGCCGGGGCGCGAAAGGAACTCAAGTGCGCCGAGGAGCACCACGCGCGGTTTTTCCGCAAGGCCGTAGCAGTGGGGCGTGAGCAGCGAGAACGCGCCGTCCGTTCCGACGCGCACAGGCAGCGTCGCGTCGGTCCAGTCGTAGCGCCACCAGCCCTGCGCAAGCGCCTCCGTGCCGACGGAAAGAGCCGGTGCGTTCGTAAGCGTGAAGCATCCCGTGGCGGGGTCTGCGACGGCCTTCGCCCAGCCTTCGTTTGGCCAGCGCGCGAGGGCGAGTTCGTTCGTGCCGTCGGCGAAAAGGAGGACACCTTGCTGCGACCCCGGCACACCGACGCCGCACGGCAGAGGCGCGATTATGCCGGCGGGCGCCGGCGCGGCAATGACGGCGCGACGGGCCGCGTCCGTGGGAAGCCGGGCGAGCAGGGCCTTGTCCGCGAGGGGCGCGAAGGCGGCGCGCGGCACGGCGACTGAGCCATCGAGCACGGCGCCATGGCCGCAGATGCGGATCCTCCTTGCGGCATCTCCTTGGATTTCAATGGTTCGCCGAATTGGATAGGTGCCTGGTTCCAGGAACAGGTTGCCTCCCGGACCGAGTTCGGCGAGGGCGGCCTCGATTGCGCGCACGGCATCGTCGCCGCATTCACCGGGAGAGAGTTGCCTGATCTTGGACGGCGCGGGGCGTCGCAGTACAATTGCGCCTTCGCGCTGCCGTGCCGGTGCAAGAAGTTCCGCACGGGACTTGACACCCGGAATGGCATTGGTGACCGACTCGAGGAGCGCGGAGGCGTCCGTCGCCTCCGGCGGCGGCGCGGATGGCGGGCGAAGGGCGAGTACGCTCTCGCGGAGAAGGACCGGCGGGGCGGACGGCAGCTTGCTGGCCATGTACCAAAAGACGGCGGCGACCTTCGACTGGGAAAGGCTGCGCGGCTCAAGCGAGACGGCCGCGACTTCGCCGTTGAGCGCACCGACGCCGAAATCGACGTAGCCGGTCTTCAGCGGTTCGCCGCGGAGGATGGGCGCGGGGATGTTCGGCGCGGAGACGGCGGCGATCTGACCATCGACCCAAAGCCGTGCCGTGCCGTTTGTCACGGACGGCGCCGCTGGCTCCCAGGAGATCGCCACATGGTGCCAGACACCCGTCGAGATTCCCGAGGAGGCTTCGAGGGCGACAGCCCCCTGCGGGCGCCCGATTTCAAACACGGGGCGGAACTCCGACTCGTCGTGGAAGAGAAGGCGGAAGCCATCGTAGTAGCCGGAGCCGCAGCAAAGCGCCATGCCATTTCGCCATGCCATCCGCTCGGGAATGGGCGCATAGCCATCCACGCGCAACAGTGCCGCCGCGGTAAACGCGCCCCCCGCCGGCACAAAGTCGGTGGGGGTGGCGACCTGGAGAGGCGCGGAGCTGGCGCCCTGAGCACAGAACAGGAGAAATGCCAACAGAAGGATCATTATTTCAGCATTATCACTGTGTGCTGTTGGGCGTGGAGCCAAAGTTCTGTTCCGTTGTTGCGCTTGACAACGGCGACCTTGGGGTCCGTGCATGTGAAACCGCCTATGAAGGAACTCGCCTCCAGGAACTTGATGCCGGCCTTGAGCGCAGCCTTGTCAGCCCCCTCGATAGAAACGTAGGTCGTGCCGGAGGAGGTGACCGCTCCAGCGACTGTGCCGCAAGTGGAAATGGTTCCATCGTGGCGGACGCGGAGACGTGCGCCGTTTGCAAGGGTTAGGTCGCCGCCAAGCGCAACTTTGCCGGTGTCGCCAATGCCGCCTGCCTGAAATGTGGCACCGCTCGCGACGGATAGATCACCCGCCAGCGCCCCGTCCGCAATGAGGATTCCCGACTCTATGGTTGTGCCGCCGGTGTAGGCGTTGCCGGGATTGACAAGTGCCAGCGTACCTGCGCCGCGCTTCACGAGCGAACCAACTGTCTCTCCGTTGTCCAAGAGCTGCGGTTCGATGCGGAGGTCGATGTCTGCCACGCCGTCGCCGATATCGAAGACGAGTGCGCCGTTCATGAGGAACTGCGCCCAGTCGATTCCCTCGCCGGGAGTCGCCGCATTGATGACGGTCGTGTTGTCGTTCATCGCGTTGCCGACGAAAGTGATGCCGACGGAGAGCGTGGACTTCGCTCCAGGCGCCGCAGTGCTCGAGCCCGCGTCAAAGGTCATGGGCGCATAGGCCCCGGACGGGGTGTTGGTAATTGAGATGCCGCCTTGCAGGAATTGGAGGGCCCTGTTGGAGGCAGATTCGAAGCGGTTGACAATGAGGTTTCCGCCGGCGAGCGTGAGGGTGCCGGTCATGGTGAGACGGTGGCCGCGGGTCTGCGTCATCGTCCCGGCGAAGAGGGTGGCATTTCGCATCGTCGTGCCGCCGGAACTGGTGCCGCTGGCACCGAGGCCGCAGGAGCCGCCGTGCATGATCAAGTCGCGGAACGTCTCCGAGGTCCCCGAACCGGAGTTCGAGGCCCCGCCCTTCTGTAGGAGGCTTCCGCCGTAGATGCGGATGTCGGAGGTATCGGGAATGGTGTTGCCCGTGTTCTGGCATGTTCCGCTGTAAAGTTCGAGGTCACCGGGAATGCAGACGTTCTGCACGTTGTTCGCCTTCATGAGTTTCAAATAGCCATTAAGGAGCCGGGTGGGGCCGGTGTAGGAGTTCGTTGCCGTTCCGTAGAGGTAGACAAACCCGCGTCCCTGGACGGAGGCGAAATTGACGCCTTCGCCGCCGTCGTTGATGATCGGGCACCGGAGTTCAAGGGCCTTCGACGTCATGTTGTTCTGATCGGCCTGCCGTGTGACAAAGACGCCGCGATGTCCATTGAGGTCTAGTGTGAAGTTTTGGAATGGAATCTCGTCTCCCGTCGTTCGAGGCTGGGCCTTCATGTTGCGGACATAGACCACGCCACTGTTTACGCGGAGCGTCGGCGTGGCATCTGTCGCGGCATCGAGGATGTATCCGCCGTCTCCGTTGGCGCCGCCCACGTCCAGCATTAGCGAATTTATGGCGGTGAGTCCGTCGGGAAGGAGCGTTTGGAGCGGCGTGCCGGTCGTGCCGTCATTGACAAGGCGGACGTTTTCAAACGTGTTCTGGCCGAGCGGAAGAGCCGTGGCGTACTCTGTGTCGGGGTCGAGCGGACGGATGCCATACGTGCTGTCGTATGTGGCGAGCGTGTAGCCGAAGTCGCCGTTGTTGGTTGAGATGACGGTGGCGGGGAGGATGGGCTGGGTGACGGAGCCCATGCCTCCGTCTCCGCCGACAAGCGACGGGGACGTTTCAAAAAGGATGCTTGAACTGTTTGGCACGTGATCCGCAGCAGGGTGGAGGCCCAGATTCGACCCTCTGAAATGCAAAAAGCCTGCTTCCCCGATGTTCACATTGGAGGCTTCAAACGCAAGGTGATGGGAGCTGTTTGGGGAGAGATGAATTGTGCCGTTCCCGGCCTCTGCGGAAAGCGTTCCGGAGATTTTGTCATGCCCGCTTGACTTTGTGGGACCCGTTCCGGAGACGGAGGCTCCATCGCCGTTGCCGGTACCGACAAGGGTGATGTCATGGAAACGGCAGGCCCCGTCGGTGGCGGGAGTTGTATCGAAACTGACGCTGGAATTCCGGTAGAGGACCAAATCCGCGTCCGAGGCGGCGGACCCGTTGGACATTTTCAGCTGCCCGAGTTTCCCAAGGAATGTTCCTGATCCGCTGAATTGGCCTTTCACCTGCTTGTTGTTCGACCCATCCAGCGTGATGGTGTGGCCGTTTAGCGCGACGGAGCTGGCCACTATGAGGTTTCCGCCTCCCTGGCAGCACCACGTCTGGTCGGCGGCGACGGAAATCGGCGGATTGACGGTAAGCCCCTTCTTACCGATGAAGACAACACCTCCCTGCCCCAGTGTCAGGGTGTCAGACCCGTTGATTGTGACACTCTTAGAATCGTAGCTTGTGGAGCCGTTCCCGTTCGAAACGACGATTCCGCCGACGGTCCAAGGGGCTCCAATGTCATTGGCCATGTTGGCTGAGGTGGCCAGCGGCCAGCGGGCAATGTCGTTTGCGTCAGGGACGACACCGCCGTCCCAGCTGGTGCCGAGGTTCAGGGCGTCGGCGTTTTCGAGTTTGTCAATGACGTCGGCTTGGAGCGTTGTGCAGAGGACGAACGTTGCGAGAATCGCTGTTGTCGCGGCGGTGAGTCGTAGTGTTGCTTTCATGGTTGCTCCGGTTGGGGGTTGAAGGGTTGAAGAGTTGAAGGTCACTTTGCGCTTTGCACATTACACTCTGCACTCTGCCGCGAGGCGACAGACTGACGGGCAATGAGCGCGACGGGAACGTTTTCATGGCGCGGCGCGATGGATGGATCGGCGAGCCGGGCGGTCAGAAGCGCAAAGGCGCGGCGACCCATTTCCGAAAAGTCCTGGCTAACTGTGGTGAGCGCTGGCTGAAGCCACTCGGCAATCGGGTCGTCATCAAAGCCCGTCACGCTTATCTCGTCCGGCACCACGATGCCATTCGCTGCCAGCGTGCGGTAGACGGCGCGCGCGACGGCATCGCAACTGCAGATGAGCGCGGTCGGCCTGTCTTTCTCGGTCAAAAGCTTGTTGACGCTCCTGCGAATCGCCGGTTCCCAGTCGCCGAAGCGCTGGCCGGGAATACCGATACGGCGCGGCGGAGGAACGAGGGCCTCCGCGCATGCGTCGGCCACGCCCTGCGCCCGAGCCGCCGTGGTGTCTGCAGCGAGGTCTCCTAAAAAGGCGATGCGGCGGTGTCCGGCGGCAAGGACGGTTTCGGCGGCGATGCGTCCACCCGCCCTGTTATCAGAGGAGACCGAGTCGGCCGGGAGATCGGCAAGCGTCTGGTCGACAACGACGAATGGGAAGTCCGCCGCCACAAGCCCGGCGAGGGCACGGTTGAACGCCGCGTCATGCTGCGACATGATGACCGCGCCGGCAAAGCCGGAATTGGGGAGTGCCTTTAGCTCGTCTATGAAGGCGGCAAGGTTCCCGCGCGCGTCGAAGACCGAAGCCTCGCGGCCGACCTTCTGCGCTTCCTCCTGCACAGCCTGCGCGACGCGCACGGCCGGTGCCCAGAGGAGATTGCCGGCGAGTACGCGAATTGTCCGCGCGGTGTTGGCGCGAGCCTCGCTTACGAAGATGCCGCGTCCCGCGCGGCGCTCGACGAGGCCGGCGTCCACAAGTTCCTGCACGGCCCGTCGCACGGTCATGCGCGAAAGGCCGCTCTCCGCCGCGAGGTTCACCTCGGTACCAATCATGGCGCCGGGTTTGAGCGCCTTTTCCTCTATGCGCCGCCTGAGGTTTTCAGCAAGGACGGCGAAAGGCGACATGCGACTATTTCTTGAAATGTTCATTGACAGGATCCATCTTCAACGCATAAGATGATAGCGCAAAGAGAAAGACATGTCAACGAAAACTTTTACATGTATAAGACATGTCTGCTTAGCATGTCATACCGCTTCGTCAGAATATGGTACGGAAGTCGCGGAAAACCGACTTTTAAAAGGCTTTATGCATGCGGGAAATTGTTACTTTAGCCGGTCAACGGCCAAGCATCGCGAAGTCGCGGACGGGCACGGCGAACTCGATTCCGCTGCCTTTCTCCGCAAAGCATGGTAAGGCCCGTACGGCCTCGAATACGGCGTCGGCGACGTCGTTTGGGGCGAGGACCAGAAGCAGTTCCTTTTCCGGCACCAGCTTGACACCGAAGAAGCGGGCATCGTTTTCGTTCGCCGTTCCGCGCGCGCCGAGAATCGTTCCGCCGCCAGCCCCGGCCTTGCGCGCGGCCGCCATGGCGTCCTCCGCGTAGCCCTTGTTGACGATGACGCTGATCAGCTTGTAGTCGCTCTTTTCCATTTCCGTGCCTCCTGCCGCGGGCGCCTTGTCGTCGCCGCTCCTTAAAAAGTCCGCCACGTCCACCGAGAACATGACGCCGAAATGTCTGCGTTCCCCTGCCGCCGCCAGACGGATGGCCTCCTGAACGCCGGGTCCGACCGCCTTCGGGACGACGTTGACCGTGATATCCTTCCAGGTGTCACCGAGCCCGAGCAGCTGCAGGATGGAATTGGCGGCGGTGCCGCGCCCCATCAGGATTGTGCCGCCGCCGGCGCCGGCGTCGCGGGCCGCGCCAGCGACCAGGTCGCCGCGTCCGTGCGGCACGATGCAGACGATGAGTCTGTTGTTCATGTTCCGCCTCCTTCTGCATGCGCACGGCGGTTGGCCCGCATGCGCCTGTCGTAGATGATGCCCATCAGCTGGATGGCGATGAGCGGCATCATCGCGACGAGCGCGATGACGCCGAACGAGTCAGACCCTCCGGCCCCGCCCGAGGCGGCGCCGAGGGTGAAGGAAAGGATGAAGGTGGACGTGAGCGGGCCGGAGGCGACGCCCCCGGAGTCGAAGGCTATGCCGGCGAAGAGCGACGGCGCGAAGTACAGCAGCGCCATTGCGAGCACATAGCCGGGGACGAGTATCCAGGCGATTCTGAATCCGCATACGGCGCGCAGCATGGCGAGGCCGATTGCGATTGCCGTGCCGATGGCCAGGAAGACAAGGAGGGCGCGCCGCCTGATCGTGCCGCCGGAAACCTGTTCGACCTGTTCGCTCAGAACCCAGACCGCCGGCTCGGCGCAGACGATCACGGCTCCGAACGCGAGGCCCGTGCCGAGCAGAATGGCGTACCAGAAGCCCCCTTGTCCAAGGGCGTTCGCGCCGAGCGCCTCGCCGAGCGCGCGCCCGGCCTGCATGAAGCCGGAGTTGACGCCGAAAAGGAAGATCGTGAGTCCTATCAGCGCGTAGACGAAGCCGATTCCAATGCGGATGAACTGCCTCCGCGTCATCTTGAGAAGAAGAATCTGAAAGGCGACGAGAAGCGCGAAGAGCGGCAGTATTGAGGTCGCGGACTCCTGAAAGGCCTCGCGCAGGATGGTGCCGGCGGAGTGCGCTTGCACGGCTTCTGCGGCTGCTTCGGCAGCCGCATGCGAGACTGGGGCCGCGATGGCGTAGGCGAGCACGGCCAGGACCGGCCCGACTGACGCGACGCCGGTGAGGCCGAAGCCGCCGTCCTTGTCGGCCCTTACGGAGGAGACGCCGAGGCCGAGCGCCATGATGAACGGAACCGTCATCGGCCCAGTCGTCGCCCCGCCGGAGTCAAAGGCAATCGCCACGAAGGCCGGCGGAGCGAAAATGGCGAGAAGGAAAAGAAGCGTGTATGAGATGAAAAGCGTCCACTTGATAGAGAGTCCCAGCGCGGTTCGCGCGATGCCGACGGCCATGAAGAGGCCGACTCCTCCGGCAATTGAGAAGACCAGCCCGCTTTTGCGGACAGAAGGGAAGACACCGTTCACCTGGTTGCCGAAGACCTGTATGTCGGGCTCGGCGGCCGTGACCACGAAGCCTATGGCAAGTGCCGCCGCGAGCAGGAGCAGCAGGCTGCGCCGGTTGGTGAGGGCCGCGCCGCATCGCTCGCCCATCGGCTGTATGCCGAGGTCGACGCCAAGCAGGAAGACGGTGAGGCCGGCGATGAGGAAGAGCCCGCCAGTGCAGAAGCGCATGAGCGCCGTCTTCTCCAGCGGCGCCACGAAGAGGCCGAGCAGAAGCACTATCGCCATGACCGGCAGGACGGAATACGCGGTTTCCTTAAATTTTGCGACGATGTTCAAAGTTGAACATCAATTATAACCTTATTCAACTGGCATTGGCAAGGAAACGCGCCAACGCGGCCCAAGCGCATGGTCACACCCGAATTTGCTGGACAAGTTCCTCAAGAACAAGGATAATGGTTATGTTCCACTAGGGTATGACACAATGGGAAACAAGCACTGCATTTCCTCCACCATAATGCTCCCTTCGGAGCAGGAGGCATACGACATCTGCATCGCGGCGCCGACGCCGTCGGCCGAGGGGCTTCTCGCCTCGGAACCGGTCCTGCAATCGCCGGCCGGGGACTCCATGGGCGTGGCATTCGCCGTGAACGGGCTTTCCGTCGGGTTCGCCGAAGTGTCCGCCAACCCCGGCATGCAGGACGCGACCCGCTTCATTTCGGAGGGTTTCCCACGCGTGGCTCCCGATGACAGACTTTTGCGCGTGCGCATGGACGGACTTCAGCCTGGGACGCGCTACTGGTATCGCGTCGGCGCGGCGCGCCTGGCGCATCCCATCGGCTACTGGTCCAAGGTGGGCGACATCGACTGGGGCGCAGTCCACTCGTTCGTTACCCCCGGACCGGGCGCTCCATCCCGCTTCGCCGTCTTTGGCGACACCCACGCCAATTTCCCGAGCATGGCGCGCGTCACGGCCAAATACCGCGAACTCGGCCTTCCGCTAGTCGTGTGGAACGGCGACGTCCTGCCCAGCAAGATCGACGACCGCGAGTCGCTGGTGCGCCATTTCATCGACATTCCGGAAAACGCAGGGTACGCGGCGGACACGCCGATCCTCTTCAACTGCGGCAACCACGACTACCGCGGCGACTTGGCGGGGAGGCTCGGCGACGCCATGATGACGCGTCCGCCGCGCGAGGTCGCCGGACGAGACCCCCTGCTTGACCGCAACTTCGCCCTCCGCATGGGCGACATCGCCCTGATTGGACTCGACACCGGCGAGGACAAGCCGGACAACCACTGCGCCAACGCCGGCATAACGGCCTTTTCGCGCCACCGCCAGCTTCAGGCCGTGTGGCTGGAGGACGCGCTCTCCTCAAAGGAAATCGCCGAGGCACCGTTCGCCGTGGCAATCGTCCACATTCCGCTCTTCGACTCCGACCCCGACGCCAACCCCGGAACTGTGCTCATCAACTACGCGCAATGGCAGAAGGAGTGCGCCGACCTCTGGGTGCCGATACTTGAGCGGCACGGCGTGGGGCTCGTGATTGCTGGCCATACGCACCGCTACCGCTTTGACCCGCCGGAACCCGGCCGCCCCTGGGCGCAGCTCGTCTGCGGCGGCGCCGGCGCCGGCACATTCCAGACGCTGGCAGTCTGCGACGTGGAGGACGGCGAACTCGTCGTCCGCGTCCACGACACCGACGCCGGAAACATCGTCGCCATTCACCGCTTCCCGCCGCGATAATTGGAAGCCCTTGATGCGCTCGACTTCGAGCGCGCGGGCTTTCTCGCCGCTATAATTGCGAACAGGCTTTTCCTCATTCGAGTCATCGAAGAACCGCAGGAGCAACCATCATGAAAATGACAATGCAGTCCACTTCGCTTCGCCGTGCAGCATCCGCCATCTTGGCGCTCGCCATCTCCGGAGGGGTCTCCGCCCAGGCCGGCATCAAATACTGGGACAACCCCGACTATAGGGCCTTCGACGTGGACTGCTACGTCTCCGGCGCCGTCTGGAACTACGACGGCATTCGCAACGTCGGCGCGACGGCGGAGCACTCCACGACGGCGACGACGTGGAAGAACCTCGGCACCGCAGGCGCGAACAACGACGTCTGGGTCCGCTACCAGAAGTCGGGTGGTGGTTGGTCCAATAGCAGCGCACCATCAAGCCTCGATCCCGTGGGCGGGAAAAACCTCGGTTCCTGGACAGCGAATGGCTTCACGTTCATGGGCGACAGCGAATGGCGCGCCGCCGGCAGCGGTTCCGTCGCGCGCATCGACACCGGCACCAACTACACGATCCAGGCGCTCGTCACCGCCACAGCTTCCGGCCAGACATACAATACCGCCTACCTCATGTCGGTCCAGAAGGACCACTTCGCCTTCGCCGTGAACAAATCGGAAGGCAAACTCTACTGGAAAACGCAATCCGGAACCACGTCCGACCATCCGTACATTTCCGGCGACGATCTCGGCTACATGACGGCCATTCTGAACGGGACGGACAAGACGGCGACGTTCTTCAGCGGCACGACGATCCCGACATCCGGCGACGGATTCCGCCAATACTCCACCGTTTCCGGCAAGGGCGACAACGGCTACTGCATCTGCGGCTACACGGGCAACGACGGGCAGTTCGTCGGCACCATCCATTTCTACCGCTACTACCAGAAGGTCCTCACGGAGGAGGAACTCGCCTGGAACCGCGTGGTCGACGAATGGCGTTTCTTCGAGCGTCCCGTGCCGTTGCCCGTGACAAACGTGGTGGTCGCCACCGCCGTCGTCGGCGTCGAGGGGACAGAGCCGCATGGCACATACGCCGTCGATGGACGCCACACCTTCATCGCGCCCGCGACTGTGAATGTCGGCGGCACCAACTACGTCTGTACGGGCTACACGCTTGAAACGCGCAGTGGCGACGGCTGGTCCGAACCCGTCTTCCTCAAGTCCGCACTCTTCCAGCCATGCGCCTGTGTCGTGACCGAAGGTGAATGCGTCCGCCTCACATGGCAATGGGCAAAGGCGGCCGGCCTCAAAAATCTTGGCTATACCGTCAACGACTATATCTGGGACGGTCTCGAAACATTCTACGACGGCATCTGCAACGTAGGAACCAACCTGCCGCACTCCTACACGGCGACGAACTGGGTGAACCTCGGCTCCATCGGCTACACGAATGACGTATTCGTTCAGCGCCTGAAGCTGGATGGCAGTGGCTGGGTCGATGTTCCCAATCTCAATACCAAAGAGGTCAACGATCCCGGCTACTGGACGGAGAACGGGTTCACGATGAAAGGCACAAGCCGCTTCCGCTGCAATGCGCCTGGCAACTTCACCGTCGGGAAGAACTATTCGCTTCAGATGTTGATTGATGCCAAGGCGTCGGATCAAGTAACTGCCTATAGCTATCCGCTCGGAGCCGAGTATCAAATATTCGCGTTCCAGCTGCGGAAATCGGACGGAACCCTGTTTTGGAAATACAAATCCTCGAAACAACCGACGTCTTGGGCATACATGACAGGCGGCGTTTATGACTACATGACCGCAATTGCGCGGGACAACAATACACAGAAGTTTTTCGACGGCACGACGGAGCCTACGTCCGGCACGGGTAGCTGTGACAATGATTCGGTCGGCTATTCAGATACCGGATTTTGCCTTGGCGGCTATGGCAAAACGGGCGTGACCGACCTTTTCGTCGGCATACTCAAGTCATTCCGCCAATACGACCACGCGCTCTCCGCTGCTGAAGTCGCGCAGAACCGCAAGGTTGACGACTGGCGATACTTTGGCATCCCGGACAATCCGAATGTCGTTGTGCAATCGACCGTTCCTTATCTGCGCGGCGAAGAGCCCGACGGCTCCTACGCCGTTGAAGGCAGCCACACTTTCACCGCCCCGGCGACCGTGACGGCCAAGGGCATCGACTACGCCTGCGACGGCTACACCGTCGAAGCGTGGGACGGATCGACATGGACCAATGCAACATCGCAAACCGGCAACTCCTACACCTACAACGTCGGTTCCTCGCCCGTGCGCGTCCGCCTCACTTGGCGCTGGAAGGCGACGCACGGCTTCCGCACGGCGGCGGACTACAGCTTCGATGACTATTCGCAGGCGGGTCTCGTCTGGAACTATGACGGTATCCGGAATAGGGGCTACAAGGATTCCGACCACTACTCCGCGGCCTCGACATGGAAGAACCTCGGCTCGGCTGGCTCAGACTACGATCTCGCGTTCAGGAGCGGGGAGACCACCACGGGCGAATGGGCGGATGACGGCTATATCTTCCGCGGCGGTCCGCGTTTCAGGGGTGGCGGCAAGGTCGGCCCCTTGAAGAATTTCACGCTGCAGACGCTCATTGACGCGGACATTGCCAGCCAGACGGCCTCCTCGTCGCAATTCTCCTATCTCATGAACGCCTATGACAACCACTTCAACATTTCGCTCGTGTCGCCATCGTATGATGGTTCTGCCGCTAGTTCGCTCTGCTGGAAGGCGCAGGGCGGCACATTCATGTATTTCCATGCGAAAGACAACCAGTACAGCTTCGCGACGGCCATGATGGACTATGACAACAAGAAGGCGATGATGTTCCCCGGTACGACGATTCCGACGGAGTACCATAAGGATGGCACCTATGGGGCGCAGCGGCTTTACACTGAGTTTGCTTCGGTCAGCGCCGTCTCGACCACGGGATACGGCCTCGGCAACCGCAACAACAACGGAACCGAGGGTCTTGTCGGCAAAATCAAGAGCTTCCGCTACTACGACCGCGTGCTCACCGAGGAGGAGCTCACGCGCAACCGCAACGTCGACGCCGCGCGCTACTTCGGAGAGCTGGGAGTCACGAACGTCGTCGTCGAGGTGGAGCATGGCCTGGACTTTGTGGCGGACCCTGTCCCCGGCGCTTACTTTGTCGAAGGTTCATACGACTTCTCGGTCTCCAGCGGGAACGACAAGCCGGTTGGCTACAAGATCCAGGTTCCCAATGGCGACGGCTGGAAGACTGTGGCCCGCCGTGACGTCACCCAGTTCCACTTCGACGTCGCGACGGCCCCTGCCGCGACGATAAAAATCGTCTGGGTGAAGACGAATCCGTTTCTCTTTGTCGTAAGATAGTATGTGTGATGATTGACAAGTTCGATTTTTCTTCCCGCAGGCGTCTTGCGACGCTTGCGGCTTGGCTTCTCGCCATTTTCGCGAATCCGGTTCTCGGCGCCATCGAGAATCCCATCATTGACGGGTGGTACGCCGATCCGCAGATTCGGCGCTACGGCGACGAGTACTGGCTCTTCCCGACGTATTCCGGCTCTTATTCCGGACAGCCGTTCTTCGATGTCTTCTCCTCCGGCGACCTGGGCAACTGGACGAAGCACGGCAAGGCGCTCAAGGCCGAAGACATCTCGTGGGCGCGGTCCGCCCTGTGGGCGCCGGACGCCCACGAGAAGGACGGGAAGTACTACCTTTTCTTCTCCGCCAATGACACATCCCCCGCCGATGGCTCACGCACGGGCACCGTCGTGCGGGCCGTTGGCGACCCGAAGTACGGTGGCATCGGCGTGGCCGTCTCCGACAAGCCCGAGGGCCCCTACCGCGATTTAATCGGAAAACCGCTCGTCGACCAGTTCTGGAACGGCGCGCAGCCCATCGACCAATACGTCTTCGAATACAAAGGCGAATGGTACATGCTCTACGGCGGATGGGGCCGCTGCAACCTCGTGAAGCTCGCGCCTGACTTCAAATCGCTCCTGCCGCTTGAGGACG
>JAEEGG010020136.1_pt1 | contig 13369 bp, 13 predicted proteins | sample 9134161 | NCBI WGS metagenome assembly JAEEGG01 (sample SAMN16246543, study PRJNA631951) | gut metagenome | biome: gut microbiome; feature: rumen; material: CR-attached | host: Bos | place: Iran: Karaj | collected 2018-10 | reverse complement strand
AGCCACCCATGAGCCCACAAAATTCAAGGGTGACTATACGCAAGTGCCTCGCGGTCGTGTGGCATGGAACATCGACAAGTTCATTGTGCTGGTGGGCAAGTGGGCAGAGCCTATCCAGGAAGAGCTCGCCGAGCTGCTGGAGCAGGAGTTCTCGCTGCCTTATTTCGAGTTTGTGTACGACGAGCACTGGGACCTCGGTCACGGCTGGTCTGGCGACATGCCCACAACCCGATAACATGTGGAAAACCAAGATCCTCTTAAACGAAAGCTCGCGCAGCGAGCCAATTTTCGTCCATTTCGCCTCTTTCGCGTCTTTTCGCAATCCAAAAAAATCGATTTAATTGCGAAAACAATGCGAAAACAGCGGAAACAATGCGAAAACATACTAAACCACTAAACTATTTTCTCAGATTTTCAAAATAGATTTTCCCAGATTTCTGGCCGCAGGCCAAACCCCTCTCATCGGCCGCAGGCCACCAACCCAACCCCACTCTCCGTGTGAAAAAATTGTGTATCTTTGCCATCCATAAAAGTAATAATCATGAAAGAGGCAAAACTTTTCAAACAGGACATCGCGATCCAGGCCATTTTGTACATTCTCAAGCAGATGGGTGGGATATGCGACATACATAAGTGCCACAAAATCCTCTATTTCGCCGACAACGAGCTCTTGTCAAAATACGGCCGCTCCATCACAGGGGATGCTTACGTGCGCATGGATTTTGGCCCCGTCCCCACATGCATCTATGACCTGTTTAAGGCTGTCCGCGGCGACAGCTACTTCGCTTCACAGGTCGAAGATGTCCGCAGGAGCTGTTTCCATTTTGTCAACAACAAGGACATTGAGGCAGTTGCCTCGCCCGATATGTCATACCTCTCCGAAAGCGACGTGGAGGTGCTAGACAAATACATCGGACTGCTGAAAGACAAAGGATTTGGCGAGATTTCCGATGCGTCGCACGGCTACGCATGGTCACATACTGCCCAAAACGGTGTTATCAGCGTTCGCGACCGCCTGACTGAAATGGGTGACACGGACGACTACATCAACTATATAGAAGAACAAATGCGTGCAGAGGAGGCCGTCAGTATCCGATGTTGCACCGTGACTATGAGTTCCTGAAGTATGACTCGTTTCTATGTGCATCGACCGTAATTGAACGTCGTCTCACTGACATTTCCGAAGGAATCAAGGATGGAACCACCACCATTATTGGCAAGATGAAAGAAAATCACGTGTCTGACGTTCTCGAAATGGTTCGCGCTTCCAGAATCATCAGTGACCGTCACAAACAAATGTACTTCTACTGACAGGCAAACGTCGCCCCGTTAGCCGCAGGCCACCCTCAACCCCGCTCGCTCAGCGAGCCAATTTTCGTCCTTTTCGTCCCTTCCGCATCTTTTCGCAATCCCAAAAAATCGATTTAATTGCGAAAACAATGCGAAAACAGCGGAAACAATGCGAAAACACCACTAAACCATAACTATTTTCTCAGATTTTCTAAAAAGATTTTCCCAGATTTCTGGCCGCAGGCCACCCCATATTTGGCCGCAGGCCAAACACCCCTCAATCGGCCGCAGGCCAACAACCTCCCGTGTGGAACAACAAAAACGAAATATATGGAAAAGAGTACCGTCATAAGAATCCTCTCAACGCTGAAGGCACCTCTCCTCGCAGTGGGCGTGTGCCAGCTGGGATTATTCGGCTCCACCGTCAGGGACGAGAACACCCCCACGAGCGACATCGACATCCTCATCGATTTCAATGCCGGACAGGAGACGTATCTCAACTTCATCGACGCCTGCAGCATCCTGCAAGATGCTTTCGGCACTGCCAAGCTCGACGTGGTGACCAAGAAAGGCCTCAGCCCTTATATCGGCAAAACAATCCTCAGCGAAGTCCAATATGTATAAGTCCTATATACCATACTTGCAGCACATTTACGACGAATGCCTCTACATTCGCTCCGTTGTCACCGATGATATGCAGATGGAGCAGTTCCTCCGCGACGAGACCCTCAAGCGCGCCGTAACCCGAAGTCTGACCATCATTGGTGAGGCCACCAAGAAGATACCTGGCGACGTGAAATACGCGTGGAAGAGCATTTCGTGGCGCGAGATGGCAGGCATGCGAGATAAACTAGTACACGACTATATGGGAGTTAACTACTATATCGTGTGGGATGTCGCCAAAAACATCATTCCCGCCCTCACCACTCAAATCAACGAAGTCATTAGTGCCCATCAGGCAGATGATGTATGAGTCTCCCTTCCGCATCTTTTCGCAATCCAAAAATCGATTATATTGCGAAAACAATGCGGAAACAGCGAAAACAATGCGGAAACAGCGAAAACAACGCGAAAACATACTAAACCACTAAACTATTTTCTCAGATTTTCTAAAAAGATTTTCCCAGATTTCTGGCCGCAGGTCGAACCCCTCTCATCGGCCGCAGGCCGCATCTCAGAATCGGCCGCAGGCCAAACACCCAACCCCCTCTCCGCGTGACAAAAAAAACTGACATATTGAACAGAATAATTTGTACCTTTGCCGCGCAGGAATCGTGTCCCGTTTCCTGCAAGGAGCAAGGTGACGCCGCTGGGTCAACAGGCCGCCCCGGGCCTCGGAGAACATCTCCCGGAGCCCCCTTCCACTGTCACTTCTTGCGTATGCAAGGAGGAATATCCGGTTTTGCCGATTAACCCCCGCTCCCTGGATCTTGAATTGCGAAAACAATGCGGAAACAGCGGAAACAATGCGAAAATATTCTCTCAGATTTTCAATATAGATTTTCCCAGATTTCTGGCCGCAGGCCACCCTCAAATCGGCCGCAGGCCAAGAACCCCCAAAACACAAAAATTTCCTTGTAACATGAAAAGTGTTCCGAACGATAAAACCATACATTCCTTCTCCGTAAAAGGTCTCTGGGGAGAAAAGGATATTTGTTGGGACAAAATCAATCCCGACATGAACATCCTTGTAGGTATCAACGGTAGCGGCAAAACAACCCTCGTAAACCTCATGTATGCCTACTACCGTGACACCAAGGCCCTTCGCAAAATCAAGCATACCGAAGTCAAAAGTTCTCCGGATGTTGCTCAACTCGCTGATACTGAGATAGTCTATGTGCGCAATTTGGATGTTCCGACCCGTCGCAAGGAAGAGTCTCCTTTGCTTCAAGAGCTCGAAAATGCAGTCTATCAGAACAAGAGCAGCAACTCGTTGTTCAGCTATCGTATGAAGATGGTAGATTACCCGGAGCGCTACAACGAAATACAGGGTCGTATGCAGCAATTGCAACAAGTTGTTGACGGTTTCTTTTCCGAAACAGGCAAGACCATGACTATCCTAGACGGTCGTCTGTTTTTCGAAACCCGCCATGGTAATGTTTGTCAGCTCGATGGTCTCTCTTCGGGCGAGAAACAGATGCTTCTCATCCTCCTTCGTGTCTTCCTGTTGGAGGCCAAAAGCGCTGTCGTTTTCCTTGACGAACCAGAAATATCCCTTCACATCGGCTGGCAACAGCTGCTACTTGACACATTGACCACTCTCAACCCCAATGCGCAGTTTATCGTCACCACTCATTCACCCAGTATGTTCGGCCGTGGCTGGGGTGACAAAGTGGTATATATGGAAGACATCCTAACCGACGCCAAGTAATGGGGAACTTCATAGAACAACAGGCACTCGATTTTGCCAATGTCTCGCTTATCCAGCGCGACGTTGTAGCCTCTGTCCATCTTGAAGACTGGGAGGATGTTCTCTTTTGGGACACTGTGATCCAGCGTGTCCGGCGAGGTCGCTACAATTACATCTCCTACAGCAAGGCTGACAGTGGTCATCGTGCTTCGGGTAGCAGCCAATGCATGAAATACGTGGGCTATTTATCCAAGCAATTCTTCGTTTGTGTAGATAGTGATATGAACTACCTCATGCAAACACCAGGGATGGATGAGGAACACTATGTGGCACAGACTTATACCTATTCTTGGGAAAACCATTACGCCCAGGCCGAAGCTCTTCAACAACGTTTCTCAAATACGGTTCCGCAAGTGGAATTTGATGTAGAAGGTTTCCTACAAGCCTATTCCAAAGTGATTTACCGTCCGCTTTTGGTGTTGCTCTATTGTTTGCGCAATAACGACCTCCGAATTACTCGCAGGGCTTTTGCATCTTGTCTTCCGCATCAGTGCAAGACTGCTGAAATAGCCGACAATGGGAAAGGTATTCTTGACAAGATGCAACATGACCTCACGGAACTACTTGATAGTTCAGGCGTGTTGCCTGGTATAGACTTTCAGGCCGAAGCCGCGCGATATGCTGACTTGGGTCTCACCGAAGGCAATGCCTACCTGCATGTGCGAGGTCATAATCTTTACGACTTGCTCAAGAGTATCGGTCGCCAGCTCTGCTCCAGCCACTGCGTTGATTTTGAGAACGCTGTGCTCAATGCCTCCTTGCCTGACGAAAATTGCTATTGGGAATTGCGACGCGTTTCTGCTGACTTGACACAAATACTCATGTGATATGCGATTTGTGTGTCCGAAATCCATTAGCCGCAGGCTAATCTTTCTGTGATTTCTCTGTGACATAAAACCAAAGCTCGCGCAGCGAGCAAACAAGAACTCGCGCAGCGAGCAAATTTTCGCCCTTTTCGTCCCTTCCGCGTCTTTTCGCAATCCAAAAAAGTGATTCAATTGCGAAAACAATGCGAAAACAGCGAAACATCACGAAAATATCACGAAACTATAACTATTTTCTCAGATTTTCTACCAAGATTTTCTCAGATTTCTGGCCGCAGGCCACCCAACCCCCTTCGCCGCAGGCGAACCTCTCTGTGATTTCTGTGTAACTTCTTAAACCCTAGAAATTGGAACAGGTGAGAGCCTAAAGCAGTCGCAAATTATGAACCCTTCAACTCGGATCGGTCGTAAGATACAAAAGTAATACCCTAAATCAATGAATCACAAATTTTCATTCTTACATCAAACGGTGTGCATATTAATACAATCAGATAATTTAATAGTGTAATGGAACCTAAATCAGGAACAATAGAGATTCATATCAACGGCAAAAACGGAAATGAGCCTCTTTCGCCTGACAATTTCGATATCAGAGAAGTCAAGAAATTGTTGGACGGAATAGAAGATATGCTGTTCCCTAACAATAAGAACAGCCGCCCAATGGTATCCTACAGCATTGAGTCGGGTTCTGTGAGAAACATCTTCAGAACCAGCTTGCAGACTGTGGTGTCGTTTGCTGCTGTGTTGAATATGATTGTGACACAACAATCCATTGATGATTTGGAAGTGAATACGGCTCGTGCAATTGAGTCAATTCAGCAGTCTGCCAAACAAAACGATTATGTTTTTGAGATATTGACTTCGCAGAGCGACCAAATAGCACTGAAAATCACCCCCGAAACCAATTTCTTCCGTAATGAAGATTTATGGGTCGATGCAGAATTCTTCTTTTATGGTGAACTGGTTAATGCCGGAGGGAAAAATGACCCCAACATACATTTGGCAACTAAGGAGGCTGGAACATTGTTGATCGATGTGGATAAAGAATTTCTCAAAATGCAAGATGACAACATCTTATATAAGGATTATGGTGCTAGGGTGCAAGGAAAGCAAAATGTCGCTACTGGTGAATTAGATAAAAAGAATCTTAAACTGATAGAACTTGTTGATTACAATTCCCGATTTGACGAGCAGTATCTTTCTACCCTGATTTCTAAAGTGGGAAACAAGTTTAAAGGTCTTGACGTTGATAACTGGATTCATGAAATAAGAGGTGAGGCATAACTATGGATATCAAAGCAGTTTTATTAGATACAAGTTTTATCATCCGACTTTTGAGTGATTCGGACGTTCTTCACGAAAATGCGAAGGCATATTACAAACATTTTTTGGAACATGGTGTTGATATGAAGTTTTCAACCATATCCATTGCCGAATATTGTGTGCTTGGTAACGTTTCCGAGTTGCCACTCAGAAACTTAAAGATTGTTCCTTTCAATTACGACCATGCACAGCGGGCCGGACAGTTTGCTGCCAAGGTATATTCAGTGCGTAATGGCGGCCTACTCCCCGAAATAAAAGAGAGAATGCTCATCCCTAACGACACTAAGCTCTTCTCTCAAGCTGATCTGGATTCTTCAATTCAATACTTTGTTACCAGTGATACCAAGTCAAAGAACGTTATCACCCTCTTAAGTAGTGAATGCGGAGCCCGATTGCAGCATCTCGACATTCACACGCCTGTGAATGAATTTTTGGGAGAATTGTTTTAGTTAGAACGGTATCGACTTATGCTGATCATCACGAGAAAAGGAAATCTGTGTGATCCAATAATAAGTAAAGCAGTGTAACCCATGGCAAACCCCACTTTCTTCATCCTCCGTAGGTGGTTTGGAGATAAGACCTAGATGAACGCTCTATGCATGGCTGCCCTGACGGTCAACAGAACCCGAAACGAGCGATAAAACCGCATGTTACTAGCAAAAGAATAATGAAAAAGTATGGATAAATAATATCAAGTTTTTGTCAGTTCCACTTACGAGGATTTGCGAGAGGAACTTAAAGCCGTTATAGAGGCATTGCTTCAGATGAATTGTTTTCCAGTAGGAATGGAGTATTTTAACGTTGCCGATGACAGTCAATGGAATGTGATAGCGAGCCTTGTTGATGAATGTGACTATTTATGCTCTTATTGTGGCTGGCAAATATGGCTCTGTTAAAGAGGCAACAGGTATCAGCTATACTCAAAAGGAATATGAGTATGCTGTCAAGAAAAACGTTCCTGTTATTTCATTTGTACATAAAGACATAAAATTATTGCCGAGTGGTAATGTTGAAAGTGATCCTGAGAAGCAGTAACAATTAGAAGAGCTTAAGAAAGAGGTAGGCAAGAAATTGTGGCAGACCTGGGACAATAAAGACTCCTTGGCTTCCGTCGTTGTCCTTAGTTTGAATAAACTCATCAAGTCAAAACCCAGAACAGGATGGGTGCATTATGTATCTTTGTCTGCCGAGGCCAACAAGCAGATTCTTGCATTGAAAGAGGAAAATGAAGCTTTGAGGGCGAAGTTGAAGCAAGTAGAGGATGAAGACCCCAAGGGTATAGAGGTTTTTCAGCAAGGTGATGATGTTGTTAAAATTAGTGTCAGCTACTTTTATGGTCGGCGCAACTATCTAAAAATTGGACTTACATGGAATAGAATTGTTTCATTATTAGCACCAGTTCTCATTGATGAATCCTCAGAAGAGAAAATGAAGAGTGTTTTTATTGATTCAGTAAGGAAAGATATTTTGAAAGTTGAAAAGAACTATACCCCCAACCATCTTAGAATTGAGGAAGAATAATTCCAGCAGATCAAAGTTCAATTGATTGCATTGAGGATTATAGAACTAAGTGATAGAAAAAGAACAGTTAGGGATACACAAACCTATTGGCATCTTACTCCTTATGGCTTCAGGGTGATGATGAACTTAAAGGCGTTGAAAAAAATACTGATTAGCATGGCATTTGGTCCTATATATTGGCCGCAGAAAAGAAAGATTTATCGACACAGGGAACTCCAATCTACATGTTATCTGAACATTCTATTGTGTGAAAAAACCTAATATAAATGTTTCATATGAAATCAATATGTTTTTATTTAATACTTGCAGTTATAAGTGCTGCTTTGCCTACAATGTGTCTCAGTCTACATATTAACTATTCAAAATCAGTTGATTCTATTATTTCGATAGTGGGTTCAATAGCCTCTGTTGTAGGTATTGTGGTGGCGATATGGCAGATTCATTCATTGAAAAATAAAACAGAAGCGGTTAGTCTTGCGTTGAAAAAAGCACGAGAAGACATGTCAAATCTCACCATATTTGCAGAGGTAAATAAGCACTCACAGTTTATCAATGAAATAGAGCAATATGTGCGTTCTGACAGACATAGCGAAGCATTGATAACATATAAGGATCTCAAAGAAAAGTTGACAGTACTTGCTGGATATATTCAGATGAAGGATGAGTATGTTGAGCAACACAGGGAATTAAGAAAACTGATGGATAATGCAGGTGGTGACATCAAAACACTTACCAGCATTGTGTTAGCAGCTAAGGGAATGCTTTTTAGTGTGGATAAGGAGAATGTTCTTGATAATCTTGAAAAAATAAAAACTTTCCTCGACAATACTTCGGGAATGTTGAAAGGAAGAAAGATATGATACGGTTATTGAACAAATTATTAGAGTCTACGGTCAACGGACAATTAGAATGGTCTGTCTCGAGCAATCCATTTGAGTTTTACGTTTATTTCGAGGACACTCGCTATTCAATAGAAAAACTGTTTGATTTAAAATCTTTTGAAAAATATGTGATAAATAAATGGGATAATTTGGGTAACCCGAATGTCCTTGAATTTTCAACGAGCCAAGCCAATGAAATAGCAAGAGCCCTATTTGAATCGATTCTTAAATCCAGCGACTATCTTAATGTTCGCTACAATACATATTTAAAAAAAATGAGAAACGATACAGAAAATAAAAATCGCAATAATTCTGTCAGTCTTCATAAGGTGATGACTCGGCTGGGTTATGAAACCCCTGAGGAAAGGCCCTATATCCATATTAATAAAACAGATTATTTTTACTATAAGGATGTAGATGATGATAACTTTATTCCAAGGTATGTTCAACCTCCGATGACACAGATTCCAACAACAGAAGGGATAACACCGTATCAAGAAGCTGAAGTGATACTCATATCTGCTCCGGGAGCCACTGGTAAGACAGCAATGTCTGAATATCTCTCTTTTATGCTGAAGATTCCCATTCTGAATTTGGGCAAGCATGATGCTGTTGGTGCAAATTCAATAGGAGGGCTTATAATGACCCAGATTGAAAAACAGGATCTTTTCATTTATCATGATGGTTTGAGCACGGGAATATGTTCTATGATTGTTGACGGTCTTGATGAAGCTTCTATTCATATTACGCAAGAAAGCTTTGAAGCATTTCTTAAAGATGTGGCTTTTTTTGCCAAGGGCTCAAAGGGGTTGCCTTTTGTCATTTTAGGACGCCCGAGTGTAATGGAAGACGCAGCCCTTGCGTTGGAAGATAATAACATAAAAGTATCACTACTTCAGATAGAACCATTTACGGTAGACAAGGCTATCCAGTTTATAGACAATCAACTTCCTCGTGATTATATCCAGAGATATGAGCAACATTATAAGGAAGTCCGTGACTATATTATTGATCAAGTTGGTGGGTTCTTTAAGAATGAGTCTGAACTTAATAAGAAACAATTTGAGCATTTTATTGGGTATGCGCCTGTTTTGCAATCAATTTCTAATTTGTTAACAGACGAAAAAGACTATCATAGGTTGCTCGCCGAACTAATGGAGAACAGAAAACAAAAAATAGAATTGTTGATTGACATAGTTCAAAGGATACTTAAGCGCGAGCGAGGAAAGATTCATGAAGAAGTGTTGCCGCAACTCTTCGACAGTAATCACACCGATAGTTTTAAGGAAAGTATAAAAGAAAAATGTGGCAATGAAGAGGAACAGTGTGAACGCATTTTGGGTGTCCTTACGAATAAGGAAGTTGTAGACGCTATCTCTGGTGATAGTCACTTCGATGAAAAGTACAATGAGAAAGTAAATGTATGGATCAGGAATCATCCATTCTTGAAAGGGAATGAGAAAAAGATTCAAAACATTGTTTTCGAGAGTTATCTCACGGCTAAGTTTATAGACAAATCAAATTATAAGGACGATATATTGGAATATATGAACACGACAAATAGCTGTTCATATCTTTTGCTTGATATTTATTCAACATTGAATGGAAAAGAGACGCTCGAAATTAGTCACAAATTCTTTCCCTTTTTATATAAGTCATTCAAGGCCTTGGATCACCCACAAGACATTGGTAATACAGAAATTATCTCAGATGAGGAAGATGGACTTGGAGTAAAGTGTTATTTGAATTTCTGCCGAAAAGAGCTAGAAAGTGAATACGATTTCGTTTTTAGTGTGGATAAGGATTCAGAACTGACTATACCCTCACCATTATCAGCACTCACTATAGATGCTCCAGTCAAAGTCTCACTCGTGGAAAGCAAAGTCGATATACAGGCTCCGACAACAATTACTTGTTCAGCTCTAACAATCACATCAAAGGATATACTCCTTTCCACGCCAAATAATATGTTAGGAAGCATAGTATTTGAATGTAATCAATTTCAAGCACAATGTAACGATGGAAACATACCATTATTGACATTTAGAACACCCAAAGAGAATAACAACTTCATCATAGTTACTAATTCAAGGGTTTATCATCCGTTTAACAACTATCTGCGACCGTTATTGGACATACAGGATGTAACAGATCAAGTGTACGTGGCATACCATAAACTGCGTAGAATGCTATTGATGTTTCGATCGCACAGTAACGGTTGTCTAGCTCGATGTCGTTCAAAGATTGATAACCGAATAGGAAAATCTGACTTGGGAAGGTTGCTTATAGAAGGACTTAAGGAAAAGAAGGTTCTTTATACGGATGAAACATTCTATTATATCAACTCGGATCGATTTGCAGATATTCTTGGAATCAAGTATGATGATATTCGATCTTCACAGATGAATGATAAAATTAGTGGGTTCATCCAAACGCTATTTGATAAGAAATGAAATGTTATAAGTGCCACTAAAACTATGACGACTAATATTTTGAATATTCGACTTAAACAATAACAGTTCATCAGTATCAGTTTGTCCTTTGACATGTTGCATTTAATGCTGTTAAAATTAACTTCAAGAGGTGTCTCGTCGATCAGGGAGATGCTCGGCGTCTGCAAGACTTCTTTGATTGAGCGGTCAAGATGCATGACGAACCGCTGCACTATGGGCACAAGGCAAGGTCTGTTGTTACCTCCTTATTTCAGAGGCGGTAGTGAGGCGGTTTCTGACAATTAATCAGGTCAATTGTGAGAAAACGTATTTGTCAATGTTCATTTGCCGAAATTTTCGGCAAAAGTAATATTCAAATCCGTTGACTTTAAAGATTTATGCAACGAACTATATTACTGTAGATTCTAAGCTTTTTTTCGGTTTTTAGTGGAACAGTAATGAAAGGGGAACAATAAAAACGTATATTCCGGTTTTTACGTGCAGATAGAGTCGCAATTAAGAATACAAATATATGCGAGCAAACGTACAATACAATGATTACACAGGCACAACTGCGGCTGATCGCTGCGACCTGTTTTGTGAATTGCCTGACCAAATGTGTCAGACCATTTTTGACTGGTTCGACATTGGGCTTGATGGTGTTGATTATCTCTTTGTAGGTATATCCGTTTATACTACCAAGGTTGAGAGTGCCCACGTCACGCTGTTCTTTGAGAATCAAGAAACGAAAAATTTAGTAAAAGTGGTTAGGAGTAACGTGTCCTTTCAAACAATACTCAATCTTTTCAAGCGTTTTGAGTTCCAAGTTGGTCTCCATTTAGAGGATATTGACGAGGTCCAAGTGGAAGAGTTGGAAGAATGATAAACACAATAGACGATTTGACGAAAACTAAGTTGTCGCCGAACACTATCTCGTGAGTCTCATCAAAAGTGCGCGCGTTTTCTGCTCGAAGACCTCTACAGACTTTGGAAGAGTGGATGGGGAACATCACCAACCGAAACAACAGACACTGGTATTTGAAAGACAATCAACGCTACTGGCGACTGGTAGGTGAGATGGTTTCCCCTATGTTGATGGGGGGCGATCACTGTGAGCTCACACAGAAATGATACAATTCGGAGGCAAGAGTGTGTATGATTCTAGAACGACTGACATCCTCGGTTTCATTTATGGATGTTTTTTTAAGAAAAAAGAATAAATAGTTATGGATAAATCGATACAAATATCTCTTACGGAATTCATGGATTATGTAAACTCATCAGGGGCTGCAAAAGCAACTGTAGTTTCCCAAGCAAAGAAAAAGCGTGAAGAAGGTCACAACAAGCAAGCTGACTATTGGATGCAGTTCCGTAATGCTGTTAAAAGTGTTCATTCTTCTAATGGTAGCAAAGATAAGCTGGCTGAAGTGGTTGAAAGAGTTCATGAAGACCGTATTGCTAATTATAATGCTGCCATCAATGGCTATGTCAAGTTTTGGGGTGGTAAAAAGATGACATGGACAACGCCTCCTCGAAAAGTGGTTATGGTAGGAGGGACAAGAGTATCTTTAAATCCTGAACTGGGATTAACAATTAAGGGGAAGACCTATTTTATCAAGATGTTTCTTCATGTGAATGAAACACTCGATAAGCGTCATGCAGATTTGATTTTGTCGTTAATGCATACAAAATTGGTGGACTCTTTAACAGATGAGTCCAATGTAGCTGTCCTGGATGTTATGCGTGGAAAATTGTTTGAGTTCAAGAAAGAGGATATAAAAATCACTTCTTTGTTAGAGGCCGAAGGGTATAGCTTTAATGTCCTTTGGGAAGCATTATAGGGTTAGCAATATGCTAGCCCTTAGTACATGACGAAATTTGTTAACATCAGATCATCAATGGATTATAAACAGATAAAGATACAGGTATCGGTATTCCATAGTCGCTTCGGTCACTGTGGAGGACCTCGGTGACGATTTCCAAACTATAGCGGTAGAAGCTCTTCGCTTTGTGGCCGTGTTTCTTGACTTCGGCTTCCCTGATGCTCTGGTGAACGTACTCACCCAAATCGCAGCACCGCACGAGGACAATCATCACCAAGAACAGATGATAATATTAATGAACAATTACATGTCCAATTAACGGTAATTAACGTTGAATAAAGTATCGAAGCGGCCCCTTGCTCGCGCAGCGAGCAAATTTCTGTGATTTCCGTGCTTTCTGTGTGACATAAAACCAAAGCTCGCGCAGCGAGCCCCACGCCTACTCGCGCAGCGAGCCAATTTTCGCCCCTTTCGCCCCTTTCGCGTCTTTTCGCAATCCAAAAACTCAAGCAATCAGATTGCGAAAACAATGCGGAAACAACGAAAACACCGCGAAAATATTTTCTCAGATTTTCTACCAAGATTTTCCCAGATTTCTGGCCGCAGGCCACCCCATCCATTGGCCGCAGGCCAAGCGCCCCTAAATCGGCCGCAGGCCGCATCTCAAAATTGGCCGCAGGCCAAACACCCAACCCACAGGCCGCAGGCCGCCAACTCCCTCTCCGTGTGAAAAAAAGATTTTTGTATTGAATAAAATATTTTGTACCTTTGCCGCGCAGGAATCGTGTCCCGTTTCCTGCAAGGAGCAAGGTGACGCCGCTGGGTCAGCTGGCAGCCCCGGGCTTCGGAGAACATCCCCCGGAGC
>JAEEGG010020133.1_pt1 | contig 13370 bp, 8 predicted proteins | sample 9134161 | NCBI WGS metagenome assembly JAEEGG01 (sample SAMN16246543, study PRJNA631951) | gut metagenome | biome: gut microbiome; feature: rumen; material: CR-attached | host: Bos | place: Iran: Karaj | collected 2018-10 | reverse complement strand
TGTCGCCGCTGCAGAAAACCCGGCTGCAGGACTTTACGCAATCCAGTTCCACCCGGAAGTGCTTCACACCCCTGAAGGAACGAAAATGCTCTACAACTTTGTGCGGAATATCTGCGGTTGCTCCGGCGACTGGAAAATGGACGCGTTTGTAGAAGACAGCATCCAGAAAATCCGCGCAAAAGTCGGCAACGGAAAAGTTCTTTGCGCACTTTCAGGCGGCGTAGACTCATCAGTTGCGGCCGTTCTTCTTTCAAAAGCGATAGGACAGCAGCTTACATGCGTTTTTGTTGACCACGGACTTTTGCGCAAAAACGAAGGCGATGAGGTTGAGGCTGTTTTTGGACCAAAAGGACCTTACAAACTGAACTTTATCCGGGTCAACGCGCAAGAGCGTTTCTACATAAAACTTGCCGGTGTTTCTGAGCCGGAGCGCAAACGCAAAATCATCGGCGAAGAGTTCATCCGCGTGTTCGAGGAAGAAGCCAAAAAAATCGGTTCCGTGGATTTTCTTGTTCAGGGCACGATTTACCCGGATGTTGTTGAAAGCGGGCTTGGCGGCGAGTCTGCCGTTATCAAGTCGCACCACAACGTCGGCGGTCTGCCGGATTGTGTTGATTTCAAAGAGATTATCGAGCCGCTTCGCAACTTGTTCAAAGACGAGGTTCGCAAGGTCGGTTTGGAGCTTGGTATCCCGGAAAAACTCGTGTTCCGTCAGCCGTTCCCAGGTCCGGGGCTTGGAATCCGCATCATAGGCGATGTTACGGATGAAAAAGTGCGCATGGTTCAGGATGCGGATGCTATTTACCGCGAGGAAGTTGAGAAAGCTGCCGAAAACTGGAAAATAGAGAACGGAATAAGCGCAACGCTTTCTGCAAAAGCAACACCTGACGAACGCTTCAAATATGTAATGCAGATTAATCCGCCGTGGATGCCGAACCAGTATTTCGCGGCTCTAACGAATATGCGCTCTGTTGGCGTAATGGGCGACGAGCGTACATACGACTATGCCGTTGCGTTGCGCGCCGTAAGCACAATAGACTTTATGACAGCAGAAGCTTCCCCAATTCCGTGGGATGTTCTTCAGATTGTTATGAGCCGCATTATAAACGAAGTCCGCGGAGTGAACCGCTGTCTGCTCGATATCACGAGTAAACCACCGGGAACAATCGAACTGGAGTAACGGAACGGCGGGAACCGGTTAGCGATGTGAAGGGCGCGTCTGCGTTCCGAAGCGGGTCACCGCGTAGGAATGAGCCGCGTTAGACGGCGAACCCGGAACGTAGCGACCGCCCGTTTTTTCGGGCGGGAACCGCCATATTACCCAAACGATGTATATAGTCGCGATTTTATTCTGTTAAATATACCAATGTGTAGTATGCTGTCATGTACGAAAGGATGTTCTGAATCATCTCGATTTGGGCGGACGTTTTTTCGATTTGGGCGGTTATTAGGTCTGCCTCGCTGCCGTATCCGGCCTGATACGCCTTTGTTGCTTGCTCTATCTGCGAGTTTTTCGTCTCAATTTTAAGCTGCTGATAGTCTGCCTTAGTTTTGGCAAGCTTCATCTGGTTGTACTGCTCCAAAACCGTGTGGCGCAAAAGAAGCTCCGTATCCTCGTACTGGATTGCCGCGAGCGTCGTGTTACTTTCGTTTCGCTTTATGTTGTTAATTTTTTTGCCGCCATCCCAAACTGTTGTCTTAAGCGCGAGCGTGATATTAAGGTTAGAATCGTCTTTTCTGTACCAGTCTGTCTCTATAAGCGGGAAACGCGAGCCGGAGTAATCCACGGAAAGCTGGAGCGCGACATCCGGCTTCCAATAAACGGAAGCTTCCGCGATATTCAGCGTGAGCGAGTTTATTTCGATTAGTTTTTGCAAAATCTGAAGGGTGAGCCTGTCCTCAGAAGCCGCCGCTTCCATAAGTTCGTCCGCATCCTGCAACAAAAGTGCGTCCGCTGCGGATTTATCGGGCACAAAGCGGATTTCTTCAAGCTCATCAAACGAAAGCCCCGTAAGAGTTTCCAGAGCAGAAAGCATTTTCGTGTATTCATCTTCAATGCCGGCTTTTGCAATATCTATTTCCATAGCCTGAATGCGGGCTTCGAGCACTTTCTGCTCCAAAAGAAGACCGTTCTGCGCGGCTTTCTCGCTGATTGAAACAAGCTTTTTGGCATAATCCTGTTCTTCGTCCAGATAAGAGCGGATTTGCTTCATGTAGTAAAGTGCCGCGAGCCTTGTGCGTATTTCTGACTCCAGCTGAGCCTGCTTGTCAAAAACTTGGAGCTGCTTAACTTCCGAAGCCGCAGTGTACAGCTTTACCGCCGACGAGATTTTGCCCCAAGTGAACAAAGGCTGTGTAAGCGTCAGTTGAAACTGATACTGTGTTTTTTCCATGCCGGGATAGAGCGTGACGTATTGGTTTACCGGGTTTGCAAGCTGGCTGCCTGGTATGTTGATTGCCGAAAGAATATCCTCAACATCGAGCGTGATTTTGCCAATCATCGGATCGGGCATGTATGTTCCGGTCACAAGCAGATCGATAGAAGGACCGTAGCCAGCTTTTGCATCTTTTAAGTCGAGGATGCTCTGGGCGTACTCTTCGCGGAGGCGACGGAGCTCGGCGTTGTTTATGTCGAGCTGCGAGAAAACGTAGGAAAGAGCTGAGTCGGAGTTGGTGTATGCGTAGTTGGATGTGTCGCCGCCTGAGCCGAATGTCGTGGCCTGCATATTTTGCGAGCCCAGAGTTTCTGCACATGCGCAGTTCTGGGACGTGAGCTGGCTTAAAAAGTCGGCTACAATGAGCGAAAATATTACAAAAAACGCCGAAACAAGTTTCTTCAAGGCGTGGCTCCTACTGCACTGTCGATAAATCGGCATTCGTAAGTTTACCGATATCGCGCGTTGTTTCGTTACTACGAAGCGCTCTGTTTATTGGCGGACTAGCTGTAGTATTATCTTTTAAAAGATAATAGCGGTCATTCGCCGATATTGTGCCGGAGTTGTCCATATCGAATACGACAGCAACTTCTTTTGTAGAATATTTACCTGCATAACTGGTGTCTGTCCATGTTATTCCCTGACCCAAGCCAGAAAAACGACCGTGTATAACGCGAGAACCGTTTGCTCCATTTCCCGATGCAGAAGTCATAACACTTGCGGATGTATAGTCGAGCAAAGTTCCCAAAGCTCCGTCTACTGTTACCGAAGCGAGCATTACTCTAACGTTGTCGTCCGCACTTGATCCTTCATCAGTAGTACCCGAGGCCGGTGTTCCAAGACACAGCTGTCCGCTTATTGGTGGCTCAGAAATAACGGTTGGTTTCATATATAGCTGAATAGGAACAGATGTTCCTTGTATTTGTTTTGTTATAGGATCTGACTGAATGTTTGCAATAAATGAATAGTTTTCTGAGCCTTCTGTAGTATTATAATTACATGGCTTATAAGTTGTGTTCTCTCCGGATTGTCCGTATGTAATAGTTATTTGCGGTACGTTCGCTGTTGTTCCGCTTGAATATCGCGGATAAGAAACCGTAATCGTGCCTGTTCCTGTTATTGTCGCCTCTTTTTTGATAGCTGGAACATTCGGATTCTCACTTGTTGTCTGCGGAACAGAAACCGTAACATTTACAGGCTGTGAAATTGCAGGCGGAAGCCTTGTCGTTGTATCGGGATCCTGCGACGCATCCAAAATCGAGATATTCAGCGTTGTCGTTTTTCGTATTGCCGTCATCTCCTGATAAACTACATACGACACGCTATCCGAAAGGATTACCGCATAGTTGTCGTTTTTTTGAAGCCCATAGTTTTCGTGATAAAACAGCAGGAAAACCGGGATAGAGTCACCGGTTTTGCCGAAAACAGGCTTGTCACTTTCCCACATCAGCTTGCCGAGCGAAAAATTTCCGTCAGAGTTTGTTGTTGTGTGCCCGATGTACGAAGAACCAGAAGGCGTGAATTTTCCATAACCGTTATAAAGCTGATAATCTTCATTCCGTTTGTATTCTGATGTGTATACGTAAACTTCTACGTCCTGAATGCCAGCTTTTGGCGTTTCCGTGCTTTCTGCATCAACAACTTTTCCGCTTGCGCCGCCCTCAAAAACAGCGGAACATGACACAAAAACAAATGCGACATATATAGTAACTATGAACACCAAGAACTGGGCGGCTTTACTGCATTTTTTTTCCACGACCATCTCCTATTTATAAAAACAATCCGGCAACGAACCGTAACTGCTTGGGCGCTCTGATTTTGCAGAACGTTTTTCCTTTACTGTCGAGCGCTGCGTCTCGGCAGTATTCCGTGTTCCGTTATCTGGGTCCTTATTCGCTTTATCCAAATGACGTTTTTCCGTCACGTAATACAACACCGGAATGATAAAAAGCGTTATCAGTGTTGATGTAAGCAAACCGCCCGCAATTGCCTGGCCAAGCGGCGCATATACTTCCGAGCCTTCTCCGCGCGCAATTGCCATCGGCACTACGCCGAGCATCGTTGTAAGCGTCGTCATCGCGATTGGCTTTATTCGCGTTGAAGCACCGGCTATTATCGTTTCTTCAAGCTGCGCAACTGTCGTACAAGGTTTTTGTGCCCTTAACTGATTCATGTAATCAATAAGGATAATACCGTTGTTAACAACAATACCGCCAAGCGCGATGACTCCGAGCATAGCGACAAGGTTCATTGAAGAACCGAACATCAACAAGCCTACTATAACGCCAATTATACAGAAAGGTATAGAAACCATAATAAGCAAAGGCTGTCTGAACCGCTCAAACTGAAGAACCATTACAGTGTATAGCAGGAACAAAGAAATACACAACGCGGATATCATCGGTGGAATAGCATCCGTTATAAGTTCCATAAGTCCGCCTTCGGAGCTTTTAACGCCCTGTGGAAGCGGATTTTTCTTTATGTACGCTTTAACACGGCTGTTAAGTCCGGCGGTGTCCTCACTGCGCATACGAGCTGTTATCGTTATTGTTTTTGAACGGTTTGTATGATTGATTTGCGAAACGCTTTCATCAACATGAATATCCGCAAGGTTTGAAAGCGAAACACTGTCGCCTGTAGGGGTTATCAAATGGACATTCGCTATATCATCAAACGTAATAGCTTTTCCTGTTTTATCAGACTCAATTCTGATTGTATAATTCTTGTCATTATCAGTGTCGTTGAACACACCTGTATCAAGTCCACGGAACAAGATAGCCGATGTTATTCCTGCTTCGTAACTGCTTATTCCAAGCGAACTTAAAGATTCCTGGCTCATATCAATAACCATTGTGCTTGTGTCAAAAGTCGTATCAAGTTTTACAGAAAGAACATCTGAATCTTGCTCTATGAACTTTTGTATACGTAATGCTGTTTCATAAAGCAAATCAAGATTTTCGCCTTCCAGCGTTAGTCCGTAACCGCCACCACCAGAGACATAGCTTAGAAGTTTGTCGAATCCGCCATTTTCTACGCTTACAGTTACATCCGGTATTTGTGCGGAAATCAGCTCCTGTACAAGAACCATTATTTCGTGAATATCGCGTTTTCGCTGAGAAACAGGCACAAGTATTACGTGTACGTACCCTTGGTTCTCAGAAGCCGATGTCATAAAACCCGACTGTCCTCTTCCTGTGTAATAAACAGCGTTTTGAACTTCCGGTACATTTTCTTTGATTATTTCGTATGCTTGGCGCATTTTTCGATCGGTTTGGTCTATTTTTGTGCCCTTTGAAAAATCAAGGTTCAAATAAAAATCGCCAGAATCGGTTGAAGGAATGAACGTAAGTCCTAATGCACCGGCAATTAAAACGGTTAGAACAAGAACACAAACAGAAACAACAAGTATATATTTGCGATTGTTTATGCACCATTTAAGCGCATTTTTATACCACCGCTCTGTTTTTCCAAGCCAGATATCAAACTTTCGTTCTTTTTTACGGACTGATGTCGTAGAGGTGTCTTCTTTTAGCAGAACTTTCATAAAAAATGGAACAACAAGAACCGCCACAAAGAAAGATGCAATAAGCGCACAGACGATTGTTACAGCCATGTCTTTCAGGATCATACCGATAATGCCCGTGAGCATAGCGATAGGAACGAAAACAACAACTGTTGTGGCTGTGCTTGCTAAAATTGCCGATGTAACTTCGCCCGCACCTTTGTTAATTGCTGCCTCTTTTGAAAGCCGCACTAAGCTTTTTGTCGTAGAATTCACAGCCCCGGAATGTCCGTAATACCTGTAAACTTGTTCCAGCATAACGATAGAGCCGTCCACAACCATACCAAGCGCAACGACAATACCAGAAAGGCTCATAAGATTTATGGAAAGCCCGAAAAGCTTCATGCCCAGGAACGTAAACAATATGGAAAGAGGGATAGAAAGCGCGATAATAAGCGTTGCTTTTGTGTCCGCAAGGAATAAAAAGATAACGAGAACAGCCATTATTATTCCGCCTACACCGGAGCGGATAACAGTTGAAAGCGAGCTTTTAACCATGTTGCTGTCGTCACTGACGATGTTAAAAGTAAGCGCGTTGTTTGTTGTCGCTTCAACTTCACGCAATACCTTTTTTATTTGGTTTACGATGCTTAAAGTGTTGCCGTCCTGCCTTTTTGAAACGCTTACAGTCGTTATGCTTTTTTCTCCGTCCGTTATGTAAACACTTTCAGCCGGATAATCGAGCTCTACGTCCGCAACATCAGAAAGATGGATTATTTGTGTTCCTGCACTGCCCACCGGCAAGTTTTTTATGTCCTCAATAGACGAGAATCCGCCTGCATACCTAAGTCCTATAGTGCGGCTTTCGTAGTCGGCGGTGCCGATTGGCAAATTCACGTTTCCATAGCTTAAGCTTTGGTACACGTTCGTCACCGATATCTTCTTAGAAACAAGGTCGTCTAGCCGGAGCGTTATTAAAACTTGAAGCTCCTTTCCGCCAGAAAGCTCCACTTCAGAAACACCGCTTATACGTGTAATTTTGGGGATTACTTCATCTTTTATGTATTCGGTGACGCGTGCGGTATCTTGTCCGCCTTCCACGGAAAAAGTGAAAATAGGCATCATCGAGGCACCGCCGACTACAGCCCACGGTTCTCCGGAAAGCCCGTCCGGCAGCGATTCCATAAGCCGGCTTATTCTGTTTCGTACTTCCGGCAGCTGGTCATACGGATTTATGCCGTCCGCGAACGTAAGTGTTATCATGCTTACAGAATTCATAGACGAGCTTGTTATGTTGCGGAAATCCGGCAAAGTCACAAAATCATTTTCAAGAATCGCTGTTACTTCCTGCTCAACTTGCTCTGCCCCCGCTCCCGGATACGTGGATATTACGATGACGGACGGCAAAGACATGTCGCCTATGAATTCCACGTTCATGTCCAGGACGAAATACATTCCAAAGACGACGAGCACGATGAGTATCATTGCAATTACCGCAGGATGCTTTACAGCAAAGCCAGAAAAGTTCATTCACCGGCTCCATTCGGTCTTGGCGGGGGTCCTCCTGCCATGCCAGACGCTGGTCTGTTTGTTGATGTGCCGCTTGTAGAAGTTCTGCTTGATGTCGCCGTTTCCAGCACTTTTACAACCTGACCGTCAAAAACGCTTCCTTGTCCGTCCACAACAAAATATGTGTTCGCATATTCTTCCGGTACAGAAAAAAACTGTGTGTCTTTTATATCTGGTATAAAGTTGACCCATTTCACGCTCGAAGAAGTCTCATCATAAATGTAGCATGAGCCGTCGATTTTTCGCACAGAAAATGGGAAGGACGGTACGTTTTCTTTGGTTCTGTAATTGATTGTTGCTTTTATATACATTCCGGGGCGGAAAAGCGAAAAATCGCCTTCCAAATAAAGCACAACCGTAAACGATTTAGAAAGGGCATCAACATACGGCGCAATAACATCAACCCTTGCAGTGGTTGTCATATCTTCCGAAAGCCCTTCGTTGCCGGGGCGCGTCACACTGGCTGTCAGCGCATTTTTATTCTGCACAAAAAGAGTAAAGTATTTTTCTGGTACAGAAAGCCTTACTACAAGCTTAGAAAGATCGGCAATAATTGCCGCTGGTTGTGTTGTCACAGCAATTGAGCCCTTTGAAAGTGGGGCCTGTAAAACCGTTCCGTCTATAGAAGCCGTCACTTTTGTGTAGCTCAGTTGAAGTTTCGCTAGGTCGTACTGCGCCTTTGCCGCGTCGCGCTGGGCTTTAAGTGTATCGTATTCTTGCTGTGTCGCAGCCCCTGACTTATACAACCTTTCAACGCGCTCAAAAGATGTTTGGTAGCCGTAGTACGCAGCTTCCGCCTGTAGTTTTTGCTGTTGATAAAGAGAATCGTCTATTGTAAGGAGTGTTTCTCCTTTTTTTACGGCTTTTCCCTCTTTCGCGTAATATTCCGTGACCGTTCCGTTAACGAATGGTACGATTGGTATCATGGATTCAGCTTCAACATAACCGGATAAAGTAATAGATTCAGATATTGTCCGGCGTACAGGCTTTTCTATTCTAACAACAGGAAGAACCGTTTCATATTCCTTCCCGCCTAAATTCATAAGAACGATAACAACGGCACAACTGATAGCAAATATTGCAAATGTAATAATATAACGCTTTACATGTTTTTTATTCACACTTTCTCCCCTTACAGTGCGATTAATAGTGCGGCGGTTTTCTATTCGGAATTTCGCCTTCTTGCGCTTCTATAAGTTCCGAAAGTTTTGCTTTTAGAACTCTGTTTTCAGCTTTCAGAGTATCAACGGTGTTTCCCTGTTCAACTGCAATTTTTTGGAGTTTGTTAACAAAATCTTCAAGATACGCAAGCTTTATTTCAATAGCGGTAACTCTGTCATCATCTTCTTTAACCATATTCTCAATATAAGCTTTTTTCTCTATATATTCCATAAAAATATTCCAAAAAAACAGGAAGATTTTACATATAGCCTCTTTGCAATTTGTTCGATTTGACTTATCTCCATAGAAATCTTATTTTAATTCTATGAGATACCTTACTTTTTCACAAATTTTCCTACTTTTTCTCTCATACAGCTTTATTGGATGGTGTAGTGAGGTTCTTTATTGCTCTTCTATTCAAAAGCGCTTCATAAACCGTGGCTTTCTTAAAGGTCCAATCTGCCCAGTTTACGGTTTTGGCGGGATTCTTGTAATGTCCGTGCTTGAGCCGCTCAGCTCAACTTGGATTCCGCTTTTCTTTCTCTCTATGCTTGTTACTTCTGCTTTGGAATACGTTACAAGCTGGATTTTAGAAAAACTTTTCGACACTAAATGGTGGGATTATTCGCACTATAAGTTCAACATAAAAGGGCGTGTCTGCCTACTAAACTCTACACTTTTCGGACTTATGGGAATGCTCGCATCGCATTTTGTCCATCCGCTTTTGATGAAGCTTATCACATGGATAAAAGAGCCTCTTGTAACATATCTTGCAATTGGACTTGCGACTATTCTTTCAGTCGATTTTATCTTTACGGTACGTAAACTCGTTAATTTCAGCACCTACCTTGCAAAACTTGAAGAGTTTAACGAAACTCTCAAAGCTTACTTTGTCAAAGAAGCCTGGTTCAACAATAATTTACCCTTTGATGAAATATTGCAAAAGCTGAAAGAGCAGACCAAGCAGAAATCTGATGAAGTAACTGCAAATATCATGAGGCGCATAGAATCGTTCACAAATGCACAAAAGAAGACAATCTCGTTTATAAATAACTTCCCAACTATGACGAGTAAAAAATATAAATCGCAACTGGAACAATTACGAAAATTTCTTAAGCATTAACCGCCATGCTTGGGGAATTTTACATATTGCGTGTTATCTATGAATGTTGTATACTTTTAATTGCATTGTGACAATTTTTGAACTTTTGTCACTTTTATAATGTATTGTCACAACTAAAAATCCGGAGGGATACTCACTTGGAAAAAACAATACCAAAATTAGTAAGAGAAACAGCTCTTGCCTATCCAGAAATACCTGCTCAGCGTTCTAAAGATAAAGACGGAAATTTCATTCCTGTTACATATCAGGAAATGTTCAATATAGCACTCGATTTTGGTGCAGGTCTTCTTTCGTTCGGCGTAGAGCGTGGCGAACATATCGGTCTTATTTCCGACAACCGTAAAGAATGGTTGCAAGCTGATGTTGGTCTTTTGAGCATTGGTGCTATCGATGTTCCGCGTGGTAATGATGCTACAGAAAACGACCTTCGTTTTATCCTTGCAACAGCTGAATGTAAAATTGTCCTTGCTGATAATAACACACAAGTAAAGAAAATATTGTCTCTTAAAGGCGATCTTCCGCTTCTTTCACAAATAATCTGCTTTGATGAACTTGATGAAGCTTCGCTTAAATCTGCTGAAGAAAAAGGTGTTAAAGTTTCTTGTTTTTCGCAGATTGTTCAAGCAGGAAAGACTTACCGTGCGGAAAATCCTGGCAAGGTCGAAGAAGAGCTTGAAAAAGGCGATGAAAATGATCTTGCGACGCTTATCTTTACTTCAGGTACAACCGGTGAACCAAAAGGCGTTATGCTTACCCATAAGAACTTCATCTCTCAGCTTTACGAAGTTAACGAGCGTATTTACGTTAATCCTGGTGACGATATTATCTGTGTTCTTCCTGTTTGGCACGTTTTTCAGCGCGCTTGTGAATATGTCGTTTTAAGCCAGGCTGGTTCTCTTGGATACTCAAAGCCAGTTGGAAGCGTTCTGTTAAAAGACCTTGCAGCCTTGAATCCGTGCTATTTGCCCGCCGTTCCTCGCGTTTACGAAGCTTTATACGACGGCATAAACAGAGCAATGCGAAAAACAGGCGGAATAGTGTTCTACTTGTTCCGCTTTTTCACGACTGTTTCAAAAGCTCAGTGCTACCTTTCGCGTCTTATATTCCAGCGGACGGCGAAAATCAAAAAACAACCTGTCGCACTTTATTGGGTATTCCTTTCCATTCCATGCCTGCTTCTTACACCACTTAAAATGCTCGGAAGCAAACTTGTTTTCAGTAAAGTCCGTGCAAAAATGGGTACTAAATTCCGCGCCGGAGTTTCTGGCGGTGGTGCGCTTCCGCCTTCCATCGACGAATTTTTCTGGGCAGCCGGTGTAAAAATAGTGGAAGGTTACGGTCTTACTGAAACGTCGCCTATTATCGCCGTCCGTCCTGTCGATAACCCGACTTTTGGAACCGTTGGTTCGCCTATCCGTAATTTGGAACTTCGAATAGTTGACGAAAACGGCAACGATGTTCCGCAAGGTCAAAAAGGTGTTGTTATAGTTCGTGGTCCTACAGTCATGCAGGGCTATTACAAAAAACCGGAGCTTACCGCTAAGGCAATCGATAAAGACGGCTGGTTCAATACCGGCGATATCGGACTTCTTACGCTTGACAATCAGCTTATCTTGCGCGGCCGCATGAAAGATACAATCGTTCTGCGGGGCGGCGAGAACGTAGAGCCACTTCCTATAGAAATGAAGATGTGTGAATCCCGCTATATAAGCCAGACAATCGTAGTTGGTCAGGATGAAAAAATGCTGACAGCGCTTATTATTCCTTCAAAAGACGAGCTTATCGTTTATGCGCGCGAAAATTACGTTGCTTATGACCAATATTCAGATTTGCTTACAAAAAAAGAAATTATAAAGCTTATCGAATCAGAAGTTCAGTCTCTTGTTAGTGGTAAAAACGGATTTAAGACATTTGAACGCATTTCAAAGTTCACGTTGCTCGAAAAGCCGTTCGAAGTTGGCGTGGAACTTTCTGCAAAGCAAGAAATTATGCGCTACAAGATAACAGAAATCTACGAAAAGCAAATAAAAGCGATGTACGTAGAATAATTCTTATACCTGCAACTATATACGCAATGCCTGAGCTATACTTAAAGCTCGATTTTTACCGCGCCTGATTTTTTATCGTGCGGTAATTTTTTTGCCTTTTCTAAAGTAATCGCTGTTTCAAGCATATCGCCTGATGAAAAAGCTTTTTCTGGCGCAACCACTAATGTCAAACCAGCTTCACTGCATGCATATCTTCCGGAACTTCTGTCACCAAGCTTTATTGAATCGGATACAACTCGAACTTTTAAGCCATCCGCACCTGCTTTAGCCGCACCGACCGCTGACGAAGCGAAAATAAACGACAAAGAAGCCCTGTCTTTTGGGATTCCAGCAGAAGCGGAAATTTTCAGCAATTTTTCTGGAGCATCCGCTTCGTCTGTGAGCAACGTAAAGTGGCACCATTTTCCGCCTTTCCTACCGTCCATTGGGCAAACACCCGCATGCGGACAAGGTGAAAGCGGCATAAACCCTTTTCTCATAAGGCTGTCCCGAAGCAAAGAAACAAACCGCGCGGCACGAGGAACGCCTGGCTCTGCTACAAAAACAGAAGCCTTTTCTTTTGTGTACGGAAGCAACTCTCCGGCATATTTCTTAGAAACTTGTTCAAGCGGCTGCGGCGTATCCCAAAAAAGCTCATTAAACATATTCGCGCAAAAAACAACGTCCGCCTTTCGCTTTATTGCAGTTCCCATTGCACCTTTTACGCGGACAATCTGCCAAAGCTTTTGGTCTGGAGTCGCTGCAGCTGTTTTCGCCGCTACGGAAAGAAGAATTTCTTCACCTAAAGCAAGTGCTGTTTGCGAATAATCAAGACAGTAAAACGTCAGTTTTTTTGTTCTAAGTTCCGGAGCGGCGAGCCATAACGCAACGGGAACAGTCAGCGGGCCTGAACCTATGTCCAGCAACACGGAATCGTCCGTTAGGGCGGAAAAAACTGCTTTTGTGTCTTCGTTTTTATAAAACCCGCTAAACACAGGCGAAAGGCGGACTAAGTTCCACCACATAAAATACCGTGTATACGCCGCAAGAAACACGGTCGAGTTCATATATCCCATACGGCGTGAACTTCTTTCGTCTGTAAGCAAATGAGACAATTCCCGTATGTTTTCTGGCAGATGGGCAAGCTGCTTACTGTTGAGTGGCTTTATATCCTGTAGTAACAAATCAAATCTTTCCAGTATCTTTATAGATTCATCTGGAATCGTTTCAAAAAGGTGGGTTTTCATCGTGTATACTTACCTTTTAGTATTCTGCACGGCTTTGAACATATAAAGTAATTCGGAACGTATTTCATTTATTTGTTGAAGAATATTTACAACGCTTTCCGGTTTATCAGTTTCGGCAATTATCTGGTTTCTAGCTCCCTCTATGGAATACTTTTTTTTCTGAATAAGGTAACGAAGCCGCATGATTATCTGAACTTCTCGAATTGAGTAAGTTCTGCGTCCACCAATATCTTTTTGCGGAGTTATTGACGGTACTACTTCTTCCCAATACCTTAGAATATGAGCCTTTACACCTGTTATTTTCTC
>JAEEGG010020131.1_pt1 | contig 13370 bp, 6 predicted proteins | sample 9134161 | NCBI WGS metagenome assembly JAEEGG01 (sample SAMN16246543, study PRJNA631951) | gut metagenome | biome: gut microbiome; feature: rumen; material: CR-attached | host: Bos | place: Iran: Karaj | collected 2018-10 | reverse complement strand
CGGTTTCATTCCGCCGGCACCGGCCTTTACACCCATTTCTGCAATTTTTTCCATGCTCAATGTTGTTACCTGGAACATTTCGCCGGCACCTTCACAGTCAGAACAGGTAATTTCAGGTGCATTGATGTACTGAAAGCCTCGCTCCTGGAAGAATGAATGAACTGCAAATGCCATCTGGTTACGAACACGGTAAACTGCACCAAAAGTATTGGTACGGGCACGTAAATGTGCAACATCGCGGAGATATTCCATAGACATCTTGTTTTTCTGTAATGGATATTCATCTGGATTACACTTACCAAGGCACTCGATAGATTCCAATGTAACTTCAACAGCTTGTCCGCTTGCTGGAGATTCAATAAGAGTTCCAAGAGCACGAACACTTGCACCTGTGTTCAAAACCTTAAGAGTTTCTTCAATATTATTTACATTTGCATTATTAGAAGGATTATTGCGGTCAAAGGTAAGCTGAATATTAGCAAAGCAGCTTCCATCGTTAACCTGAATGAAGACAAGACCTTTTGAGTCACGAACCGAACGGATCCAGCCGCAAACTTTAACGGTCTGTCCCTCCGGCTTAGTAGATAATAAATCTTTAATTAATACTGGTACCATTTTATGGCCCCCCTATAATGAAATGTATTTGTACATAATATCATTTTTCGGAGGTTGTTTCAAATGCCCTGTTATTTTCCGAACTCTTTTACAGCCTGATCCACAGTCATTTTACCATTTGCTATTTTATTGCAGTTTGTACGGATTATTTTTAATGGATCATCTAAAATTCCCAATGTATTTGCATAAATCTTTTCGCCTTTTTCCATTGGGGCAAAAAAATCATCGGAAGAGAAATTTTTGGTTATTGGAATAAGACGTTTGATATTTGCAAGGTTGTTAAGTTCTTTTGTCTGAGCAAGAAAACGTATAAACTCGTTAGTTATGTCTAACTGATTGCTCTTAGAATTTACTGCTAAACAAACTCCTGAATTACTGATAAAGATTCCGCCTTTTTTTGTAACAGGAGTAGGGTACATTCTGTATGTGAATGGAAAGTGCTGAAAATACTCAGATTTTAGTTCGCGTTTTTTTGTACCCGAAACAACGTCTGCTGTAACAAGCATCATAGGAACATCGCCTTCAAAAAATCTTAATATTACTTTGTTGTAATTATCAGAAATCTCTTCCTTGCAATAGGCAGGATTAATACATCCTGTTTTTACAAGTTCGTCAACAAGATTGTAAAGGGGACGCAAATATTCACCAGCAGATGGTTCAAGCTTATTGATTGCTTCCAGAGCCTCTTGATTATCTTTTACTAGATAATGAGCATATGGGTAGGAAATTGAAGCACACCAGCCAGAATCATTGTCATAGTAACCCATCATAGGAGACTTGTAACCAGCGGCCTTTAATTTCTGGCAGACATCAAGAAGTTCATCATATGTTTGTGGCACAGAAAGCTTTTCTTTTTTAAACAAATCTTCATTAACAAGCATTCCATAGCCCTGCGAAAACATTGGAAGCATAGGAGTTTTGCCGTCTGGTGTTTTTATAATATTTTCTTCATATATGCAGTTTAGATTTATGTTAAGTTTGGGATCCGATAAGTTTTCGGCAATTTCAAAAAGTGCTTCATATTTAGGCATGCCTATCATCCATGCAAATATAAAGTATATATCGGGAGCTTCATCACTATATAATGAAGGTAGAATAACTGATTTATAATTATCAAGAAAAGAAAAAGAGAGCTCAACATCTGGATAAATCTGATTAAAGCGATCAAACTCTGCTTCAATAGCTTCAAAATTGCTGTAGTTTCCAACAACTTTTACAGATGCCTTTGTGTCTGTTGGAAGAGATGGAACAAAAGGCTTTTCAATGTTTTTTGCCTTTTTAGATTTATTGCAGCCTGTCAAAGTAATTGTAAGAAGAGCTGCAAGTGAAAAAAAGATTGTCATTAAAAATTTATTTTTCATATTATTTCCTCTGTGAACCATATTCTTCTTTGATTCTTCGTATTTCATTTATTACAACTTTTACATCAATCGGTTTTGCAATATGACCGTTCATGCCGGCTTCTATACATTCTGCAACATTTTCGGAGAAAGCATCGGCTGTCATTGCAATAATTGGAATTGTTCGTGCAACAGGATTTGCCAGTTTTCGTATAGCCCTTGTTGCATCAAGTCCGTTCATAACAGGCATTTGAATATCCATAAAAATCATGTCATATTGTTTTTCAACAGCGCTTTCCATAAGGGTTACTGCTTCTTCTCCGTTGCTTGCCCGCACCGAAGTAATACCATGCATTTCAAGGAATGTGCTTACAATTTCATAGTTGATATCAATATCTTCTGCTATAAGAATGTTCATTCCTTCAATATCGGAATTATTTTCTTCTTGAGAATCCTGTTCTGTGTGTATATGCAAAACTTCTGTAATTTTTTTGTAAAGCGAAGAACGGAACAAGGGTTTGCTTATAAATCCGTTTACACCAGCTTTTTTAGCATCCTCTTCAATTGTAGACCAGTCATAAGCCGAGACAAGGAGAATTGGTATATCATTACCAGCCTTTTCCCTGATTTTCTTTGTAAGCTCAAGACCGTTCATACCAGGCATCTTCCAGTCAAGGATAATTATATTAAATGGTTTTTCTTCTTTAATATGTTTTTCAAGAAGACTCAAACCTTCAGAGCCGGAAATTGCAACTTCTGCCTGGGCTCCAAGAGCTTTGAAGGTGTCCTGGGCAGTTTCAAGCAGAATCTCGTCATCATCAATCAGAAGGACATTTATAGGAGGCAAAACCATCTCGGCTTCCTGGATTTCTGCAACAGGTAATTCGATACTAACCTTAAATGAAGTTCCTGCTCCCACTTCGCTGTGACAGTCAATTGTTCCGCCCATCAGATCTATCATCTGTTTTGTAATTGCAAGACCAAGTCCTGTTCCCTGAATTGTATTTATACGGCTATCTGTTTGACGTACAAAAGGCTCGTACATTTTATCCATAAACTCTTTTGACATACCAATACCGGTATCTGTAACTGTATAGTTGAGTTTGATTGTATCGGCTCTGTTGCCTGGTTCTTCATTCATGTCAACGCAAACTTGACCGCCTTTAGGTGTATACTTGAGTGCGTTTGAAAGGAGATTTATGAATATCTGATTGATTCGAAGCTTATCTGCAAATAAGAATTCATTTTTTATGTTGTTGATTCTGAATCTAAAATCAAGGTCTTTTTCGCGAACAATAGGCTGAGAGATATTAACAAGGTTTTCTGCAGATTCAACAATAGAAAAACTAACAGGTGTGAGTGTAATCTTTCCGCTTTCGACTTTTGAAATATCAAGAATGTCATTTATAAGTGTGAGCAGATGATTGCTTGCCAGAGAAATCTTTTTAAGGTTTTCGGCTACAGAATCGGGATCATTTATGCTTTTTTCTGTAATTGTAGTTAAGCCGATTATTGCATTCATAGGGGTGCGGATATCATGCGACATTGTAGAAAGAAAATCGGTTTTGGCCTGGTTAGCAGCGTCTGCAGCTTTTGCGGCAATTTCAAGCTTATGATTAAGAGAAAGCATTGAAATAATATCAAGAATCATGAGAAGTAAAAGAGAGAAGACAACTATTCCAAGTAAAGCCCAGTCAATTGTATTTGACGAAAGGTCATCAATAGGAATTGTAGAAACAACGTACCATTCCTTGTTTGTGTTTACAATTGTAAATGCATTAAAAGTTTTCTGCCCCTTTGAGTTTATCATTTCAAAGGTTCCCGATGTTTGTTTAAGAGTATTTTTTAAATCAATATAATCAGGGGATGTTTTAGGATTATAAGAATCATAGAATTCAAAAATATTTGAGTTTTTAAAAGCATTGCCCTTTATGATGTAGTTTCCTTCCTGATCTATAATTGCAATATCTGCATTCTTGTATTTATCTGTAGGGAAGGCCCATTTTTCTTCGACAGACGAAACCGGAACAACACGCATAAGATAATAGCTTTCTTTTAAGCCGGTTTTTTCATTAAGTAATTCAATTATGTTGTAAAATGCAATTGACTGAATTCCGTTTACAGGATTTGTATAGCTTCTGGTTACATTGATTTCGCCTTTAAGTTCATCTGCAGTGTGAAGGATTGGAAGCTCTTTGTAGGATACTGAAAAATCATCCGGTTTGTTTGGATTTGCGTTTGTAGATAGACCTCTAAGTGTATCTGTCTTAATAATATGACCGCTGATTTTTGAATTTGTTTTGGCGGTACGTACATAATCAACTGCCTGCTGCATTGTTATGTCCCGGGAGTTAATGTAATTTGCCCAGGAGTTACAGGTTCGCTGTTCACCTTCAAGATAATTTGTTGTTACAAGCTCTGCACTGAAGGTGATGTTTTTGAAACTGTTCATTTCTATTTCGCGGTCAATCTGACGTTCATGCCTTGCATAGTTAGAAATAAAAACAATAACAAAAGCAATTATCAAAATATTAAATATAAGAAGAAGAAACTTTTTCATACAACCAGTTTTCCTGTTTTTTTTACTTGTTCGAAATGTTTCTAAAAATTTCGAGCTGCTCGTTTATTTTACCGAACATCCCCTGATAATCTGCTTGAGAATCCCGGCTACGCAGCGGTTCAACAATTGCTTCTAAAGCTTTGTAAAGTGGTGTAAGGTGAAGGTTTCCTGCAACACCTTTAAGCGCATGTGCATCTTCAAATGCAGCATCAAGATTTTTATCATTCAGATTTTTTTTAAGCGAATCAAAACGCTCATTTACAAGGCCTTTACGAATCATTTTAAAATAAAATTCTTCGTTGTCCATGCAAAGAGTAAGTCCGCCGTCGTAATCGGCGCCGGCAGCAATCAGTTCTTCTTTTGTCATCAGCGTGGCTCCTTACATTACAGGTAATCGTTCCTTTTCGTCATACATAAATACGAAGAAAATATTGCCGTAGACTTTGTGATGAACCAGGTGTCCAAGATCTTCTACAACTTTAACATTTCCTTTCTTTGTAATTATGCGGTATTTAACATAGTCGCGCATTTTGTTGCTTGAGTTAATCTGGCTCCAGATTGCGTTTTCTGTTTTTTCAAGATCTTTTGGATGAACAACGTTGCGGAAACTGTGTTTTGTATATTCAAGAAATTCCTTTATTGTATCGCATTCAAAAAGCTCAAGAATTTCTTTTGAAACATAAAGAATATCTTCGTTGCCCGAAGCCTTGTAAACAAGAATGGAACCTGGTACTTCGTTGAACATGTCTTTTGTAAACCAGAAGCCCCAGCGGTCTTCAAAGAATTCTGCATTCTCGCTTCCTTCAATTCTTGGCATTTTACCTGTGCGAGCTTCAACAAGGAAATCTTGTGTAGACATTGGTTTTCCGTAGTAGTAGCCCTGAATCTTTTCGCAGCCAACATCCTGAAGGAATTCCAGCTGTTCACGGTTTTCAATACCTTCGCAGAGTGTGTGAATTCCAAGATGCTGTGCCATGCGGATGATGTCTGTAATAATCTGTCCGTTCTTACCTTCAGGATTGAACTCTCGCATAAAGCCCATATCAAGCTTGATGAGGTCAAAGTTGTGTTTTTGTAAAACATTAAGGGAGGCAAAGCCGTCTCCAAAATCATCCATCCAGACTTTAAAGCCTGCTTTATGGAAGCGGTCAATCTGCTCCTGTAAATAATCATGATTACTTGAGAAGGCACTTTCGGTAACTTCGATAACTAAAAGCTCGTGAGGGTAGTTGTACTTATTTGTAATTTTAGAAATCTCGTCTACCATGTCGCACTGGTCAAAGTCATTGCGGGAAAAGTTTACACTTATTGGAACCTGCTTGATTCCTTTAGCTTTTCGTTCTTCGGCTTCACGGCAAACTTCTTCTACCATGTACAAATCCATGCGGGCACTGAGCTTATAATCTTCAATTACAGGAATAAAAACTCCAGGATTGAGCATTCCTTTTCTAGGGTCCTGCCAGCGGGCAAGGGCTTCAAAGTTACAGATTTCTCCTGTAATAGCGCGGACAATAGGCTGATAGAAAACCTTTACCCAATGCTCACGCAAAGCCTGGTCAAAAAATTCAAGAACATGCTGCTTGTCTTCAAACTGTTTAAGAACGGTATTGTCAAAAACAGAAATGTGCTTGCTCATATCTCCACGAATATGATTGCAGGCAAGATGTGCATAATCAATTGCACTTGAAGGATCTACAGGCTGGTCCTGTTCAATAAAAACACCAACCTGAAAATCTACAACCTTTCCACGACCGCTTGTCTTGATTTTTTCAAGGAAGGAAGGAATCATTTTTGGGAACTCTGTTGCGTCTCCCATTACTGCAAAGTGGTCATCGCTTAAACGGCAGACAGGCATATCTGTAAAACATGCCATGAGCATCTGGCCTACGCGGTAAAGAAGCTTGTCTCCTTCCGAAAAACTATAATGAGTGTTATAAGCCTTCATGTTCAGAATGTTAAAGAAAGCGTATGCAGCTTTTGAACCTCTTTTTTTGAGATTCATGCGTTCAAGTTCGCAAAGCTTTGTAAAGAACATAAGGTTTGGAAGATCTGTAAGCTTATCTTTTTCTGTCTCGCGGATAATGTATGTTTCTTCTGCATGAAGAATTGTTTTTGCAACACGGGCAAGAATGAGGCGAGGCATTTCAAAAGGCTTTACAATAAAGTCGTAGGCTCCGCTTTCAAGACTTTCAATTTCGGCTTCCTGATGAGCTGTAAGAATCATAACAGGGATATGACTTAAAGCATCATCTGAGCGGATTTCGGTAAGAACTTCAAGTCCGCTCTTTTTCGGCATGTTAAGATCCAGCAGAATACACGAAAGCATGCTTCTGTCGCGTCGTATGCACTGCATTGCTTCTTCGCCATCGCAGGCATATTCTACCTTGTATTTTTCATTAAGAATGTTTCCTAAAAGTTCACGGTTGATTTCTTCATCATCAACAACGAGGATTAATTTCTTATTCTGTGAATCAATGTTTTCCATATTACCTTCCTGTAGAGAATCCATTTATCATGTCTGTAACTTTGCTTGTAGCCGAAAGATTCCTGTCAGAAGCATTTGCAGCAGCACTCGCAGTTTCTTTCATTTCTGTCATCTGAACTGTAACATCAGATGATTTTGAATGAGTTTTTTCTGCAAGCTCTTTTAGCATTCGTATGCCTTCGAACACAGAAGCGCTCTCTCCCTTCATATGAGCCGAAGCCTGATTAATATCTTTTGTTGTGCCTTCAAGAGTAACCATTGCATTTAAAATATTTTCTGCACCTATACGCTCTTCGTTCATTCCTCCCTGAACTTCACTAATAAGCTGTTCAAGGTGCATAATCTTTTCACTAACACTTGCAAAATTAGCGGCAGATTTTTTAGAAGATTCAACAATTCCCTCAATCGATTCGCGGATATCCTGAAGCAAGCGCGAAATTGATTCAGACTGCTTTGCACTTGTTTCTGCAAGATTTCTGATTTCTGCTGCAACGACTGCAAAACCTTTACCGGCTTCTCCCGCGTGAGAAGCTTCAATGGCGGCATTCATGGCAAGAAGGTTAGTCTGTTTTGCAATGGAAGCAATTGCAGCGTTTGCATTCATAAGGTTATCACTCTGCTGTTCAATGTTTCCAATTTGATTAGAGACACTCTTTTGCTGCTGTTGACCTTCATCGGCTTCGGCAACAAGCTTTTTATATTCTGCCAGAATTTCTTTTACATTTTCATCAACCGAACGGATGTTTGCAGTAATTTCTTCTATGACAGATGATGACTGTGAAATAGCCTGCGACTGCATAGAAAGCTTTTTCTCAAGGCTGTCAATTTCGGTTTCTACAGATTGCATTCCGTTTGTAATAGATTCAACCTTGCTTGTCTGTTCTGTAATATGATCAGAGATTTCAGAAATCTGATTTGCTGTTGCATCAAGAACTTCAACGTGATTTTCCATTTTAGTAGAAAGCTCATTTCCAGTTTCGTGAAGAATTCCTGTTTCTCCCTGAAGCTCTGATACAAGATTATTAAGACTTTCAATTACCGCATTACAGTTTGCAGCAAGAGTTGAAAGTTCATTTTGCCCTTTTTCTGGAATACGGAAAGTAAGGTCTGCTTTACCCGAAGCAATATTTTCCATAGCTGCTGAAATAGACTTCATTGTACCAAAAATATCTGCAGTAAATAAAATAATCAGGAGAATACCAAGCACAAGAATTATAATACTCACAATAGCAATGTTTGTGATTCGTTTTTTTAGCATTGTCAGAATATCATCTACATTAAAATCGCAGCCAATAAAACCGATTATCTGACCTTTTGAATTTTTAATTCCACCATAAGAAGAAATTGTGTAGCCCCATTCTGCCTGATGCTCAAGACCTGATGAATAAATGTTTCCATCTGCCATGGCTCTTATTGGGCCTTCGCCGTAATCTTCAATATCTTCTTCTGTTCCAAGCGGAGAAAAATGTTCTTCATCACTAGGATCGCAGGAACCGTCAATAATGTATTTAAAGAGGGTGCCTTTGATAGGAACCATTGTGTAGAGATACTGGCAGTTTACTGTTTTTTTAAGATCTAAAAGGGCAAGGCGTGTAGTTTCATAATAAGGATCATCTTCGCTTGGATTTTTACAGAAGGCTTCGAATTCGTCGCCGTCAATAATTTCCATAGCTTTTTGAACAGCCGGAACACCATGTTCTGTACATACAGCAACACCTGTATTAACAATACTTACACCGGCAAATACACCCATAACGGTGCATGAAATGATAATAAATAATCCAAAAAATACTATAAAACGTGTTCTTAGTGAATGCATAAAATTACCTTATCCTTAATTTTACAATAGGAAAATCGGATTTTCAACAAATTTAAACGTTCCCGGCAATGAAAAAAAAATGAATCTTAAAAATTGCGTGTGTTATGTTTTAGTGGTATAATGTTACTATGAATAGTAAAAAGACAATAATTTGGGCATTAATATTATTAATAACATCGTTTTCTGCATTTTCGCAGATAATCCCACAGGTAAAAACAGATCAGACTTTTACCGCTGATTATGTAAGTAAAAACTGGACAACCGAAGACGGACTTCCAGGAATGACTATCACAACTGTTCTCCAGGATAATACCGGTTATATGTGGATTGGAACCTACGATGGTCTTGTGCGCTTTGATGGGGTAGAGTTTAAAACCTACAGCCGTTCAAATGATGCCCGCTTTGATTTTGCGTCTGCTCGTTCTCTTTGCCAGGCTTCCGACGGAAAAATCTGGATTGGTCATAATGATGAAGGCGTTACCTCTTATGTTCCAAACGGCGAAATTAAAAAATATACAATGGATACGGGCCTTCCTAACAATAAGGTTAATTCAGTTTGCGAAGATCTTCAGCATAACATTTGGGTAGGTACTGCAAGCGGTCTGTGTTACATTACACCGGAAAATGAAATTAAATTTCCAAACGGACTTACAGAGCTTGGCCAGGAAAAAATTCTGGTACAGGAAATTTACTGCGATACAGCCGGACGTATGTGGATTACAACCGGACTTGAAAATGATTTTTTTGTTTACGAAAACAATGTGCTTCAGCGATACGAAGGAATAAAGTCTTTTAAAAATCCTACTGTTCGTTGTGTTACCCAGGATGATACAGGTGCCTTCTGGTTTGGCGTAGACCCTCATTATGCAGTAAAAAGCAAGAACGGCGAAGAAACTGTTTTTGATATCAGCCATGACCATCATGCCGGAACAATGGTAAACGAAATTATTCAGGATGCAAAAGGAAACATCTGGTTCGGTCTTGATTCAGGGCTTACAGTTCTTCACAACAGTACATATGCATATTTTGACAAGCGCAACGGAATGCCTGATGAAATCATAAGTAAGATTCTTGAAGATAAAGAAGGAAACATCTGGATTGGTTGTGACCGCGGCGGACTTGTAAAAATCAGTCGTAGTAAATTTTCTACAGTTCCATATAAATCAAGTGTAAATGTAATCTGCGAAGATGTTGAGCGTCACTGTACATGGCTTGGAACAGATAGTGGGGTTGCCTGCTATAAAGACAATGACTTTGTAGAAAATAAAGTAACAGAAATTACAAAAGGATATCGTGTACGCCATATTGAATTAACAAGCGATAATGAGCTTTTGATTTGTTCTTATTCAAACGAACCTCTTATCTGCATATATCCGAATGATGATGTAAAAGTTTGGAAGGTAAAAGATGGTATTGCAAATAATAAGTGCCGTCTTGCCAAGAAAATTTCTACTGGAGATTATTACGTTGCTACAACTTCGGGCCTGAGCATAATTCACCACGAAGACGGACACATTTCCACCCTCACACGTGATGACGGTTTTTCAAATCATTACATCATGTGGATTTACGAAGATCCAAAAAATCAGGTTTGGATTGGTACAAACGGCGGTGGTGTACATGTTCTTAAAGATGAAAAAATCATTAAGCATTATACAACAAACGAAAATGAAGGCGGACTTGCCGGAAACGTTATCTTTAAGATTTTGAACAATAACAACAGTATCTGGATTGGAACAGGTACAGGTCTTTCTAAATATATAGAAGAAACTGATTCATTTGTTAATTATACTTCGCGCAACGGTATTGGAACAGACAGCGTTTTCCAGATGATCTGCGATTATACTCAGACTGTATGGATGACAACTAATAAAGGTATTTTCTCTTCTTCTCTTAACGAGATGGAGGAGGTTGCTGCCGGTAAACGCGATAAAATTACTGTAAAATATTACGGGGCTTCTGACGGTCTTATTACAAGTGGTGTAACTTCTACATCTCTTTCTTCAAAGGATTCTTTGGGCCGCGTATGGTTTACTCTTGTAGACGGATTTGCAATTTATGATCCTGTAAAGTCTGAAAAGAAAAGCGCTGCTCCAAAAGCAGTCTTCCAGCAGTATACAATTGATGATCATACTTATGAATGTAATGGAAGCAGGGTTGTTGTTGCTCCTGCAGATAAACGTATTTCTGTAAAGTTCACGGCACTCAGTTATATTTCTCCGGAAAACACTATGTTCAGTTATATGCTCGAAGGCTTTGAAAAGAAATATTCTGAATGGACAAATGCAAGAACTGTTTCTTATACAAACCTTAAGCCTGGAACATACCGTTTTGCAGTTATGACTCAGAATGCTGATGGAGTTATAAGTGAACCAAATTATCTTACAATTGTTAAGAAACCCTATGTATGGCAAAAGCCATGGTTCTGGATTGCTGCCTTTGTGCTTGTTGGCTTCCTTGTATTCATAATTGTTTATACAGTAATTAAATACCGAATCAAAAAAATCGAAGCTAAAGCAGAAGAAGAACGCCGCTTTAATAAAGCTATTATTGGTGCCTTTGCAAACTGTGTAGATGGTAAAGACGAATATACTAACGGTCACTCTCAGCGTGTTGCCAAATATACAAAAATGCTTGCCGAAAAGCTTGGTGAAGATCCTCAGACGGTAGACAAGTTCTATAACATTGCTCTCCTTCACGATATTGGAAAAATTGGTATTCCTGATGCAATTTTGCAAAAACCGGGCAAACTCACCGATGAAGAATTTTCAACAATGAAAGGCCACCCATATCGGGGTTACGAAATTTTAAAAGATGTCCAGATTCAGGAAGACCTTGCAGCAGGTGCACATCATCATCATGAACGTTATGACGGTAAAGGTTATCCGGATGGTCTTGTAGGAGAAAATATTCCATGGGTAGCACGAATAATTGCAGTTGCCGACACTTTTGATGCCATGAGCTCAAATCGTCCTTACCGTAAAAAGCTGCCGGAAGATTACATTATAAACGAAATCAAAAAATGCGCAGGAAGTCAGCTTGACCCTAAAGTTGTAGAAAAATTCCTTGAATTATATAAGGAAGGAGCTTTTTCACAAGTATTTTCTAAATAATAATTTTCTGCTATAATTTTTCTATGTATCGCTTATATGTAGAAAGAAGACCTGGTTTTGAAAACGAGGCAAAGAGCTATTTAGCACAGATTAATGGATTTTTGGGAATTTCTGGTGTAACAGGAGTTCGTTATTTCAACCGCTACGATATTGAAAATGTAAGTGATGAAGTTGCAAAGATTGCAGCAACACGCATTTTCTCTGAGCCACAGAGCGACTTTGTTTTTACAGAAAAGCTCCCAAAGAATAAAAGCTCAAATCAAATTATATGGGAATACCTTCCTGGACAGTACGATCAGCGTGCAGATAGTGCAGAGCAGTGTATTTCTTTGCTTCGTGCAGGACTTAAGAATGTAAAGGTTAATTCTGAGCCTCCTGTAGTACGTTGTGCAAAAATTGTTCTTCTTGACGGAAAAATTTCTGATGCAGAACTTAAAAAAATCAAAGATTATCTTATAAACCCTGTAGATTCTCGTCTTACAGATGATAAAAAGCCTAAAACTTTGAAGATGTCTGCAGAAAATCCTGCTGATATTCCTGTTGTTGAAGGCTTTATTAAAATGGATGACGATGCGCTCGAGGCCTACCGCAACAAGATGGGTCTTGCAATGGATCACCTGGATATTAAGTTCCTGCAGGACTACTTTAAGGGTGAAGGACGTGACCCTGTAGAAACAGAAATCCGCGTACTCGATACATACTGGTCGGATCACTGCCGCCACACAACCTTCCTTACTGAACTTAAAGATATTAAAATCGAAGACGGTCCTTATGCTCCGCTCTTTAAGAAATCACTTGAAAACTATACTAACATGCGTACAGAAATGTATGCGGGACGCACAGATAAGCCTGTATGCCTTATGGATATGGCTGTAATTGGAATGAAGTATCTTAAAAAGCACGGAAAGCTTGAAGATATGGAAGTTTCTGAAGAAAACAACGCCTGCTCGGTTTATATAGACGTACATTACACAGCTGATGAAAATGGTAAGCCATTGGCAGCTGATGATCCAAAAGCTACAGAACGCTGGCTTATGATGTTCAAAAACGAAACTCATAACCATCCTACTGAAATTGAGCCATTTGGTGGTGCTGCAACATGTCTTGGTGGTGCTATCCGTGACCCACTTTCTGGCCGTTCTTGGGTTTACCAGTCAATGCGTATTACTGGTGCCGCAGACCCTACAGTTCCTCTTTCAGCTACAATGAAGGGAAAGCTTCCTCAGATTAAGCTCTGCCGCGAAGCAGCACAGGGCTTCAGTTCATATGGTAACCAGATTGGTCTTACAACTGGTCAGGTAGAAGAAATCTATCACCCGGGCTATGCCGCAAAACGTATGGAGCTTGGTGCTGTTATCGCTGCCGCTCCTGTAGATACAGTTATCCGTGAAAGTCCTGAGCCGGGCGCAATCATCATTCTTCTTGGTGGTGGTACCGG
>JAEEGG010020130.1_pt1 | contig 13370 bp, 9 predicted proteins | sample 9134161 | NCBI WGS metagenome assembly JAEEGG01 (sample SAMN16246543, study PRJNA631951) | gut metagenome | biome: gut microbiome; feature: rumen; material: CR-attached | host: Bos | place: Iran: Karaj | collected 2018-10 | reverse complement strand
CGCCGCCCGCGCCGCGGGACGCGTTTCGGGAATGTCGCTTACTTTGAGGTTCAGCATCGCGCCGCGGTTCGTGAACAGGCGGATGCTTTCGTTGCTGTTGACTTCAAGGATGCGCTCCGGCTTGTCGGCGCGGATCTGACTGAGATTAAACTGCTTTTTCGGGCACTTGCGGATCCTCAGGTCGGCGCACACGGCGACGATCATTTCTTCGACCGCTTCCGGTTCGGCGCTCGGCGCTTCGACTTCGGCGTCGGCGGAGATGATCTGCGTTCTGCGCTTGCCGTCGAACAGCTTTTTGACCTCGGTGAGCTCCTTCTTGATCAGATGCACGAGCTTCGTATCGGAAGCGAGGATCGCTTCCAGCTCGGCGATCAGCTTTTTCACGTCGCGGTATTCCTTCTCGATCGCAAGAAGCTCGAGGTTCGTGAGCTTCTGCAGCCGCAGATCGAGGATCGCCTGCGCCTGGATCTCGGTGAGCGAGAACGTTCGCATCAGGCCCTCGCGCGCTTCCTTCGGCGACTTGCTCGCGCGGATCAGCTTGATCACACGGTCGAGATTGTTGACCGCAACCATGAGTCCTTCGAGGATATGGCAGCGCTTCTTTGCGATCTCCAGCTCGGTCTTCGTGCGGCGCGTGACGACCGCGCGCTGATGGCGCACGTAGTATTCGATGATCTGCTTGAGGTTCAATTGCTGTGGCTTGCCGTCGGCGATCGCCACGTAGTTTGCGCCGAACGTGCACTGCAGGTCGGAGTATTTGAACAAAAGCTGCAGGATCTTTTCCGGATCGCCGTCCTTCTTGACCTCGATGACGGCGCGGGTGCCCATGCGGTCGGATTCGTCGCGGATGTCGGAGACGGCGGCGAACAGCGCCTTCTTCTCCTGCGTGATCTCCAGGATCTTCAAGAGGCACGCCGCCTTGTTGATCTGGTACGGGAATTCGTCGACGACGATGCGCGTCTTGCCGTTCTTGACCTCTTCAAAGTGCGTGCGCGCGCGCATGGTGAGCTTGCCGCGGCCGGTCTCGTAGCTTTGCGCGATCTCGGGCGAATCCAGCAGGAACCCGCCGGTCGGAAAGTCCGGCGCGGGCATGATCTTCAGAAGGTCCGCGATCTTGATGCGCGGGTTGTCAAGCACGGCGCAGACCGCGTCGATCGCCTCGACCGGGTTGTGCGGCGGGATCGAGGTCGCAAGCCCGACCGCGATGCCGTTTGCACCGTTCACCAAAAGGTTCGGGAACCGCCCGGGCAGAAGCTCCGGTTCCTTTAAGGTGTCGTCGAAGTTCCATGTAAAATCGACCGTGTCCTTGTCGATGTCGCGAAGGAGCAGCAGCGCGGCGTCGGTCATGCGCGCTTCGGTGTAACGCATCGCTGCGGCGGAGTCGCCGTCGACCGAGCCGAAGTTGCCGCAGCCGTCGACGAGCGTCACGCCCATGTTGAACGGCTGCGCCATGCGGACCATCGCGTCGTAGACGGAGGAGTCGCCGTGCGGATGGTATTTGCCGAGGCAGTCGCCGACGATACGCGCGCTCTTGCGGTGCGGCTTGTCGGGGGAGAGCCCCAGTTCCATCATCGTATAGAGGATGCGCCGCTGCACGGGCTTCAGACCGTCCTCGACGCGCGGAAGCGCGCGTTCCAGAATGACGTGCTGCGCATACGGCATCATCGATTCGTGCATGACCTCGTCCATGCTCTTCAAGAGGATGGTTTCGGTCGGCTGCGGTGTCGTTGTCTTTGCCATGGCTTACTCCTTGATCTTTTCAAACACTGCGCTACTCCGGTTGAAGTCCGCGTACTCGAAGATGTACTCCTTACGCGACTGTACCTTGTCGCCCATCAGTACGGTGACGAGGTGTTCGACCTCCGCGGCGTCCTCGATCGTGACGCGCGTCAGCCGCCGCCGTTCGGGATTCATCGTCGTTTCCCAAAGCTGCTCTGGGTTCATCTCGCCGAGCCCCTTATAGCGCTGCAGCGTGTAGTTCTTGCCGGTGATGCCGCGCATCGCGGCTTTGAGCGCCGGATCGTCGTAGCAGTAGACCGGCGGCTGATTCGCCTTCTGCACGCGGTACAGCGGCGCCATGCCGATGTACACATGCCCCTCGGTGATCAGCGGGCGCATGTAGCGGTAGAAGAATGTCAGGAGGATCGCGCGGATGTGCGCGCCGTCCTGGTCGGCGTCGGCAAGAATGATGATCTTGTTGTATTTCAGCGAGGAAATGTCGAAATCGTCGCCGATGCCGGTGCCGAGCGCCGTGATGATCGAGCGGAACTCGTCGTTCTGCAGGACCTGTTCGAGCCGCTTCTTTTCGACGTTCAGCGGCTTGCCGCGCAGCGGCAGGATCGCCTGAAACTTGCGGTCGCGTCCCTGCTTCGCGCTGCCGCCTGCGGAGTCGCCCTCCACGATGAACAGTTCGTTCAAAGAATAGTCGCGTCCGGTGCAGCTAGATAGCTTTCCGACGAGCGGCGCGTTTTCGAGCTTGCTCTTTTCGCGCGCGTTCTCCTTCGCCTTGCGCGCCGCGCTTCTGGCCTTTGCGGCCTTGATCGCCTTTTCCGCGATCAGGTTTGCGGTGTTCGCGTTCTTGAGGTTTTCGAGCCACGGCACGAGCGTCTGCTGCAGCACCGCCTCGACCGCCGGACGCGCCTCGGTGTTGCCGAGCTTCGTCTTGGTCTGTCCCTCGAACTGTACGGTGTGCATCTTCAGAGACAGCACCGCGGTCATGCCCTCGCGGAAATCCTCGCCCGCAAGCGACGGATCCTTGTCCTTCAGAATGCCGTTTTTGCGGCAGTAGTCGTTGAAAATCTTCGTGATCGCCGCCTTGAAGCCGGTTTCGTGCGTGCCGCCCTCGGTCGTCGGGATGTTGTTGACGTACGACGCGATCGTTTCGGCGTATTCGTCGTTGTGCAGGATCGCGACCTCGACGCGGATGCCGTTCGATTCGCCCTGAAGGTGGATCGGCGGATCGTACAGCGCGTTCTTGTCCTCCTGAATGTAGCGCACGAAGTCCGAAAGTCCGCCGTCGTACTTGAACTCCGCGTGCTTCTGCTTCTCGCGGTTGTCGTCGAGCACGAGCTTCACGCCGCGATTCAGGTATGCAAGCTCGCGAAGCCGCTTCATGACCACCGAATACTGCATGTCGATCGTCTCAAACACGCGGTCGTCGGGCAGAAACGTCACGACCGTGCCCTGCTTGCGGGTGCGGCCGATCTCGGTCAAAGGATACTTCGGCTTGCCCGAAACGATCTTGCCCTCCTCGTTTTCGACGCTTTCGAATTCGATGCGGTAGGCGCGGTTTTCGTGATAGACCTCGACCTGCACCCAGCGCGACAGCGCGTTGACGACCGATGCGCCGACGCCGTGCAGACCGCCGGAATACGAATAGGCCGCGTTGCCGAACTTGCCGCCGGCGTGCAGCTGCGTAAAGACGACCTCGACGCCCGAGACGCCCAGCTTTTCATGGATGCCGACCGGGATGCCGCGGCCGTTGTCGCTGACGGTCACGGAACGGTCGCGGTTCAGCGTCACGGTGATTTCGCTCGCGTAGCCGTTCGCCGCCTCGTCGATCGAGTTGTCCACGATCTCCCAGAGAAGGTGGTGGAGCCCCGGCAGGCCGGTCGAGCCGATATACATGCCGGGACGCATACGCACCGCGTCCAAACCCTCCATGACGGTTATATTTTTGACGGAATACTCTTCCATAGATTGCCTCCGATACTGAGTTCTGTTGATTATACCACAAGATGTAGTGCCTGCGTAAGATTTCGACGCCGTATTTACGTTTTATTCATATTTCATAGAAAATTCGCTTTTCTGACGCATTTGCATGGTGACAAGAGAGGGCGTTTGGTGTATAATCTACTATGTATACATATGTGGAAGTATACCTTTCACGGAGAGGAGCCGCATGGAAACCGTCTTTTCGCATACGCCGATCATGGTTTCGGACGTGCTCGGGCTGCTGCAGCCGGAGCGCGGCGGGATTTTCGTGGACGGAACGCTCGGCGGCGGCGGACATGCGGAGGCGGTTCTGAAAGCGCTCGGCGACGGCGGCAGGCTCTACGGCATCGACCGCGACGACGACGCGCTGCGGGCCGCAGGCGCGCGGCTTTCCGGATTCGGCGACCGCTTTACGGCGATCAAGGGCAACTTTTTCGACATGCGCGAGCTGCTTCTGGCGCGCGGCGTGCAGAAGGTCGACGGCATTCTTCTGGACCTCGGCGTCAGCTCGTATCAGCTCGACGCGGCGGAGCGCGGATTTTCGTACAAGGCGGAAGCGCCTTTGGACATGCGCATGGATCAGAGCGCGCCGCTGTCGGCAAAGACCGTGGTCAACGAATGGCCGGAGGAGGAGCTTCGGCGCATCTTCTGGGAATACGGCGAGGAGAAGTTCTCCTCAAAGATCGCGCGGCGCATCGTCGAGCAGCGGCAGATTCAGCCGATCGAAACGACGACGGAGCTTGCGGCGCTGATCAAGAACGCGATCCCCGCAAAGTTCCGCAACGAGCCGCAGCATCCGGCGCGGCGCTGTTTTCAGGCGATCCGCATAGCGGTCAACGGCGAGCTCGACGGGCTGAACGACGCGATTCAATCGGCGCACGACCTTCTGAATGTCGGCGGCAGACTGGCGATCATCACGTTCCATTCGCTCGAGGACCGGATCGTTAAGAATGCGTTTCGCACGTTCGAGAACCCCTGCATCTGCCCGAAATCGGCGCCGGTGTGCATCTGCGGCAGAAAGCCTACCGCAAAGGTTCTGACGCGCCATCCGATCGTCGCGTCGGAACGGGAACAGACGGAGAATTCGCGCTCGACGTCCGCAAAGCTCAGGGCAATCGTGCGCATCGATCCCGAAACGGGAACATATTGATAAGAAAGGAGCCGCGGCATGGACGTCTCGTTCGACAAGAATCCACGCAAGATACGCAATCCGCAGACACGGATCTTTTCGCCGACGCAGACGGGCACGCCGACGCCGGTGCTGGAGGACGCGTCCATGCCCGTGCGCCCGCAGCCGAGCCGCGAGGAACGCACCGCAAAGAAGGTCAAGACCGTGGTGCGGCTGTCGACCTCCTCCAAGGTGCTGATCCTGCTGTCCGTGTTCGCGATCGCCGCGACGGCGCTGGTCGCGCTGTTCGGCGCGGCGGAATACGCAAGGATCATCAGCGAAACGGCGGCGGTCAATTCCGAGATCGAGACCTACACCGAGCAGATTTCCCAGTTGAAGAAGGCGCAGAGCTCGATGAACGACTTCGCCACGATCAACGAGATCTGCCGCGAACGCGGCATGACGATGAACTGGTACCGGGGCGAAGCCGCAGGCACCGCGCCCGCGGCGGGCGGAGCGACGGCGTCGCCTGCGCCGACTGCGCCGGCAACCACCGAACCGAACGGAGAATGACGGAATGAACACAACCCGATCCGGTGCGAAATCGACCGCGGCGAAGCGCCGCGCAAAGAACAGTCGGGTTCGCATCGCACCGCAAAAGAGAAAGCTTCTGGTAGCCATGCTGTTCGCAGGGCTTGCCTTTGCGTTGGTGATCGGCAAGCTGTTCGTGGTTTCGATGATTCAGGGCAAGGACTGGACGAACAAGGCGATGCGGCAATGGACGCGCGTCGTCTCGCTGAAAGCCGAACGCGGCAAGATTCTGGACCGCAACGGCACGGTGCTCGCCTCGTCGTATACGACCTATCAGGTCTGCGTCAACCCGCAGAACATCCAGCCGAGCGACCGCGAGCGTATCGCGAACATCCTTTCGATGTATCTGAACCTCGATTACGACACGGTCTACGCAAAGCTGATCAAGAAAAAGCGCGTCAGCACGCCGACGCCGGATCCGAACAATCCGGAAGCGACGGTCGCGCCGGAAAGCCACGAGGAAAAACTCCTGTCGCAGGTCAAGATCAAGGACCAGGTTGACAAGGAGGTTATCAGCAAGCTCAACTCCATGCAGCTCGGCAGCGGCGTCAGCTATTACAGCGACGTCAAGCGCGACTATCCGGAGTCGGGCTACTATGCGCAGCTCATCGGCTTTACGAACATCGACGGCGACGGACAGACCGGCGTGGAGCTGACCTACAATAAGGAGCTTGCGGGCACGGACGGCTATCAGAAGACGGACACGGACCGCGACAACAACCCGGTGCCCGGCGGCGAGGAGGAGTATATCGAATCGATCCCCGGCGCAAACGTCGTGCTGACGACGGATACGGGCCTGCAGGGCATTCTGGAAAACGCGCTGGAGGAAGCCTGTGCGATCAACAACGCCAAGACGGCGTCCGGCCTGCTGCTCGACGCGCAGACCGGCGCGATCCTTGCGATCGGCAGCTATCCGAGCTTCGATTCCTCGAACCCGCCGCGTTCCGACGCGAAGACGCTGCTGGAGCTTTCGAAAAACCGCATCGTGACCGACACCTACGAGCCGGGCTCGACGTTCAAGGTCGTCACGCTCGCGGCGGCGCTCGAATCCGGCGCGGTGACGGTCGGCACCGAGTTCAACTGCAAGGGCTCGCTGACGATCAAGGGCGACAAGATCAAGTGCTGGAAGAGCGGCGGGCACGGCAGGGAATCGCTCATGGAGGCGGTGGCGAACAGCTGCAATCCGGCGTTCATGTCGATGGCGCTGAAGATGGGCATCGATACGTTCTATGACTACATCTTCCAGTTCGGCTTCGGCGAAGCGACCGGCAGCGGCGTCATGGGCGAAACGAGCGGCAAGGTCACGCACAAGAAGTACATCCGCGACGCCGACCTTGCGCGCATCGGCTTCGGACAGAGCATCAGCTGCACCGGCATGCAGCTTGCGATGGCGTTCACCGCCTGCATCAACGGCGGCGAGCTTCTGAAACCGTACGTCATTTCGGAGATCGTCGATCAGGACGGCAACGTGCGGCTCAAAAACGAGCGCACGGTCGTGCGGCAGGTGATTTCGCCGTCGACCTCCACGCTGATCCGCTCGCTCCTCCGGAACGTCGTGGAGCACGGCAGCGGCAAGAACGCGCAGGTGTACGGCTATTCGGTCGGCGGCAAGACGGGCACGTCGCAGAAGTACGAGGAGGACGGCAGCGTTTCGAAGAGCAAGCTGATCGCCTCGTTCATCGGGTTTGCGCCGGTCGACGATCCGCAGTTCGTCTGCCTCATCATCGTGGACGAACCGCAGGTGCCGCAGGTCTACGGCAGCACGGTCGCGGCACCGTTCGTACAGGAGGTTCTGGCAAGCGCGCTGTCGTATACGGGGGTGCAGCCGGACAACACGAACCAGTCGGTCATGGTCCCGAACATCAAGGGACTGACCGTTACGCAGGCGGCGCGCATTCTGAAGGACGCGGGGCTCGAGGCGATCTATCTCGAGCAGGAAGCGGATTCGACGGTCGGCAACCAGTCGCCGGCGCCGAACACCGTCGTCGTGCGCGGCAGCACGGTGCTGCTGTATTCGACGGGGTACGCGTTCTTTGCGGAACTGAACGAAGAAGTAGAAATGGTCGAGGTGCCGGACGTGTACGGAAAGGACCGCATGGACGCGCTGGACACGCTGAAAAAAGCGGGACTCATCATGGACTACGATCGCCGCAGCTGTGCGGGAACCGTGTCGTATCAGGACGTGACGGCAGGCTTCAAGGTGCCGGTCGGCACGGTCGTACATGTGTGGTTCGAAGTGAAGAATAAAGACTGAACGGGGGAAATGACGATGTTGTTATCGGGTATAGCCGCCGATCTCAGGCTGCCCGTCACGGGCGGCGACGCGGAGATCACGTCGGTGGAGTACGATTCGAGAAAGGTTCATGACGGCAGTCTGTTCTGCTGCATGAAGGGGCTTGTGTCCGACGGACACAACTTTGCCGCGCAGGCGGTGGAGAAGGGCGCGGCGGCGCTGCTGGTCGAGCATCTTCTGCCGCTGGACGTGCCGCAGATCGTGGCGCCGGACGGACGCGTGGCGATGGCGCATGCCGCGGCCGCGTTCTACGGGCATCCGGAGCGAGAGATGATCATGCTCGGCGTGACCGGTACGAACGGCAAGACGAGCACGACCTATATGGTCAAGTCGATCGCCGAAGCGGCGGGCAAAAAGGTCGGGCTGATCGGCACGATCCAAAACATGATCGGCGACGAAATGCTCGAAACCGGACGCACGACGCCGGAATCGGCCGACCTGTTCGCGCTTCTGCGCCGCATGGCGGACGAGGGCGTGGATCTGGTGATCATGGAGGTGTCGAGCCATGCGCTCGTGCAGGACCGCGTCGCGGGCATTCCGTTCCGTGTCGGGCTGTTCACGAACCTCACGCAGGACCATCTCGATTATCACAAGACCTTCGATCACTACCTCGAAGCGAAAAAGCTGCTGTTCCGGCAGAGCGACCTTGCGATCATCAACATCGACGACGCCTATGCGGAGCGCATGATGGACGGGCTTACGATCCCGATCAAAACGATGGGCATTCAGCACCGCGCGGACTATACGGCGATCAACATTGACATCCGCACCGACGGCGTGCGCTTCCATCTGCGCACCCCGAACGGCGAAGGACCGGTCAGGATGCACATTTCCGGCCTGTTCTCGGTCTACAACGCGATGGGCGCGGCGGCGATCACGCAGTCGATCGGCATTTCGTTTGCGGACATTCTCAGGGGACTCGAATCGCTTTCGGGCGTTGCGGGACGGCTCCAGTCGGTCAACACGAACGGACATCCCTTTGCGGTGTACGTGGACTACGCGCATACGCCGGACGCGCTCGAAAACGTGCTGACCTCGGTGCGCGAGTTTGCAAAGGCGCGCGTCGTCTCCCTGTTCGGCTGCGGCGGCGACCGCGACCGCACCAAGCGTCCTTTGATGGGCGAGATCGGCGGGCGGCATTCGGATTTTGTCGTCGTCACGAGCGACAACCCGCGGACCGAGAATCCCGAGGACATCGTGCGCGCCGTGGAGCTCGGCGTACAGAAGAGCGGCACGCCGTACGTATCGATCGTCAACCGCAGGGAGGCGATCGCCTACGCGCTGTCGATTCTCGAGCCGGAGGATATCCTCGTCATCGCGGGCAAGGGGCATGAGAATTATCAGGAGATCAACGGCGTCAAGCACCACTTCGACGACCGTGAGATTGTAGAGGAGCTTTTGAAGGATTAAGAGGGAAACGCCATGGATACCATTGTTGTCAATTCGCTGCTTGCGCTGATCACCGCATTCGGCGTTGCGGCGCTGCTGGGACCGATCCTGATTCCGGTTCTGCACCGGCTGAAATTCGGACAGAACGTGCGCGACGACGGACCGCAGACGCATCTCAAAAAGCAGAACACGCCCACGATGGGCGGCGTGATGATCCTGATCGCGATCGTGATCGCCACGCTGATCTTCGCGCGCAAAAACTATTCGCTTGCGATCATCGCGCTGCTGATGGCGGTGCTGTTCGGGCTGATCGGCTTCTTCGACGACTTCATCAAGATCATGAAGAAGCGTTCGCTGGGACTTCGCGCGTGGCAGAAGATCGTCGCGCAGTTCGTGCTCGCGCTCGGCTTTGCGCTCGTGATGTATTTCCATCCGCAGATCGGCAGCACGATCTGGTTTGACCGCGTCGATCTCGGCATCTTCTTCATTCCGTTCGCGATGTTCGTCATCATCGGGACCGTGAATTCCGTCAATCTGATCGACGGACTGGACGGGCTTTCGAGCTCCGTCACCTCGGTGTATTCGACGGCGACCGGCGTGATGATCGTGCTGTTCGTGCTGACCTACAGCCATCGGGCGATCCTGACGGCGGAACAGACCGTTCTCGAACAGAATATGCTCGAAGGACTGTCCGGCATGTCGGTGTTCGCGTTTGCGACGGCGGGCGGGTGCCTCGGGTTTTTGGTGCACAACGTCTATCCCGCCAAGGTCTTTATGGGCGATCTCGGCGCGTTCACGCTCGGCGGCGCGGTCGCCGCAATGGCGCTGCTTACCCGCACTTCGCTGCTGCTGCCGCTGATGGGCGTCATGTACGTTGCTTCGTCGGTGTCGGTCATCCATGCTGATGCCCAACTCGTCATACAGATCGTTGTCGATGAATGTGCCGTCGGTCTCTACATAGTAGAAATACTGCACGTTCTTGGGTTGGGGAACGGCCTTGCCGTTCACATAGACAATACCGTCCTTGATTTGCAGTGTCTCGCCGGGCAGACCCAAGCAACGCTTCACATAGTTGTCGCGACGGTCAACGGGGCGGTAGATGATGTCACCAAAGATTTCCTTGTTGTTGCGCACCACGTCACGGCCGCGCTCGGCACACAGGGTGTAGTAGTCAGGATTGGGCATCTTGAGGGCCACTGTGTCGCCGGCGGGGAAGTTAAACACCACGATATCCATGCGCTCCACATTGCGCAGACCTTTCAAGCGATGGTAACTCAGCTGCGGCGTCTCGATATAGGACTTGCAGTTGAGGATGGGCAGGGTGTTCTGAGCCAGTGGGAAGTGCAGAGGTGTCTGCGGCACGCGGGGACCATAGGTCACCTTGTTCACCCACAGGAAGTCACCAGTGAGCAACGATTTCTCGAGCGATGAGGAAGGAATCTGGTAGTTCTGACCCACAAACAGGAACAGGAAATAGACCAGCACCAGAGCATAAACGATCGCATCAATCCAACTCATGAGCGTGCGCAGCGGGCCGGGCTTCCAGCCTTTCCACGCGCCCCAAGGGATGTATTGCGTCAAGTAGATGTCGGCCAACAGCAGCAGACCCAACAGCAGCAACGGGTTACCCATCCAGATGGTCCACAGCACATAGAGCAGTGCTACGGCTCCGAAACGTGCCCAACGGGTCTTTTTCACGCGCCCCAAGCGCTCCTTGAGCGAACCGGTCTGACGAACATATTCCTCTTCTTTCTTATCCTTTTTATTCTCGATATCGTTTGCCATGTTTTTGATGTTTGGAAAATATTTGCTGCGAAATTACTAAATAATGTGGAAATGGCACTAACTTTGCACTACAAGAAACATTTTTTAGATATATTTGGCGGTGCCTTAACAAAAATCAAATAGATTTGTTTTTTGTTTTCGGTTTGCGCATAGTTAATGAACAGTTATGAAAATCAACAAGATTATAGCACCAGGTGAGACCATCATTTACGAACCGCGCTTGAGCAAGTGGGCTTACCTGCACTTGGGACGGTTCATCCGCAATCTCACCACAACCATCTTTGTGAGCGACAAGCGCTTTTTCCACAGTCACGGCTGGGTACACCGTCACGCCCATGAGATTGTCATCGGCAAGGTAGAAAGCATCCTGGTCGAGCAGAACTTTTGGGGCCGCATCTGCAACTACGGCACAGTGAAAGTATCGGGCACAGGTGCAGGCACTATTGTGCTGCCCTACATCAAGCGTCCCCTTGAATTCCAACGCCAAGTGCGCGCCATCCAGGGCGCTGGATTGAGCCCCGTTAACTGATGTGACGCTCGTGCTATGCCTATCATTGAGATCACATCGCTGGAGCAGGCTGGGGTAGAGGTCTTCGGGACACTCACCGAGGCACAGTTGCGCAATCGTCTGGAGCCGGACAAGGGCATCTTCATCGCCGAGAGCCCAAAGGTCATCAATGTGGCCCTGAATGCTGGCTTTGAGCCACAGTCGCTGTTGTGCGAGCGCCGTCACATCACGGGTGATGCGGCTGGCATTATCGAGCGATGTGGTGACATCCCCGTCTACACGGGCGAGCGTGACCTGCTGGCATCGCTCACGGGCTACACCTTGACGCGCGGCGTGCTGTGCGCGATGCGTCGTCCCAAGCCCAGGAGCCTTGACGACATCTGCCGCTATGCTAGCCGCGTGGTGGTTATCGACGGCGTGACCGACACCACCAACATCGGTGCCATCTTCCGCTCGGCGGCTGCTTTGGGCATTGACGCAGTGCTGTTGACACCCACGTCCTGCGACCCGTTGAACCGTCGTGCTGTGCGCGTGTCGATGGGATCGGTCTTCCTTGTGCCGTGGACATGGATTGAAGGCCCTGTCACGCCCACATTGAACGCTCTAGGTTTCCACACTGCCGCAATGGCGTTGAGTGATGACTCCATCCCGCTCGATGACCCGGTCTTAAAAAGCGAACCTCGTCTAGCCCTTATCATGGGCACCGAGGGCGACGGCCTGGCCCATGACGTCATCACGGCTGCCGACCACGTCGTGCGCATCCCCATGCAGCACGGTGTGGATTCCCTGAACGTGGCTGCCGCCTCGGCGGTCGCCTTCTGGGAACTGCGCAAGAAATGACAACAACACCAAAACAATAATTTGCAATGAAAAAGAATTCCGCCAAAACGAAAAAGGCTGCTGCAAAAGCAAAAAAATCGCTTTCGAAATTCAAAATTCCCAAGAACCTCCGCGCTTGGATGAAGGAGTCTCAATTCATTGCCACCACGTTATCCATTATACTGACTTTCGGTACGACTGGTCTGCTCGAGCATTGCCAGCGCATCAAGGACCGCAAGTTGTCGGCGATGATGGTAATGGGCAACATCGAGACTTTTGCCCGCAAGGTGGACCTGATGGCCGACGGTATGTCGCATCGCGATTCCATTGCCACATGGATGTTGAGCCTGCCGCAGGATTCACTCGACCTGATTCCTGCCGCCGAGATGGTTAACCTCATCAATGAGGTCATTGCCGGCATTGATTTCCTGACTCATGACAAGACCGCCGAGAGTATCTTCAGCAACAACATCGAGACGTGGAAAAACATGGAGAAGTTCGAGTTCATCGACAATGTGGGCACCTGTTTCTCGGAGATGAACGCCGACGAGAACTATTGGAAGGAATGGGTGGAGGATTTTGAAGAGGCTGTGAATAACGTGCTTGAGCATCCCGAAGAGCACTCCGGTGAACGCACCTGCACGAAACTGCTGCGTAACAGTGTGTTCCGACAAAAGATTGAGAGTTTCCATGTCCGGAAGGCTTGGTTGGATTATATCTCAGCCAGGTACCGGTACCTCAATCAGAGAAGTATGAGAATGATGGACATCGAGCAGGCAGAGGTCGAAGCCTTTGCCGACCAACGGGAAAAGGATTTCGACATGAGCGATTCGGCGCCAAGGCAATCCCAATTCCGCACGAAGCCGCTTAAGGCTGACAGCTTGACGACCCTGCGTCCTATCTCCCAGCACATCGACAGCATCATCAAGGGATATATCAAGCCCACGACACCAGAGTAACGGCAATAACACAGTCAACCGCTATGAACTCGAATGTTCATAGCGGTTGATTATTATGGTCTCAGCGATGTGGCTAATAGGTCATTTGGCGTAGAGCAGATTCAGGATTTCGTTGTACTGTGTCTCGCTCTTGAGTCCGTCGTTCTTGAACAGCATGATTTTGCCCATGACACGGTCCAGATACTCGATGCTCTCGTTTTTCTC
>JAEEGG010020128.1_pt1 | contig 13370 bp, 13 predicted proteins | sample 9134161 | NCBI WGS metagenome assembly JAEEGG01 (sample SAMN16246543, study PRJNA631951) | gut metagenome | biome: gut microbiome; feature: rumen; material: CR-attached | host: Bos | place: Iran: Karaj | collected 2018-10 | reverse complement strand
CCGGGAATGCAACCGCATCATCGTGCTCAACGGAGGCCGGGTGGCCGAAGAAGGCAGCTATGACGAGTTGGTGGCCAAGGGCGGCCTGTTCAGTGAAATCATTAAACGGCAGACGGTATGAGAAAGTGGATTTACGCCATCGTCCTCCTGTGCGGTTTTCCGCTGCTAAGCAGGGCCCAGAGTCTGGATGAAATCATCCGGCTGGCCCAGGACAGCACTATCCTGGCTTTCCAGAGCCGTTACCAGTTCGAGTATAATACCCAGCATTACGCTCAGTTCCAGGCGCTCCGTAAGCCGCAACTGGAGTTCCGTTTCACGCCCGGCTACCAGCGCATCATCGCCGATCCGGACCGCCCCTACGTGTACCTGCGCAACTTCGACCGCTTCTCAACGGCCGCTAAATTGAGGCTGAGCCAGAAAGTGACGGGCTGGGGCGGCGACGCTTTTGTGGAGAGCCAGGCCCTTTGGAGCGAATACTTCGGCCGGGATATCAACAACCGTCCCCGGGACATCGTGGCCGTTCCGTTCAGTGTGGGCTATCAGCAATCCCTTATCGGCTATAATCCCTACCGTTGGGAGAAACTCGTGGAGGATCAGCGGCTGGAGGCTGCGCGGAAAGAACTGAACTACCAGCTCCACCGTATTGCCGAGGAAGCCACTATCCGCTTCTTCCGTCTGGCCTGCGCCCAGGGCAAACTGGACATGTGCCTGCGCAACAAAGAGACGGCCGACACCCTGTATGCCATTGCCCGGGAGAAAGCCGGCATTGCCATGATCACCCTGGCAGAGCTCCGCTCACTGGAACTGCAGCGGCTCAATGCCGCCAATGCGCTCATGAATGCCCGGAACGAGGAGCAGCTGGCCCGGGAATCGCTGGCGGCCTATCTCCGCACCGATGCCTTCCCGGCCGGTACCCGGCTTTCCGTCCCCTCAGTCACCCCCGGTATCCCTATGACCAATGAGGATGCCCTGGAGATGGCCCGCAATAACAGCCCGGCTCTTCAGCAGCAGCAGACAGCCGTTTCCGAAGCCCTTCAGCAGCAGGAGCGGGCCCGCAAGGAGCGGGGCGCCAAAGTGGGCGTGGACCTCAATATCGGCCTTCAGCAGTTAAACTCCAACTTCTTCGGCACATTTAAGAACCCTCAGTTCTATATGCTGGGCGCCGTTACCTTGAGCATTCCACTCATGGACCATGGCGCTGCCCGGAAGGGACATGCTGCCGCCGTCGCCTGGAGACAGCGCGAAGAACAGGCCCTGAATGAAGTGGAGCGCGCCCTTTCCGAAGACGTGCTCACCACCCTGGATAACCTCCGTTCCCACGAACAGATGCTCTCCCATACGGAAGAGGCGGTGTCCTTGGCCGATGAAGTGTTCGAACTGACGGCCGAGAATTACGCCAACGGCCTCTGCGATATCAACACCTACTCCCTGGCGCAGAACCGCAGGGATGATGCTTATAATCAGTACCTTTCGGCCCTGGCCGGTTACTGGACCACTTACTATCACCTCCTAACCCTTACGCAGTATGAATAGGTCTCTTCTTCTCATAGCCCTTGCAGCCGCCCTTACCGCCTGCCAATCCCGTTCTTCGGTCCCTGCAGCCCCTGTTTCCGAGGTTTCCCCGGTTTCCGAAGGCTCCCCCGTTTCCGGCCAGGAAGAGCCGGTGGCCGCGGCGCAGAACCTGCAGCAGACCATCGAGACCGAAGGTGTCTCCAGCAAGGGAACCATCCAGGCCATTATGGAAGTCCCCGTGTACAGCAGGATTGCCGAGCAGATTGTCAGTTTTGACCTGGTGCTGGGCCAGCGGGTGCGGAAAGGAGAGGTGGTGGTCCGCTTGAACCAGGATGTGTTGCTGGACAAAATCAACCGCAACAAGGCCGAACTGGAAAAGGCCGATTATGAAGCCCAGGCCATCCTGATGGGCCAGGGCTACAAGCGGGGCAACCTGGATTCGGCCCCCGAAGACCTCAAGCGCCAAGCCCGCGTAAACAGCGGCTACAACACCGCCAAGGCCTCCCTGGAGCAACTGGAGCACGAGCTCACCTACTGCACCATCACCGCTCCCCTCACGGGTGCCGTGAGCCGCATTGACGCCACCCTCTACAGCGCCGCCACCCCCGGCGTTCCGCTCTTCTACATTGTGGACACCGAACACCTGAAGGTCTGTTTTGACGTGCTGGAAAACGAGCTCCAGAAGTTTGAGCCCGGCACCAAGATCCTGGTCTACAGCGTTGCCTATCCCTCCGAGGCCCACGAGGCCAGCATCTCGGCCATCAGCCCCGTGGTGGAGAAAAACGGAATGGTGCGACTGGAGGCCAACCTCCAGCCCCATCCGCACCTCATGCCCGGCATGACCGCCATTGTTACCAAAGCGCGGTAACCTTCTCCCGGCCCCTCATTCCGGGCTTTGACCCGGGTCTCCCCCATTCTGGGCTTCCGGTGTGCGTTTACCCCCCATTTCGCACACGGGACCGTGATTTTACACCTCCGGTGTGCGTTTGGGGCCTGTTTTGCACACGGGACGCCCCTCACCGTCTTGCCCTACACACTACAGCCCCTAAACGCGTAACGAGTGGCTCCCGCAAGCCAGGCACTACACACTACGGCCCCAAAACGCGTAATGGGTGGACGCAAAGAAAAACGGCAACCTACAGGTAATCATCTGAGGGTTGCCGTTTATCATAAGCAAATGTGTAGCTTAGTCTACTACGGGTTTCACGAGTTTGACGACTTTATATTGTTTATCAGAATCGGTACTCCTGGTTGAAACAGCTATATCCCCGTCATTAAAATGGAAGTTGTAATACGAATTCGCTGACTCTAACGTAGCTGACCAATAATAACCTTCCTGATACCAGCTGTTCAAGTCACGCCACCCAAAAGTATCCGAATAATAGCCCGAAACAGGAATAAAAAGGCAACCTAGTTTAAGCAGATCATTGAATTGAACTTCAGTTAGCGGATTATCAGCATACTTAGACTCTAAACCGACAGTGGTTAAGTATCCTGCAGGTATAGTAGATCCATCTCGCAGCACGACCATACCCTTATAGGTATTTGCAGCAACTGAGTAGGCATTCGTAGAACCAAGTGTAACGGACACCAAAGCAAATGCACTATTCGCCACAGTTGCATTATTGACCGTTATGGTAGACTTCGGGGCTCCCAAAATTATTCTGCCCCAATTAGATGCATCGCTACCACCAGAAGGGAATTGCCAACCGCTAGGCAGTTTATCACTCGTTGCCTTGATATTACTGTTATCGCTGCCCAGTTCATCTCTTAAGACTAACCACTTATTAAAATATTTGTTAAGAGAAGAGCTCTGGCCATACTTTACCGCCGGTTCAAACGGGTTGCAGCCCGCAGGCAAGGAATAATACACGGCACCGCTGATGGGGTCTTCGCTCAGGATCATCTCTCCGGCCGTCAAGGAATAGGTGGCAGGGTCTACACTGCCGTTTCTTTCCAGGATTCCAGTGGAGACTTCATATCCGCGGAAGGCAGTCTTGGAAGAAGGGAATGTCGTGGTACGCTTAACGCCTTTCGTCTTGGAAGCTGAATAAACGAATGTCTGGGTCGGGGAGAGAGTTGCATTGCCTCCGGTGAGGGCGTCATATGCCTTGACCGTGACTTTGCTATAGGTACCGGTAGGGAGCGGGATGTTTACTGCTACACTGGTTTCGCCCAGTACTACATCTGTTCCGTCCTTGGTGATGGTGATGATGTCGTGGGCACCGTCTGCAGCAGTGGAGATAACGGCACTGCTCGCTACAACAGGAGAAGCAATGGAGAAATCACCCCATACCTGCTTGCCGTCGAAGTCGATTTCCAGACGCTTGGCGGCTGCAGGGATGTCTTTCACCGTGAGGCGGAGAAGACCGCAGAGCTGGTAGAAGTGCCAGCCGTCACCGGCAGTATTGGCCGAAATCATCGGGCAGGGAGAGGTTTCACCACTCACCTGTGCGAGGGTGTAACTGCCGGGAAGGGTCACATCCAACGTATGACCACTCTGGCCGAAATTGGTCGCGCTGGCCGAAACGATAGTGCTGGGATACACCGCAAACGCGTCGCGGGAGTAACCTTCCTCGTATTCTACCGTAAACTTGGCGGAGGCGGCAGAAGCGCTGGCGCCACTGGTGGTTACAACGTATTTATTGGTGGCCCCGTTGGAAACGTGCACTGCCACGTTGTCCCCTGCCGTCCAGGCAAAAGTCGGGGTTGTGTTTCCAATCGTTGCCTTGGTGACGTCTCCACGACTACCGGAAACGATTTCGGTAATCATCTTAACGCCGGAGGCCGGTTCGTTTCCGCTATCGGAAGAGTTGATTGCTTCTTTTTCGCAAGATACGGCAAGGAGTATCATTGCCGGGATAAACAGGAATAACTTTTTCATGTCGATAGCAGTTTAAAGTTAATCCTCCCACTCAATGTAACCCTCTCCTACAGCCTCAATCTCACTGGAGCAAATCATGCCTTCAACCTTCACTTCCACGACAATGGCCGTGGGAGTTTCGTAAAAAACCTTGTCGAAAGAGTTCATAGTAATATCATGTTTAGATATAGGTTCAAAAACAAACTAACGGTAACCTTTAGGTTGCGCCTGAAGGTTACCGTCACGATCCTCAAATAACTATTCTACATCACGAACATAACGTACACGCATCCTGAACTGGTTGCTTGCCCAAGTAACGGACGGAGTGTTGGAATCGCTCCAATAAAAATAGGTTCGATTTCTACTCATATTATTCCACAAAGCCCAATAGAATCCTTTTGACTCCATTCCCCAAGATAATTTATTAGAAGAATAGAGTGCTCTACCAGTGCCTATCAGGAGTACAAATCCTTTTCCAAGATACTTGGCATAGTCGGTTACATTCCCTGTTTTCAAATCATCTTCAATATCAGTAGCCTGCGCCTCATCTGGAGGTAAAAGCAGACAATTAGCCTTACCGGAAACCGTGGCCCTATAATAAGCACTAACGCCACTATTCATATTCGTACGTCCTATTATTCTATCCCACTCCTGAGGTGTAGGACTTGACGTGCTTGTTGTTAAAGCTTGTGGATTCCTCCAGGTAACACCATAAATAGAGTGGCCCGAAGACAATTCACTGTAATTAAACCATACGCGCTTTGTAGCATTAATATTAGTACTTTTCCATCCCCACGTTTCAAAGGGCATAGTAAAGGAGTAAACGCTACCATCTACACCCAGATCGCCGGGCGAGAAATATACCTTTTTGCCGGAGGCTACAGTAAAGGTATAGGCTTTCACATCCACCGTCAGGTCATAATCACCCGCTGCAGAGCAGCCGGCAGGGACATCGTAAAAGCCGGAATAGACCTTTCCGCTAGCATCAATTACCTGGAAAACCAGCTGGTCGCCTTCGTTGGCGGCAAATCTAAGCGCAGGTTTAACAGGATTGTCCATATCGGCAGTTTCATTGGCACTGGAAACAGTATAAGGGCCGAAAGTGGTAGCACCGTTATACAGTTTGTTTTTAGTAGAGAAGATACGAACGAATCGGAGACCGCTCAAGTTGCTTTGCGTATCTTTATCCTTAAAGGTGAAGGTATAAGTACTCTCATTGGGCAGCGATGCAGCTCTCTTGTAGGCCCTTATTTCGCTAGCCGAATAGGAGAATGCCACATCACTAAAGGAAAGAAGATTTCCACCGGAAACGGCATCATACGCATAAACGGTGACTTTAGAATAGCCTTCGTTAAGAGTAGGGATAGGCATAGGAATGTTCAGCGTCAGGCTGGTCACACCAAACACCGCATCCGAACCATCCTTGGTGATGGTGATCACATCATGAGCATCATCGGCCGAAGTCTCAATGGCAGAAGTACCAGGAACTACAGGAGAAGCGATGGAGAAATCACCACAAACCTTCTTGCCATTGAAATCAAATTCCAATCGCTTGGCAGTTGCAGGAACGCTGTCCACCGTGAGACGCATCAATCCGCACAGCTGGAAGAAATTCCAGCTTGTACCAGCCTCATCGGTGGAAATCATCGGGCAGGGAGAGGTCTCGCCACTCACCTGGGCAAGCGTATAGCTATCCGGGAGCGTCACATCCAGCGTATGGTCTTCCTGGCCATAGTTGGCGGCATTCTTGGCTACGATGGTGCAAGGATATACGGCAAACGCATTGCGGGAATAGCCGGCCTCGTAAGCAACCGTGAAGGAGGCCTTAGAAGATTCTACCGCATCGATTGCGGCACCATCCGTGGTAAAGGAGTAGTTTCCGTTAGAGATATGAACGGCTACATTGTCACCCTCGGTCCAGGCAAAAGATGCATCGACATCCGAAATCGTAGACTTTGTAGCAATTCCAAGGCTACCGGAAATGGTCTCAGTTACCATCTCCACCTGGGAGGCAGGCTCGTTTCCTTCAAGGGAAGGAAGCATATCTTCTTTTTCGCAGGAAACGGCCAGAAGGATCATTACCGGAATATAAAGAAACAGCTTTTTCATATTTCAATACTTATACTACTATTAATACCAGCCAGAAAAACCATTACCTTGAGCGTCTTCGCCGCCGCTTCCACTACAGATAGCATTTTCTGCTGCAAGCTCCACAACCTGCACGGCGGGAGTCTCATACATTTCTTTTTCAGACGAATACATACTAACTAACTATTTAATAACTACTAATTTCTTAAAAAGCGAAGCAGGCGCGGACGCGATAATAACCACTCTTATTCAACGACCAAACGCTTGCATTATTGTCCTTATAATAGATGGCCTTCGCGTTTCCATCATCCACGCTATCACTCGTCCAGAAGTACTTGTCGTTCTCCAGAACAGAGCAAAGATTCGCATTGACCAGGGCTGTGCCAGGAGTACTTGTGTAACTCCCCCACATCATATACTGCCAATCCTTCTCAGAAGGCAGGCGCCAAGTGCCTCCCGTAATCGAGTGGGCAGCCGCCCAATCGGGGATAATATAAATTCCCGTTGCCTGAGCATATGTCGCATTGAACTCATAGGCATCCGTCAGAGAGATAGCAAGACCGTGCTGGCAAACACCATCAACGCTGCCCACATAGACAATCATTGCCTCTGCCTTGCTGGCAGTATTGGCGGCAGCCACATCGGCATAAATCTTTCCATTGGAAGCGATGATACTTCCAAGGTCACTGGCCTCTACCGCTGCCAGATTATTCTTCTCCCGCCAAGTCATCTCACAGTTTCCATAGTAGTATTTGCCGTTCTGGAAACCGCCGGCAGGCATATTCTTTTCACAGATGTAAACATTTCCCTTATCATCGGTAGCCGTCAGAGTGAAAGTGTCATTCTTAGAATCATCGTCCGGATAACAGAAAGTAAGGGAAAGATAGATGCTTCCATCTACAATGACAGGATTATTGATGTCAATAGCGTAAACACCACTATACTGGGAAACCTCTGTAGGGTGAATACCTTTCACAAGGGTTCCCTTTGAACAACTGACAGAAAGTTTAGTAATGGTAGGAGTAACCGTTTCGCCTTTCGAATTCTTGAAGAGGAGCCCCTGGCGGAAGATAGACTGCAGGTTCTTGAAGGACACCTTATTCTGGGCCGATAAGGACCCGATCACCAAGTTCATCTGAATCCCCGTTGCCACAGCAAAATCATGCTGGCTGGCAGAAGCCTTACTCCCAAGTTGATCACGATAATTAAAACCAGGATAATAGTTGCCTTCACTCGAATAATCCGCGTCGTTCATCTGATAATACAGCTCGTATTCATCAGTGTCCTCATGAGAGACAGGCACCCATTCCCCACTATTCGTTTTCTCTTTTCCTTTACTTTCCCCAGGATTCCAGCGGAAGAACGACACTTCCCCTGCCAGGGTACAGGACAGTCCTTCATCCTGAATCATGGACGAGGTAAGGACAATGGGCGTGGCCGAATGGTCCAGGGTACTCCGGGCCATTGCTCCCTTTGTCTTATTATATAGGTATATCTTGTCTCCTTCCTGGAACCGGGAAGAAACGGACATACCGTCCCCACCGAAAGTAACACCTTTGGTTTGGGAATCCAGTGAAGCCTGGAGGCTAAGGCTATAAACAACGGGGGCCTCCTTTTGAACGGGAGTTTCAAGCTGAGCACAGGCAGCAAGGGCCAGAACAGCTGAGATTATTACAACACTTCTTCTCATGGTACACTACTTATTAAAGGTTAAAAATAAGTGGGATCATACTGCTCCTTACTGGTGCAGACAATGCCTTCGGCCTTTAATTCAATGGTGTACACCTCTGGCGAAGAATACAACTCCTTCTGAATTGTTTCCATAAATAAAAGGTAAGAATACAAACTATCTACTGGGCGCAAAGGTATATACAGAGGGAGTTAATAATTGTCAATTCGCGTAAAATCTGCTGTCAAGAATCATTAATTTTGTCAATTTCCGTTAAAAAATGTGTAAATTTGCTCGATGTTTACAACCGCTACATATTTTCAGGGAATGGCAACGGCTATGTATATTATGGCCAGTATTGTCATAGCCGCGGTTAGATGGTTCCACATGTGCAGGCCCTACGACCGGGACCCTCTATACTATTATCCGGGCCGAAAAGCAACTTCCTTCATATACCTTATGTCCCTCACTCTGATTCCGGCTCTCATTATTCCGGAAACAGAGGGAGCCTGGCTGCTGCTGAAGGCCTATTTCCTTCCTGTAAGCCTCTACGACCTTACCATCCTCCTGTTCTCTTACTTCGGGGGGATTATGCACTGGCGCACCTGGCGTCGGCCTACCATTATTCTGGGAATAACGGCCCTTACAGCTCTTACTGCCGGACCTTTGGCCTCTCTCCTGAAAGGAAAGGTCTTTGACGGCGTCATACTGGGTAATATCATCATCCTAACCCTGGGGGTTGTTATGACCATTACCAGCATCATTGCTATAAGGGTGGTCCTGAAATGGGCCAAACGGTACGATGTGGAAGAATACTCCAACCCCACAGATTTCCCGGTGAACTTTGCCAAGAAGATGGTCAGAATCGCGATGGTTACCATTGTCCTTCTTTGGACGGCCGCCCTTCTGGACAACCGCAACGTGATGGCTATTGTTGAGCTGGCCACGGTGGTAGCCTCGGTTCAGATGCTCATATCGGCCCTGCACCCGCACAGAAAAGGCGCCCCTGAGCAAGAGGAAGCCCCGGCGGAGAAGGCTGAGGCGCAAGTGTATTCTTATAAGATCTCTACTGCCAAAGCCAAAACCATCGCTACCGCCATCCGGCGCGAAGTAGAGCAGGAGCAGGCCTTCCTGGACCCGCACCTGACCATTCAGGACGTTGCCACCCGCTGCGGTTTCAACCGCACCTACGTGGCCGGCATCTTCAAAACCGAATTTGGCGGCTTCTTCCACTATGTAAACTCCCTGCGCCTGAAATACGCAGACGAGTACCGCGCCGCCCACCCCAGCGCATCCATAGCCGAAATTGCAGAATCTTCCGGCTTTGGCTCACGCCAGAGCTACTACTCCGTGAAGGAAGTAATGAGCTCTTAAGTGACGGCTCGCTTCCGAGCACGAAAAGGGCCTCCCTGGTGCGCGGAACTTATATATGAAAAACCCCTCTGAGATGCTCTCAAAGGGGTTTTTCAGTGACTCCAACAGGACTCAAACCTGTAACCTTTTGATCCGTAGTCAAATGCTCTATTCAATTGAGCTATGGAGCCAGTTAGTTGGCCAATTAGGCCTCCTTATTCTCTACGTAGACTTTCTCGCGGATGCGGGCCTTCTTACCGGTGAGGTCGCGGAGGTAGAAGATGCGGGCGCGGCGAACCTTACCGTACTTGTTAACCTCGATGCTGTCAATGAACGGGGACTGGTAAGGGAAGATTCTCTCAACACCCACGCCACTGGCGATCTTGCGAACCGTGAAGGTCTTGGTGAACGGGTCCATACCACTGATCTGGATCACGACACCGCGGAACTTCTGAAGTCTCTCTTTATCACCTTCCTTGATTCTGTAGGTAACGGTGATGGTGTCACCGGCCTTGAACTCAGGATAGGAAGCTACTTTCTCATTCTGGAAAGCCTGCTCTGCAATCTTAATCAAATCCATAATTCTCTTAATCCTTTGTGCAACATTGCGGTTTGGCTCCTGACAAGAGGTTGCGTTAGTTTTTGGGACTGCAAAGATACAATCTTTTTAGTAACCCGCAAAACTTTTTTCCAAAAAATTAGAAAATATTTTTCACTTTATCGAAGGTGGCCTTGTCTTCACGCGTAAGATCCGGAGTGAAGCTGGAGCTGGAACGCATACTTTCAAGGGTATCCTTCTCGCTCTTGGACAGTTTGTGGGGCACCCACACCTGGAACTTGACATAGAGGTCTCCGGTTCCGCGGCCATAGCCCTGCACGCTGGGAAGGCCCTTTCCGCGCAGTTTGACCACCGTACCGCTCTGGGTACCGGGTTCTACCTTTACTTTATAGCTGCCGTCCAGGCAAGGAACCGAAACCTCGCAACCCAGCATGGCATCCATCACGGAGATGATACGGGTATAGAAGAGGTTGTTGCCCTCTCTCTGCAGCTGCGGGTGCTGAATCTCGTTGATTACCAGCAGGAGGTCTCCGTTGGTGCCGCCGTGGGGAGCGGAGTGACCCTCACCGCGGATGGTGATTTGCATACCGTCCTCTACTCCGGCGGGGATGCGCACACGCACCATTTCCCGCTTGCGCTCCAGACCGGTGCCGTTGCAACGGCGGCAGGGGTTGGTGATGATCTTTCCTTCTCCCTGGCACTGGGGGCATACGCCAATGGTGTAGCCTATGCCGCCAAACAGACCGCGCGTCTGCTGACGTACACGGCCCTGACCGTTACAGGTGGGGCAGGTCTTGATGTCGGCTTCGCTCCTGGCACCCTTGCCGCCGCAGTCCGGGCAGGGACGGGCGCGCTCCAGAGAAATCTCTTTTTCGCAGCCGTTGGCAATTTCTTCCAGGGTGAGCTTGACGCTGGTTCGGATATCGCGGCCGCGGGCTACGCGGGGACCGGCCTCAGCTCCGCCGCCAAAGCCGCCGAAACCGGAACCGCCAAAGCCGCCAAAGTCAAAGCCGAAACTTCCGCCGAAGATATTGCGGAGGAAGTCGTTGATATCCATTCCGCCAAAGTCAAAGCCTCCGGCTCCGCCGCCCATTTGCTCGGCGGCAAAACCAAACTGGTCGTACTTGGCTCTCTTGTCGGGGTCGCTCAGGATGGAGTAGGCCTCGGCCGCTTCCTTGAAGTTTTCTTCGGCCGTTTTCTTCTCTGCGTCCGTTCCGTTTACCCAACGGTCCGGATGCCATTTGAGCGCCAACTTGCGGTAGGCGCTCTTAATCTCGTCTGCGGAGGCTTTCTTGTCTACTCCCAGAACCTCGTAGTAATCTCTTTTGTTTGCCATAACTTACGCTCCTACAACTACTTTAGCATAACGGAGCACTTTGTCTCCCAGGGTGTATCCGGTTTGTACCACATCTATCACCTTGCCCTTGAGGTCTTCCGACGGGGCGGGGAAAGTGGTTACGGCTTCGTGAAGCTCGGTGTCGAAATCCTTGCCCTTGGCGTCTATTCTCTCCAGGCCCTTGCCCTTGAGATAGGCGGTGAGTTTGCCAAAGATCATCTGCGTGCCTTCCTTGGCCGCCTCGCTGTCCGTGCTCTTTTCCAGATTGGCGAGAGCTATCTCACAGTCGTCCAGGATGGGGAGGATGCCCTTGATGGTATCTGAGGCAGCGGAACCCACCAGGGCCAGCTTCTCTTCTGCCGTCCGGCGGCGGAAGGTGTCAAACTCCGCCATCAGGCGCAGATAGTCTGCCTTGGCGTCAGCCGCCTGCTTCTCTGCTTCTTCGGCCTTCTTGCCAGCCTCTTCCAACTGCTCTTTCAGGCCCTCGATGCGGGCTTCCAGTGCCGCCAGCTTCTTGCCGTCGGGTGCCTCCTCTATATTCTTTTTCTTCTTGTCTGACATATTCAATGGATCTTTCGGCCCTCTTCCTATCAAAATGCCTGCCAGCATAGCTGGTCTGCCATTCTGTCAGTCCAAGGGCCGGGATCCACTTACCGGAGAATCAGGATTCCGCCGTCAAAGACAACCACCGTCACTTCCTGGAAAACCAGGTCTGTCAGGGTGAATTCCCGGGGCCAGCCCGTCCGTCTGGCGTGCTTGTGTTTTCTACTCATAATGCGCTAGATTAAAGGTTTGTGGTAATAAGGAATTCCGTTTTCGCGGAAGAGAGAGGCCGATGTGGCCATGGGCAGATAGAAGCCTTCGTCCTGCTGCTGGAGCCAGATGTCAAAGGCCTCGAAGGGAGCGGACGGCTGCTGGGAGAACCAGATACCCGAGATGCTGATGCAGCTGATCTGGGGGGCCATACTTTCCAGAAGGTTGTACACGGCCCGGATGCCGCGGTGATACAGTTCCGGGAGGATGAGGGTATCGGGGCCTTCCGGCAGGCCGTCAATGTGGATGGATTCTCCGTCGTAACTCAGACGAACGTGGGCCTCGTTAAGAGGGAAGAGGTAATCGTTAAAAGTTGCCATAGTTCTTTTTTTGGGCAAGATACGGCGCCCCGGAAGGAAAAACACAATTTTGGCAAGGCTTGCCAAGATTTGGTATTTTGGAAAATTTTACAGGATTCACTAACTTTGAGCTATGAACCTTGAAGTATGAAAAGACTAATGACTCTCTTTGCAGGAATCCTCTCCTGCGTGCTATTGCAAGCTCAGCAATACGATGTAGTGGAAAAGGTAAAGGCCGATGTCAGAAAGGCATACGGCATGGAAGGCCCGCACCGCCTGGACGAATTTGGAACCCTTTCCAAAGCCCCCGGCGGCTATAAGCCTTTCTATATCAGCCACTACGGCCGCCACGGTTCCCGCTATGCCTGGAACGACGACACGTACACCCTCATCCGCGACGTCTTTAAAAAAGCGGAAGAAAAAGACGTTCTCACGCCTTACGGGAAGGAATTCGCCAGGAAGTATATGGAATTCTGGGAAGTGCCCTACATCAACACCGGAGACCTCGTACCCCTGGGCTACGACCAGCACCTGGCCATTGGCACCTTCGTGTACGAACAGTTCCCCCAGGTCTTTAAGGGCCGAAAGAAAGTGGACGCCCTCTCCTCCACCGGTCAGCGCTGCATCGTAAGTATGGGCGCCTTCAACACCGGCCTTATGAGCGGCAATCCCAAGCTGCAGATCAGAATGCAGTCGGACCATATGGGTATGGGCATCATTGCCCCACCCAGCGCCCCCAGATCTATCCGCAAGAAGTTCAAAGGCCAGGACGATGAGCCCCAGATAGAGAGCGTATCCTCCTTCTTCCAGCGCACCGTCAACTACGACGGCATCCTGAAAAAGCTGTTCACAGACTACAGCTTCCTGGAAGAGATGGA